>ENA-OWNT01000569-OWNT01000569.1-seawater-metagenome-genome-assembly--contig:-NODE-569-length-76739-cov-7.893311_pt1 | contig 76739 bp, 60 predicted proteins | sample MGYA00238136_ERZ651165 | MGnify/ENA primary metagenome ERZ651165 (study PRJEB26861, sample SAMN08777766) | seawater metagenome | isolation source: coastal seawater | place: USA: Florida | collected...
AGTTCAACGTGGTGGGCTCGAGCCCCGACGACTACCCGCCCGTCCCCACCCGCGATGAGCGCGCCCGCCTCACCGTGTCCGGCGGCGACCTCCGGCGCCTCATCGAAGAGACCCTGTCCAGCATCTCGGTCGACGACAACCGCTACGGCCTCAACGGCGGTCACCTCGAGCAGGTCGCCACCGACGACGGTCAGGCCCGGCTGCGCCTCGTCACCACCGATGGCTCTCGGCTGTCCTGGTCCGAGGCCCGCTTCGAGGGCGAGTTCGGCATGGGACAGCGGATGCTCATCCCCCGCAAGGCGCTCGGCGAGGTGAAGAAGCTGGTCGACGTCGACGACGCCTCCTGGAGCGTGTCCTTCGGCGAGCGGGCCGCGGCCTTCTCCACCGACGGGCTCACCCTCATGCTGCGCCTCATCGACGGCGACTTCCCCGACTACCGCCAGGTGCTGCCGGCCGCGGCCAAGCGTCGGGTGCGGGTGCAGCGGGCGCGCTTCGTGTCGGCCCTCAAGCGGGTCAGCATCATGGCATCCGACCGCAACCACTCGGTGCGCTTCGCCTTCGAGGAAGACCGCCTCGTGATGACCGCCCACAACGTGGATGCTGGCGATGTGCGCGAGGAGCTTCCCGCCGACCTCGAGGGCACGCCCCTCTTCACCGGCTTCAACGTGCGCTACTTCCAGGACATCCTCTCCGCCACCCGCAGCGAGGAGCTGGTGCTGGAGCTGGGCGAGCCCCTCGACCCCTGCCTCGTGCGCCTTCCCGACCGCGATGACTGCTTGTTCGTCGTGATGCCGATGCGCCTCGACTGACCCGGTCCAAGCCGCCCCGTGCGCATCGCCGCCCTCGAGCTCGTCGACTGGCGCAACTTCGCGCACGCCAGCCTGCACACCGACGCCCGCTTCGTCGTGCTGCACGGCGACAACGCCCAGGGGAAGACCAACCTGCTCGAAGCGGCGTGGGTGCTGTCCACGCTGCGGAGCTTTCGGGAGAGCCGACAGGCCCGCCTGGTGCGCCATGGGGAGTCTCTGGCCCGGGTGGACGGCATCGTGGTGGGCGAGTCCGGCCGGCGTCGGCTCACCTTCGAGCGCTCCAGCAAAGGCCGCACGATCCAGGTGGACGGCCAGCGCGTGGGGTCTTTGGTGGACTGGTTCGCTCTGCTGCGGGCCGTGCTGTTCTGTCCGGAGCACAGCGCCATCATCCGGGGGGGACCGGTGGAGCGGCGGACCTTCGTGGACCGTGCGGCCTTCACCATGCGACCTGCCCACCTCGATGTGGTGCGGGCCTACCTGCGGGCCCTGCGGCACAAGGCGGCCCTGCTCCGTGGACCCGGTCCGCCGGCCACAGCGGCCATGGTGCGCACCTGGAACGCCCAGCTCAGCGTGCTGGGGGCCCGGCTCGCCGTGCGCCGTTCCGAGGCCCTGGCCGACCTGTCCAGCCCCTTCGAGGCCGCCTATCGGGCGATTGCAGGGCCTCAGGCCGGGGTGGCCCGGCTTCGGATGGTGGGTGTGGGTCGTGCTGCGCCGGGAGAGCGCCTGGAGCAGCCCATCGTGGAGCAGGCCCTGGCCGACCGTCTGGAGTCGTCGCTCGCCGAGGAGCGCCGCCAGAGCCGCTGCATGGTGGGTCCCCACCGCGACGACCTGGTCATCGAGATCGATGGTCACCCGGCGCGGTCCTTTGCGAGCCAGGGACAGGCGCGGTCGCTCGTGCTCGCCCTGAAGCTGGCGGAGCTGGAGTCGAGCCGCCGCCACGGTCTGTCGCCGTTGTTTCTGCTCGACGACCTCACCTCCGAGCTCGACCGGGGCCGGATGGCGCGACTGATGGACGTGCTGGCCGACCTCGACAACCAGGTCTGGGTGACCACCACAGACCCCCGCTGGCTCGGTCCGTTGCCAGGCGGCGACGTGTGCTCGGTGCGGGTGGCGGGGGGTGCGGTGGAGGTCGGGGCACACAGCCCGGACACAACTGCGAGAACATAGGCAGCATCACTGTTTTCATACAGTGCTAGGGCGCTTGCGGGACCCGCTGTTTGCGGTTAGCCGGGTGGGGTCGCCGCGGTGTCCGCGGGGCGGGTCAGATTGCCCGTCTTCGCGCCATTTCCAGGCTGCCTCGCCGGCCCGGGCCCCCTTCCTGAAGCGGGGTCGGATGCTGCCCACGGACCACCGGGTCCTGGGGACCTCGAAGCCGCCCACCGCTCCCACGCGACCGTCCGGCCACCTGCCGGGTCCTTCCGCCCCGCCGTCCGAGCCCACCTCGCCCCCCGCCTCGTTTCCCCCACCGGAGTGCCCCCCATGCAGCCACAAGAGACGCCCGCCCACGATGGGTCGGGCGGAGCGCCCGCTGCGTCGGCCGACTACGACGCCAGCGCCATCAGCGTTCTCAAGGGCCTCGAGGCCGTGCGCAAGCGGCCGGCGATGTACATCGGCTCGACCGGTCCCCAGGGCCTGCACCACCTCGTCTACGAGGTCGTCGACAACAGCATCGACGAGGCGATGGCCGGCTTCTGCACCAAGGTGCGGGTGGTCATCCACGAAGACGGGTCGCTGTCCGTGCGCGACGACGGTCGGGGCATTCCGGTCGACATCCACCCCGAGGAGGGGCGCCCTGCCGCCGAGATCGCGCTCACCGTGCTCCATGCCGGCGGCAAGTTCAAGAAGGGCTCCTACCAGGTGTCCGGTGGCCTCCACGGCGTCGGCGTGTCCTGTGTGAACGCCTTGTCGGAGTGGCTCCAGCTCGATGTCTGGCGCGACGGCTCCCGCTGGCAGCAGCGCTACACCCGCGGAGAGCCCCAGGACGCCCTCACCGCGGTCGCTCCCCAGGGCGAAGGCGAGAAGGGCACCCAGGTGCACTTTCAGCCCGACCCCGAGATCTTCCGCGAGACCACCGTCTTCAGCTTCGACGTGCTGTCTCGGCGGCTGCAGGAGCTCGCCTTCCTCAACCCCGGCGTCACCATCGAGCTGGTCGACCGCCGCGAGGACCGCGAGGTCGTCTTCCACTACGAAGGCGGCCTGCGCAGCTTCGTCGAGCACCTCAACGAGGCCCGCAGCGGCCTGCATCCCCAGGTCATCCACATCCAGGGAGAGCGTGACCGCGTGATGGTCGACGTCGCCCTGCAGTGGACCACCTCCTACAGCGACAACATCCTGTCGTTCACGAACAACATCAACACCATCGACGGCGGCACCCACGTCTCGGGCCTCAAGGCGTCGCTCACCCGCACAGTGAACTCCCACGCCCAGGGTGCCAACCTGCTCAAGGCCAACAAGGGGGAGAGCATCGCGGGCGACGACATCCGCGAGGGCCTCACCTGCGTGGTGAGCGTGAAGGTGCCCGAGCCCCAGTTCGAGGGCCAGACGAAGACCAAGCTCGGCAACACCGAGGTCAAGGGCATTGTCGAAGGCATCGTGAACGACCGACTGGCCGCTTTTCTCGCGGAGAACCCCAGCGTCGCCCGCACCGTCGTCAGCAAGGCCGTCGAGGCGTCCCGCGCACGGGAAGCCGCCCGGAAGGCCCGTGAGCTCGCCCGCCGCAAGTCCGCTCTCGAAGGCGGCGACCTGCCCGGCAAGCTGTCCGACTGCCAGGAACGCGACCCCAGCAAGTGCGAGCTGTACCTGGTCGAGGGCAACAGCGCAGGTGGCTCCGCCAAGCAGGGCCGCGACCGGAAGACCCAGGCCATCCTCCCCCTGCGCGGAAAGATTCTCAACGTCGAGAAGGCCCGCTTCGACCGCATGCTCGCCAACGAGGAGATCCGCACGGTCATCTCGGCGCTGGGCGTGGGCATCGGGCCCGACTTCGACGCCGACAAGCTGCGCTACCACCGCATCATCATCATGACCGACGCCGATGTCGACGGCTCCCACATCCGCACGCTGCTGCTCACCTTCTTCTACCGGCAGATGCACCAGCTCGTCACCCGGGGCCACCTCTACATCGCCCAGCCGCCGCTCTACAAGGTCAAGCGCGGTCGCAAGGAGCGGTATCTGAAAGACGACGCGGCCCTCGAGGACTTCCTCATCAACCAGGGCCTGCGCTCCCTCGTGCTGGAGCTTCCCGACGGCAGCGTGCTCGAAGGCGAGGCCCTGGCCCCGTCCATCGAGCGGATGCGCCGCTACTCCGCCATGCTCGACCGCCAGGCACGCCGGGCCCTCCCCGAGGTGCTCGACGCCTGGTACGGCATGGGCGGACACCGCCTCGACTTCTCCGACCGCGATGCCCTCGAAGAAGCGGCCGAGACCATCGCCACCCAGATCGAAGCGATTGCGCCCGACCTCCACATCTCCGAGGTCCGCATCACCCACGACCAGGGTCCCCGGGGCGCGGAGGACGACCATCCCACCACCCCCGTGCTGGAGGTGGCCACGCTCCGCAATGGGGAGGAGCGCCGCACCCGCCTGCGCCAGGCGTCTGACGATGCGGTGGGCCTCATCCGGTTGGTCGACGACCTCCACGCCAACCTGCCGCTGCCCCTCACCATCAGTGGTGCCGTGGCCCCGGTCCACTCCTGGCGGGTGCTGTTCCGCACCGTGCTCGACGGCGCCCGCCGCGGCTACGACATCCAGCGCTACAAGGGTCTTGGTGAGATGAACCCCGAGCAGCTCTGGGAGACCACCATGGACCCCGAGCGACGCACCTTGCTGCGGGTCCATGTCGAGGACCTCGGACAGGCCGACCACATCTTCAGCGTGCTGATGGGCGATGCGGTCGACCCCCGACGGTCGTTCATCCAGAACCACGCCCTCGACGTGCGCAACCTCGACATCTGAGTCGCTTCACGGCAGGAAACCCTGCCTGGCCAGTGGGGATGTGGACTCGGTTTGACCGGGCCCATGGCCCAGCCGGGGGGTCGGCGGGATAGCCTCCGCGCCCGGGCCACCCAAACCACCGCGCTCGGACCCACGAGGAGGACCCATGCGAGGCAGCCGCATCGCTGGTCTGGGCCACCACCTGCCTGAGCGCGTGGTGACCAACGACGACCTGTCGAAGCTGATGGACACCAGCGATGCCTGGATTCGTCAGCGGTCCGGCATCGAGGAGCGCAGATGGGTGGAGGGCGACGTGGGCGCCTCCGAGCTGGCCGAGCCCGCAGCCCGACAGGCGTTGGCGGCGGCGGGCATCGAGGCCGGCGACCTCGACATGATCATCTTCGCCACGCTGTCGCCCGACATCAACTTCCCGGGCTCATCGTGCCTGTTGCAGGCGAAGCTCGGCATTCCCGGGGTGGCCACCCTCGACATCCGCAACCAGTGCACCGGCTTCGTCTACAGCCTCGCCATCGCCGACCAGTTCATCCGCACGGGCATGATGCAGCACATCCTGGTGGTGGGTGGAGAGGTCCACAGCAGCGGGCTCGACGTCTCCACCCGGGGCCGCGACGTCGCTGTGCTCTTCGGCGATGGTGCCGGTGCTGCGGTCGTGAGCGCCACCGACGACCCCGACCGTCGCATCCTCGGCCACAAGCTGCATGCCGATGGCAGCCAACACGACATCCTGATGCTGGGCGCGCCCGCCTCGGGTCGCAATCCCCGACTCACCAAAGAGATGCTCGACGAGGGGCTTCACTACCCCAAGATGAACGGTCGTGCGGTCTTCAAGGCGGCGGCCACCCGCTTCCCCGAGGTCATCCTCGAGGTGCTCACGGAGCATGGCCACTCCACCGACGACCTCGACATGTTGATTCCCCACCAGGCCAACCTGCGGATCAACGAGTTCGTGTGCCGGCAGCTCAAGATCGGTGCCGACCGCGTGCACAACAACATCCAGCGCGTGGGCAACACCACTGCCGCCTCGATTCCCATCGCGTTGCATGAAGCCGTCACTCAGGGACGCATCCAGGAGGGCGACCTCGTGGTGTTGGCGGCCTTCGGAGCCGGCCTCACCTGGGGCGCCAACCTCATCCGCTGGTAGCAACGGGATCACCCTTGGACGTCCGCAGACTGCTCAACAGCCGCCTCATCCTGGTCACAGGCAAGGGTGGCACCGGCAAGACCACCGTGTCTGCTGCCATCGGACGCCTCTCCGCAGAGCGTGGCGCCCGCACCATCGTGGCGGAGGTCGACACCTTTCGGCCGGCGCTCACCCCCATGTTCGGCAAGAAGCCCACCTACGCGCCACTTCCGGTCGCGCCGCGGCTCGACATCTGCAACATCTCGTGGCGCGAGGCCCTCGTCGAGTGGCTCAAGGGCAATGTGCCCGGCCAGCGGGTGGTTCGTCGAATCCTCGACAACAAGCTGGTGCAGACCTTTCTCGATGCCACTCCGGGTGTGCGCGAGACCGTCATTCTCAGCCGCGTGGTCACCCTGCTCGAAAAGTACGACCGCGTGGTGGTCGACATGCCGGCCAGCGGCCACGCCATCAGCCTGCTCGGCGTGCCCAACGTCGCCATCGGCCTGATGCGGGGCGGTCCCATCCGCGAGCGGGCCGAGGCCATCCTCAAGGTGCTGTCCTCCTCGAGCACCGCCCTCGTCATCGTGGGCCTTCCCGAGGAGATGGTGGTCAACGAGACCGTGGAGCTGTGGCAGCGTCTGCGCAAGGAGGTCCCCACCCTGCAGTCCCCTCTCGTCGTGCTCAACCGGGCCGCCCGGCCGAGCCTCGATGACAACGAGCGGGCCCTGCTGGAGCGCCTCGAAGCCGCCCAGGTCGATGGCATGTCCGCAGCCCAGCGTGAGCTCGTGCGGGCCGGTCGCTGGGAGGCCACCCTCGAGGCCGCCACAGCCGAGTCCCTGTCCCGTCTCGACGCGGAGCTGGGCGTTCCGGTCGTCCCCGTCGCGCGCCTTGGTGCCCTCGGGGGCTTCGATGGGGGTCCCTCCCGCATCGTGCAGCAGGTGGCCGCCACTCTGGCCCGCGCTGAGCTGTCCGCCGGAAAGGAGTCGCAGCGATGAGCGGCGCCACCACCACCGACTTCTACCAGGGACCCCCGCTGGGCGACCTCATCGACGGCCGCAAGCTCGTGGTCTGCGTGGGCTCCGGCGGCGTGGGCAAGACCACCACCGCCGCCGCCATCGGTCTGCAGGCGGCCATTCGAGGCCGCAAGGTGCTGGTCCTCACCATCGACCCCGCGCGGCGTCTGGCCAACTCTCTGGGCCTGTCCCGCTTCGGCAACGACGAGACCCGCATCGATCTGTCCGCGCTCCCCGAGGCCAAGGGCGAGCTCTGGGCCATGATGCTCGACAACCAGAAGACCTTCGACGACCTCATCGAGCGCATCTCGCCCAGCCCCGAGCGCCGCGACGCCATCCTCAAGAACCGCATCTACCGGGCCACCGCCGACAACATCTCCGGCAGCCAGGACTACATGGCCACCGAGAAGCTCTACGACGTGGTGGAGACTGGTCGATACGACCTCGTGGTGCTCGACACGCCGCCGGTGAAAAACGCCCTCGACTTCCTCGAGGCGCCCGGTCGCCTGGCCCGCTTCCTCGACAAGCGCGTGATGAAGTGGTTCTTGTCGCCCTACGACAAGGAGCGGGTGTTCGGCCGGCTGCTCACCAGCACCAGTGCCGTGGTCTTCCGCCTGCTGTCGTATGTGTTCGGCCGGGAGTTTCTCGACGACCTCGCCGAGTACTTCCAGCACTTCCGCGACCTCTACGATGGCTTTCGGGAGCGTCAGGAAGCGGTGGTGGAGATGTTCCACGACCGTCGCCGCACCTGCTTTCTCGTCGTGTGCGCGCCCAACGGCCCGTCTCTCGAGGTGGCCCGCTTCTTCCTCGATGAGCTGCACGCTCGGCGGATGCCCAACCCTGGCGTCATCGTCAACCAGCGCCACCTCACCCTCGGCGACTCACTCGATGCACGCGCTGAGCTCGGCACCGACATCGACCGGCTCGGTGCCGACCTGCCCCCGGCTGCCCGCAGCTCCCTGCTGGCCCGGCTCGGTGCAGCCCATCGCCGGCTGCTCGGCCTGTCGCTCGCCGAGGAGTCGTTGGTGAAGGGCCTGCTCGGTGCGCTGCGGGCCGACCAGGTGAGCTGGCAGGTGCCCCGCCTCGACGATGAGGTCAACGATCTGGGCGGACTGTCCCGTGTGGGTGGCTTCCTCTTCGAGCGCCAGGCACCCCTAGGAGACTAGTTTTCGTGCCCGGCGCGGCGGAGCTCGGCCGCGGTCATCTAGCGCTCCCGGCGCGCCAGCACCGCAGCCACCGCCTCCACCACATGGTCGCGCTCCAGCTCATCGAGGGGGACATCGAGGGCGCGAACCCGGCTCACCGCAGCCTCGGGCAGTGCCTGGCGCGTGGCCGCCGCTGTGTGCAGTTGATCGGTGAGAATCACGTCCCACTGGTCGTTCTCAGCGAACTCTAGCACGGCTTCGGCGGGCGAGCTGACCGCGTGGACCCGGCTGGCATCCGCCATCAGGCCGTGAATGCGGTGACTGAAGGCCGGATCGGCGGCGACCACCAGGGCTTGCAGGGCGCCGGGCAGGCTGGTCTCGGTGGACGGCTCCGCGTCGTCCTCCATCAGCGGCAGCGTGACACGCATGCACGTCCCCTCGCCCAGAACACTCTGACACTCGATGCTTCCGCCAAGCTCTTCGAGGTAGCAGCGCACCAGGTACAGCCCGAGGCCCGTGCCCCGGCCGCCCCGGCGGGTGGTGAAGAAGGGCTCGAAGATGCGGGTGGCCACCTCCGGAGAGATGCCCACCCCGTTGTCGTGGATCTCCACCCAGGCGCGCTCGTCGGATGTGCGGCCCACCTCCACCCGAAGCTGTCCTGTTTGCTGGGGGTGGCAGGCCCAGATGGCGTTCTGCAGCAGGTTCGTGAAGACCTGCTCCAGGCGCCCCACCGTGCCCAGCACAGGCGGCACTGTGGCGATGGCCGTCTCGATCTGCACCGTGGCGTCTTGTTGCTCCGCGGTGTTCACCATGTGGATCACCCGCTCCAGCAGGTGGTCGAGGCGAATCGGGCCCCGGCGCTCGTCGTGGGGAAGGGCCAGCGCGGACAGGTCGGCGGTGACCCCCCGGATGCGGTCCACGCCATGCTCGACGTCGGTGAGCAGCTCTCGGATGTCGTCGATGGGAGGAGAGGGCTCATCGAGCATCTCACCGACCATGCCGATGTTCATGGCAACGAAGGTGAGCGGGTTGTTGATCTCGTGGGCCACACCCGCAGCCAGCGTGCCCACCTCGGCGAGGTGCTCGGCGCGCCGCACCCGGTCGGTCAGCACCTTCTTGTCGGTCTCATCCCGGATGAGGGCCACCATGCGCTCCACCCGGCCGGTGTCGTCGCGGATGGGGATGAACAGGGGTGCCAGCCACAAGGTCTGGGGCGGACCGGGCTTTCCCTCAGCGGGGGGAAAGGTCATGCGCTGGGCGGGCATGTCGACCGTCTCGCCCGTGAGAGCGGCCTCGAGGCCGCCCACCACTCCCATCGCCTGGGCGAGGTGGTGGGTTCGGATGTCGGTGACACCCTCTGCGGGGAAGTCCGGGGCGAGCAGACCGCGGCGACGGGTGTTGTTGGGCGCCGAGTAGAGCGCGCGGCCGGCGCCGTCGAAGATGTGGACGCCGAAGGGACCCTGCTCGAACAGCGCGGTCAGCAGCTGCGACTGCTCGCGAGACTGAAGCTCTGCGGCCTGGTGACGGCGGGTCAGGCGCCCCAGCCGGCCGCGCAGCGACTGTCCCCAGATCACCCCGGCGCCGGCAGCGACCACCATCGCGGCCGCTGCGGTGAGCACCCACTCGGCGAGGTCCCACAGGCCGCTGAGCTCTCGGGAGATGGTGCCGTTCTCCCGACGAAGGTGCCGCACGACCCGCTCTTTGTGGGCCGGCGCCTGGGTGGCCACCTCGGCGGCTTGTCGAAGCGCGTCGCCGACATCGGGGGAAGCTGTGATGTCGTCGTAGACCCCTGCCGGGTCGTGGGTCTCGTCGAGCTCCAGCATCCAGTTGACCCGCTGCGACACCGCACTGCGCCTCTGATCGACCTCGTGGCGCAGATACAGGGTGACTCCAGCGAACGCGAGACCCAGCGCGAAGACGACTCGAGCGAGCAAGTCACCGGTGCCCATGGCTGGGATGGGTGGTTCGGCGTCTTCGGTGGAGGGCATGTGAGTCCGGAGGCGTGCGCGGTCCATCCTGACACCCGCGGGTCGCCGGCGAAAGCGAGCGGCAGGGGCGGGCCGAGGCGGCATGGACGGAGGGTCGCATCCCCGATGGCGCCATTGGACGACGAAGCAGGACCCGAGCCCCGAGGACGCGCTACGGTGGCAGCGTCCTAGCACATCTCGCGCCCGGCTCAGGGTGTCGTGCCGGTCTGCGGTCTGCTTGCCCTTCCGCGTTGACAAAGTGCCGGCACTCGACACTTCCTGATCCGGGGAGCAGCGATATGGTGTGCTGCCCCTTCCCTCCCTTCTTGCACCGGAGGCTGCCGTGATCGCGACGGCTGCAGCGCTCGCCGCCACCCTCGCCAGCTCCCCCGCGACCGCCGGGCGGATGCCCCTCGACGCGCAGAACCGCGTCCATGGCGGGCTGTCCTTCACCGACAGCATGTCGGGGATCGGCGGCACCCTCGGGATGGACTCTCGCCTCACCCGACTGATCTTCGTCGACCTGGGCGCCTTCTACACCGGCGGGATGCCCGAATACAACGCCGACGTCGACCTCGACAACGAGACCCCCGACGACTGGTACACGCTCAAGCATGGGCTCTACGCCGCGCCGGGCCTGCGCATCCCCCACCGCTACCAGGACGGCATCAACTGGGATGTGGTCGGTCGACTGGGCTTCGCGGCCCTTTGGATCACCGACGAATCCCAGGCCATCATCCCCCGCACCGAGGCCCTGCTCTACAGCGAGCCCGCGCTGATGTCGGGTGTGGATGTGCTGGTGCGCTACGACAAGGTGGGTGTGCGCTTGTCTGGCAAGGCCTTCGGCTGGCGCACCTTCTCGCCGGTGTCCAACACCGAGTCCGGCTTTGTGCGGCCGCAGTTCTCCTTGGAGGGGGTCTACCAGTTCTAGCGCCTCGGTAGGACTGCTCGCCCGCGCCAGCCACCTGTCCCCACCGGTCGCGCCGCCCTCCATGGATTGGCGGGAAGGGTCAGGTTTCGCCACCGCAAAGCCGATCCCTCGTGTGCCTGGGAGCGAAAGCGAGGTGGTTGTGGGCGCGATGAACGCGATTGAGATGGATGGCCTCACGAGTGTCGAGGGTGTCCTCGCCGAGCGGGATCAAGCACTGTTCCGGTCGGTCCTGCAGCCGCGCGACCTGTTCGCCGGCGAGGTGCTGTTCTGGCGTGGAGAGCGCAGCGGCAGTGTCTTCTTCGTGGTGGAGGGCGAGCTGTCCCTCTGGCGCGAGGAGCCGTCGGGGGAGCAGGAGCTGATGCGCTTCGCCGAGCAGGGCGATGTGGTCACGCCCGGCGCCCTGCTCGATGACACCCCTCGCAAGCGGTGTTGTCTGGCTGAGCGGGACACCCGGGTGTTGGAGCTGTCACCCGATGCCTTTCGGGTGCTGACCGCGATGGCCCCCCACACCGCCGTGAGCGTGCTGGTGGCTCTGGGCCTCATCGCCGACGGACACGCCGACAGCGGAGACCCTGCCGAGCAGGTCTCGTGGATCGACCAGCTGCCCTGCGCGATCTGACTTCTGGGTCGCGCGCACGCAGCAGGCCTCCCCGGGTCGGTCCCGACGCGCTACCTCCGGGCGCTCCCCGGAGTCCGCCATGCCCCACTCGTCCCCGCGCCTGGTGCGCCTCGACAGCCGACACCTCGGCCGGCCGATGCACCTGTGGTGCCATGGCTGGTGGGGCATGCCCGTGTTGGTGGTCCCCTCGGCCTCCGGCATGGCCCATGAGTGGGAGCTCGGCGGCGCCATCGAGGCCCTGCGGCCGTGGATCGATGGGGGTGCGATCAAGCTGTACTGCGTCGAGACCAACGTGAGCTGGAGCTTTCTCGGCAGTGGCACCCTGCCGGTTCGCTATGCCCGGCACCTTCGTTGGCGGCGCTTTGTCGACGATGAGCTGCTCCCCTTCATCGACGCCGACATGCAGACGCCGGGTGCACGCATGGTGGTGGCAGGCGCGAGCTTCGGTGCGCTGCTCGCCCTCAACCTCGCCCTGCAGAATCCCGACCGCTTCGCCCATGCCTTGTGCTTGAGCGGTCGCTTCGAGCTGGGTCCGATGCTGGTGGATCAGGGGGACGGAGCTCCCCGCTGGCACAGTGACGCCCATCGGCAATCGGTGTTGGCGGAGGTGGCCGACACGATGCCCTCGCGGACCGCTGCCCTCCAGGCCGCCTGGTTCGACCAGCCCATGGCCTATGTGCCGGGCCTGTCGGGGTCGCTCCTGCAGCACATCCAGGCCCGCACCGGGGCCACCCTGGTGGTGGGCCGGGGGGCACACGAGGGACGCTGTCTTCCCGAGACCATCGAGATGGCGCGGGTCTTGAAGAGACAGGGCATTGCTGCCCATCTCGATGTGTGGGGCGAGGACGTGAGCCACGAGTGGGTGTGGTGGCGACGACAGCTTGTCCATCACCTGCCCCAGCTCGCGCGTCCCGAACAGCGCTTCCGCGCCGTGGGCTGATGTGTTCCACGGGGAACGCCGCTTGCCGCCGTTGGCCTGCGGCGCTACCGTGAGGGGGAACCCCAGATCTCTACAGGAGGCCCCATGATGACGACTGTGCTGCTTCGGTCCGCCTCCCTGGCGTTCGTCTGAACCGAGACGCGCCCTGAGGCCGGGCTGGGGGAACCGACCCCCGCTCCCTCCAGCGCCTGCTCCTGCTGCGCTCCGTCCCACGGGGTGTGTGCGGGTGCGTGGCGCGTGCGCTTGCATCGACTGCACGAACACAACGAAACGTCGTGTAGATCGCAATTCTCAGAGTTCTGCCTTGTCTGATCTGTTCTCTGCTGGTCTGTCCCAGCATTTCATCGCCCAGCTCGAGGGCGACGCCCTCATGGGTGCCTTCGACCCTTCCATGTCCATCCGTCCCGCGCGCGTGTCCTTCGTGAGCCGCAACCGGGTGCGCCTGCTCGACCTTCCCGCCGACCTCCCCCCCGCGTTGCTGCCCGCGCGTCTTTGCACCCCCGAAGATCCGGTGGTGGTGGGCGACTGGGTGGTGGTCGACCTTTCGGGTGACCCGCCCCTCGTGTCCCATCGGCTCGATCGCAAGAGCGTGCTGCGTCGCCGGGCGTCTGGCTCCTCTCGTGTGGGGGTGCAGCCGGTGGCCGCCAATGTCGACCTCGGCCTGGTCTGCACTGCCGTGGGTGCGGACTTCTCGGTGCGCCGGGCCGAGCGGTGGATGGCGGTCTGCCACGAAGCCGAGGTGGAGCCACTGTTGGTGCTCACCAAGGCCGATCCCGGGCTGGAGGCGGTCTGGCAACCCTTCCTCGACCAGCTCGCCGCCCTTCCTGGCGCCGACGTGCTCGCCGTCTCCGCACTTCACGGCGACGGGGTGGACGTCCTCGCCGCCCGAATCGCGGATGCCCATCGGACCGCCTCACTGCTGGGCTCGTCGGGCGTAGGAAAGTCGACCCTGCTCAACGCCTTGGTGGGCACGGCCCTGCTGGCCACCCAGGCTGTTCGGGAAGGCGACGACAAAGGACGCCACACCACGACCCACCGCGAGATGGTGCGCCTGCCGGGAGGCGGGCTGCTCATCGACAACCCCGGCGTGCGTGAGGTGGGGCTGGTCGATGGGGCGGGCCTCGACGCGGTCTTCGCCGACATCGATGCGCTGACCGAGCACTGCCGCTTCCGAGACTGCCAACATGACGGCGACATCGGTTGTGCGGTGCACGACGCCATCGAGGCGGGTGAGCTCGACGCCGGTCGCTGGCGGTCCTGGCTGAAGCTGCAGCGGGAGGCCGCCTTCGAGGCCCGCCGCCACGACCGCGCCGCCCAGGCCGCCGAGCAGCGCAAGTGGAAGCGCATCTCCCAGATGAACCGCGCCCGCTACCGCTTCGAAGGCAAGGGCCGAAAGTGAGGCCGCTCAGCAGACGGTGAGCGTCACGCCCTCGAGCTCGTCGAGCCACCGCGCCGCCCAGTGGTGCAGCTCGGCGGGCGAGGGCGGTTGTCTTCCCAGCCCGATGTGGATGCCGCCGTCGCGCGAGACCGCGTGAATGTCCTCCACACCGTTGTCTTCGATGGTCTGCAGCAGAGCCCTCACCCGGCCGCGCAGGCGACCGCGGATGGCCGGGTCGGAGGCGGTCAGCACGGCGGTGGCGGCATGTCGGCGGTGCCAGGGCGGGGGGGCGGCCAGCTCGGACAAGGGGGCGTGCTGGTCGACGAGAACGAAGGCCCGCAGCAGTTCGTCGGAGATGAGGGCGGACATGGAGGCCGAGACCGCATCGCTGCAGGCCCGGTGCGGGGCGGCGGGCACGCACACCTGGAGCGGCAGGTGGGGCGCGCCGGACCAGCTTGGATGCAGGGCCACCGCGCGCTCGGGCAGCTGCTCGGCTTGTCGTTCGAAGAAGTGCAACAGCAGGGCGTGTTCGTTGCGGAGGACCGCGGGGGAGGCGCTGCGGACGGCGTCGACTACGAGCACCAGCCAGCCCACCGAAGGCAGTCCCCCGAGCGGACGCTGGTCGAGCTGTCGGGCGGCGGCCCAGGTCTTCACGGTGCGGGCGAGCCGTTGCGCGGCCTCGGTGTTCAGGCCCTCGCGAAGCAGCGCGGCGTCGGCCACACCAGACAAGGTGCGCGCGGTGTCCTCGTCGAAGAACAGGCGGTCGTCGACGGCCGTGGCGACCTGTCCCTCGGGCACCGTGACGCAGGCGAGGTCGACGTCGAGGCCGTGTACCTGCAGGTTCAGGCCCGGTACCCGCGCGCCCACCACCGCCCGCAGGCCCGCGAGCCCTCGGAGGCCGTCCCGGATGGTGCGCCCGACGGCGACCTGATCGATGCCGTCGGGCAACACGGCCACGAGGTCGAGGTCGCTGTCGGCGGTCGCCACGCCGATGGCCCAGGACCCCACGCGGTGGAGCCGTCCGCCGAGCCGGGCGAGTATGCCGGCCAGGTCTGCTTCGATCTGATCGACCAGCACACGGTCTCGAGCGGTCTGCACCGCCTCGGGTCCGGCGGGGTCGTGCCACACCACCGCTCCGCCACCCAAGGGCACCGTGGCCCGCACCTGCATGGGTCCCTTCCCGCGGCGAGACACGAGGTGGATGGCCTGCACCATGCCCGAGATGCCCTGTTGGACGAGCTTGTCGAGCGCAGCGGCGGCCTCGTCGGAGCGCGCGATGGTGAGGTGGGGCCGGCCGGGGGCACACCTTGGAAAGGCCGGTGCGATGGCCGCTTCGAGGGTGGACCAGGCCGCCGGTGCGGCGGAGGTGGGGTCGAGCCAGAGGGTGGGACGGCGGCCTCCGAAGCGGCCGGTGGTGTCGAGCTTCACGGGGATGGGCAGACAGTCGCCCAGGGCCGCCTGGAGCAGCTCGGCGGCCCGCTCGAAGTGGTGCTCGGCCACAAAGCCGAAGCGCAGGTTGACGTGGGCCGGCCAGCGGGTGTGGGCGGGGTCGTAGCGGTGCCGGAGGGGGTCGAGTGCCTGGGCCAGCTCGGGGGGGAGCACCCAGCACAGGGCGGTGTGGTGCACCGGCTCGGCGTCGAGCATGGGGTGGGTGGGGGCTGGCGGACGGGGCGCCACAGCCATGCGCACGCCGAAGTGGTCGGAGGGGTGCAGGCCATCGGCGGTGGGGGTGGTGCCGATCAGCTGAGGCGACGACCCCCTCCAGCTCGGCCGCGCCAGCACTCGGTCAAGGCGCAGAGCCGCGCCAGTGCGGCTGTTTTCGAGCGCGAGGGGGTTGGTGCTCGGGTCGAAGGTGGGGCGTGCGAAGAAGGCGGGGTGGTCGACGGCGAGGTCGCGGAGGCCGAGCTGGGTGGGCGGTGTGGGCGACTCGTCGTTGAAGTCTCCGAGCACGACGACGGGGAGCTCGGTCGCCTCGGTGATGCGTCGGATGTCGGACAGCTCGGCGGCGCGGCGGTGGGAGGCGTCCTTGCTGTGGTCGGAGGACAGGTGGGTGGTGGCCACCAGTACCGGCCCTGACGACAACCGCAGACGGGCGACCAACAGCCCCTTGTGGTGGCCGAGTCCGATGAAGCCCGCCGCTTCCACGGGCGTGCGGCACAGCAGCGCGAGGCCGTGGCTGTGTACCTCGCGGGGTGGGCCCGGGAGCACCAGCTGCCACCCCTCGCGGAGCCAGTCTGCGGCCAACAAGAGCTTGAGCAGGGGCCACTGAAGCTCCTGAAGGGCGATGAGATCGACACCGGAGCGGGCCTGTCTGGCCAGGGCGTCGGCGAGCAGCGGGCGCCTTGCCTCGGAGTGCAGCTGTCCTTCGTCGTAGCGGTCGAAGAGCACGTTCCAGCAGAGCACCTGCAGGCGGTCGGGAGCCTCCTGCGTTGGGGGCGCGGTCTGCGACATCTTCCAGGCGCTGCCGTCCCAGCGGAGGGCGGGCCGCACCGTGAGGCCGGGGGGGAGGCGTCCGCCGGCGGGAGCGCGTCCGCACTCGCTGGCGTCGACCGCGTCGAGTCCCGTGCGCCGGTCCCACACCACCACGCCGTCGGCCTCGAAGGTCTGCACCCGGTGCCAGGGCAGGTCGCCCCCGGGCACGAAGTCGACGAGCTGCACCTTCTTCAGCTTGCTGGCCCGCACTTCCACGCCGAGCACCCACCGCGCCGCGTCGAAGCGGGGGTCCCACAAGATGCGGTTGTAGAGGGCATCCGAGGGAGTCATGCCGTCTCCCGGGAGGTCACGGGGCCGAGCGGCCGGCCCTGCGCGTCGTGGTCGAGCACGGTGTGGGCCTCGTGGGCCCAGGGCCACACCAGCTGGCTGAGCTGGTCGTCGAGGATGGCCTCAGGGACGCGGTGTCGGCGGTGTTGGTTGCGGTCGCGCAGGACATCTCCGGGCACCACGAGGCAGTCGATGTGGGTGGCCGCCCGGTAGCGGTGAGCGAGGCCCAGCACATGGGCCCGGTGCAGCGGAGTGATGGAGGTGGCGTCCCAGGTGAGGGTGCGCCCCTCGCGCAGGCCCTGGCGCAGCAGCTCGGTGGCCTCGACCACGACGGCGGCATTGTCGGACTGGTCGGCCCGGTCTCCCCGGCGGGCCCGCAGGTCGTCGAGAGAGATGGTCTGCCCACGGTCTTCGGTCTTCAGAGTGGACAGGAAGGTGGACTTGCCGCTGCCGGAGGGCCCCACCACCAGGCGCAGGCTGGCACCCGAGGCCCGCTCTCGCAGCGTGGGCAACAGTGCCCGGGCCTCCTCGGGACTGTTCAGGCGTCCCTGTCCGAAGGCACGCACCACCCCGTCATAGAGGCGGCTTCCACCCGGTTCTGCCCACACCTCGGACAGCGGGTCTCGCAGCCAGCCGAACGGGTCCGCCTCCAACAAGCGCGCCTCATCCGCGTGCGCCTCGGACCAGGCCACCTGCTCGGCGCCCTCGGCGTCCCCCTCCAGGTCGGCGAGTGCGCCCGCGAAGCCGTGCAGCAGGCCGAGGTCGATGCTGCGGGCGAGGCTGGTGAGCCCTTGCCGGCGGGTGTCGTCCTGCACCCGGCCGCGGAGGGAGGGCGCGAAGCGAGCGAGAGCGGTGGCTGTGCGGGCGTTCTGGTGGCCCAGCAGCGGAAGCAGCCGCGTGAGGCGGGCGTGTGGGCGGAGGTGGCGGGTGAGGGCGGCGGCGGCAGCACTCAGACGGGCGTCGCCTGTGCGGTCGGCCGGGATGTTCGCGAAGATGGCGTCGAGCAGGCCATCTTCGGTGGGTTCCGCCACCCCGAGCAGGTCGGACAAGCCCGTCTCGTCCACCTTCGCCCCCGACCGGACGTCCCACAGCACGGCCTCGGGACCCAGCGCATTGGGCACGATGGTGCGCAGCATCCAGTGCACGCCGGATGTGTCGGTGACGTGGTCCCTGCGCACCCACTTGGCCACCCTCCTGGGAAAGTCCTCCCGTGACAAGCCTGCGGTGGTGCGCACCACGAAGCCCTCGCAGGTGCGTGTGTCGACCTTGATGGCTGCGATGGCCCGCTCGTCGAAGGTCCCCCGCCACAGCACCGGTGCCGTGGGGATCCCCAGGCGTCGGCAGAAGGACACCGTGGTGTCCCAGTCGAGGCAGCGGCCGGTGTCATCCCACACGTTGAAGGCGATGAACCAGGCAGGCAGGGCGTCGTAGGCCACCGAGTGGCGGGCGTAGAGGTTCTCGCCGCAGATGCGCCAGCCAGGCGGGATGCGTCGACCCACCCGTGCCTGGAGCGCCTTGATGTGCGTGCGGCTTGCGTGGTGGGCGCTGTCGAGGCTGCGTGCGTGGGTGTAGTCGCGCGCCAGCGTGGTGTTTTCGCCGTCGAGCTTCTCGGTGACCACCACCTCGCGCCCGACCAGGCCACTCAGGCGGCCCACGCGCAGGTCGTCGGAGGTGGCGCCTGGCGACCAGGGCAGGTGCGGCGTGCGGGGGTAGCGGGTGCGCATCGGACAGACGGGGTTCGGGGACCCCCGCGGTGTAGCCGGCTTCGGGCCCATCCGGGTGTCTGCGACTGTGAGGGCGGGTGGCTACCGCTTCAGCACCAGCACGCTGTTCTCCGTGACCACCAGCTGCCATCCGGCGGCGTCCAGGCGGGCGTCGAGGGCGGCGAGGAGCTGGGCGGGGGTGGCTTCCTCGTCGCTGAAGGACACCGACACATCGACCGTGGTGGACAGGTGGGCCACCTTCAAGAGGCGCATCAGATCGACAGGAGCGACCGGTGCGAGGTGGACGCGGACCCCCCGGGACGGCGCCTGGACCAGCGGTCCTTCGGGGAGGGCTCCCACCGAGACCTTGTCCCCCGCCAGCAGGCTGTCGCGCAAGGCCCGGGCGGCGGTGGGGTTGTGCCGAAGCACGAGGGCGTCGTCGAAGACGAGGCCGTGGTCGAGCAGCACCACCTGCAGCTCGGTGAGCAGGTCGCCCACCGACCGGTTCGCCCCGTGCATCGTCACGGCCGGCAGCTCGCGGAGGCTCTCGTCGATGGTGGTGGGCACGCCCTGGAGACTGAAAAGGTGGAGAACGGCGGCCAGCTCGGCATCGATGATGTCGATGTTGAGGGCGTTTCCGTCGGGGAATCGGCCGCGGAGCTCCACCAGGGCGGCGCCGTCGAGTGTGGCGAGGTGGGTGGAGGGGACCGGGGCCTCGTCGGGGGGATGGGGCGCGGCAGGCAGCTCCACTTCGCGGCGGACGTCGTTGCCGTCGAGCTGGGTGTACTCGAGGCGAAGCTGCAGGGCGGTGTCCCCCAGGTGGATGACCGGCGCCCACGCATCGCCGATTCGGTCGCCCTGGCGCACCATACGCACCGTTCCGTCGGGCATCCGCACAAGTCCGCGGGGCATCGCGGTGCCGAGGTGACCCAGGTACTCGATGTGCCAGGCCTTGGGCAACAACAAGGGGTCCTTCTTGCTGAGCAGCTCATCGATCTCGGCCTTTCGTGCATCCCAGGCTGGACCGCGGGCGAAGGGGTTGGCCGGGGCCTCGGTGGGCAGGGCGACATCGGCCCAGGTGGCAGCACGCGGCGCGCCGGGAAGCACCGGCACCGACACGGTGAGGCTGCCTTCGAAGGTGTGGGCGCCGGGCGGCAGATCGCCGACAAAGGCGGGCAGGCGGGCATCTTCAGGACGGAACTCCACCAGCTCCACGCCCGGCAGCTCCAGCTCCTTCAGGTTGGCCTCGATCTGGTCCTCGGGGCCGAGCAAGCGGATGTCGAAGACCAGCTCGGCCACCTGCCGGTGGGTCTGGCGCACCTCGTAGAGACGAAAGGCCTGCAGGTCGACCATGGTGGAGTCGAGCACGGACAGGGCTTCGTGGAGGCGCTGCCGGTGTTCGTCGACGAGCCGGGTCTGCAGGGTGTCGAGGGAGGCGCCGCGGGGAGCATCGCCCCCGAGCATGTCGTAGGCGAGGGTGTCGGGCGCGTGGGGCGGCAGCTGCTTCGCCTGGGCGACGAGCGCCTCGGTGGGACGTCCGACGTGCTTGTCGAGGGCCTTTCGGTCCTTGCTGGAGGGGGCGCCGTGGTGCTCGAAGTGCTTGAGTCGGACGACCAGAGCATCGCCGTCGGCCCGGATGGTGAAGCTGTCCAGCGGGACCCCATCGGCCTCGGACAGCAGGCCCCACACCTCTGGCCAGGACGCCCGAAGCTCCAGCACGCCATCGTCTACGTTCACCCCGGGCTTGGGCATGAAGACGGCGGTGGGGGTGGGGTTGGGGGCGCAGTCCGGCGAGCGCAGGTCGCCCATCGAGCGGGCGGTCAGCGTGAAGGCGATGGGCAGGCGCTCCAGCTCGTGGGGACTCACGCGGCTGTCGGCGAGGCAGGGGGACAGGGCCGCGACCTGTTCGAGCCGACGCAAGGCCCGGGCGGAGTCGGCGAGGCCGCGGATGTGGACGAGATCGGCCGCGTAGTCGGGTTCGTCTAGCCAGACGTCGGCGGCCTCCAGCACCAGGGGCGCGCTGTGGTCGACCTGCAGGCCCGGTGCGGAGAGTCCGAGCACGATGGCGTCCTGGCGGGGCATCTCGGCGGTGCTGAAGCCAGGTCCGGCCAGGATGTCGATGCCGAGGCTGCTGTCCGCCTTCACTGGCCAGCCCGTGAGCACCTGCTGGCCGTCCTCCGTGAGCATGCGGAGTCCCTCGCCGCTGACCCACACCCGCCGGCCGTCCCAGTGCAGGGTGTGGAGGCGGTAGTCGTCGGGAAGTTCGTCGATGACCTGCATCACGAGGGCGGCAGGCGGTGGCGCTGCCAGAGCGGTGGACAGGCTGAGGACCAGACAAAGCACGACGACGTCCCCCTCGCGGGTGTGGGCCCCCCTGGTCTAATCCGGGTGGCTGGGGATGGGACTGGTTGGCCAGCAGACCTGTGGTACGGTCCGCCGAAATGTGGATATGCACGCCGTTGACGTCATCTTGGAGAAAAAATGGTCTCGCTTGCCGCTTTGTTGGTCTCCGCTGCCTTCGCCAAGGGCCCGATTGTGGCCCCGGGCATCAACTCGTCGCGGGTCGTGCCGGGTGACAAGGTCACCTCCGACGAGGTGGCGCAGAAGCTGTCCTCTGTGAAGGTCATCACCATCGGTCGCATCGACGGGCCGCACGGCGACCGCTTCGCCCAGTCCGCCGTGGCGTCCCTCAACAACAAGAAGCAGGGCCAGTACCGCACAGCCGCCGATGTCGGGGCCAGCGCTGTGGGTGGCCTGGGTCAGGCGGCTGCAGCTGCCACGGGCATCGCGGCCGCGGGCAGCGGGGTGGTGGGCGCGGGCATCGTGGCCAAGAAGGCCGAGGGCGCGGTGGAGGGCGGCACCGAGAAGGCCGCGGCTCGCCTGGACGGCATCGATCGCCATCCCGCCGAGGGCTTCGGCATCCTCCCCGATGGTCCCACCACGGCGGACAAGATCAGGGAAGGCGCCGAGAAGGTGGCCACCAAGACTGGAAAGATCGATGGGGCCGCCAAGCTCGCCGGAGCGGTGGGGGCCACCCAGGTGGAGACCGCCCTCGGGCTCGGCAAGGATGCCGCCAAGGTCACCGCCGCCTTCTTCCGAGCGGGCGTGGAGGGCAACTCCCCGCGCTTTGTGGGCGTCCACCTGCCCATCGAGGCGAAGAAGGAAGGCAAGGGCGACGCCGCCATCACCGCCAAGGTGAAGCTCAACCAGCTCCCCGATGAGGAGTACATCAAGGAGGAGAAGCGGAAGAAGCGCGACAAGAACGGCAAGGTGGTGCGGGACAAGGACGGCAACATCGTGTGGGAGATCGTCGAGATCCCGTGCATCAAGCGCACGGTGGAGATCGACATCAACAGCCGCCTGTCGCTCACCGACGGCGACCTCATCGCCAAGTCCAGCTACAGCGCGACCGCCACCGACGATGCGTGCGGCAAGAAGCGCTTCGAGAAGATTCAGACCAAGGAGCAGATGTCGGGCCCCCACGTCGGGCGCGCCGCATCGGTTTGGGGACGCCTCATCCAGCCGCAGATGGACACCATGCGCCTGAAGTTCTTTCCCACGGGCTCCACCGCTCTGGCCATCGACCACATCCTGCACAACCGCCAGTCTGCAGGCATGTGCCTGCTCCAAGATGCCCGTTCTCACGATGCAAAGGACGCCTCCGCCCACTACAACGAGGCCGTGGTGCTCGAAGCCTGGGGTCTCTACGACGACGCCCTTCCGCTGTACACCACCGCGGAGACCCACCCGGACTTCTCAAAGGGCCGGTGGAACAACGGCGCCGGCCGCATCCAGGCCCGCAAGCGCGAGCTGGCGCTGATGGAGACGGCCTACGGCATGGTGGCCCAGGAGGTCGCCTTCCCCTATGCCGAGACCTGCCCCACCATCGACCGCACCGACACCCGGCCCATCACCAAGCGCGTGAACCTGCAGACCAGCGCCGGCGGCGACGACATCCGGCGCCTGTATGAAGGCGAGCTCGTGAAGGTGGTGGCGACCGAAGGCAAGTGGGTGCAGGTGCAGCAGCTCGATGGCACGGCAGGCTGGGTGAAGGCCAAGCGCGCCTTCAAGTAGGCCGGGAACAGGGGGTGGCGCTCAGCACTCCTCGTGCTCGTCCTCCTCGTCGACGCACTCCTCTTCGATGACCTCGAACAGCTCCTCGCACTCCGACTCGGCGTCTTCGAAGGCCTCCTCGAGCTCGTCTTCGGCCTCCTCGCAGGCCTCTTCGAGCTCCTCGGCGACCCCTTCGAGCTCCTCCAGCTCGGCTTCGGCTTCTTCAAGTGCCTCGGTGGCGGCCTGGGCGGCTTCCCGGTCTGCCGCATCGACGGCCCGGTCGTAGGCCTGCTCGGCCGCCTCGATGTCGTCTTCGAGCTCCTCGGCAGCCTCCTCGAGGGCCTCGGCCTCGTCGTCGCACTCGTCTTCGAGCTCCTCGGCGTCGTCTTCGAGCTCCGAGAAGACCTCTTCACAGGCTTCCTCGGCTTCCTCGAAGGCGTCCTCGCAGTCCTCCCAGTGGTCGTCTTCGCCGGCCTCGCAGCTGTCGCAGTCGTCGCAGGTCTCGGCGTAGCCGTCTTCGTCCGCCTCCTTCATGTACTCCTCTTCGGTGCAGGCGGACAGGGCAAGGGCGGACAGGGCGAGCATCAGGCCACGGCGCATGGGACCTCCGTAGGGGACCGTTGGAGCGGAGCCTGCGCGGGTGCCCGACAGTGGGCGACCGGGTGGCTTCCGGCCTGCAGAGGGTACTCGGAATGTACTCGTCTGGCATGGGAACTGGGTGAATAGTGTACACGGGTCGAGTACACGATTCGAATGGATGTATCGGCCAAATGACCATTCTGGTTCGATTCGGTGGCGGATGAGACCGGTATCGTGTACTCACTGACTGTGGAATCCCGTCCTCCCAGTGTGTTTGCTTCCCTCGACTTCCGGGCCTACCTGGGCGCGTGGTTCATGTGGAAGAAGCAGGTTCACGCCGGCTACAGCCACCGCCTGTTCGCTCGACGGGCGGGCCAGAGGAGTCCGTCGTTGCTCAAGGCCGTCATCGACGGCAAGCGCAACCTCACCCCGGGCACCCAGGCGGCCTTTTCGTCTGCCATCGGCCACAACGACGATGAGGCGGCCTTCTTCGGGGCGCTCGTGCAGCTGGGCCAGGCGCGGTCCGACGACGAGCGCAATGCGGCCTGGGCGGTCATCAGCGCCGAGCGCCGGTTTCGGGCGGCGCATCGCATCGAGGGCGAGGCCTTCCGCTTCTTCTCCCATTGGTACTGCGTGGCCGTCTTCGAGCTGGTGAAGCACCCCGACTTCCGGGCCGACCCCCGCTGGGTCGCGCGAACGCTGCGTCCCAAGGTCTCCGAGTCCCAGGCGCGCCAGGCCCTGCGCACCCTGCGCGAGCTGTCCCTCATCCACGAAGACGACGACGGCACCGTCCACCAGACCCAGGCCAGCGTCGTCACCCCCCATGAGGTCAAGGGTCTCGCGGTCGCCAACTACCACCGCGAGATGTGTGCCCGGGCCAGCGAGGCGGTCACGGCCTTTGAGGCCCCTGAGCGGCACATGCTCAGCGTCACGGTCACGGTGCCGCCCGACCTCATCCCAGTGCTGAAGCGAGAGCTGAACGCCCTGCAGACCCGTATTCTCGACCTGTGCGACTCCGCTGACGACCGGCCGGGCCGCGTCACCCAGGTCAACCTCCAGCTGTTCCCTCTGGCGGCGAGGCTGCCTGATGATTGACCCCCGCACCCTCCTGTTCGGCCTGGTGTGCACGAGCCTTGCGTGTGCCCCCGGCATCCCCCGGCGCGACAGTGGCGTGGCCGTGGGCAATCCCGGCAATCTTCGGGCCTCCCTGTCCCCTGGCGACGACGTCGACTTCGCCGAGGCCCGCATGCACATCCAGGAGCTGTGGCTCGTGCGTTGTGACGACAGCGGTGAGCTGGTGGCCGAAGACGTCTGGCTGGAACTGCGCGCCGACGACGCTCTGGAGATTCCCCGCGGCAAGTGGTGTGGACTGGTGTCCGGACCCCTCTGGGTGGAGGCCACGCCCGTCGGCAGTGCCGGCGACCTGCCCGAGCTGGCCTTCGAGGTGGACGGCCTGGAGCTCTACGGCAAGTCCTGGTCGACGGCCGAGGGCGATGTGGCGGTGCGTCTTGCGTCAGAAGGCTGGGTGAGCGCCGAGGAGCTGCGCTTCGTCGACGAGGAGCTGGAGGACGAGCTGGCAGAAGTCATCCTCGACGACAGCGCTCTGGTGCGCGACGACGGTGCCGACGGTGCCGATGACGGCGACCTGGAGCTGGCCACCGCCTACTCCGAGCCCGAGTGGGAGGCCGAGGAGCCGGTGGTGAGGCGGTCGTCGGGCTGTGGCCAGGAGGAGGTCTACTCGGGCCAGGGGGCGGTGGGGCTGCTGTGGCTGGGGCTCGGACTGCGAAGGCGACGGTCGGCTCGGAATGCCCGTCAGCCTGCCGCCAGCCAGGCGTAGCGCGCGACCAGCAGCAGGCTGAGGGCGCCCATCACGGGGTCGATGCGGCGACGACCGGCCACGAGCTGCAGCAGTGTCCAGCTCAAGATGCCGACGCTCACGCCATTCGCGATGGAGTAGGTGAGGGGCATCACGAGCGCGGTGAGCCCGCCAGACACCCAGGCGGGCAGGTCGTCGGGGTCGAGCTCACGCAGGCCCGCGACCATCGACAGGCCCACCACCACGAGCACCGGGGCGGTCGCCGCTGCAGGAACCACCGACAAGAGCGGCCAGAACAGCAGGCTCGCGAGGAAGAGCACGCCCACGAGGATGGCGACCAGGCCGGTGCGACCACCCTCCCGAACCCCCGCTGCCGACTCGATGTAGGCGGTGGTGGTGGAGGTGCCGAGCAGGGCGCCGATGGTGGTGGCCAGGGCGTCTGCGGCGAAGGTGCCGCGAGCGCGGGGCAGGTCGCCGTCTGCCCGGGCCGTGCCGGTGGCGCGTCCGAGGGCGAGCACCGTGCCGGTGGTGTCGAAGAAGTCGACGAAGAGGAAGACGAAGACGATGTCGAGCAGGCCCATGGACAGGGCGCCCTGGATGTCGAGTGCCCCGAGCAGGTGGGTGGGCCAGGCGGGTGCTTGCAGCCAGCCGCCGGCAGGGGCGGTGAAGGTGCCGCCCGGGAAGACCGAGAGTCCGCCCACCACGGCGACCACGGTGACCACGCCGATGGCGGCGAGGAAGGCCCCGGCCTTCTTGCGGACCTGCAGCGCCACCACCACGAAGATGCCCAGCAGCAGCAGGCTCGGCCCCGCGCTCGACAGGTCGCCCAGGGTGACCAGGGTGGCGGGATGGTCGACCACGACGCCCGCCGACTGCAGTCCGAGGTGGGCGAGGAACAGCCCGATCCCAGCTGCTGTGCCGATGCGCAGCGGCAGAGGGACCGCGCGAGCGAGCAGGCCCCGCACGCCTGTGACGCTGAGAATGGTGAACAGCACGCCAGAGACGAAGACCGCGCCCAGGGCCGTCTGCCATGGGATGCCGCGCGCACCGCACACCTCGAAGGCGAAGTAGGCGTTGAGCCCCATGCCGGGTGCGAGGGCGAAGGGGTGGCGACCGAGCAGACCCATGAGGATGCTGCCGATGGCTGCGGCGATGGCTGTGGCGGCGAGCAGCTCTCCGAAGAGGTCGACGCCTTGCACCTGGATGGCGTGGCCCAGCAGGGTGGGGTTCACCACCAGGATGTAGGCCATCGTGAGGAAGGTGGTGACGGCTGCGCGCAGCTCGGGGCGCAGAGGGGCGGGGGGTGCGCTGGGATCGGCCTGGAGCCAGCGGGGGACGGGCACGGTGCCTCCCGGGTCAGGGGCCGACCTCAGTCTACTCGGTCGCTCGCAATAGCCACGGCGGCGACCACCCGTTCGTCGTCGGACAGCTTCGAGAGCAGCGGCCGCCAGGGCTTTCCGATGCGCGCATGGTAGGCGACGACCATGCCGTGGGCGCCGACGGGGAGGCGTCGGCTGCGGAGGAGGCGGGCAAAGGGCTTCGCGAGCTGACCGCCCGCCAGGTAGCGCAGGTGGGGCCAGAACCAAAAGCCCATCGCGCGGGCGTCGGCGAGACCCGCATCGCCCACCCAGCGGGTGACCTTGCGCAGCCAGTCGATGTGCAAGGCGGTGAGAACACGGTCGCCACCGGCCAATACATCCACCACGCGCGGATGCAGCTCCCCTGGGAAGACGTAGGGCAGCTCGGGGTCGGACAGTGCGGCGCGGGCCTGGCGCTCACGCTCGGTGGAGGCCAGCAGGTGCACGCGGGCGGCGGGCACCCACCAGTCGACATCGCCCTGGGCATCGGCTTCAAGGCGGGCAGCGAGGGTGGGATCGACCGTGCCGCCGGCGTCGAAGGTCGCGAGCGCGGCGCGGATGGCGTGGCCGAGGCTGGCGGCGTCTGCGGGGTCCGGCGCAGGTCCGATGCCGAGCTCGGCGCGAGACAGGCTGTCGGTGAGGGTGGGGGCGACCGCGTCGCGCACGAGGGGCACGCGGCGGGCGAGCCGGAGCACCGAAGGGGTCTTGAGCACCGCGGGGAGGCGGGCGCAGGCATCCGCCAGAGCGGCGTCGACGTCCTGGTCGGCGGTGTGCGCGGGGGTCGACTCGGGCGGCATCGGGGGGCTCCGGCGCTTCGGGGTGGGCCGATGCTACCCCGCTGTCGGTGCGGGCCCTCCGTCAGCGGTGCCGGGTGAGGAGCTGGCGGGGGGACAGCGGGTCGCCGTCGCAGGTCTCCATGTCCACGACCACGGTGGCCTCGGCCTGCAGTCCCGCGCAGGCGAGCACGCTGAACACGGTGCCCTGCGCGATGTCGATGCCGTCGTAGCCGGCGCCCAGGTCGATCCACAAGCCATCGGGCCGCTCCGCTCGGTGGGCGGCGAGGTTGGCCTGCTCGACCCGGATGGCACCCGATGACAGGGCCTCGGGCGGCGCCTCGCCAGGTGCCAGGGCCTCGAGCTCCTCCGCGGGGGGCACCGTGTGGCCTTGGTAGACCGCCACCACGCAGTCATCGTCTGGGTCGAGGTTTTCGACCTGCACCCGGGCCCAGTACCAGTCGGCCCGGTCGAGGTGCAGCTCCACAACCAGCCCACCGTCAGCCACCACGTCGGTCTGAGAAGGGGCCGAGGCGTAGGCGCACACCTCATCGGGCTCCCCGCAGCCGGCCAGAGGGCCGACGACGAAGGTCGAGGCCGCCAAGAGGACAGGCATGCGGCTCATGGGGCACCTCCGTCCACGACGGGCGGGTCCTCGGTGACCGCGCCGGGTCCGGCATCGATGAAGAGGTCGAGTGTCACGGCGTCTTCGGGGATTGACTCGTCCGACCAGGCCGATGCGCTCACCTCCAGGTGTCCCGCCCAGTCGGGGGTGCCGTCCTCGAAGGCCACCACGAGGTGAACGGTGCTCTGCTGACGCGCCAGGTCCGGACCGTACAGCTCGACGAAGGTGGGCTGGGCTTCGTCGCCGATGGTCCCACGCACGGTGTTCTCGGCAATGAGCTCGGCCTCTTCGGGGAGGATGGGCTGCAGGTCGTCGTCGAGGGCGCCGTCCCAGGGTGCCGACAGTCGGTAGACGCGGACCACGCTCGACTCGGGCGCGTAGGTGTCGCCCCGGAGCTGCAGGTTGAGGTCGACGTGGGGGGTCTTGTTCGGTCGCTTGCGCTGCACCTCGGCGGTGAAGCCCACGGCCGGGGACTGCTCGTCGAGGACGAGGCCATCGATGTAGAGGCTGTCGGTGGCCGTCCACTGTGGCTGGCTGGTGGCGATGCTGGCCGCTGCCGTGACGGTGAGCACCGTGGCGGAGAGCCGGCGGCGGAGGGTGTTCGACACGCTGGGGGTCATCGGGGCTTCCTCGGGAGGGGCTGGCGCCAGTGCCAACATGCCGGGGATGAGCAAGGGCCGTGCCAACCCGATGAAGCGGTCGTTCTCGTCGAATTCAGGGGCGTCCGTGGGTGCCTTGGCTCCGCTTCGCGACATCCACGTCGCGCCGTCCCATCCTGTGAGGGGCTACCAGGGCCCATGTCCCCTTCAGACCCCTCTGCCGACTCCCCTGCCGTGCCTGGAGGTGGCCTGCTGCATCCGGTTGCGCTCCTCAGCGTCGTGGTGCTGGTGGTCAACGATCACTGGCTCAAGGGCGGCGGCCTGCTGCCCGCGGTGGTCACCGGAAAGCTGTCCGATCTGGCGGGCATGGCCTTCTTCCCGTTGGCGCTGCAGGCGGGCGTCGAGGTGGTCCTGCACCGCCTGGGTCGGCCCTGGGGACCCTCTCGGAAGCTGCTGGTGGGGACGGCGGCGGCGACTGGCCTGTTCTTCGCCGGGATCCAGCTGTCGGACGGGCTCGCGGCGGTGTGGACCCACGGGCTCGGTGTGCTGCAGTGGCCCGTGCATGCGCTCGGTGCTCTGTGGCGGGGGGACGGCCTGCCTGCGCTGGTGGCGGTGGGCCACACGGCCGATGTCACCGACATCCTCACAGTGCCAGCGGTCGGACTCGCGGTGTGGGCGGGCTGGCGGCGTCAGGTCGAGGACTGAGCGGGGCGGACCCGGGAGGGTTCGTTGTCGGACAGCTCCACCTCGGGCTCTGCGACCTCGGCGGTGGGGCTGGGCTCGGTCGCACCCCGGCGAAGCAGAAAGGGGGACAGCAGCACGATGGCGTAGAGGACGGCGGCGGCGAGTGCTGGAGTGGCCTCGGAGCGGCCGTCGAGGGCGGCCGGCAGGTAGATCGAGGTGACCACCGCGGGCACGACCAGGCTCACGAGCAGGCTGGTCAGGCGCCAGGGCTCGGCGGGCCACCGGGACCGCTTCGTGGGCGAGCGTCCGAGGGCGGCGTGGGTGCGGGCGACGTCGTCGGGGGCATCGATCTGGAGCTGCTGACGCAGACCGTCGATCGTGCGCTGCAGTGCCTCGACGGGCAGGTCCACCCCCACGATCTGGCCCGGCGCGACCTGCAAGAAGCTGCCCCACCAGTCCCTCGACACCGCGAGCTCCAGCTCATGTGCGGGCAGGTCGACCCGCCGACGGCCCAGGGGAGTGCGGCGCTCCAGGCGGGCCCCGGTGGGAGTCAGGCGGAGGGTGGTGCCGTGGGCCGCACCCAGCGCCACGCGGGCGAGGGCTTCGACCATGAAGTAGACCGCGAGCAGGCCCGGCAGCAGCGACCACCGACCCACGGCGATGAAGTCGGTGCCGACGCAGGCCAGCGCAAGCAGCACGGCCGTCCACGCGATGCGGCGCACAAGTAGAGAGGTCTTCGGTCCGAGAGGGGACAGGCGAAGCACCACCTCATCCCGCGCGTTGTGCACCACCCCGCTGCGGATCCGCCCGTCGACCGGACGCACCGCCCACACGACCGACACGATGGCCGCGCCCAACAAGGCCCCGAGAGCTGCGGCGTAGTGAGATGGGGGAATGGCGTCGTGTGCGCCATTCTGGAGGAAGTCGCGCGCCCCGTCGGGCACCCACCAGGGCCGCAGCAGAGCCGACCGGGCCGACACCGCCCCCGCCCAGGCCGCACCGCCCAACACCGTCAGAGCGCGCAGCACACCGGTGACCCGGGCACGGTTCACCAGGGCCGCGAGCAGGTGCCCGATGCCTGCGAGGCCCAGCGGCACGAGCACGGCGGTGGGCTGCCACGAGCGCACCAGCCAGTCGTCGAGGTGTTCGGCCCGGACCGGGTGCATCCACCACACCTGGGGTATCCACGCCGCGCTTCCGGCTGCGAAGGCCAGCAGTCCCACCGCGCCGAGCAGGGGTCCCCAGAGGGCCAACGACGCGCCCCGCTTGCCGGCCCGCCAGCGCCCGAGCTCGGCCAGCAGTCCCCCGACCAACAACACGACGAGCCCGGGGAGCAGCAGGTCCTGCAGTCCGGGCCAGCGTCCGAGGTGACCCACCGGACTCCAGCCCACCGTGGCCAGCACCAACAGCAACAGACCCCTGATCAGCAGGTCGCGTCGGCCGGGACCCTCGCTCAACGGGTGGTCCGCCACACGGCCGCTGCCACGAGGCCCACCCCCAGCAGCGTGGCCAGAGCGCCCAGCGGTGCGAGGAACACGCCGAGGCCCGGATCTCCCTCGTACACCCCGAAGCCACCGAGAAAGAAGCCGAGCGGCAGCAACACCAGTCCGCCGAGCAGCAGCCGCGATGCCAGGACCGACACCACGCCCTCGCCGAGCAGGGCCACCGTGCCGGCTGTGGCGAGGTGTACGAGGCCGAGCAGCGTGCCGTGGGTGTGGGCGAGGGTCCACATCAGGCGGCGCGTCTCCTGGCCGACATCGAGGTACAGCGGCGCCTTCACAGCGTGCAGCCCTTCGAGCACCACGCCGAGGCTGATGGACACCAGCAGTGCGGTCCAGCCCACCCGGAGGTGGTGGCGGGCGACGGCAGGAAGGGGCGACGGCATCGGATCGGGCTAACCGGCCCAGGCGCCATTCGGCTTGGAGGCCGTCTCGACGCAGTCGGAGGCCGGGTGAGACCCGACTTGTTCAGGTTGTCCATGCTCGTGCTGCTCCTCGGCGCCTGTGGGGCGGCGGAGGACGGCCGTGGAGCGCCCGGCCCGGCCCTCGTGCGGGTGGGGACCGCGCGGGAGGGTGCGCTGACCGACGCCTGGACGACGGTGGGAGAGGTGGTGGCCCTGGAGCGGGCGGAGCTCGCGGTCGGTGCGGAAGGACCGGTGCGCAGTGTGGCGGTGAGAGAGGGCGACCGGGTGGAGAGTGGGGCGCTGCTGCTGCAGGTGGACGCCTCGATTGCGCTGGCCGATCACGCTGCCGCACGGGCTGCCTTCGACGAAGCCGAGGCGGAGCTCGTGCGCCTGGAGGCCGCCTTGTCGCGTCGCAGCCAGCTGCGAAAAGGCGTGCTGTCAGACGAGGAGATCGTCAACGCCCGACAGGATGTGGCCGCTGGCCGGGCCCGGGTGGATGCCCGCCGTGCCGATGCCCGCCGTGCTGCAGCGGTCTTGGCAAGACATCGCATCAACGCGCCATTTTCGGGTGTCGTGGCGGCACGCTCCGTGGACGTGGGCGACTGGCTGCAGGCCGGCAGTCCGGTGCTCACCCTGGTGTCCACCGACAGTGTCGAGGTGCGGGCGCAGGTGCCCCGCCGCATTGCAGGACGACTCCAGCAGGGGGCCACGGTGTCCCTTGGAAGTGGTCAAGGCACTGTGGTGGCCGTCGTTCCCACCCTCGATGCCCAGACCCGCACGAGCCTCGTCCGCATCGCGCCTTCCGCAGACACGCCCGTGGTGGCTGGCCAGGCCCTCGACATCTCGGTGCCGGTGTCCTTCGACGAGCCCGGTGTCACCGTTCCACGCGACGCCCTCATCGCAGATCCCGAACAGGCCCGCCTGGTGCGTGTGGTGGACGGCAAGGCCGAGATGTTGTCCGTGGATGTGCTCGCCACGACCGCGACCGAGGCGCTGGTGACCGCAGAAGGCCTCGATGCAGGCGACACCGTGGTCATCCGGGGCAATGAGCGCGTGCGGCCGGGACAGGAGGTCCGCGTCGAGGAAGGCAGCTGAGGCTCTGTCGTCATTTTCGTCCCATCCATATTTGCCCCGATCAAGTCATCCGACGCGCTCCCCCCCTTTTCTGAAGCGCCTCCCGTTCCGAATCCCTCCATGTGCGTTGCCCTTGGAGGCAGGATGCGTGTGGAAGAGTGGCGCAGCGAACGCGTCGGAGACTGGTCCGATGCCGACAGCCACGGTCTCAACGGATCGGCCGACCTCGTGCTCGCCTTCGGCAGCCGGGCCCACATCGGTGCGCCTGGACTCGTGGACCGCCTGCGGGCGCGTCACCCCAATGCGGTGCTCGCCGGCTGCTCCACGTCGGGGGAGATCTCCGATGTGGAGGTGCATGACGGTAGTCTGAGCCTCGTGGCGGTCTCCTTCGAGCACACCACCGTGCGCGCCTGCTCCGAGGCCGTCGAGCAGCCCCAGGCCAGTCGGATGGTGGGTCAGCGCATCGCCGACCAGCTCCGGGCACCCGACCTGCGGCACGTCCTCGTGCTGTCGGAAGGCCTGCAGGTGAACGGCAGCGAGCTGGTGGCCGGGATCACCGCCGGACTGCCCGAGTCGGTGGCTGTCACGGGCGGTCTGGCAGGCGACGGGGCCGACTTCGACACCACGCTGGTGCTGGATGATGCAGGTGTGCGCAGCGGGATTGTGCGGGCCATCGGGCTCTACGGCGACCGGCTCCGCGTGGGCTACGCCTCCTACGGCGGATGGGACCCCTTCGGACCCGAGCGCCTCATCACCCGGGCCGAAGGCAACGTGCTCCACGAGCTCGACCACAAGCCCGCCTTGAGTGTCTACAAGGCCTACCTGGGCGAGTATGCCGGCGGGCTGCCGGCCACCGGCCTGCGCTTCCCCCTCACCATCCGTGACCGACGGGGCGGACCCACCCTGGTGCGCACCCTGCTCGCGGTCGACGAGGCGGCGGGCACCCTCACCTTCGCCGGGGACATGCCGGTGGGCAGCCATGCGCGCCTGATGAAGGCCAACTTCGATCGGCTGGTCGATGGAGCGAGCCGCGCGGCCAGCGAGGCCCAGGCCCAGCTCGCCCGTCCGTCAGCCTCTCTGTCCATCCTCATCAGCTGCGTGGGCCGCAAGCTCGTGCTCAAGCAGAGGGTCGAAGAAGAGGTGGAGAGCGCCCGGGAGGTGCTGGGCGACGGTCCGGTGATGACGGGCTTCTACTCGTATGGCGAGGTCTGTCCGCACGCGTCTGGCGGCGTTGCGGTGCTGCACAACCAGACCATGACCATCACCTCCCTCGCCGAGGTCTGAGCGATGCCCACCGTCCACCGGCTCCTCGCCAGACAAGTCCGTCGGCACCTCAAGAATGTCGATGTAGACGCTGTTGCGGGACTCGACCGCCTGCTCGCGTCGGTGAGTGATGCCTACGATGGCCACGACGAGGACCGCCGGCTGCTGGAGCGGGCGATGGACATCTCCGCCCGGGAGCTCAGCGAAGCCGAGCGGGAGCTGAGGTCGGTGCTCGACGCTCTGCCCGATGAGCTGCTGATGCTCGACGGCGATGGAAAGGTGCTGGAGCACCGGCCCGGCAGCGACCCCATCCTGCCCGTGGAGCCGAGCCCCATCGGCCGCAACCTGCGCGAGGTGATGTGTGCACGCGGCCTGCGTCCCTTCGTGGAAGCCCTCGAGGCCGTGGCCGGTGGACAGGGGCTCGCCTGCTTCGAGTTCTCACCGGACCATGAGGACCTCCACGGCCAGCAGGTGGTCTGCGAAGCGCGGGTGTTTCCCCTCCACAATGGGCGCACAGTCAGCCTTCTGCGCAACATCTCCGACCGCAAGGTCGCCGAGCGGCGCATCGCCCACCTCGCCTACCACGACAGCCTGACCGGCCTGCCCAACCGCCTGTTCTTCCACGAGCAGATCGCTCTGGGCATCGACGCCGCCCGCCGGGAAGGGAGCCGGATGGGGGTGCTGTTCCTCGATGTGGACCGCTTCAAGTCCATCAACGACACCTTCGGCCACGCCATCGGCGACGAGCTGCTCACCACACTCGCCAACCGGCTGCGCGCGGCCCTTCGCTTCGGTGGCTACGACGCCTCCCCCACCCCCCCGGTCGCCGAGCTGGCCGAGGGGCGGGTGGCCTGCCAGGGCGAACGGGCCCTCATCGCCCGAATGGGCGGCGACGAGTTCACCGTGCTGCTGCATGATCTCGATGATGTATCCGCAGGCCACGCGGTGTGCAGGCGCATCATGGATGCGGTGTCCCAGCCCATCGTGCTGCAGGGCGTGGAGGTGGTGACCACCTTCAGCGTGGGCTTGTCGGTCTTTCCCGACCACGGCGCCACAGTGGAGGCCCTGCTCCAGAATGCCGACGCCGCGATGTACCATGCCAAGGCCAGCGGGCGGGCCAACGCCCAGGTCTATGTCGCTGAGATGAACCACGGCGCCCTTGCCTTCGTGCAGCAGGAGGCGGCGCTGCGTCAGGCCTTGCGCGCCGGTCAGCTCCACCTCGAGTACCAGCCGGTGGTGTGCGCCAAGACCGGCAGAACTGCGGGACTCGAAGCCCTCATCCGGTGGACGGACCCCGAGCTTGGGGTGGTGAGTCCCGACCAGTTCGTGGCGGTGGCCGAGGAGTCGGAGCTCATTCTGGAGCTGGGAGCCTTCGTCATCGACCAGACCTGCCGACAGATCCGCGCCTGGCTCGACGCTGGCTTCGTGCCCCCCAAGGTGTCGATCAACCTGTCCAGCCGGCACTTCTGGCAGGGCGACATCGTGCGCGACATGGCGATTGCGCTCGACGACTACAGCGTGCCTGTGGAGCTGGTGGGCATCGAGATGACCGAGACCGCGATGGTGCGCCACACCGAACGCTCCTGCGCCACTCTGCGCGGCCTTCAGGAGCTCGGCCTGCGCATCTCACTCGACGACTTCGGCACCGGCTACTCGTCGCTGGGCTACCTCAAGCGCTTCCCGGTGGACGTGCTGAAGATCGACCGCAGCTTCGTGCAGGACATCGCGGAGGACTCCGAGGGGGCGACCCTCATCCGTGCCATCGTGGCGATGGGACATGGCCTGGGGCTGAAGGTCGTGGCGGAAGGCGTTGAGAATGTTGAGCAGATGAGCTTTCTCAACGAATTGGGCTGCGACTTCCTGCAGGGCTTCCTGGTGTGCCGACCGTGCTCCGCAGACGCCGTGCGGGCCTACGTCCTTCGAGAGCGCGCGGGCGAGGACAGGGTTCGGCTGGCAGTCGCGAGCTGAGCTGCGCCCCGGTCACGCAGTCGCACGGTCAATTGTGGAGCGTGGCCTCCACGCCGAGCACGTCGACATCCTCGAAGCCACCGTCGGGCAGCGGAATGCGGGCGCTCTGGCGGATGAGGGCGGGCTCGCCGATGCGGGTGGTGACCTTGGGACGGGAGACCAGCTCGCTGCTGAGGCGTCCGAAGCGACCGAGCTCCTGGCGCACCACCTCGATGTCGAAGCGGGCGGTGTCGCCGTCGATGAGGTGCAGCTCGATGTCGACGATCCAGCCGCCGTCTTCGGTGGGCAGGTAGACCGCCGGGAGGGGACCCTCCGAGACCTCGACGAGGTGGAGCTCGATGGGGTCGGCGCCGGGGGCCTCGATGGCCAGGTCGACGTCGTAGGCGACGGGCAGCAGGGCGGCGGCGAGGATGGGCAGCGACATGGGGGACCTCTGGCTTCGGGCGCGGCGAGCCTACCGGACGAGCCGCACGGCAGATGTCCCGAGCTGTCTCATCGCATGCGATAGACCCCGGGCCTCCCACAGCCCGGACCTCCCCGCGTGATCCGTCTCGCCATCGACCGTCCCATCGGCGTCGTCGTGGGCATCCTGCTCGTGATGCTCTTCGGTGTGCTCAGCGTCGCCGACCTGCCCGTGCAGCTCACGCCCGATGTCTCGATCCCCACCATCACCGTCACCACGGCCTGGCCGGGGGCGGCACCGGCCGAAGTGGAGCAGGAGATCCTGCTGGAGCAGGAAGAGGTGTTGAAGTCGGTGGACGGCCTCGACCGCATGGTGGGAGAGGCCAGCAACGGCAGTGCCTCGCTCACACTGGAGTTCGAGGTGGGCACGCCCATGGAGGCGGCTCTTGTGCGGGTGTCGAACCGGCTCGCGCAGGTGGCCGACTACCCGGATGCGGCCCGGGAGCCCGTGCTTGCGACCGCTGACACCGCCGGTCCACCGATGGCGGTGCTCACCATCACCGGGCGCGGCGACCGCACCCCCATCGCTGCCCGCACCTGGGCTCTGGAGACGGTGATTCCGCGCTTCGAGCGCATTCCGGGTGTGGCCTCCGTGCGCATGTTCGGGGGCCGGGACACCGAGGTGCAGGTGCGATTCGACCCCGCCGACCTCGCCAGCCGGGGCATCGGCGTGGGAGAGCTGGTGACTGCGGTGCAGAGGGGACTGTCGGATGTGTCGGGCGGCGACGTAGAGCTGGGCAAGAAGCGCTTCGTGGTGCGGACCGAGGTGGCCCCGGAGCGCGCCGAGGACCTCGCGAACCTCGTGGTGCGGGTGCAGCCCGACGGCTCGGTGGTGCGGGTGGGGGACGTGGCGGAAGCCGTCATCGGCCTTCGCGAAGCAGACCGCTACGTCATCAATGACGGCCGACCCTCCCTGGCCTTGCTGTTCGACCGGGAGTCGGGCTCCAACGTGCTGGAGGTCACCGAGGCCCTCATCGCGGAAGCCGAGCACCTCGACGCAACCTTGATGGCCACCCGAGGCCTGCGCCTCGACGTGGTCTCCGACCAAAGGGCATACATCCGGGGCGCTCTGGACCTCGTGCGCAACAACCTGCTGCTGGGCGGGGCCCTGGCGGTGGGCGTGCTGCTGGCCTTTCTGCGCAGTGCGTCGGCCTCGGCCATCGTGGCCACCGCCATCCCCGTGTGCGTGATGGGGACGGTGCTCGGCATGACCCTGCTGGGGCGCTCCCTCAACGTCGTGTCGCTCGCCGGCATGGCCTTCGCGGTGGGCATGGTGGTGGACAACGCCATCGTTGTGCTCGAGAACATCGACACCTGGCGGCGAAGGTCCGACGACCCCAAAGAGGCCGCCTACCGGGGGACCCGGGAGGTCTGGGGCGCCCTGGTGGCCTCCACTGCCACCACGGCCGCCGTGTTCATCCCCATCATCGCGTGGCAGGACGAAGTGGGCGAGCTGCTGCGCGATGTGGCGGTGGCCATCACGGTGGCGGTGGGCCTGTCCTTCGTGGTGTCTGTGCTCGTGATTCCGTCCGCTTCAGCCCGATGGCTCCAGACGGTGTCGACCGACACGGAGGACGGCGCCTTCGCGCGGCTGCGCACGCGGCTGGTGGACGGGGTGCGGACCATCGTGGACTCTCGCCGGAACAGCCTGCTCACCGTCATTGTCGCACTGCTGTTCGCCGGGGGCGTGGGCGCCACCGCCGTGCCCGCGATGGAGTACCTGCCCACCGGCAACCGCAACTTCATGTTCGCTGTGGTGGTGCCACCCACCGGCTACGGCGTCGAGGAGATGTACGACATCGGCAAGCAGGTGCAGGCCGACCTCGTGCCCCACCTCGCCGAGCATGGCGGCGAGTACCCCGCCGTACACCGCAGCTTCTTCGCTGCGCTCCCAGGCCGCGGCTTCATGGGTGCCGGAGCACACAGGCCCGAGGACATCGGCGCAGTGGTTGGTCTCGTCAACCAGCTGCTTGGACGGGTGCCGGGCGTGATGGGCTTTGGCAGCCAGGCGAGCCTGTTTGGACGCTCGTTGTCGAGCTCCCGCGGCGTGGAGCTGGAGCTGGCGGGTGCCGAGACCGCGGTCCTGGTGGACGCCGGCAAGGTCGTGATGGGCAAGCTGGGCAAGGTGCTGCCGAGTGCCCGGGTGCGTCCGAACCCGGCGCTCGACCTGGGTGGCCCCGAGCTGCGGGTGCTTCCCCGGGGTGAGGTCGCGGCCCAGACCGGGCTGCATGCCGCCGACATCGGCGCGGCGGTGGACACCTTCGTCGACGGTCGCATCGTGGGAGAGCTCGCGCCCATCGGCCAGCCGCGCCTCGATGTGGTGGTGATGGCAGACCCCCCGGCGGCCGGGCCGTCAGAGCTGATGTCCATGCCGCTCGCCACACCCTCGGGCAGCGTGCTCCCGCTCGCCTCGGTGGCCATCGCTCAGGAGACCCTGTCCCCCACCACCATCCGGCGCATCGAGCGCAAGCGGGCCATCAGCCTGGAGGTCACCCCGCCCGACGACATGGCCATCGAGACGGCCCTCGAGGTCATCCGCACCGAGGTGCTGGCCGAGCTCACCCTGCCGGACAGCATCGACATCGGCCTGTCGGGCGCAGCCGGCGACCTGGAGGAGGCGCAAGGCCGCATGGTGGGGGTGCTGGCCCTGGCGACGGTCATCTCCTTTCTGCTGCTGGCCGCTCTCTTCGAGGACTTCCTCGCCCCTCTCGTGATCCTGGTGACCGTGCCCCTGGCGGGAGCCGGCGGAGTGCTCGGCCTGCGCCTGGTCGACGCCACCCTCGGTCCCCAGCCCCTCGACATGCTGTCGGCCCTCGGCTTCGTGATCCTCATCGGGGTGGTGGTGAACAACGCCATCCTCATCGTGGACGGTGCCCTCGCGCGTCTCCGCACCGGTGCCTCCCTCACCGATGCCACCACCGAGGCGGTGCGCGCCCGCGTGCGGCCGATCTTCATGGCCTCGCTGACCTCGCTGGCTGGCCTGCTGCCGCTGGTGCTGTTCCCCGGCTCCGGCTCCGAGCTGTACCGCGGCGTGGGCGCCATCGTGCTCGGCGGACTCGCGCTGTCCACCGCCCTCACCCTGGTGGTGGTGCCCGCCCTCTTCGCCCTGGTCTGGCGCCTGCGTTGAGCACGGCGTCAGGAGCCGCCCGTTGCACAGCTTGGGCGAATTCCAGATTCGTTGAGCGCGGCGTCAGGAGTTCCCGATTGCATTCGCGCCCCGGCCGGAGCGCCTGACCCCACTCAAAGAGGTGCATTGATCAATGTTCTGGGGGTTCGACCGGCGCGGACCGCGGTGTCGTGTACGGCTTGATCCCGCTCCGGTTGCTCCTGCTGCGCCAGTACGTGCAACTTTGACTTCCTGACGCCGCGCTCAACAAAGTGGGGTGGGTCCAGCTGAGGATTTTCTCAGCGACTGCTTGACGCAGCGGAACGACTGCGGCACATTTCCTTCGTGTTTGTTTATTCACCAACCAAACAAAACGGCCGTCCGCTGGTTCCTGCCCGGCGAGACGACCTGCGTGCCCACAACACCGCCCTGCTCCTTCGGGCCTTGTGGGCCGACTCTGAAGGGGCTTCCCGGGCCGACCTCGCGCGGCAAAGCGGCCTGAGTCGCGCCACTGTCTCGGCCATCTTCGCGGAGCTGATCGACGCGGGCATCGTGGTTCCCGGCGAGCGACGCACGGGCGGTGGGGGCCGTCCCGCCCGCATCTTGCGCTTTCACGACACCCACCGCAGCCTCCTCGGTGTGGAGCTGGGGGCCAGCCACATCTCCGCGGTCCGCACCGACCTGCGCGGCCGGGTGCAGGACAGCCGGCGCACCGAGTGCGATGTGCAGCGAGACCCGCAGCGCGCTCTGTCCGTGCTTGGGGAGATCCTCGACTGGCTCGTCGCCGGCGATCACGCCCCCGTGATGGGTGTCGGCCTCGCCGTGCCATCACCCATCGTGTCGGACCGCTCCGGTCGGCTGTCGCCCGACCTGTTTCCGCGCTGGAAAGACATCGACCTGGCAGCCTGGATCCACGACCGCACCGGACAGCCCACCTTCATGGACAACGACGCCAACCTGGGTGCGCTCGCGGAGCACTGGTGGGGCCATGGGCGCGGCCGGGCGGACTTCGCCTACGTCAAGGTGGCGACTGGCGTGGGCGCGGGCATCATCATCAACGGCGACATCTTCCGCGGTGCCGGCGGCATTGCCGGGGAGATCGGCCACACCGCCATCGACCCCAACGGCCCGGTCTGCCGGTGCGGCCTGTCGGGCTGCCTCGAGGCCCTGGTCGGCACCCAGTCCCTGCTGGAGCGTGCGCGCGAGCAGGCTGCCGCACAGGCCGTCCCCCCGAGCTGGGGGCCTGAGCCCACCCTCCTGGGGCTGGTCGAAGCCGCCCGCAGTGGCGATGTGTTGGCGCGAGACCTCATCGGCGCCACCGGCCACTGGCTGGGCATCGCTCTGGCCAACCTGCTCAACCTCGTCAACCCGAGCTGCGTCATCCTCGGCGGTCGGCTCACCCTCGCGGGCGACCTGCTGCTGCGTCCGCTCCGTGCGGCGATGGCCCAGCGGGCACTGTGGAGCTCCGTCGCCGAGTCCCAGGTGGTCATCAGCACATTGCCTGGCGAGCCGATTGCCCTCGGGGCTGCCACACTCGTGCTGCAGGCTGCACTGTCCCAACCCAGCTCCCTTCTCTCCGGCGGGGACCTGCGCCCGTCCGAGACCCTGTGGCGTCTACACGCCTGAACCCGAGAACCCGTCCCAATCCCGCCTGTAGGAGGCGCGCATGTCCCGACTGACCCTGATCCACCCCTCGACCCTCGGTCTGTTCGCCATCGCGGCCCTCGTCGCTTGTGGCGACAAGGAGACGGAGGCCACGTCCGACGACACGGACCCCACCTATGAAGGCGAAGAGGAGGCCGACGCCGACACGGATGCGGACACCGACGCCGACACGGATGCGGACACCGACGCCGACACCGATGCCGACACGGATGCGGACACCGACGCCGACACCGATGCGGACACCGACGCCGACACCGATGCCGACCCGGTGAACCTGCTGGCCAACCCGGGCTTCGAGACCTTCGATGGCACCAACCTGCCCACCGACTGGCTCATGTACCCACCCGAGCTCACGAACTGGTCCGTGCTCGCCACCGGCGACGGCATGTACCCCGACAGCGCCAGCTTCACGGCCTACGAGGGCACCAACAGCCTGAAGGTCTGGGGCCAGTACAGCGGCTGGGCCAACGAGACGCCCATCTACCAGGAGTTCGCGGCCACTGAAGGCCAGGTGTTCACCATCGAAGGCTTCGCTTATCAATACAGCAACGACGCCTTCGATGGCACCCAGTCTCACGGCAGCATCTGGCTGAAGTACTTCGACGACAGCTACAACTTCTACGGCATGGAGGAGTCCAACCGCCTCGACGCCACTGCGGCCGGCGACACCTGGCACGCCATGACCGCCACGGGCACCATTCCTGCGGGCGCCACCAAGGTGCAGGCTGGCGTGAGCTTCTGGCACTGCCAGGAAGAGGCCGAAGGCGACTGCTACGAAGCCGGCGGTGTGTACTTCGACGACCTGCTGTTCTACGAGGTCACCGAGTAGGCATGATGAACGCCCTCCTCGCCGGTCTTCTGTTGGCAGCGCCCCGTGCGCAGGCCGCGGACATCACCGTGAAGACCGACGCGGAGGGCAGCCTCCTCATGGTTGATGGTGAGCCCTTCTTCATTCGGGGGATGAATTGGGGCTACATGCCCATCGGTCACAACTACCGCTACTCGTTGTGGGTGCAGAACGACCGCTTCATCGAGGAGGTGTTGCATCGTGAGATGGCGATGCTGCGTGACCTCGGGGTCAACACCATCCGCCAGTACGACGACATCCCGCCCAGGTGGGTGGCGTGGATCTACGAAAACTACGGCATTCACACCATGATCAACCCGCTGTTCGGCCGATATGGCCACGACATCGGCGGGCGTTGGGTGCCGGTGGTGGACTATTCCAACCCTGAGCACCGACAGGCCATCCTCGACTCCACCTTGGCCTCCGCCCGCAAGTTCGCCAACACACCGGGTGTGTTGATGATCATGTTGGGCAACGAGAACAACTATGGCTTGCACTGGTCGAGCCATGAGATCGAGGCCCTGCCCACCGAAGCACAGGGTCAGGCCCGCGCCGTCCACCTCTACACGCTCTACGGCGAGGCCATCGACCAGGTCCACGCTGCGGCGCCCGGCATTCCCGTCTCCATCTGCAACGGCGACCTGCAGTACCTCGACCTGGTCGCCGAACATGCTGGCAACATCGACCTCTTCGGCACCAACGTCTACCGGGGCGCCACCGCCCGCGACCTGTATGCCGAGGTGCAGCAGACCCTCGGCAAGCCCATCTTCTACGCCGAGTTCGGGGCGGATGCCTTCGACGCCAAGCGCATGCGAGAAGACGTCATCACCCAGGCCCGCTACGTGCGGAGCCAGTGGGAGGACATCTACGAAAACGCCCATGGTCAGGGTGTAGGCAACGCGATTGGGGGCTACCAGTTCCAGTGGTCCGACGGCTGGTGGAAGCACAAGCAGACCGAGAACCTCGACGTCCACGACCCCACCGCGAGCTGGCCCAACGGCGGCTATGCCGAGGACTTCGTCGAGGGACGCAACAACATGAACGAGGAGTGGTTCGGCATCACCGCCAAGGGCCAGCCCGACGGCCGCGGCCACTTCCTCGTCTACCCCCGGCCCGCCTTCTACACCCTGCAGCAGGCCTGGACGCTCGACCCCTACGACGACTCCACCGATGCCGGGCTCATTGACGCCCACTTCGCCGCCGTCGACACCGCCGCGGGTCTCGTCACCTACCGCACGCAGTTGGAGGCTGGAGAGGCCCGCGCCCGGTCGAAGGCCTACTTGCGCGGCCTGCGTCTCGACGTCAACAGCACCATGACCGACGACAGCAGCCGGGCCGGTGTTGGAAAGGAGCGCTGGGACTTCGATCATGGCCAGTCGATGTACGCCGACTTCGGCATGGCGCCCTCCGAAGCGGTCGAAGCACGCGCCGAGGTCAATGTGTTGGGCAATGTGGCCCAGAACCCCATCGACCCCTTGACCTACGAGTCCCGTGCCGGCGCACTCATCGCGCAGGAGGACGACCCCCTCACCGACATCGATGAGTCCGATCCCGACGAGCTCGCCGCCATCCAGGCCCGCGAGCGGGTGCGCCTGTACCAGGCCGAGGCCCGCTGGGAACACGACCACTTCCGCATGCACGCCTTCTACCGGGTGGGCCACTACCACTGGGGCGACCAGGGCGACTTCTTCGGCCTGTATCGAGAGGCCTTCTACGGTCCCAACATCGACATCTACGACGCCGCGGTCCCCATCGGCATCGAGATGGAGGGCAAGAACGCCTTCGAGGGCCTCGCGGTCGCTGCAGGCCCGCAGGTGTTCTGGGGCGCCAACCCCGGTGTGTTCGCCCGCTACGGCTTCGATGTGGGCAAGACAAGAGCCACCGTGGTGCACCAGGAGGACCTCGCTCCTCAGGGGGCTGCCGCCGCGAACCGGGCCATCCCCCAGCTCGTCACCCGCAAGACCACTGTGCACCTCGCGCGGAATGTGGGCGCCGTCCACGTCGATCTCGGCGGCATCATGGCTGGCACCGACCGCCTGGGCATGGCCTATGTCGACCCCCACGACGCCGGGGATGGTCCGAGCTACCAGGATTCTGGATACCATCTGTACGAAGACCACATCCAGATGGTGGACACCCTCGGCACCAAGGCGAAGCTCACCTGGGAGCCGGGTCGGGCCCATGCCTACATACAGGCGGCCTATCGCGGACTCGTGGCCGACGGTGGACCCGACCAGACCACCACCTTCACCGGCTGGACCCTCAAGGATGGCGGACAAGGCAACGGCACCCAGCTGTTGACCGGTGTGGCCCTCGATGTGGGCAAGCTGCAGATCGGTCCCAACTTCATGTACCAGAAGCCTCTGGTCGGCCCGCTCCCCAACATCGCCTCCGCCTGGGACCCCGTCACCGGCTGGTACTACCCCGGCACGGCCGCCCGAAACGGCATCGACGACCCCTTCGCTGTGTTGGGAAACCGCGAAACCATCGCCGGCGAGCTGATGTTCGTGTTCGACCCCACGCCGGGAACCTGGTTTTGGGCCTGGGACAATCCCATGCACGAGGACGCCCCCTTCGCAGCGGCCCTCGACCTCGTCTACCGCCACCAGCCCACCTCTCGCGATGCCAACTTCGGCTTCACCGAACAAGGCGAGCTGTTCGCCTTCGCGGCCGCGCCCCCCGCTGCGGACGTCTGGACCGCCGAGCTCACCACCCTGTCGCGGCTGGGTCCCCAGCACCGCCTGCAGCTCGGCTTTCTCACCGGTCAGGACCAGTCCACGGGCGACGATGACCGCCTTGTCCACCGCACGGCGGTGTCGGCCGACTGGTATTGGAAGGCCACCGCCGTGAAGTCGGCCGTGAAGTGGAACGACTGGGGACCCTACGACTACCACCGCACCTTCAACCTCACCTTCCCCTTCCAGACGATGTTGGATCTATCCACCGGTGTGCGGGGCTTCGTGATGGAAGACCCCGGCACCCGCCTCGGTCTGCGCACCAAGTACCGCACCTTCGACGACAACTCGCCCGACCCCCTGGTCTTCGCCGACGACGGCTACCAGGTCGAGGTCTTCTCCTACCTCTCCTTCGCGATGTGAGGCTGTGTTGATGCGACCTACTGCACGCCTTGCATTGGCGGCTGTTCTGTTGGCCGGGTGCACCCCCCAAGCGGGCGAGTGGCGGCTGGGGGACGACCTCACCGACCTGCGCTTCGACCCCTGGACCGAAGACGTGGGGGTGTACCCCGACACCAGTGTTCTCGACGACCCGAGCAACCCCTTCGCCGGCAACCTCGACCCCAACTCAGACCTCAAGTGGGAGCTGCAGGACAGCGGCTGCGACCGGGCGGTCTACTCCTGGGCCACCGCACTCGCCATCCAACCCACGGGCGAACACCAGTTCTACACCGCGGCCTGCATGCAGGCGCTCTATGAAGGCGGTCGGGTCCACGACGACGACCTCTACCTCGTCTACACACTCGCGGTCCGGGGCTACGAGCAGGTGCTCGACAGCTTTCCCGACTCGGTCACCTACGACGCCACGGGCACCATCGCCTATGAGCTGGCACCCATCGCCGAGGCGGCCCTGCTGTCCATCGGCGCTGTGCAGGGTGATGCAGAGTCGCCTCTGGAAGAGGAGGACGGCGAATGAGACGCGCCCTTCCCGTGTTCCTTGTGTTGGCGGCCTGTCGGCCAGATCCCGGTGCCCCCCACTATGCGGCGCCCGACGTGTGGGACCCTTCCGCCGACGACGCGGACTTCTACGGCGACGACCCCTTCGAGGCGGGCGATGAGCGTCTCGACATCGGTCTGTTCTATGAAGGCGGCTCGTCGGAACAGGTGCCCATCGACGACCTCACCACCCACTTCTACGTCTATGAGAACACCTTCTCAGTGGGTGTTTCCGACGACCGAGTGGAAGGCTACGTCGCCGACTCCATCGAGCCCACGGGCAATGCATGGTGGGCGGGGGGCATCCACTGGGACGCCGCCCGCGACCTGTCCCACTGGACCCGTCTCCACCTGTCGGTGAAGACTCGCGATGCCGCCATGGCCGACTTCCAGCTCGGCATGAACGGGGGTGGCACGGAGGGCCGGGTGTCCTTGTCTTCGCTTGGCTTTGCGGCCGACGGGGAGTGGCACACCTTCAACGTGTCTCTGCAGTCCTTTGTGGATGCCGGGGTCGACCTGTCGAGCGTCACGGTCCCCCTGCTCATCGCGGGCGAGAACTCCCCCGCTGGCGATGCCCTGCTCATCGACGACCTCTACTTCACGGTGGGCGAGGGCGACGACATCGAGGGCCCTGAGTTCCTCGGGGACGACCCCTATGAAGACGGCGACCAGCGCATGTCGCTCGGCCTGTTCTACGAAGGCGGCTACTCGGAGCTGCGGGAGATCGACAACGACACCCGGCACTTCTTCATCTACGACAACACCTTCACCGTGGCCACTTCCGAGGACCGCGTGGAGGGCTACATCTCGGAGGTGCTCGAAGCCGGTGGCTTGGGTTGGTTCGGGGGCGGCGTGCATTGGGACGTCTCCGAGGACCTGTCGGGCTGGGACCGCATGCACTTCTGGGCGATGTCGGAGCAGGTGTCGATGGAGTCGGCGACCGTGGGCATGACCGGCGGTGGTGTCGAGACCCGTCTTGCATTGGGTGACCTGGGCTTCGTGGCGGATGGGACCTGGCAGGAGCTGTCGGTCTCTCTGTCTGATCTGGCTGCAGAAGGCACCGACCTCACCGATGTGACCGTCCCGCTGTTGCTGATTGGAGAGGGGGTGGCCTCTGGCGACCAGCTCATCATCGACGACCTCTTCCTCACGGTGGACTGATGCGACGCCTCCTCCTGCTCACCGCGCTCGTGGGCTGCACTGCCACCTCCGAGGACACAGGCCCCGTCTCCACAGGGTGGACCCAGGTCTGGGCCGACGAGTTCGACGGGACGGCGGGCAGTGCGCCGGCCGACCACTGGGTGCCCGACGTCGGCGGCGACGGCTGGGGCAACAGCCAGCTCGAGCACAACACCGACCGCACCGACAACGCCTTCCTCGACGGGGGCGGTCACCTCGTCATCCGGGCGCTGCGCGAGGACTATGAGGGCAACGCCTACACCTCGGCGCGACTCACCACCCGGGACACCGTCGAACACGGCCCGGCGCGCATCGAAGCGAGCATCCAGGTGCCGCAGGGTGCTGGCATCTGGCCCGCATTCTGGCTGCTGGGCGCGGACTTCCCGGAGGTCGGCTGGCCCGGCTGCGGCGAGATCGACATCCTGGAGGTCCGCGGCTCGCAGCCCGAGCGCGTCATCACCACCGTGCACGGTCCCGGCTACTCCGGCGGAGAGGGTGTGGGCACCGCCACTGTCCTCCCCGACGCCACCGCCTCGGAGACCTTCCACACCTACGCGGTCGACATCGACCCCGAGCACATCGTGTGGTGGATCGACGGGCAGCGGGTCCACACCGTGCGTCCAGGAGACCTTCCCGGCGGCACGGCCTGGGCCTTCGACGACCCCTTCTTCATCATCCTCAACGTGGCGGTGGGCGGTCACTTCGTCGAGCCCCCCTCCGAGGACACCCCCTTTCCGGCCGACATGGTCGTCGACTACGTGCGGGTCTTCGAGCGCCTGTGAGTCGCCTTGTGCCGCTCTTCGCCGCGGTGGCCGCCCTCGGGTGTGCGCCGCCATCCCACACACGTCCGCCGGGCGTCGTGGTGGTCGTGCAGGAGCAGCAGGCCTCGTGGATCCGCAACTTCAACCCCTTCAACCAGACCGGGGGCGCCCGCTGGCCGTCGTCCACCGGCATCTACGAGCCGCTGCTCATCTACAACCCCATGACCGGCGACTACACGCCCTGGCTGGCCAGTGACTGGCGCTGGGTGGAGCCAGCGAGGGTGCTGGAGTTCGAGGTGCGCCCAGGGGTGAAGTGGTCGGATGGCGCGCCCCTTTCGGCGGCGGATGTGGTGGCCACCTTCTCGCTCCTCAAGCGGCATCCGTCCCTCGACAGTGGCGGTGTGTGGCGCATTCTCGATGACGTGTCGGCGGAGGAGGAGACGGTGCGCTTCACCTTCTCCGCGCCCTACTCGCCCGGCCTGCTGGAGGTCGCCCACACCCCCATCGTGCCCGCCCACATCTGGCAGGACGTCGACGACCCCGCCACCTTCACCAACCCCTCCCCGGTGGCCTCCGGTCCCTTCACCGAGGTGCGGCGCTTCGAGTCCCAGGTCTTCGAGCTCGGCCGCAACCCGCACTACTGGAATGGGGCCGCAGGCGACGAGAGCGTCGAGGCACTGCGCTTTCCGGCCATGTCCTCCAACGACCAGATCACGCTCGCCCTCGCCCAGGGAGACATCGACTGGGCCGGCGCCTTCGTGCCCGCCGTGGAGCGCACCTTCGAGGGCCGCGCCCCCGACCACCACAACGCCTGGTTTCCGTTGGTCGGTGACACGGTCTTCCTGTTTCCCAACACCGCCCAGGCCCCCCTCGACCGTCCGCTCGTGCGCAAGGCCCTGAGCCTGGCCATCGACCGCGAGAAGGTCGTGCAGGTGGCCATGTACGACTACACGGTCCCCTCGCATCCCACGGGCCTCTCCGACGGCTATTCCGACTGGCGCATCGATCCCGTGCCTCAGACCGACGACTGGGTGCGCCACGACCCCACACAAGCCGGTCGCCTGCTCGATCAAGCTGGCTTTGCCAAGGGCGCGGACGGCCTGCGCCGGGGACCCGATGGGCAGACCTTGAGCCTGGAGATCACCACGCCCGCGGGCTGGTCGGACTGGGTGCGCGCGGCCCAGGTCATCGCCCGGGACCTGCGGGCCATCGGCGTCGACGTGAGCGTGCAGGGCCGCGACTTCACCGCCTGGTTCGACCGGGTCACCAAGGGCGAGTTCACCCTGTCTCTTGGCTGGGCCGTCTCCGGACCCACCCCCTACCGCATGTACAAGGGGCTGCTGGCCAGCGAAGGGGTCGAGCCCGTCGGCACCGCTGCCGTCACCAACTGGCACCGCTTCGGCAGCCCCACCGCCGACGCCGCCCTCGACCGCTTCGAGCAGACCACCGACCCCGCCGCCCAGACGGCCATCGCCCGGGAGCTGCAGCAGGTGTTCCTCGACGAAGCGCCCGCGCTTCCGTTGTTTCCGTCGGCCTCCTGGGGCGAGTCCAACACACGCTGGGTCACGGGCTTTCCAAGCGAAGACGACCCCTACGCCCGCCTGTCCCCCAACTCGGCGCCCGAGCCCCTGCTCGTGATGGCTCGGCTGCAGTGGCGGGATGCGGAGGCGGCCCCGTGACCGCCTTCCTGCCCCTGCTGGCCCGTCGGCTCGGCTTCTACCTGTTGGCCGCCTTCGCCGCGCTCACGCTCAACTTCTTCGTGCCCCGCATGATGCCGGGCGACCCCGCCTCCGCCATCTTCGCCCGCTTCCAAGGCAAGCTCGAGCCCGCCGCACTCGACGCCATGTCGGCCGCCTTCGGCATCTCCGACGACCCCCTGCACGTCCAATACGCCGAGTACCTGCTCAACACGGCGAAGGGAGAGCTCGGCACCTCGCTCACCTACTTCCCGGCCCCCGTCACCGAGGTCATCGGCACCGGCCTGCTGTGGACGGTCGTGCTGGCCGGCACTGCCCTCGTGCTCGCCTTCACCCTCGGCTCTGCCATCGGCGCGTGGGCTGCCTGGCGTCGTGGCGGACTGCTCGACCGCACGGCCCCGCCCCTGCTCGCCTTCATCGGCGCCTTCCCCTACTTCTGGCTCGCCATGGTGGCGGTCTGGGGGCTCGGCTTCCAGCTCGGGTGGTTCCCCGTCCGCCATGCCTACAGCCCCGAAGTGTCGCCCGGCTGGTCGCTGGAGTTCATCGCAAGTGCCGTGCAGCACGCCATTCTGCCCGCCGGCACCATGATCGTGGCCTCCCTCGGCGGCTGGCTACTCACCATGCGCAACACCATGGTCGGCGTGCTCGACACCGACGCCATCCGCTACGCCCAGGCCCGCGGGCTGTCCCCCCGACGCATCCTGTGGCACTACGCCGTGCGCAACGCGATGCTGCCCAGCCTCACCAGCTTCGGCATGGCTCTGGGCTTTGTGCTGTCGGGCGCTCTGCTCACCGAGATCGTCTTTGGCTACCCCGGCCAGGGCTACCTTCTGCTGCAGGCGGTGCGCGGCCAGGACTACCCCTTGCTGCAGGGCTTGTTCCTCACCATCTCCTTTGCCGTGCTGGCGGCCAACTTCGCCGTCGACCTGCTCACCTTGCTGCTCGACCCCCGGACCCGCCGATGAAGGTGCTGTGGCAACATCGGCAGGCGCGCGTGGGCCTCATCCTGCTCCTGGTGATGGTGGTTCTGGTGTTTGTGGGACCCTTGTTCGTGGGGGACCCCGATGCCTTTGTGGGACGGCCCCTCGATCCACCCTCCACGGCCCACTGGCTGGGGACGACGGGACAGGGCCAGGACGTGCTCGCACAGACCATCGTGGGCGGACGCACCACCCTCGGTCTCGGCATGTTGGTGGGCCTCGCGGTGGTCGCCGTCGGCGCCTTCGTGGGCGGTCTCGCGGGCTACCTGGGCGGGCGTGTCGACGATCTGCTGTCCTTCCTGATCAACGTGTTCCTCGTGCTTCCGGGCCTGCCGCTCATGGTCGTGCTCGCCGCCTACCTGCCCGCTGGGCCGGGCTCGATGGCGGCGGTCCTCATCCTCACGGGCTGGGCCTGGAATGCGCGGGTGCTGCGGGCCCAGGTGGCGAGCTTCCGGCGCCGGGACTTCGTCGAGGCCGCCATCGTGGCCGGGGAGTCTCCTCTGAGGGTGTTGCTGGTCGAGATCCTGCCCAACATGGCCTCTCTGCTCGGCGGTGCTGTATTGGGTGCGACCACCTACGCCATTGGCGCACAGGTGGGGCTCGAGTTCCTCGGCCTCGGCGACCTGGGCGCGGTCACCTGGGGGACCAACCTGTATTGGGCCACCAACGACAGCGCGCTGCTCACGGGCTCCTGGTGGACCTTCGTGCCCACCGGCACCTGCGTGGCCCTCACCGGCCTGTCCCTCGCCCTCATCAACTTCGGCCTCGACAGCCTCACCAACCCGGCCCTGTCGGCCGACGTCGGACGCGGTGACCCCGGGCCACAGCCCACTCCCGTGCGGCGGTCGACATGAGTCCGGTCCTCGACATCGTCGACCTCAAGGTGGCCTACGGGGACACGGAGGTGCTGTCCGGCGCATCGCTGTCCCTCCAGGCAGGGGAGCTGCTGGGCCTTGTGGGGGAGTCGGGCAGCGGCAAGTCCACCCTTGTGCAAGGCGCCCTCCGCCTGTTGCCCTTCCCCGCTCAGATCAATGGTGGACAGGTCCTTCTCGACGGCGTCGACCTGATGGGTCTCTCCCACGCCGAGCTGCGACGCACCTGGTGGAGCAGGGTCTCCCTCGTCCCCCAGAACGCCCTCAGTGCGCTCAATCCCATGCTCACCCTGCGCGCCCACTTCGACGAGACCCTCCAGGCGCACGGTGTCACCGACCCCGCCGAGAGACGGCAGCGTGCCGAAGACGGCATGCGGCTCGTGGAGCTGGCCCCCAACCGCCTCGACGCCCATCCCCACATGCTGTCTGGCGGCATGCGGCAGCGGGTGGGCATCGCGCTGGCCATGGTGCTCGACCCCCAGGTCATCGTGTTCGACGAGCCCACCACGGCCCTCGATGTGGTCGTGGAGCGGCAGATCCTCGACCAGATCCGCACCCTGCGGGCCGAGCGGGGCTTCGGCGCCATCTTCATCACCCACGACATCGCCCTGCTGCAGTCCATCGCCGACCGCATCGCGGTGCTCTACGCGGGACAGGTAGTGGAGAACGCCCCGGTGTCCGAGCTCGGCGGCCCTCTGAGCCACCCCTACACCCGCGGGCTGCTCGCGGCTCTGCCCCCCCGCCTCGACGAGGACCGCGAAGCCATCCCCATTCCGGGCGCGCCTCCGCGGGCGGGCGCTCAGCTGCAGGGCTGTCGCTTCGCGCCCCGGTGTCGAGAGGCGGTGGAGTCCTGCGGGGTGCGTCCGAGCCTGGTCGAGGTCCAGCCGGGCCACCATGTCGCCTGCATCCACGCCGAGGCGTCGGGCGACAGCGGGGCCGAGGCATGAGCCGTCCCCTCCTCGATGTGCGCGGCCTGGGCGTCTCTTTCGAGCGCAGCGGCTGGCCCCGTCCGTCCTACCTGCGGGCGGCCCACCGCGTCACCTTCACCGTGCATCCCGGCGAGGTGGTCGCGCTGGTGGGCGAGTCGGGCAGCGGCAAGTCCACCATCGGCCGGGTCATCGCCGGACTGCAGCCTGCAGTGGCGGGCAGCGTGTTGCTCGACGGCACCGAGCTTCCCATCGAAGGCACCGCCGGTCTCCCCGCGCACCTCCGGGGCCGGGTGCAGATGGTCTTCCAGGACCCCTACGGCTCCCTGAACCCCGTCCACACCGTCTTTCACCACATCAGCCGCCCCTTGCTGCTCCACAAGCGGGCCCAGCCCGACGAGCTTCGCCAGCGGGTGTCTGCGCTGCTCGAACAGGTCGGCCTGGGCCCCGCCGAGGACTTCATCGACCGCAAGCCACAGGCCTTGTCTGGCGGTCAGCGGCAGCGTGTGGCCATCGCCCGAGCCCTCGCGCCCCGGCCCGACCTCCTGGTGGCCGACGAGCCCACCGCCTCGCTCGACGTCTCGGTGAGAATGAGCGTGCTCACGATGTTCCGGAAGCTCCAGAAGCGCCGGCAGCTCGGGGTCCTCTTCATCACCCACGACCTCGCCTCGGCCCGCTGGATGGCCGACCGCATCGTGGTTCTCTATGCAGGTCAGGTGATGGAGCAGGGTCCGGCCCGCGAAGTGCTCACCCGGCCGCGCCACCCCTACACCCAGCTGCTGGTCGCGGCGGGCTCCCACCGTCCAGAACCGCTCCCCGGCAAGCCCGGTCTGCCTCCAGTCGTCGACCCTCCCCCTGGTTGTCCTTTCGCGGAGCGATGTCCCCGCGTCACGCCCGGCTGCATCGACGAAGAGGCCACGGTCTATGTGGCGCCGGACACCTCCCCTGCAGGGGCCTGGCGGGTGCGGTGCCACCACCCAGACTCGCACTTGCGTCCGCCCGCGGAGGGGTAGGGGCTGTCGGGGGACAGTCCGCGGAGTGGGGAAGTCCCCGGATGCCTGGACCCCACGTCGGTCCCCGTGCTACCCGCCCCACTTCGGTGGACGGCCGCAGGTTCCTTGCGTCGGTCCCAGAAAGTCGGAGGTCGCAATGCGTGCGCAGTGGTGGTTGTCAGCTTGGGCTCTTGTGGCTCTATCAGGGTGTTCTCGTGCACAGGTCAAGCTGTCGTCGCCCCCGTCTGCCAAGGCTCCGCCGGCCCGGGTCGTCGTCGTGCCCCCGCATGGTGGACTGGGTCTGGCTGAGCTCGGCGACGCAGCGGGCTTCGGTGCTGCCGGTGCCGCCCTCGACTCCGCCACCAGCAAGCTGGTCGAGGGCGCTGGCAACGTCGCGGCAGATGCCTCCCGCAAGGCCGCCGAGAGCGTGGGCGACAAGGCCGGCGGACAGCTCGCCACCAGTGCCCTCCAGGTGAGCGCCGGGCTCAGCGAGCACGCCGCGAAGAAGCAGGCCTGGTTCGAAGACGCCTTCCGCGCGGCCCTCGGCGGCGAGGTCGACGTGCGTGTGGTCGACCCCATCGTGGGCCTCACCGTGGTGGACTGCGACTACCGGCTGGTGTTCGTTTCAGGCGAGGGCCGTCGGGCCAGCGCCATGAAGGCCTCGGGAAGCCTCTACCGCTCGGTGCTCGGCGGGAAGAAGGTGAAGGGGGACTGGCACCTGGAGCGCTGCGCCGACCAGAGCGAGGTGGCGGCCGACCGCATGGTCTATGTGCGCACCTTTCGCTGGTGGATGCTCGACCCCTTCGACCGCTACACCTTCAAGATGGGCGCCGACCCGGTGGGGGCGCTGGCGGCGGACTGGGCTGAGACCGAGAAGGCCCGTGCCCAGCACCACAAGCTCGCGGCGGACATCGAGAGCTGGCGACGGAAGGGCGCGGCCCTGGAGCCGGGCGGACGCATCGCCGGCATCCAGCCCCAGGCATCCGGAGACTTCGCCAGCCCCGTTCGCGCCGATGGCAAGCTCGACCGATGGGACAACCGCCTGATGGCCGGTGAGCTGGCCGGCACGGTGGCGCAGGAGGCCACCAAGGCCGGGCTGCAGAAGGTGGTGGGGACCAGCAAGGTGGGCCAGACCGTCGCGGAGACCGGGGGAGCCTTCGTGGGGGGCGTGACCGAGCGGGCCGTCGTCAAGGACCTGCCGGCCGACCACTACTTCTCCGACCTGTGCAGCGCCGCGGTCTGGATGGACGCCGCCTACGCCCACCGCGCCGACTACCGCGACATCGTGCGGGCTGCGGCGGCGGCCTATCCGGAGCTGGAGCTCGAGTTCGGGCGCTGTCTCACGGAGGGGGCGGCGAAGCGGCGGTCGGAGGGGCTAAAGCCCTGAACCCCTAAAAGGTGCGTTTTCGCAACTTCAAGTCCCGAATCAGCCCATTGGTTTCGTGAGCGCGCCTCCATAGAGTGTGGACGTGGAGCGCAGATGCGGTCCCACCTGACCGCGTCCCCCGCGCTGCCGAGGCCTGATGTCCCTGTCCGCACTCGACGACCTACGACAGCCAGTCCACCCGACCGGTGTGGTCGACGGCGAGGTCGATGAAGGCCCGAAGTCGCGGGGACAGGTGGCGGCTCCGAAGCCACACCAGCGACAAGGTGGCGCCGAGCTTTGGACGCTCCGCGAGCACCGGCTGCAGCAGGCCCCTTGCCACCATCGGCGAGGCCACGAAGTCGGGAAGCAGCCCCACCCCGGCGTCGGCCACCAGCAGGGCCGCCAGTGGCCGGTAGTCGTCGACAACAAGCTGTGGATGAGCATTCTCGAACACGTCTCGATCGACTCGATGCGCCACCACTGTGTGTTCGGACAGCTCGGCCACACAAGCTGGCGTGCCCCGACTCTGCAGATAGGCCGGGCTTGCGTAGGCCCCCACCTCCACCCGGCCGAGTCGGCGGGCCACCAGGTCGTCGCGACTCTGCAGAGTGGCGCCATGGGTGCGGAAGGCGAGGTCGATGCCCTCTTCGAGAAGGTCGACCACTCGGTTGGTCACGGTGAGCTGGACCGTCACCTGGGGGTGGCGTCGCCGATAGTCGGTGAGCAGCTGGGCCACGTAGGCGGTCGAGCCGAAGTCGATGGAGGTGGTGAGGTGGAGCCGGCCCCTCGGGGTGGTCGGGCTGTCTGCCAGATCGCGCGCCACATCGTCGATCTCCCGCAGTGCCGGGCCACACCTCTCGAACAGCGCCCGCCCATCGTCCGACAACACGAACGAGCGGGACGACCGGGTCAGCAACGCCAGTCCCAGCGACTCTTCGAGCCGGGCCACCCGTCGGCTCACCGTGCTCTTCGGCACCCCCAGCCTGGCCGCCGCCGCTGAGAAGGTGCCGGCCTCGGCGACCACCACGAAGGTGTCGAGGTCATTCAGGTTCATCGTCGCTCCAGTGCGACTTCATAGCGTCCAATCGGCGATTCGGTTGCTTGGATGCAACTTCATCCTCCATGAGGTGACACCATGCCCCGCGTCTCCATCTTCCTCCTGCCCCTCCTCATCGCCTGCGTCGACGACGTGGGAGCCGGCAAGGTCACCGCCGAGCTCGTGTCCGCGAAGCCTGCTGCCGCCGCCGAGGTGTCGGGCCGTTCGGTGGCCATCGACCCCGCCCGCTCCAGCATCGCGGCCCTGGGCGCCAAGGTCACGGCCACCCACCCCATCGCTTTCGACCGCTGGGAAGGCAGCCTCCAGCTCGACGGGGCCGCGCTCACCGGCCTCGCGGTCACCGTCCACATGGACTCTCTGCGTGCCGACCAGCCCAAGCTCACCGGCCACCTGCAGTCGGCCGACTTCTTCGACGTGGCGCGCTTTCCCCACGCCACCTTCCGGTCGTCCTCGGTGGTCGCCAAGGCCGGCGCGGACGGCGCCACCCACGAAGTCACCGGTGAGCTGAGCATGCACGGTGTGTCCAAGCAGGTGCGCTTCCCGGCTCGGGTCACCGCCGCCGACCAGCGGGTGGAGCTGCACACCGAGTTCGCCATCGACCGCCAGGACTTCGGCATCGCCTACCCCGGCCGTCCCGACGACCTCATCCAAGACGCCGTCGTGCTCACCGTCACCCTCGCCAGCGAGCCCGACCGCGCATGAGACCGCTCAGCCGCCGCCATGTCATTGTCGGTGGCGCTGCCCTCGCTGCCCTGGGAGGCACCGTGTCCGCTCAGCCCTCTGTCCGCATGCCCACCGCCTTCGTCCCCCACGGCGGCGGTCCCTGGCCTGTGCTGCCTCTGTCGGGCGTGAGTCCCCAGGAGACCCGTGCCCTGGCCGACTACATGCGCTCCATCGGCGATGTCCCCCGTCCCCGTGCGCTCCTGGTCGTCTCTGCACATTGGGAGGCCGCCGAGTTCACGGTGAACACCGGCCCTGCACCCGGAATGCTCTACGACTACGGCGGCTTCCCCCCCGAGGCCTACCGGCTGAGTTGGCCTGCCCCCGGCGCGCCCGATGTCGCCGAGGAGGTGCGCGAGCTGCTGGTTCAGGCGGGCCTCGACTCTCGCCAGGACGCGGACCGGGGCTACGACCACGGCACCTTCATTCCGCTGATGCTGGCCTTTCCCGAGGCCGAGGTGCCGGTGGTCCAGGTGTCCTTGAAGCGTGGACTCGACCCCGCCGCCCACCTTGCATTGGGCCGCGCGCTGGGCCCCCTCCGAGACCGGGGGGTCTACATCATCGGCAGCGGCAACTCCTTTCACAACATGCGGGCCTTCTTCAGCAACGACCCGCGGGCGGCATCCGCCTCTCGACAGTTCGATGCCTGGCTTGCGGAGACCGTGTCTGCGACCGACTGCCACGAGCGCCTGTTGCGTTGGGCAGGTGCGCCCGCCGCCCGCTTCTGCCACCCCCGCGAGGAGCACCTCCTCCCGCTGATGGTGGCCGCAGGTGCGTCGGAGTCGGCGGGTCGGGTGGCCTGGACGGGCACCACCTTCGGAAAGACGGTGTCGGCCCACCACTTCGACGGGTGAGGCGGTCCACCGTCAGCTGCCCTCTACGGTGATGGTCACTGCATCCACGCCCACCACATACGACCAGGCATCCCACCCGCCCGTCGCGATGCGCACCTTGCGGCCCTCCCAGGCGCCGGGTGCCGGCACCGTGATGCTGTCCTCCACGTAGAGCCAGTCGGTGCCGTGGTAGCTGCCCGAGGTCAGCGACAAGGCGGCCTGCACCGTGCTCCAGGGCACCCAGCTCACCGTGGTGGTGCCGTGGGTGGCGCGGTCGGCCTCGTCGAGACGCACGATGACGTAGTTGTCCTGGTCCACGCTGGTGGAGATGTAGGGGTTGGCCGCCACCTGCAGCTCGGTGAGCACCGTCAGGGTCTCGCCTTCCACCGGGCACACGTCCACGCCCACTTCTGCATAGGTCCAGCCTTCGGTTGGATCGAGCGCGATCGTGAGGCCAGCGCCGTCGTCGGAGGCGGCCATGGCGGGCTCTCCGTCGGGGGCCCACATGTACACCGGTGAGTTGCCGCCGGTCTCCCAGGCCACCTCGCCGGTGAAGGTGGCGTCGTAGATGGTGCCGTGGGCGGCGCGCACCTCATGGTTCTTCTTCAGCAGTGCGACGGCCGGGTCGGTGGTGTCGTCGGGGGTGGTGGACAGCTTCGCGCCCGCATCGCTCACCAGCTCGCGCTTCGTCACCTCGGCCCAGAAGGCGAGGGCGTCGGTCTGGGCGTGGGAGGCGTCGACGGTCTCGGTGTAGCCGACGACAGCCGCGGCACCGTGGGCCAGCAGGGCGTCGAGCAGCTCGGTGCCCATCGCCGACTGGCAGGCCGACAGGTAGATGATGCTGTTGCGGGCCTCGGCCGGTGCGTGGTCAGTGAGGAACTTCGGCAGCAGCATCACCTCCTTCCAGTCGTCGCAGTGGCCGTCGATGTCGCAGCGGGGGATGGCGGCGAGACGGTCGCGACCGCGGTTGCGTTGCACATCGTCGGGGGTGGTGTCGGTGCGGTAGACCTTGCCCGTGTAGAGCAGGTGGTCCATGCCCCCGCCCGTGTTCGCCCAGATGCCATGGGTGGAGATGTGCACAAGGTCGGTGGACAGCACCTTCTCCCACAGGCCGAGGTCGTGGGCGGCGCCGTCTGCGAACAGGATGGTGCGCGCGCCTTCCGTGCTGTCGTAGCTTGGACAGTCGCTGTTCTCGAAGCCCTGGGCCACCACCTGCGACTCGTCGTTTCCGGAGAAGTCGGTGCTGAAGTAGGGGGCCAACACAAGCGCCCGGGTGCTGGCGGTGGTGGGGGAGACGGGACCCATCGGAGGCGGCGTGCTGGAGCCACTCTTGGTGCCCTCGGCGGCCCGGGGGGCGAGCAGGATGAGGTCGCCTGCGGGGTCGGTCCACGACAGGGTGGGTGCCTGGGCGAGGTCGACGCGGATGTCGTCCACACCGGCGTCAGCGAGGAGCTGGTAGGCGGCCCGCTGGCCTTCTTCGGGGCTGCTCGCGGTGAAGTAGGCGGTGCCGGCCTCGGCCATCAGCGCGTCGGCTTCGGCGTCTTGTTCGGGGGACGGGGTGGCGGCCACCTCGAAGGAGATGGGTGGGCTGGCCGAGCCGTCGTCGGCCTCGAGGCGCAGGGTGTGGATGTCGACGACGGACGGTGGAACGAAAGCGCCGATGCAGAGGCCATCTTCGCAGGTCAGTGCTGCCCAGCTGGCGCCGCTTTCGTCGACCAGCTCGACCGCGCCTTCTCCCGCGACGCGCACCGAGATGGCCTCATCGGTGTGAATGTCGAGCAAGCGGCTTGTGGACAGGAAGGCGGGTCCGGTCAGGCCGGTCCCGTCGTTGCCGTGAATGGCGATGGTGTCGTTGCTCTCACCGTCTGAGAAGTGGGCGGTGACCGACACGGTCTGGTCGCCCCGGGCCACGGGGATGGTGGCGGACCAGTCGCCGCCGGTGAGGGATGCACTGCCGGACTCGCCGGTGGACGAGGTCCAGCTCACCGCGTCGGGGATGTCGAGAATGCTCCCGGACAGCTCGATCTCGACGGCATCGGTCGCGAAGTCGGCCCCGGCGTGGGGGGCCTGGATGGACAGCGGCAGGTGGGTCTGGACCGAGGCCGCTGCGGGGAAGTCGTCGGTCTCTCCTTCACCCTCGCCTTCGCCCTCGCCCTCTCCCTCGCCCTCTCCCTCTCCCTCGCCCTCTCCTCCGGAAGCGGGGGTGGCCTCGGTGGACTTGCCCGGCGCTCCGGTGGTGCACGCGACGAGAGCGAGGGTGAGCAGCAGTGAGCGGACACGCATGGGACCTCCGAAGTGGTGTCCTCAAGGTCATCCGGGGAGGCTGTGACCACCCGTCCCAGGCTGTCCCAGCGTGTCCCGGCCGCACCGGCACATTAGGAGAGTTCCAGATTCCGCACCATTCGCCGACAATAGAGGTCTGGATGAAGGTCGCCCTGCTCGTCGCCCACCTGCTCGCCGCACCGGTGGCCTTGGCCGACAATGCCCGTCAGCTCGAACACTCGGTGGAGTCCGGTCCCGAAGAGGTCGCTCTGCAGATGTCGTGGATGGCAGGTGGGCACACCGACCAGGTGGTCTTTGGTCTGTCCGCCGAAGAGGTGGCTGCCGACACCTCGGTGAAGCGACAGGTGCAGCTCGACGACCTCTACGTCGCCCTCGCGAAGGCTGCGCGAATGTCGGCCAAGGGGCGCAAGAACGTCGAGGTCACCGCGAAGATCACGCCATCGGGGGTGCAGCTGGGCGCGTCGGGCCCGCCCAAGGCTGCAAAGGCTGCGATGGAAGAGGCCCGGCAGGCCATGGTGGAGGCCCGCGACGCCTGGATGGCGGACAACCGGGTCTACGAGGCCCATGCCGGCGTCCTGTCCTACGACCACGCCCGCATCGCCGCGGAGCGGTCGGCGGCTCTGGCCCCTCTGGCCGCTGCACTGCGGGAGGGCACCTCCTCCGACCGGGAGTTTGTCGAGCGGGCCCTGCGCTTTTCACAGGCCATCCCCTACCAACGCGGCAAGAAGGGCCGGGACACCGGCTTTCAGCACCCCCTGGCCCTCTTGGTGCGCAACAAGGGGGACTGCGACGGCAAGGCGGCGCTCTTCCTCGGCATCGTGCACGCCGAGCTGCCCGAGCTCCCCCTCGCCATGGTCTATGTGCCCAAGCACGCGCTCGTGGGGGTCGGCCTGCCCGCCCAGGACGGGGACCGTGCCTTCGAGAGTGGCGGCATCACCTACATCTACGCCGAGCCGGTCGGGCCGGGCGCCGTTCCGCTGGGCCACACCGCGCCCCAGAACACGCGGGCCGCGAAGATCGGGCAGGTGCGGGCCGTTCCGAGGTAGCTTCGACCGTCCTGGCCACCTGTTCTTGGGGGAGAAGGAGGTCGTGGCGGCCTGGATCATGCGGAGGGGCGTCCGCCGCTTGTCGACCCGAGCGGGGGAGCGAGGGGACGGTTGGCAGCGGGCCTGTCCCGGGTCTGGCGCGCCACCGGAGCCCTCATGTCCTCTGACGTCCGCCCCATCGACCAGCTTCGCGACGAGCTCGAGCTTCAGGCTTGGCTGGCCAAGGCCGAATTCCGCAACCCCTCGCTGCACCAGGAAGCCCATGGCCTCGCCCAGATGCGCGATGAGCTGCGCCTTCAGCTGCACCTCGGCAAGATGGAGGCCCGGGAGGAATTCCATGCCCTCGAAGACCGCTGGACCGACCTCAAGCAGCGTGTGAACGCCGCGAAGGACCCCGTGGTGGAGGACGTGCGCCAGCTGCTCCACGACATCCGTGAGGGCTACCACAGGCTCCGCGGGAACTGATGCAAAGGGGGGAAGGGGCTAAGACACCGGCCCCTGCCTGCCCGGAGCTGCGGCGTGGACGCCCCCGAGCTGTCCATCATCGTCCCCACGCTCGATGAGATCGACCACATCGGCGCTCTGCTCGACGACCTGAGCCTGCAGCTCGGTGTGCGGACCGAGATCATCGTCGCCGACGGTGGCTCGGTGGATGGGACGGTGCCGCTCTGCGAAAGCCGCGGTGCCCGTGTGGTGTCTGCGTCGCGAGGCCGTGGTGTGCAGATGAACGCCGGACGCACCCATGCACGGGCGCCCTTGCTGCTGTTCCTCCACGCCGACTCTCGTCTCGACCATCCCCGCCAGCTCGCCCAGGCGGTGGCAGCCTGGAAGGACATGCGAGACGAGCGTGTGGCAGGTCACTTTCAGCTTCGCTTCTCCGCAGACGGGCCGCGTCGTAGGGCCTTCATCTGGTACGAGTGCCTGTCTGCGCTCGGCCGCCCGGAGACCGTCAACGGCGACCAGGGCCTCCTCATCTCGGCGCGATGGCTGGGTCGTCTCGGTGGCTTTCACGAGACTCTGCCCTTTCTCGAAGACCAGGACCTCGGACGACGCCACCTCGCGGCCGGTGGACGCTGGCTGCTGCTGCCCGGACGCCTGCACACCTCCACCCGCCGCTTCGACCGGGAGGGACTCGGGGCGCGGTCCATCCAGAATGCCCTCATCATGGCCTTGTTCAGCATGCGCCACCCCGTGCTCTTCGCCGATGCCGACGGTGCCTATGCGCCGCCCGGAAAGGGGACCGCCGCTGGACCCGTGCTCGCCAGGTGGATCGACGCCATCGCCGCCGACCTCGCGCGCCGGACGCCCCGGGAGCGGCTCCAGGTGGTGCAGCAGCTCGGTCACTACGCCAACCGGCAGGGCCTCTGGCGGGCCTTCTTCGCGGTCGATGTGCGGCGCATGGGCGAGGCTGCAGCGAGGGTCCATCCCTGCCTCGATGCCTACGACCGCTGGCTGGCCGACCCCACCGACCATGTGGCCGTCGACACGGTGCTCGGCATGCTCTCGCTGGGGGTGATGGCCGGGATCAGGGGACGATAGCGGACATCCGTTGTCCGCCGGTTGTGCGTTTCTACCATAGATTTGTGCAGTGACTCCAAGGGAGAACTGCATGTCGTCTCTGGCTCGCGCTGCGCCATCCGCCTCCGCCCACCCCCCTCGCTGGCGTCGCCGAAAGGCACTGTGGGACGCTGTTCTCATGCACTCGTCGGGCGCCGGTGTCGGCCCGTTGCCGGCCCCTTCCGGCCGGAAGGTCCCCGCAGTGCCCTGGTCCGAGGTTGCGGGGGTGCAGGTGATGGGGGTGTCCACGGGGCATCCCACGCCGGCCGATGAGCGCGACCGGTCTCGTGCGGTCCTGTCGCGTCTGGTGCGCGGCCTCCAGGCGGTCGTTCCAGCCGACCTCCCCGCGATGGGCGACCGCGCCGACCTGCTGGACGAGGTCTGGAACACCGTCCACCGCGATGTCTTCGGTGAGCCGCCCGCCCTGCCCTCCGAGCTGTCCCACGGGCCCGACCTGGGCGCTCTGATGCAGAGAGGCCCCTTCGTCGGCTACCTCGAGCGCACCCAGGTGGGGTCCTATGTGTTGGATCTGTCGGTCTTCGCCACCTACACCCACCGGCCGGCAGCCCGCTCACTCGCCGTCCTTGCCACCTTCTCGGCACAGAGCGGGCGTCTGCGCTGCGACACCATCACCGAGCTGGAGACGGCCACCGTCCACACCCCCGACTCTGCAAACTGGTCGCTGGCCTGTCGACTCGTCGCCTGCGCCCTGCTCACGCACACCCTCATCGTGCGCCATGTGGGCGGCTGCCACCTGTTCGTGAGCGGTCCCACGGCGGTGTGTGTGCGCAATCACCTGCGTCCCGACCATCCCGTGGCCTTGCTGCTGTGGCCGCATGTCCACGGTGCTCTGGAGGCCAACAACCGCGTGGTGCCGTCGGTTCTCGACGCCCGTCCGGGCCCGGGGCTGTTCGCCGACGTCTTCAACCTCGAGGGCCGTGCCGTGTGGCACCTGCTGTCCGATGAGGCCGCCGTCTTCGACCTGCGCCGGCTCGACCCGGTCTATGACCGCTGTGCCCGCGGCATGCAGGATGCCCCCATCGACACGCCCACACTCGACGATGCCGAGGCGCTGTGGACGGTGCTGTCCCGCTACACCTCGGGCTGGGTCCACCACCACTATCCATCCGAGCGAGCACTGCTTCAAGACAGTGAGCTGGTGGCCTTTGTCGACCGCTTGGGAGAGGCGGTCCCGGGCGGTGTCGGCTCGGTCGCAGGACGGCCGGTCACCCGCGCCGGCTTGTCCCGCTTGTGTGCTCTGTTGCTCTACAACGCGTCTGTGCAACATGAGCTGGTGGGCAACCTGCTCTGGGACTATGCGCCTTGGGCGATGCATGTGCCGTCTTGGATGGGACGGGATGGCTCGGGTCCTGGCCTGGGTGTGTACCAACGCTTCATGCGGTCGCTGGGCGGGATGTGTGTGCCGAGTCGGCGGCTGATGTCCGACTGGACCTTCCTCGCACCCGACATGCGGAGCCGGTCGCTGGTGTACGCGCTGCAAGCCGACCTTGCACGCCGGCAGGCCACGATGGAGACGGAGGGACCGCGGGCGTCTCACCGGCTCTACCCGGCCGATCTGGAGGCGGTGGTGGGGATGTAGGGCGGGCTACTCGATGTCGACGTAGCCCATCACCACGAGCATCTCCTCCAGGGGCTCCTCGGCTGCCGTCGGTGCCGCCTGAAGGTGCGAACAGTCCGACATGTAGCCGAGGTCCTTCAGTCTCTCGCAGTCGTCCGCCCCCATGACCGCGCCCCGCGTGTCGACCGTTGGCGCAGGCGCCGTCCACCAGGCCCACGCTCTCTGCAACAAGCGAGGGGTGTCCGCGGTCTGCGCCACCGAGGCGGCTGCCGGTCCGCTCAGCAGGGTCGCCGCCAGTCCGACAAGTAGCTTGCGGCGGGGTCTGTGGACGAGCCGACCATCGGTTGTGCTCTGGTAGCGCACACACACGGGGCCTTGGGACAGCACAGCCCGGGCCTCGTCGGCGGTCATCTCCGACAGGTTGTGGACGTGGGTGTTGCAGTGTCCACAGTGTTGGGTGGGACCGTCGCCGTCGAGGCGGTCCACCTCGATGGGACATGGGCTGCTGATGGGGACGTCGTCGCGGGTCAGGGGTGGCATGGGGTCCTCCGAGACCCCGTCCTATGGACCATCTTGGGCGACTCTGTGCCCCGGTCCACCAGCCGCCGTGCAGAGCTTGTGCCGCAGAGCCCTACCAGCTCCCGGTGCTCTTCATGCTGGCCCAAGGCTCCTTCACGGGGAGCGCATCGCCGGCCTGCAGCAGCTCCACACTGATTCCGTCGGGCGACTTCACGAAGGCCATGCGGCCATCTCGGGGCGGACGGAGGATGGCCACACCGCCGGCCTGCAGCTTGTCGCAGAGGGCGTAGATGTCGTCGACGGCGAAGGCGAGGTGGCCGAAGTTGCGCCCGCCGCCGTAGGGCTCGGCCTGGTCCCAGTTGAAGGTGAGCTCGATCTGGGCGGTGTCGGTCTGACCGTCGACCTCGTCGCTGGCCACGTCGGTCTGCAGGAACACGAGCGTGAAGCGGCCCCGCTCGTGGTCTCGGCGGCGGACCTCCCGCAGGCCCAGCAGGTCGCAGAAGAAGTGCAGGGCGGCGTCGAGGTCCTGAACGCGGACCATGCTGTGCAGAAAGCGCATGGGACACTCCGGGGGGAGAGGGGTGGGGCGCCATAGCCTTGTGGTCCCACTGGGTTTGCAGAATTCTGGGACCCGTCCCTTGACCCTCCCCCGGCGTCAGGGCGCACATTGGGGGTGGAGGTCGCGATGACACCGCCCACCTGGACCGTCGGACAGCTTGCCCGCCTCGCTGGCGTCACTGTCCGCACGTTGCACCACTACGACCGCATCGGGCTGCTGCGTCCGAGGTCCACCAGCGATGCTGGCTACCGGCTCTACGGTCCCGCAGAGCTGGAGCGCCTGCACCTCATTCGTCTCTACCGCGATGCTGACGTCTCTCTCGACGACATCCATCGCCTCCTCGACGACCCCGACTTCGACCGTGTGTCGGCCCTGCAGGCCCACCGCGACCGCCTGCACCAGCGACTGGCCCGCACCCACGCGCTCGTCGCCACCCTCGACCGACTCATCCAACAGGAGCAGACCATGTCTCAGAAGAACGAAAACAACGGCCTGGAGACCATCTTCAGGGGGTTCAAGCCCGAGGTCCACGCCGCCGAGGCCGAGGCCCGCTGGGGAGACTCCCACGCCTTCAAGACCAGCCAGCGTCGCACCGCTCGCTACGATGCAGCGACGTGGGCCCGCATCAAGGCCGAGCAGGATGGCCTGGAGCAGGACTTCGCCGACGCCCTCGCCGCCGGCACCCCCGCCGAGGACCCCACCGTGATGGACCTCGCCGAGCAGCACCGCGACCACATCACGCGCTGGTTCTACCGCTGCACGCCCGACATCCACGCCGGCCTCGCCGACATGTACGTGGCCGACCCGCGCTTCAGCAAGCACTACGACGACCGGGCGCCAGGCCTCGCAAAGTACGTGTCCGACGCCATCCTGGCCAATGGCCTCCGCTCCGTCTGACCTCGGGTCTGTGTAGCGCCGGGAGCGGCAAACCGGACAAAAAAGGTCCGGCAGGGACGGGATCGATGGCTTATTGCCCGCCCCTGTCCCCCTTGCTCCCGGAGCAGGCCCTTGGCCCAGCCCCTCGACCGCAGCAGCCTCGTCGACGACGCGAACCTCAACAAGTCCCAGAAGTTCGTGCGCATCCTCGAGGCGCTTCAGGAACCCGGCGGCGCCAACGCCTATGAGCTGATGGCGCGCTTCTCCCTCGATGACCGCACGCTGCGTCGCTACATCGCCGACCTGCGGGCGTTGGGCCTTCCATTGGAGGTCGAAGGCCGCGGACCCGAACGCAAGATGTGGGTGTCCGCCGCCTACCGCCGCCAGCGGGTGCAGGTGAGCCTGCTGGAGATGATCTCGCTGAAGTTCGGCCGCTCGGCCTTCAAGTTCCTCGAAGGCACGGGCTTCGCCGAAGACATGGACGACGCTCTGGAGGTCTTCTCCACTCTGGGCGGCGCCAGCATCGAGTCGGCCGGCGACCTCGACCGCAAGTTCATCGCGGTCCCCGAGCACCGCAAGGACCACACCCGCGACGCCGACCTCATCGACTCGGTGCTGTCGGCGGTGGTCTACCAGAACCCCGCTGTGGCCTTCTACGCCAAGGTGGGCGGCACCACCAAGCGATACAGGCTCGAGCCCCTCACCCTCGCCATCTACAAGCAGGGCCTCTACCTGTTCGCCCGCGATCTCGACGCTGACAGCCGCATCAAGACCTTCGCCATCGACCGCTTCCGCAGCTTCCAGAGAGTGCGCGGCGAACACTTCGACTACCCCGAAGACTACGACCCCACGGCCCTCTTCGACCATGCCTTCGGCATCATCGGCGGCGCTCCCCAGCGGGTTGTGTTGCGCTTTCACCGCCGTGTGGCGCCCTACATCCGAGAGCGGGTGTGGCACCAGACGCAGGTGGTCGAAGACCTCGACGACGGCGGCATCCGCATCACCATGAAGGTGGGCGTGGCCCCCGAGCTGGTGAGTTGGATCATGAGCTTCGGCCCCGATGTGCGTGTGGAGGCCCCCGACGACCTCATGTTGCATGTGCGCCGCCTCCACGCCGAGGCCGCACGCAATGCCGAGCTCGGAAGCTGGAGCCGCCGTTGACCCGCCTCGCTGCGCAGTGGGCTCTGCCCCCGAACATCGAGAAGGCCTGGCCCGAAGAAGTGCGTCCAGGCGACCCTTTTGGTGGCGACGAGGGGCTGCCCGACCCCGGCTCCTATGAGCAGTACTGCGCCTGGGTGAAGCCCGCTCTGCTCGACCCCGACCGCTTTCGTGCCCTCGACGACGCCTTCCTCGACACCTACTTTGCGGTGCTGTCCGGAGAGCTGCCCTGGGGCTCCACCGACGAGATGGCCCATGAGCTGGTCATCGACCACCCCCTCCGCCACGACAAGCGCCCCGCCCGTCCCTCGCTCGCCCCCATCAGCGACGATGTGTTGTGCGACCTCACCGAAGACTGGGTGCCCGGCCTGGGTGTGTTGGCCCCGCCGCGGGTGGTGGGCCCCTGGGCGATGCTCGACCTGCCGCGCCGGGTGCGCATCGTGTGTGGGGCGAGCATGGCCTTCGCACCGCTGTTTCCGCCGTCGATTCGTCCGATGAGCCGGCCGTGTCGCACCAAGCCGAAGTCCTCCACCGAGCTGCGGTCCGCCCTCATCGCTGCCTTGCGTTCGCCGGCCATGTTGTGGACTCCCACCAAAGACGGCGGCCTGGAGCCCATGTTGCCGCTTGCCCGGCGGAGTCGTCCCGAGGGTGAGGTGGCCGGCGTGCCCGATGCGCCTGCGGTGATTGGTCGGGCGGTGCCGCTCACCGATGGCGGCTGGTTCTTGTCCTGCGCGCTGCCGCTGCCCGAGCTGCCCGACCCCGACGTGCTCCTCCGGCGCCTGGAGCTGGAGTACCGGCGGCTGCGTCGCCACGACCGCCGCATGACCTGGGAGGACCTCCTCCGGGACCGGGGCGAGGTGGTGGCGCGCACAGCCTGCGAGTGGCTGTGGGTTCACTCACCGGATGCTCTGCTGCCGTTCTGGCGCGACTGGGCGGCGGGTTGGTCTGCCGCCCCACGCTCGGTCCCTCCGCGGAAGAAGCGGACGCGTCCCAAGCACTGACCGAGGGTGTTCCCCGTGGAACAGGCGCGGGCGGCCTACAGAGAGTCGGCCAGCTCCAGCAGCAGGAGGTCTTCGGCGGTGAGGCCGAGCTTCTGCTGCAGCGCCTTGTTGTGCCGCTCGGCCATCGCCTCGGCATCGGAGCGGTCGAGCACCGACGAGGGATAGTGCTCCATGCGAGTGGCCCGAGACGCGGGGAAGGAGGCGCCCACGATGCCGGTCATGCCCACGCCGATGCCGCCGAGGGTGAGCTGCTGGGCGAGCATCTGCTGGGGGAGGTCTTCGGCCTGGGCGGCGCCCACCATGCCCATCGCCAGGCTGGTGGCGCCCGCGCCCGCGAGCAACATCCAGCGCCGGGCCTTGCGGCGGTCGCGCTCGGTGCGTCGGTCGAGGTCGTCGGCGCGGAAGGTCTCGCCGGTCTGCCGCAGGAAGGTGGCGGGCGAGAGCCTCTTGTTGCCCTGGTAGATGCCCCAGGTCTGGTAGGTGAGCACGGGGTCGACCATCACCACGCTTGGACTCAGCGAGCCCGCGGGCTGGGGCGAGCCGATGGCGACCGCCGCGACACCGCCCCGCAGCTCGGTCTCGGTGACCACCCGAAGGCGCTGGGACTTGTAGGCCTGCAGGCGGGCGACCCGGGTGGCCATGTCGTCGGCCGGGGCTGCCACCACGGGCTCGGCCACCACCTGTCTCTCCACGATCTGGACCGGATGCTCGATGTCGGGCTCGACGTGGGGAGCGTCCTGGGCGAGCGCGGCACCGAGGATGAGGGACATGGCGAGGGGCATGTGACCTCCGACTGGGACCCAGGCAGTGACTCGGCCGCTTGGTCGGCCACCTTCAGGCTATCAGCCCTCGGGCCAGCCTGGACAGTCCCCTTCCACCACACGCCGCATGTCGTCGGGCAGAGGGGCCTCCAGGTCGAGCATGCCGCCGTCCGGATGCGGCAGCTTGAGGCGCCACGCATGCAGGCACTGGCGGGGGAAGCCGGCCATTCGACGCACGTAGGGGGTCACGCCCTGCTGGTTGTACTCGAGGAAGACGCGGTCGGGCTGTCCGTACACGCGGTCGCCGAGAATGGCGTGCCCGACGTGCTCCAGGTGCACCCGAATCTGGTGGGTGCGGCCCGTGTGCAGCACACAGGACACCAGCGTGTGGCCGCTCAGCCGGCGCTCCACCGCGAAGGTGGTGCGGGCAAACAGGCCGTCTTCGGTGACCCCGCGCCGCAGGCGAATCTCGGTGTCGAGGCGGTCGCCGATGGGGGCCACGACCTCCTTGTCCTCCCAGGGCACCTCGCCGCGCACGAGCGCGAGGTACACCTTGCTCAGCCCGACGGAGCGGTCCCGCAGGTGCTCCTTGACGAAGATGTTGGCCTCGATGTCCTTGCTGAGCACCATCACGCCGCTGGTGTCCCGGTCGAGGCGGTGGCAGAGGTCGACCCGGTGCTCCGGGCGCGCGGTCTTCGCGAGGCCGATGACGGCGTAGGAGAACTTGTCCCCCGCCGGATGGGCGAGCAGGGCGGGCGGCTTGTTGATGACGATGAGACGGTCGTCCTCGTAGATCACCGGCGGAAAGGGCGGCGGCGGACCGTCGGGCGCATAGCCCTTGGTGTAGATGCGCAGCACGTCCCCCCCCTCGAGCCGCATCGACGCCTTCACCGTGCGGCGGTCTGTCTGCACCTCGCCCCGCGCGATGGCCTTCTGGATGGCCGCCCGCGACCAGGTCGAGAAGCGCGCCGACAGCCACGCATCGAGGCGCCAGCCGGCGTGCTCCTCGGTCACCTCGATGGAGCGGTGCGGGGCATCGGCGGCGGGTGGGGTGCTGGGGGGAGGCTTGCGGCGGGCCATGGGCTCGGTCGGGAGTCGGGGGGACCGGCTAATCCACGGACCGGCCTCTTGCTGTTCGGCCGCCCGGACCGGCTACGATGGCGCCATCCCCTGCTCGCCGGAGCGTCCCATTCCCCGCCCCGACCCCAGCATCTCCGGGCTGTCTCCCCGCCGCCGTCCCCGTCGCAAGCGCCTGGATGCCGGGCTGGTGGTGGCGCTGGCCTGGCTCACCGCTGCCGTGGTGGTCACTGTGTTGTGGGGCGGCGCGCTTGGCTTGCGAGGGTGGATCTGGCTTGGCTTGCACCATGTGTTGTGTGCGGCCGGCTGCACCCACGAGCTTCGCAGGGCGTGGGCCAGGCGGAAGGCCGACGGGTGAGCGACCCGGTCCGCCCGACCCCTCCCCGACTCAGTCGGCCGGCCAGAACAGCACGGTGGCGTGCTCGACCGTGGGGTCCTCGAGATCGGTCACCTTCACGCCGTAGTCGGAGATCGAGTACAGGTTGTCCTCGATGATCACGCTGCGGCGCATCCACGCATACCAGTAGTAGTCCTCGCAGGGCTCGCCGCCTTCGCGGTCGTAGACACACACCGACTCGGCCACCATGTCGGCGTGGTCCACGCGGCCCAGCTCGGTGAGGCCGGCGGGGATGTCGACGTCGAGCACGAGCATGCCGGAGAAGTCGTCATAGGTGCCGGTCGAGGAGTCCCAGTCGTAGGTGTAGACAGGCAGGGACAACACACCGCGATGCAGTGTGAACGCGTGGGGCTCCCATAGAGCCTCGGACCACGACCAGTCGTCGCTCTCCAAGGTGAACTGGTCGGCGATCTTCGGGTTGGCGAAGTCGGTGAGGTCGAAGAGGTTGACCGCCATGCCAGTGATCTCGCCCTCCCAGGTGCCCGCGTAGCCCACGCTCAGCATGTAGTCGTTGTCGATGGGATGCAGGTAGGTGGAGAAGCCGGGCATCTCCAGCTCGCCCACGACGGTGGGATCGGTGGGGTCGGACAGGTCGAGGGTGAACAGCGGGTCGATCTGCTCGAAGGTGACGAGGTAGCCCTTTTCGCCCATGAAGCGCGCGGACTGGATGGTCTCATTGGGCGCGATGCCCCGCACCTCGCCCACGACGTCCATCGACACGCCGTTCGACTCCAACACGAACACGTTGTTGGCGGGGTCTTCGCGGGTCTCCCACCAGGCCAGGTCGCTGGTGGCGACACGCAGGTAGCCGTCGTGTTCGCCCATCGAGTAGGAGTTGAGCAGCCAGCCGTCGACCTTGCCGGAGCCCTCATACACCGTGTCCTCGCCTTCGAGGGCGAAGCGGTGCAGGTGGGTGGTGACCTCGGGCTCGTTGAAGCCCCACCACCACGCCCAGGAGGCCTGGCTGATGACGAGGTGGTCCTGGCTGGCGTAGACCTCCCAGCCGTCGGCCATCAGGCCCGTTGCAGACACGTCGCCGTCGGCCACGTCGAGGTCGAGGTGCACGACCGACATCGTGTTGGGCGAGGAGGTCTGGAGGGGGTGGTAGAGGTCGGTGCAGGCCAGGAGTGGCTGAGCGTCGGGTTCCTCGCCGGACACCCCATCGGCGTAGGCGGGCAGGAGTTCTTCGGTGGGGATGTCGTTCACGACCGCAGCCACCCGCGGACGCAACACGGCGCGTGCCTGCTCGCGGGCCGCTTCGAGTCGGGCCTCCGACCAGCGGTAGTTCATCTCGGGCAAGCCAAGGCGGTCGCTCCAAGCCAGCTCCCACAGCTCGTCGGGCATCTGCGTCCAGCTGTGAATGACCGTGTACACGTCGCCATCGATCATGCGGGCATCGGTCAACCAGCCCTCCAGGCGCACCTCGCGCACCACCTCGGGCTTGCTGCGGTCGCTCACGTCCACCACCGACAGAAGCGTCGTGTCGCCGTAGCCGTAGCCTTCGTAGAAGCCGTCCCACTCCCAATCGTAGGAGAACACAAGGGCCGTGTCGTCCTTGAGGAACATCGAGACGGGGTAGCCGGGCAGGCTGAGCTCGCCGACCACTGCGGTCTCGTCGGCCGGCCAGCTGTCGAGGATGGTCATCTGGTCGAGGTGGACGATGTAGATGTGGTCGCCGTCGGTCTTCACGAGGTCGGGCTCGTCGACACCGGCCTCCTGCACATTGGTCTCGGACCAGTCGGACGGGCTGCCGCCGCCTTCTCCGCCATCGGCCGCGGCATCGTCCTCCGCCGCCACACTGCCCCAACCGTAGTCGCCGCCGTAGCGTGCAGACACGAGGGCCTCGGTCCAGGCGTCGATCATGTAGGAACGCATGTCGGCGCAGCTCGAAAAGCGTGTGAGCTCGGGACCCAACGCGCTGGGGTCCTTGCCCGAGTGTGCGTTCTCGCCGGGCATGCAGGCGATGGAGAGGCCCGTGAGGGCGAGCAGCAGGGATGAGCGGGTCAGCATGCGACCTCCGACGACGTCAGCACCCGACGTCTGGCAACAGTGTGACCACCAGATGGCCGGTCGGCTTCCCCCAATCGAAGGTGGATGCGATCCAGGGCAGGATTGGGGGGATGGTGCCTTGTCGGGTGTCTCCCTCCCGTTGGTCGGGCCGGGTGCTGCGCAGGCTCGGCGCGCAGGCCGGTCGGTGACCCCCGACAGCGGGTGTCTCCTCCCTCGCGCCTCGGCCGGCTCGGAGGCAGTGCCTCCTCACCGTCTCGCCTTCGGCGCCCGGCTCCGCCCCCTGACACGGGCGCGCCATTCGAAGGGGGGGGATGTGCGGCGACGCCGGTCGCCGGTTGGTGTCGCCGGTGCTGTGATGACCGTGTGTGGGTCGTTTTCGGCGAGTTTTGGTGGAAGCCCGTCGCCAGTGGGTCGTCCCCCCCCTCGCCAGTCCACCGGTACCTGGGGTGGCCCGCGTCGTGCTGGGGAACCGGCAGGTGGGTTGACTCCCTTGTGGGGTCTTCGTAGGATGAGTTCGGGAGTCCCTCTCGTCGACCGTCGGACCCGCGGTGGTGTTCATGCCGCCGGGCCACCTGGAGCACGTCTGCTCATCACCCCTGGAGTGTCGAATGTCTGTCCTGCGCTGTTCCCGTCTGCTCGCCTTGTTCCTCGTGCCACTGGCCGCCGGTTGTGAGGAGGTGAAAGAGGCCGAGGATACCGGCTCTGAGCCGAGCATGGAGGTCGAGCCCGATGGCCATGGACTCACCGACTGTGGCGATGGAATCTATGTCGACTCCGGGGTCGATTGCCCCTCGAGCGACGACGGCACCGATACGGGGTCGGAGTCCGACCTGGACTCCGACGGAGACGGCCTCACCGATGCGCAGGAGGCCGAGCTGGGCACCGACCCGGACGACGCCGACACCGATGGCGACGACCTGCCCGACGGCTTGGAGGTCGCCCTCGGCTACGACCCGACCGACAGCCACAGCCAGGATGACAGCGACACCCTCAACGACCTGGAGTGGCTGATCGACTCGCTCGGCGGCGACGCGGACACCGAGCTCGTCGACAGCGATGAGGATGGGATTCCCGATCTGGTGGAGGAGTTCCTGGGAACGGATCCCCACGCCGCCGACAGCGATGAGGATGGTCTCGACGACCTGCAGGAGTTCGTACATGGCACGGGTCCGAACAACCCGGACACCGACGGTGACGGGCTGGAGGACGGCTACGAGGTCGACGACGAGGAAGGTAGCGGGACGAATCCGCTCGATCCGGACACCGACGGTGATGGGTACACCGATGGGTATGAGGTGAACACCGCGGGGTCCGACCCGACCGACGAGGAGTCGGTGCCGTCGGTGGGGGCGCCGAATGTGGCGGTGGGGTGTACGAGTGTGAGCGAGTTGAAGGGGAGCACGTTTACGGAGTGGGACTCGGGGGCGAGCCTGACGCACTACACGGATTGGAACGCAGCCTGGCAGAATGGAACCGAGTGCCACTGCTCGGTCGAGGTGGTGGCCCCTGCGCACATCGAGATCGTGGGTATCAGCGTCTTCACGCCCACGGAAGCCCACCTGGGCAGCGACTGGTGGGCGACGACGGCGTACGACGAGCGGGATGCTGCGCCGATGGGGGTTGTGGTGACCGCGCCCTTTTCAGACACTGGCTCGAGCGCTCTGCAGGACGGCTACTCGGACAGCGCCGCCGTCAACCTCGACGACCACGTCTGGCAGGCCTTCAACGTCAACAGCAGCTCGCACGATGGCCTCTGGGTGGCGGAGTCCACCCCCACCGATGTGACGGGGAGTTGGGACATGGTGGTGAGCTTCGCCAGCATTGACGACCAGTCGATGAACTACTGCTCCGACCTTCTCAACGCAGGCGATTCCAGTGGCGGCATCCAGCTTCGCGTCGACACCGCACCGGGCTACGCGGCAGCGCCGGCCTCGTTGCCACCGAGTGATCCCGCCCGGTGTTCGACTGGCACCAGCGCCACCTCCACGGTCCAGCTCATTCGGGATGGTGGTCGCAAGCTGCGTCCCGTCTCGGTCCGCGGAAGCGGTCGGCTCGGGGGTGCGGCGGTCACCCAGGTGGAGGTCGATGACTGGCGGGGGGCCGAGTTCATGACGCTTGCGCTGCCGGATGGACGCACGGTGCAGCTCAGCCCCTCCTCTGGTGCGACAGCGCTGCCTGGTGCACCGTGGCCTGTCGAGCAGATTCGCTTCGACGCCGGTCGCCACGAGCCGGGGAGCTGGATGCCGCCCCTGGTTCGCCTCGACCATACCTGCGCGTCGACTGGTGTGGCCCCCCGAGCCGACTCGGTGGTGCGCACCTTCTCCCTGGGCTGGAGCGTCTTGGATGCCGCGGTCCAGCAGGCATCCGGGCTGTCCTTGTCCAGCCTGGTGCCTGGTGGGGTGACCACCGAGCTTGCGCCGCTTCGTGTTCGGCTCATCGACCCTCCACTGGCCCCCGAGGTGGGCCCCTCGCCCCACCATCTGCGCATCGACGTGGCGGGAGTGGGCCAGCTCCGCAAGATCGCCCTTCGCCCGGTGCAAGGCGGTGGCTGGACCTTCGACCATCGCTGGGGAACGGTCCGCCTGGCGGGCACGGTGCAGGCCTCCGCGACCGGGCTGACGGTGCGGCTCACCGAAGGCGAGGTTGGCAACTCCGAGGCGTTGACCACCCTCTCGGTGTCGACGTTGTCCCTGGCCGAGGTGTTCTGATGCACCGCGGTCTCGTCGCGGTCGGTGCGGCACTTGCCGTGCAGGGCTGCCTGCTCACACCCGACGCCTTCGAGGAGCGCCGTACCTTTCTGCGCGACGACGACGGCGACGGCTTCGGCGGACTGACCGACTGCGACGATGACAACGCAGCGGTCCACCCGAATGCCGAGGAGGTGTGCGACGGCCGGGACAACGACTGCGACGGGACCATCGACGACTTCGGCACCGACGTCGCCTGGTATGCCGACGGCGACGGTGACGGCTTCGGCGACCCGGACAGCGTCGTGCGGAGCTGCGAGCCCCCCGAGGGTTTTGTCGACAATGGCGACGACTGCAACGATGGGGATGCCGACACTCGACCCGGCGCAACCGAGCTCTGCAACGACGCAGACGACAATTGCGACGGCGCCATCGACGAGGGCGCCCCCGCCGACCGCCTGTGGTTCCCGGATGCCGACGGAGATGGCCACGGCACCCCCACCTCCAGCTATGCCTCCTGCACCGCTCCCGGCGATTCCTGGGCGCTGGCAGGCGATGACTGCGACGACTCCGACCCGACCACCTACCCGGGTGCCGATGAGCTGTGCGACGGTGTCGACAACGACTGCGACAGCGATGTGGACGAGGAGCCCACAGTCGCCCCCCCCACCTGGTATCTGGACCTCGACGGCGACGGCTACGGACGGGAAGAGGGCGCGGTGACCCAATGCCAGGCGCCCTCATCGGCGCATGTGACCGACGGCGACGACTGCAACGACGATGTGGCCACGGTCTTCCCCGGTGCGCCCGAGGTGTGCAACGGCGAAGACGATGACTGCGACGGTGTTCCAGATGACCCGCCAACGTCGGGGGATGGAAGCTGGTACGTCGACCTCGACTCGGATGGCTACGGCGATGGCTCGAGCGCGGAGACGAGCTGCGAGGGTGGCCCGGGAATGGTCGACAACGGGCTGGACTGCAACGACGGCGATCCAACTGTGAATCCGGACGGCACGGAGGTGTGCAACGACGGGGAAGACAACGACTGCGACGGCACACCAAATGCGTGTGTGTGGCCGTCAACGCTCGACATGGGGGATTACTACGTGGTCGAGCCAAGGTGTTCCGGCGCCGATATGGGTCGCCATGGAACGGTTGGCGACGTGGACGGCGATGGTGTCGACGAGCTGCTGTTGGGTGCCGCCACCGACTGTGGGCCCACCGGGGATGGAGATGGCGGTGCGGTCTACGTCTTTGACGGCCCGGTCACGGCTTCCACAGATGGGTCGGGCGCTGCTTTCGAGGTTTACGGTGAAGGCGGCAGGCTGGGAGTCGGCGGACGCGTCGTGCTCGCGGACTTGGACTCGGATGGCTACCTCGACCTCCTTCTGGGAGAGGTTGGGCGCGAGTGGGACGACCATGCGGGCGTGGGTTCCGTCGAGATTGTGCTCGGGCCAGTGACGGCATCGGGAAGCACGGACGATATGGTTGACTGGTTCTTGGCTGGCCCTGCCTATTCCTCCTACCAGGGCTTCGGCATCGAGCTGGAAGCCGTGGGTGATGTCGACGGAGACGGCACAACGGATTGGGCTTCGTCTTCGCTCTACCTGTCTCCGCTGGATTCACGGGAAGGTGGCGCTTGGCTTTTCACCTCCACGGGCAGTGGTACTGACGACGCCGAGGATGTAGCCACAGCATGGTTCTATGGGACCGACGCCAGCGAGAACATCGGCTCCTCCACCTGCGGCGCCGATCTCGATGCCGACGGTCACTCCGATTGGATCGTCACCTCGGAGTCCTACCAGGCGTCGTCCAGCAGCACTGTGAGTGGTGCTGCACTGATCCTCTATGGGCCGGTCAGTGGTGAGTATGCGCCCAACGATGCCGACCTCATCTTCACTGCCGAGTCCTACGCGAGTGCCATGTCCCAGCACTGCGAGAACCTCGGCGACCTCAACGCCGACGGCTACGAAGACTTCATCACCGGCTCCCATCAGACGGGCGATGGCGCCGCCTACGTGATCTGGGGGTCCACCTCACTCCAAGACATGGCCATCTCCGACGCCGACATCAAACTGCGTGGCGACCAGACCCCCCAACAGTTCGGCTACTACACAGGCTCTGCGGGTGATCTCAACGAAGACGGCTGGACCGACATCGTGGTGGGCGAGTATGGCCGCCAACCCAACAATGTCTACGTCTTCTACGGCCCCCACACAGCCCGCGGGACCTCCTATAGCTCCAGTGCCGATATCATCATCTCTGGCAACGGCATCGACGATGCGGACTACCAGGCCATCCTCTCCGGCCACGACCTCACCGGCGACGGTGTTCCCGACATGGCCATCGGCAGCCACTTCGCGAATGACCTCGACGGCGCCTTCTACATCATCCCCGGCGTCGGCTATTGAGACGCGGATTCGCCCCCATGGTCTGGTTGGCGGTGAGCTGTTCGCCGTTCAAGCCGGAGCGTGCGAGCCCCTTGCCATCCCATGACCACGACGGCGATGGCTTCGACCTCCCCTTCGATTGCGACGACACCAACCCGTCCGTCCACCCCGGCGCCACCGAGCTCTGCAACGACGCCGACGACAACTGCGATGGCGCCATCGACGAGGGCGCCCCCGCCGACCGCCTGTGGTTCCCAGACTCAGATGGCGACGGCCACGGCACCCCTACTTCCGGCTACGCCTCATGCACCGCCCCCGGCGACGCCTGGGCGCTGGCAGGCGACGACTGTGACGACGCTGACCCGACCACCCACCCGGGTGCCGACGAGCTGTGCGACGGCGTCGACAACGACTGCGACAGCGAGGTGGACGAGGAGCCCACTGTCGCCCCCCCCACCTGGTACCTCGACCTCGACGGCGACGGCTACGGACGGGAAGAAGGTGCGGTGACCCAATGCCAGGCACCGTCGTCAGCACATGTGACCGACGGCGACGACTGCAACGACGATGTGGCCACGGTCTTCCCCGGCGCGCCCGTGTAGGCGGGCACCGAAACCCGCCCGTTTCCGGTGCAACCCGCGCCTGACCCCCACTTCCCTCTCGGTCTGCTGAAC
>ENA-OWNT01000570-OWNT01000570.1-seawater-metagenome-genome-assembly--contig:-NODE-570-length-76616-cov-7.337083_pt1 | contig 76616 bp, 71 predicted proteins | sample MGYA00238136_ERZ651165 | MGnify/ENA primary metagenome ERZ651165 (study PRJEB26861, sample SAMN08777766) | seawater metagenome | isolation source: coastal seawater | place: USA: Florida | collected...
AAGGCTTTTATGATGAGTGTTATTGGTGAGTCGCTTGATATTCTGCTTAACTGTATGTTTTATATGCGTTTTCAGCTTTTGGTATCTGTTGGTTGAAAAAGTCTTAAGACGTTATTTTTCTGATTGCTGCAGGTGAAATATGGTGTCTGAATGGCTTTTTGTGGTTTATTTTTCTGTATTTTGTTGTTGTGTTGTTTGGTTTTAGTGATTAGCATGCCTCGCCACCATGTATTAGCTTTATTGCTGACTTATTCACATATCACATGGTTGGTTAATGAAAGAGGAGGCTGAGCAATGGATTGTGTTTGTGTTGTGAGAAGCGAGAATAGAACCAGAAAGATAGGAGTAGTATCTGGAGAAACTATACTCGATGCCTTAATCAAAAATAATGTAAGAACTAAGTATTCTTGCGGTAGTGGAATATGTACTTTGTGTAAAGTTGAGCTGATATCAGGAGAAGTAGAATACACAAGGAAAAAAGTGAATCTAGAAAAGATAAAAGAGAATGAAGTTTTGATTTGCTGTGCAAAAGTATCATCAGATATAACTATACAGCTTGGTTGATTTATATAAGGAGAATTATTTTGAGTAATAAGGAAGTTTTTGAAGCAATAAAACTAAGAGCAGGTGTCATTGCGAATAATGACGTGCTTAATAAATGGGAAAATAACCCTTTCTCATTTGATCATGAAAGCTACTGTTGCTTTATAGCAAATATGAATCAGTGGTTAGCTCCGACTGCTTATCGGCTTACGCAAGGGTTAAAGCTTTTAGAAAATCAACAGAGTGATCGTTTTAATCCCATTGTTGAAGCATTTGAACACAATATCCTAGACGAAGCTGGTGATGGTGACGCAGATAAGGCACATGCCCAACTATTTATCGACTCAAGTGATATTATTTCACGGGTTTTCTACGATGATAAGTTGACACTCAATGAAGATAAAGTGACGGAAGAAACCTATCATCTGCACAATGAGTCAATAGCTTTGTTTTCTGGAGATATATATACCATGCTTGGTGCCGCTGTTGCGCAAGAGACTCATGCGTTACCGCAGCTTGAGAAAATGTATGCTGGTATCTATAAGTACAAAGAGCGTTTCAGTGGTGATTTATGGAAAAATGCTGCTGATTTTTATGATGTTCACTTAGATGGAACAGAGGCAAGGCATGCAGAGGATCTTAATAATACAATATGGGAAATCCTGGATACAGAAGATAAAATGAACCGCTTTTCACAAGGTTCTGATGACTTTCTTCAATTGCTTTCTTTATACTGGAAGGGATTGAGTAAAGTATTGAATTAATAATTTTGATGCACAGAGTGCTTGGTTTGGCTCTCTGTGCAATTCAGTTGGGCTTGAATTATGTTTTATAGTCTTGCTTGCGCTGCCTTGTGGGCGTCGACAGGTATTTTCATAAAAATTATTGACGACCTGTTAGGGTAAGGTTAAACCGGACGAATAGATCTTACAAAATTGGGAATACCTTTAATTCCACTTTCGTTTAACATTTTAATAAACGCACTTCCTATAATGGCACCCTTGGTAAATTGGGTAGCTGTATTATAGGTTTCCCGATCTTTTATTCCGAATCCAACTACCAGTGGATTTTCGAGGTTCATGGCCGTTACCCTTTTAAAATAATTGCTATGCTCGCTACCAAAACCACTCGTTTTTCCGGTGGTACTCGCGCTGCTTACCATGTATATAAAAGCATGACTCGCTTTATCGATCTCCCTGATCCTTTCTTCTGAAGTTTGAGGCGTTATAAGAAAGATGTTCGTAAGGCCGTGACGTTCAAACACAGACCGGTAATGAAGGTTATATTCGGCTAAGGGGAGATCGGGCAGAATGAGCCCGTCTATTCCAATTGCTTCGCATTGCTTACAGAAAGCTTCGACCCCAAATTGGAGTACGGGATTGAAATATCCCATTAGCACAAGCGGTATGGAAACCGATTTGCGTACCTCTTTAAGCTGGTCGAATAATTTCGCAGTTGTCATACCATTTTTCAAAGCAGTAGTGGAGCTGGCTTGTATAACGGGCCCATCGGCAAGGGGATCGCTAAATGGGAGACCGATCTCCACCATGTCCACGCCGTTCTCCTCCAGGGATCGCAGGATAGGTACGGTATCGTTAATGTTGGGATAGCCCGCCGTGAAATAAATGGATAGTATTTTACCGTCTTCGCTAAGTTTTTGTTGTATTCTGTTTTTCATAATTTACTAATGCGTTAAGGATTGGAGCGGCATCCCCTGTAGTGCCAATGATGTAGAGCGAAGCTCACTTCACGACTACTACAGGGAGACAGCGGAAAGCCTGACCCCCAATACAATTGGGGGTAACGCCCAAAATAATATGCTGTTACAATCACTGGAGGTCATAGATCGAAATAATTGATATAGGTATTCAGGTCTTTATCACCACGTCCGCTTAGATTTACCACGATCACATCGGCAGGATTGAATTTTCTTTGACTGAAAATAGCCAGGGCATGGCTGGTCTCAATCGCAGGAATGATCCCTTCCAACTTGCTAAGTTCCAGGCCTGCCTCCATGGCCTGTCTGTCTGTTATCGACATAAATTCACCTCGCCCGCTGGCATACAGATGTGCGTGCATGGGCCCAACGCCGGGATAATCAAGACCGGCTGAAATAGAGTAAGGCTCGGTTATCTGCCCATCGGGAGTTTGCATGAGTAAGGTTTTACTGCCGTGAATTATGCCTGTTTTTCCAAGCACCGAAGTAGCTGCACTTTCGCCGGTATCAATGCCCTTTCCCGCAGCTTCAACAGCAATGATATTAACCTCAGGCTGGTCCAGATAATGATAATAAGCACCTGCGGCATTGCTTCCACCACCCACGCAGGCAACAATATAATCGGGCTCTTCACGGCCTTCCACTTGCTTTAATTGCCACTTGATCTCCCTGGAGATCACACTTTGAAACCTGGCCACCATATCTGGATAGGGGTGAGGGCCCACCACACTACCTATTATATAATGCGTATTCGAAGGATTATTGATCCAGTCCCTAATGGCCTCGTTGGTAGCATCCTTCAGGGTTTTGCTACCCGAAGTAGCGGGAACTACTGTGGCACCAAGCATTTTCATACGTGCCACATTGGGTGCTTGTCTTTCTATATCGATCTCGCCCATATAGACCACACATTCGATGCCCATGAGGGCACAAACCGTAGCGGTTGCCACTCCGTGCTGTCCGGCACCTGTTTCGGCTATGATTCGGTTTTTACCCAATCTTTTAGCCAGCAGGATCTGCCCAATGGTGTTATTAACTTTATGTGCTCCGGTATGACAAAGATCCTCACGTTTCAGGTAAATGCGAGTTTTGTACTTCTCTGAGAGTCGGTTCGCAAAATACATGGGAGTTGGCCTGCCCACATAATCCCTAAGCAGATCATCGAATTCCTTTCTGAAGGATTCTTCGGAAGTGATCTTAAGATAATTCTGTCTTAATTCCTCCACATTGGGATAGAGCATTTCGGGGATATAAGCGCCGCCGAAATCTCCGTAATAGCCTTGTTCGTTAACGTGATAGCTCATGGGTAAATTTTTTAATCTTTTCTATATCCTTTAATCCCGGTTTGATCTCGAACCTGCTATTTATATCGAGGGCCACAAGAGGGATGGGAGTTTTCAATATGGCTTTTATTTGGGGTATTTTTTCAGCGCTAATCCCACCGCTTAGCACAAGAGGTGTTTCTGAAGAATATCCGCTTAGGGTATCCCAATTGAAAGGATAGCCATTTCCGCCTTTAGCTTCACCAGCTGTATCGAACAAGAATCGATCTGCGAAACCTTCATAGGGAGCTAATTGGGAAAAATTGAATCCCTCACCAATGCCAAATACTTTCCATATAGAAACCGGACCATTTTCCGATTGGAAATTTGCTGTTCGTAACTGGGCGCAAAATTGAGGGGTTTCCTCCCCGTGTAATTGGATCACATCCAATTGGTATTTCTTTATTTTTTCTGAAATATTCTCAAGGGGCGCATTCACAAAAACCCCCACCTTTTGCACACCGGACGGTAACTGCGGGATCTCACCATCGAAATTCCTCTTACTTCTATCATAGAATATAAATCCCAGATAATCGGGCTGCAGGCTGGCCACTTCCGAAACGTTGTGTTTCATTCCGCATATTTTTAATTCGGGGATCATGATCTTAGATTTTTTATGAATTCGCTTGCCGATCTTCCGGGGTTGGACTCGCGCATAAAATGTTCCCCCATCAAGAATCCGTTGTATCCATATTCTCTGAGCTCTAATATTGTTTCAGGACGGCTTAAGCCACTTTCGGAGACCTTCATTAGATGGGAAGGAATACGGGAGGCCAGCTCCTTACTAATATCCGTTGATACTTCAAATGTTTTTAGATCGCGGTTATTCACCCCCAGTAAGTCGATATTTTCTAGAGGAGACTTGCTAAGTTCTTCCTCATTATGAACCTCTAGTAAAACTTCCAGTTGTAAACTTTTAGCAACCGTGGCCAAATGTGAAAGTTGTTCCTTCGTTAATATAGCAGCAATTAACAATATAGCATCGGCTCCGGCGGCCCGGGCCTCGAACAGTTGGTAGGGGTCTATAATAAATTCTTTTCGCAGCAGCGGTATGGTAACTGTACTCCTTGCCAGGAGCAAGTCCTCGATCGATCCGCCGAAAAATCTGGTATCTGTGAGTACCGATATGGCAGACACACCGGCCTCCTGGTAACCAGAGACCACATCGGGAAGATCTGCTTTTTCATTAATAACCGATTTGCTGGGGGATCTTCGTTTGTGCTCGGCAATGATCCCGGTATCCGAATTCTTTAACGCCGTAGCTAGGGAGATCACCGGCCTATCGAAAAGCATCGAACTTTCAAACAGGTTCATGGCGTATGCCTCTTTCTTAGCAGCGATCTCTTTTTTCTTATATGCAACTATGTGATCGAGTATGGTCATTGTTCCCGGCTTATTTTTTGTAACTTATTTAATACCTGCAGCGCCTTTAAATTTAGGAGAGAATCACGGGCTCTCTCGAAACCTTCCGTTAACGTACAACTATCGGCAACAGAGATCGCCATGGCGGCATTGGCGCAAACAACATCGTTTTGTGCTTTGCTGCCCCGGCCATTGAGGATCTCCATAAATATCGCCGCCGAATCCTCTACACTATTCCCGCCATAGATCTGAGAAGCTTCAATGGGTTCGACGCCAAAGTGAGAAGGTTGGAGGACCTGTTCTGTGTTACCTGAAATTACCTTAGTTGGGCCGGTAAGGGAAATCTCATCGTAGCCATCCATTGCATGCACTATAGCATAGTTCTTTTCACTTTGCTGGTACAGATAACCGTACAATCGAGCCAGTTCCAGGCTAAATACCCCTACGAGCTGATTTTTAGGGAAGGCGGGATTTACCATGGGCCCCAGCATATTGAAAAAGGTTTTTACGCCCAATTCCCGACGAATAGGTGCTACATTTTTCATAGCAGGGTGGAAGAGGGGTGCATGAAGTATGCATATCCTTGTTTCATCAAGGCAACGCTTCAGAAAACCAGACTCATTACTAAAGGTTACGCCCAGTTGCTCCAGTACGTTACTGCTTCCGCTAATTGAGGAAACACCATAATTTCCGTGTTTGGTGACCAATACGCCGGCCCCTGCGGTGACAAAGGATGCAAGAGTAGATATATTGAAGGTGTTTTTTCCGTCTCCTCCTGTGCCACAAAGATCAATTGTATGGTAATCGCCAAGTTCCGGTGCGATACATAATTCTAAGAGCGCATCCCTGAAACCTTCCAGTTCTTCCAATCCAATGCTTCGCATCATATATACGGTAAGAAAAGCAGAGATCTGGCTTGTATTATAGGCGCCTTCCGAAATGGATACAAGAATATTTCTCGCTTCCTCCCTATCTAATTGTTCATGGTTGATTAACCTGTTGAGTACATTTTTCATTTTAGCTTTCTATCCAGTTCTGAATAATTTTCTTCCCCATGGGAGTTAGCACACTTTCCGGATGAAATTGTACCGCCCTTAGGTCGAATTCGCGATGTCGTAACGACATTATTTGTCCGTTCTCATCCTGGGAGGTGATCTCCAAAACCTTTGGAAAGTTAGATTTTTCAACTACCCAGGAATGGTAGCGTCCCACTTCAATTTCGTTATCTAACCCTCGAAACAATGGCTCATCGTCTACCAGGATTTTGGCTTTGGTCGCTACACCGTGAAAAACTTGTTTTAGGTTGGTGATACTTCCGCCAAATACCTCACCAATTGCCTGTTGACCCAGGCAAACGCCTAGAATGGGTTTACTGCCTGCGTATCTCTTTATCACCTCTTTCAGCAATCCGGCTTCGTCCGGAATCCCGGGACCGGGTGAGAGTAATATCTTATCGTATAAAGCAACTTCTTCGATATTAAACTGGTCGTTCCGTTTTACTGTTACCTCCACCTCGAATTCCTCCAGGTAATGCACGAGGTTGTACACAAAACTATCGTAGTTATCTATTACTAATACTTTCATCTTAAACTTGTTCGGCTATTTCGAGGGCTTTTGTAAGCGCACCTAACTTATTATATACTTCCTGGAGTTCGGTTTCTTCGTCGCTGTTTGAAACAATACCAGCTCCAGCCTGGTAGTGTAACTTATGGTTCTTGCTTAAAAAAGACCTAATGATGATGGCGTGATTAAAGTTTCCTTTAAAATCCATAAATCCGATGGCCCCTCCGTAAAATTCGCGGTCTGTATTTTCGTATTTCTCGAGTAATTCCATGGCTTTGTGTTTTGGCGCTCCACTTAATGTTCCAGCGGGGAAAGTGTCTGCTACAAGCCTCATGGTGTCTGTGTTAGGGTGTTTTCTGGCCGTGACCTTACTCACAAGATGTATCACATGAGAAAAGAACTGCACCTCCCTGTAAGTTTCAACAGTTACATCACTCCCATGCCGGCTAAGGTCGTTACGTGCCAGGTCTACCAGCATTACGTGTTCACTATTCTCCTTTTCATCTTCTGAAAGTTTCCTGGCCAGTTGCGCATCTTGCTCGTCGTTCCCGGTACGTTTAAAAGTCCCTGCTATGGGATGAATTTCGGCAATGCCATTTTGCACAACAAGTTGGGCTTCCGGGGAACTTCCGAAGATCTTAAAATTACCATAGTCGAAATAAAAAAGATAAGGGGAAGGATTTACACTTCTTAGTGCCCGGTACACGTTAAAATCGTCACCGGTAAATTCCTGCGAAAATCGTTTGGAAGGCACGATCTGGAAAACATCTCCACGAGCACAATGCGCTTTGCAACGGGTTACCAGTTCTTTGAATTCTTCATCCTGCAAATTTGTGGATGGAAGTCCGGACCTCTTAAAAGGATATTCGGCAAACTGTTTTGAGCGTAGGAATTGGGTGATTTCGGGAATATTATTTTCCTGGTCGTAACAATGAGAAAAAATATGTGCCTCGTTATTGAAATGATTGATGGCGATCACATTTTGATATACCGCATAATGGATGTCTGGTATTTGTAATTGTGAGTTTCTTTTGGCTATGTCGATATCTTCAAAATATCGAACGGCATCGTACGCTATATAACCAAAAAGTCCGTTATTGGCGAACTTAAATCGATTTTCCAACTCGATTTCGAAGACGGCTGCAAAGTCCTGTAGTAGCTGTGGTATATCCGATTCAGGAGTTATTTCTGTTTGCAGTTGTTTCCCGTCCGGGAACCGTTGAGTTACTTTTTCATTCTCAACCGTGATCGACGCAAGAGGGTTACAGCATATAAAACTGAACGTATTATCGTTTGCGCGATAGTCGCTACTTTCCAGCAACAGGCTGTGTGGATATTTATCACGAAGACGCAGGTATACCGAAACCGGAGTTAAGGTATCGGCCAGCAATCTTTGTGAGTATGTTTTTAGTTTATATTTCATTTTTTCTGAAATAAAAAAGGCTTGTCGTGATTGACAAGCCTTGCTATATGTTATAACCATAGTGCTTTTCTCACGACATCGGACGTAAGTTTTTCCACCACCAGTTATTTGTATTCGATTTTTTCATCTGAAATTCAAAGATAGAAATTGAATTGGATTGGACAAATAAATTCAGCATACAATTTAGTGAAATAAACATTTGGCATAATTTTTAGTCATATAACTGTATGGAGTTACGAAATATATATCATTTATATCGGCGTGCTGCTTTTGGGATAAGCCCTTCAGAAGCAAAAAAACTCGTTTCCCTATCTACCGAAGAGGTTGTGGACAGGCTGTTCAGAGATTCGGAAGAAATCACTCCCCTTACGATCGATCTACCCGATTTCGATGAATTCTTTGAAGACGGGATGCAGGGAAGATTACGACAATTAGAAAAGATCATTCGAGAGAATGCACCCAAACATATAGATTATAATGCCGCCTGGTTCAAGAAACTCTGCAATTCTTCTGAAGCCTTGAATGAACGGATGACCCTATTCTGGGCAAATCATTTTGTGTGTCGCGACCAGGTGATCTACTATGCAATACAGTATTATAACATACTTAGGAAAAACGCGCTGGGGAACTTTAAGGATTTTACCAAGGAAGTTGCAAAAGCCCCTTCCATGATGAAATATCTCAATACGAACAGCAATTTTAAAAATCATCCCAATGAGAATTTTGCACGGGAGTTAATGGAGCTGTTCACCTTGGGAACGGGAAATTACAGTGAAGAGGATATTAAAGAAGCAGCCAGGGCATTTACCGGTTACAGTTCCCGTATGGACGGTTCGTTCTTTCTCAATATGAGACAACACGATTTTGGCGAGAAGCAATTTATGGGATGGAATGCCTATCTGGACGGGGATGATATTATTAATATTATCTGTGAGAAAAAGGAATGTGCTCAATTCGTTTGTAGTAAGCTCTACAGTTATTTTGTAAATACAACTGTGAATGGCAGACATGTGAATGAGATGGCCGATGTGTTCTACAAAGATTACGATATTAAGGAGGTGATGCGCTATGTGTTTACGGCAGATTGGTTCTATACCGAAGAAAATGTGGGCACTAAGATAAAATCCCCGGTAGACCTGCTTACCTCTATATACAAGGTGGTGCCTTTCAGTTTCGAGCAACCCAGGCAGCAACTGTTCGTACAACGATTAATGGGCCAGGCGCTATTGGAACCTCCCAATGTTGCCGGTTGGCCGGGCGGACGTCATTGGATCAATACCAATACTCTCATGGTGCGAATGAAATTGCCTTCTATTTTCCTGGGGAACGGCTTGATTCCTTCAAACAGTTTAGGATATGCCTTTATGGAAGGTAGATCTTTTGGAGATCGATTTAATATCTCAAAGGATTGGAAGGCGTTCGATGAGGAATATGGGAATCTTCGGGAAGAGATGTTACACTCAGCGATTTGTGCACCTGAACTAGAGAAGGGAACATTGGACCTGATCCTTAAGGGATCCCGTTTTTCGAAGCAGGAGAAAAGTTTACAGCTGATGTCGGTGCCAGAATTTCAATTAACCTGATTGTTATGAAAAGAAGAGATTTTATAAAGAATTCGGCTTTGGCCAGTAGTTTTTTCCTGGTGCCCGCTTTTGTGAAGGCTATGGATTCTCAATTGCAGTTGCCACAGGGATTTAAACGATTGGTGATCATTCAATTGGCAGGTGGTAACGACGGGCTGAATACGATAGTGCCTTATAGAAATGATATCTACTATCGTGAAAGGCCCTCTATCGCGATAGATCGAAAGGATGTTTTACCGATGAATGATGAGCTTGGTTTTCATAAAAATCTTGCTCCGTTAAAGAAGCTTTTCGATGCTGGAGAACTTAGTATTATCAACAACGTGGGATATCCAAACCCAAACCGCTCACATTTTCGATCCACCGATATCTGGCACACCGCAAGTGATTCGGATAAGTTCCTTAACCATGGATGGGTTGGCCGATATCTGGATAACTATGGAAGCGAACCCTATAACGCGATCGAGATAGGTAATTCTCTATCACTTATTATGCAAGGGGAATCAAAGAATGGGGTCGTGGCTCGTGACGCCTCCATGTTACATAAAATTACCTCCGATCCGTATTTCGAGCAGGTATTACAGTATAATACAGACCAGCACTTGAGCGAACATAATATGGGGTATCTGTATCAAACTATGATCGACGCCAAGCAATCGGCGAGTTATATCTATGAGAAGAGTAAGGTTACCCGATCCAATTTCGATTACGGAAAGACAGCTTTTGGCAAGCAGATGAAAACCCTGGCCGAATTTATTAACAGTCGGTTGGATACCAAAGTGTATTATGCTTCTTTAGCGGGATTCGATACACACGCCAATCAGGCCGGAAAACAGGATGCGCTTTTGAAGGACTATGCTGAAGGGGTAAGTACCCTGGTGGCCGATTTGAAGGCTAACAACACATTTAATGATACCTTGATCCTTACTTTTTCGGAGTTTGGTAGAAGGGTTGCACAAAATGCAGCTAATGGTACGGATCATGGAGCGGCGAACAATGTATTTGTTATTGGGAAGCAGCTAAAGAGACCGGGCCTGTTCAATGCAGCCCCCGATCTTACCAAACTCGACAAGAATGGAGATCTTGTGCATGAGATCGATTTTAGGAGCATCTATGCAAATATCATGGAAAAGTGGCTGGAGGTGCGAAGTGAGGATCTGCTTGGTCAAGCCATTAGACCAGTAAGCTTAATATAAAAAAAGCCTGCGGTTAAGCAGGCTTCTCTTTTCATAGCAATTTTCAATTAGAACGCGAGTTTCACGTCTAGTTTGAAGTCGTCTGAGATAGTTTTATCACCAAGGTTATCGAAAAAACTACCACTACCGTAACGAACATCAAATTTGGTGCGGTCTATAACCAGTTTCGTGGTCATGGTACCATCCTCATGTTCGTTTAAGACAAAGGAAATTGGTTCGGTAATACCTTTAATGGTAATATTTGCAGATACGTCGTATCCGTAATCTGTTTTTTTAGCGGAATTGATTACCAGGGATGCTGTTGGGTAATTCTTCACACCGAAAAAATCGTCACTCTTCAAGTGACCTTCTAGTTTTCCTTTAGATCCTCCTTCAAGGTCTGTTACTGTAATGGTATTCATATCAACGATAAATTTACCTCCGGTGATACCATTAGCATCCATTTCCAGATGGCCTTCCTGAAGTGAAATAGTTCCGGTGTGGGTTCCTAATACTTTTTCACCCTTCCATGCGATAGAACTTTTTTCGGGATTGATACTTTTCTTTACAGGTGTTGTAAAAGCCATTGAGCCAAAGGCAACAGCTAGGATTAATACTGATTTTTCTACGTTTTTCATTTTTCTTAATCTGTTTTTTTAAGTGAATTTATGTTAAGTGGTTCTAAGTGTATCCAGAAGATTGTTTAGGGTTACTAATTGTTCTTCTGAAAGATTTTTAAGGATCTTTTCGTTGTTTTCTTCAGTAAGAGGATCCAGTTCCTTTAGTATTTCGAGGCCTTTGGTCGTGATGATTATTTCCACCTTGCGCCGATTTTCTTCACAGATCGATCTTTTTACCCAACCTTTCTTGATGAGTTTATCTACAAGACGTGTGGTGTTACTACTTTTATCGATCATTCTTTCTTGTATGGTGCAGAGGTTTGCCGGTTTTCCTTTCTGTCCCCTCAATATCCGCAAAACATTGTATTGCTGAATTGTAAGATCATATGGTTTTAGAATGGCTATTACGGCATCCTCGATATACCTTGAGGTATACATCATATTGATAACCGATTTTGTTGTGATCGCCATCTTGTGAATTGACTTTATAGTACGTTCGATATCCATAAATGTATTTACAATAATTGTATATACAAATGTAATATAAATTTACAAACCTGTGCAAGCGTTAACAAAAATTTATCATTACTTAAAATAGCCCCAAAGAGTTTAACGTAATGTTTTGTTAAATAGCTTTCTCATCTTGGTGACAATAAATATTTTTAATCCATGAAATTGATAATCTTCACATGTATTTGTGCAGTCCTGCTTTCTTGCGGGAATAGTACAACAGAAAATCCTTCGGATGAGGCCGTAGCTGAAGTCGTGGAAACCATTAACGAGAAATCCGAAATTCTTTCGGAAAGCAGACATGGTATACAAGTCTATAATTTTGCCGGCCTGGATGAAGCCTTGCTTCATCATAAAAACGACACAACATACGTGATAAATTTTTGGGCAACCTGGTGCAAGCCGTGCGTGAAAGAAATGCCGTATTTTGAGAAACTGGGTAAGAACTATGCCGAGGAAAAAGTAAAAGTGGTCTTCGTTAGTCTCGACTTTCCCGATAGGCTCGAACCCCTTGTCGTACCTTTTATAAAGAAAAATAAACTGGAATCGGAAGTGGTATTGCTGGACGATGACGATGCCAATTACTGGATCCCTAAAGTTAGTGATAAATGGCAGGGAGCCATTCCTGCGACACTTATTTATAAAGCAGATGATAGAGCGTTCTTCGAACGTTCTTTTACCTATGAAGAGTTAGAAAAAGAAGTTCAATCTATTTTAAATAAATCATGAAGAAAAAAAACATCCTTTTTGTGGTAAGTCTGGTATTAATGACCTCACTTGCTATTGCCGGATTTTCCTCGGGAGAATCCACAAATAATGCTGGCCTGACTATAGGTGATACAGCTGCCGAGATCAATTTGCTCAATGTTGACGGTAACATGGTGTCTTATGACGATTATCCTGATGCCGAAGGATTTATCGTTATATTCACATGTAATACCTGTCCTTATGCTGTGGCCAGTGAAGACCGGATCATCGCCCTCGATGCCGAATTCAAGGACCAGGGTTATCCAGTAATTGCGATCAACCCGAATAACCCTGCGGTTCAACCAGACGATACCTTCGAACTTATGCAAGCAAAGGCTGAAGAGAAAGGATTTACCTTTCCTTACCTGTATGATAAAACCAATACGGTGTACGCCCAGTACGGAGCTACCAAGACGCCACATGTGTATTTGTTAGAGAATACAGATGATGGTAGGGTAGTTCGTTACATTGGCGCCATAGACGACAATGTTCGTTCCGCGTCTGCAGTGAAAGAGCGGTTTCTTGCCAATGCAGTTTACGAACTACTGGACGGGAAGGAAGTAACTCTTAAAGAAACCAAAGCTATTGGTTGTTCTGTGAAACAATAAACCTTGAACGATATTCTAAGAACCGGTTATCTGTAACAGGAGAACCGGTTTTTATTTGATCAAAAATCCTATTTTTGTCAAAAATCAATTTATTTATGCAAGACCTCACACAGGAACAATGGCAAAAGCAGCTGGCCGATGACGACAGCGCTGTGATCATCGATGTACGTACCCCACATGAGATCGCAGAGGGATATATCCCTAATGCGCTTCATATGAACATCCAGGATGCCGGAAGTTTTATGCAAAAAGCGCAGGAACTGGATAAATCGAAAAATTATTTCGTCTATTGTCGCGTAGGTGGTAGAAGCAAACAAGCCTGCATGATCCTTGATTCTATAGGGTTCGAGAATACCTTCAACCTAATGGGTGGTTTCGAGAATTGGCAAGGTGCAAAAACACAGTAATATGAAAATCAATTTGAATTTCGCGCTTATTATTTTTATTTCCTTCGGAATGTTAAGCTGCAAAGAGCCTGCTGCAGGTTCACAGCCAGAACAAATTGCCGAACTTGGTGAAAAACAAGATGTTGTTCGGGTGGTAGATTCCGAAGAATTTTCCAGTAGGATCAATGCGGTAGGTGATGTTCAGTTGATCGATGTTCGTACCCCTGAAGAAGTAGCCGAAGGCACCATTGCAGGGGCTATTAATTTCGATTTTCGAGCCGATGATTTTACAGAAAAACTAAAGGTTCTGGACAAGGATAAAGCAGTGTATGTTTTTTGCCGTTCGGGTGGGAGAAGCGCCAATGCGGCTGCTATCATGAAAGAGTTGGGCTTTTCGGAAATCTACGATCTGGAAGGTGGTATCACTGCCTGGAAGGCAGATGGAAAAGAAACGGTTAAGTAAGAAAACCCTTTATAAATTTTTAACAGATTGATAAATAAGCTGTTAAATTCCTATTAAACAATAATTTCTTAACATCCCTCATAGCATTAACTACGTAAATTTAGGTATAACTTAATTTTCAATGCTATGAAAAATGAAGATCAAATAGTTAGGGACGAAATGCGACAGCTCATCAGAAAGAGCTGCAATGCATCATCTACTTCTGCCAGCAACCCTTATTATCTATTTCAAAAAACGCTATTGAAATTTTACTTCAATGCTGCCGATGTACAATTGGATTACGACAAGGGCACTATATCACTCTGGACATCGGAAACACCGGCAACCCTGGGTCATAATCTCTACAGATTAAAAGACGCAGTGCCATATACCATTTCTTATACAAATCTGGAGGAAACATTAAAAGGTTGTCTGGAAAGCGACTCCACAGCTACTCGTTTGTACAAATCCCTGTTGTTTCAGTACAATAAGGTTTCGGAACCCGTAGGACCTGATGCAATAAGTGCTTAATAGTGTTGCTATGCTAAAGTTATTTTTTCATTCGGTAAAAATCTTGCTGATTGCGCTGGCGATTGGTGCCTTGGGAAACCATTTTTTACTTTCTCCGCTCTCCAAGCCGGTGAGAATCGCTGCTATTTCAATTATCTTAATTGGAATTATGGTGGAATTTCTAGGATTTGAACCCAAAGATCAGGAGACAGGCGGTTGATGATCCGGGTAGATTTTCTATCTAAATTTGAACATTAAATCCCTAAACTTCTATTAAATAGAGGATTAGTGTATACACTTAATTTCATGACGTTCCATCAAAATATAAGTTGTTTTCGGCCTTATAATGTCGAAATTTCGTAAATTCCCTCGTAAGATTCACTAATTTATTAGACCAAAACGTGGTTTTCGGACGCTAAATTTTATCCGAAATCCTAGCATTGAAGCATATATAGAAGTGAATTAACCTCTCAAATCTCCTGTATTTCCTGCATTATTGCATGGTTGTTTATTGGCTATTACCCAATGACATAATCCGATCGAAAGATCCGAATAACCAGCAATATGAAAAAATTAGTCCTCCTTGTAATTTTAGCATTATTTGCTACCGAACTAACGGCCCAAATGAGTTATGTTGGGCGGCAATACGACAATGGAAATATCCACTACACAGGTTCTTTCTCCGGCGACAAAGAAACCGGTTTATGGAAATATTATCACGAAAATGGTCGGTTGAGCGATATTGGAAGATATTCAAATGGTGAGAAATCCGGCGTATGGAAATACTATTATCCCAACGGCCGGCTACGAGCCACCGGTATGTATATAGATGGGCAAAAAACAGGCGAATGGAAATACTACCTGGATAATGGTAAATTAGACCGAATTGGTTTTGGATCGGAAGGAGAGGATGTGGAAGAACGCCGTTTAAATATGTCCGACAGGATAGTTACTGCAGATATCATTGCCAATTCGGGGGTAGATATCACACAGGCAAAACTAGACGATCCTAACGATTACGCACAAACTTCACCGGGAAACGCAATTGAACCCTCATTTGCAAACAACGAAAATTCCACAGAAGAAACCTCTAACGATAACAGCCTGCCAGACGACCCGGAATCCTTAAAAAGGAGGCTAAGCGAAAAGGAGAAGGAACTAATGACAGAGGAAGCCTATGCAGAATATCTTAAGAAAGAACTGGATGAGCGTTCCTTCCGCGTGAAGAAGCTTGAGGCTATTATCGATCTAAACAATGACGCCGCAAATAAAGTAGCTGCACAAAAAGAACTTGCCTTAAAAGAAGCTGCTCAAAAAGAAGCTGCCCTCAAAGAAGCAGCCTTGAAGGAAGCTGCATTGAAAGAGGCTGCCATGAAGGAAGCTGCTCTTAAAGAGGCTGCTCTGAAAGAAGCAGCATTAAAAGAATTAGCTCTCAAAGAAGCTGCCTTAAAAGAAGCAGCCTTAAAGGAAGCGGCATTGAAGGAAGCCGCTATGAAAGAAGCTGCACTTAAAGAAGCTGCGATGAAAGAATTAGCTCTTAAGGAGGCAGCCCTGAAGGAAGCAGAATTAAAGGAAATAGCTCAAAAGGAAGCCGCACTTAAAGAAGCTGCTATGAAGGAAGCGGCCAAAAAAGAGTTAGCCCTTAAGGAGGCTGCAAAACAAGAAGCCCTCAAAATTGAAGCTGCTCGTAAGGAGGCTGCACGTATCGCTGAAGCAGAAAAACAAGCTGCGCTCAAAGAAGCAGCGATCAAGGAAGCTGCAAAGATCGAAGCGGCGAAGCTCGAAGCTGCAAAGATAGCCGAGGCCGAAAAACAGAAGGCATTGGAGGAAGCAGCTCGAAAAGAAGCTGCAAGGATCGAAGAAGCGAAACGTGAAGCAGCCAGGATAGCAGAAGCTGAAAAACAGGCTGCACTTAAAGAGGCAGCCATGAAAGAGGCTGCCAAAATTGAGGCGGCTAAACTTGAAGCAGCCAAAATAGCAGAAGCAGAAAAACAAAAAGCTTTAGAAGAAGCAGCCCGAAAAGAAGCCGCAAGGATCGAAGAGGCAAAACGTGAAGCCGCCAGAATAGCGGAAGCCGAAAAACAAGCGGCACTAAAAGAGGCAGCTAAGAAAGAGGCTGCGAAAATCGAAGCAGCCAAAATGGAAGCTGCAAAGATCGCCGAGGCTGAAAAACAAAAAGCACTGGAAGAAGCGGCGCAGAAGGAAGCTGCAAAGATCGAAGCTGCTAAACGCGAAGCCGCCAGAATAGCAGAGTTAGAAAAACAAAAAGCGCTGGAAGAGGCTGCCTTAAAAGAGGCCGCAAAGATCGAAGAAGCTAAACGCGAAGCCGCCAGGATCGCCGAGGCAGAAAAACAAGCGGCGTTAAAGGAAGCGGCATTAGAAGAGGCTGCTAAGAAAGAAGCAGCTCGAATTGCTGCTGCAAAAAAAGAAGCTGCTATTCAGGAAGAAGTGAAAAGGGAGATCGCTTTAAAGGAAAAAGAACTGGAAGAAGAAGCCAAGAAAGAAGCTGCCCGTATCGCAGAAGCCGAGAAACAAGAGGCACTTAAAGCAGCTGCCAAGCTTGAAATGGAAAACGCTGCTGCTAATAAATCTTCTGTTGTGGTTGAAACCGCAAATACGGAGGACCCTACTCAAACAGTTTATCATACTGTGAGCCGAGGTGAATATCTTGGAAAAATCGCTGCACAATACGATGTATCGATCAAGGAAATCAAACAGTGGAACAATCTAAAAAGTGACCGACTTAATGTGGGGCAGGAGCTTATTATCAATTCTCTCGAACCCAAAACAGAAGAAGTGAGCTCATCGAAGGCAGAACCCTATACCCCTGAAGTTTCCAGGGGATACTATCGCGATGGGAAGTTACGGGATATGGGTGTCTACGCGGAGAATGGAACCAAGATAGGGATCTGGGAATACTATCATACCAATGGAACTATAATGGAAATAGGTAATTATAGTGAAGGGCTAAAGACCGGAATATGGAAGAATTATTACGAGGATGGCACCCTGGAATCTACAGGGGAATTTGTGAACGGCGAGCAGAACGGCCCATGGAAATTCTATCATGAAAATGGTAAGTTAAAGTCGGATGGCAATTATGCTAACGGCAAGATAAATGGGGAGTGGAAATTTTATCATGAGAACGGGAACCTGAAAACCACAGGCATGTACAAAGATTTTAAGAAGACCGGAGAATGGCCCGTGTACGATGAAGAAGGGAATCTAATTAATACAAAATACTACTAATCAAAATTAATTTCAGTTAATTCAACTGCTAGTTAATGCCTTAGTTCACCGATAAATGTGCGCTAAGGCATTTTTTATATATCCTCTTCGTGGATACATTTGTAAACAATTACCTGCGCCAATTTAGAATATTGATCTCCCCCTTTGTAACTTTGGTTAATAAGTGATAGTGATGCAATATTTTGTAGATAAGGATTCGATCGTGCGTAAAATTTGGGGCAAAAGTGATACCATACTTTTTATTTTTGCAGGGGCTGCCGCCGAATTTGCTTTAAACAAAGCAGTGGACTGGCTGTATTTTACAGGAAAATTACCTTCAGACCCGATTGGCCGACTTTTCTCGACGGTTCGATATGCCCGTATGATCGTTTTTGCTCCATTGAAAGAAGCCACGGAAGCCATTGAAATTATGGCTAGAATCCACAAAGATGTAGAGCAAAAACGTGGCGCCACAATCCCGGATTGGGCGTATCGCGATGTCCTCTTTATGTTGATTCATTATTCAATAGCGGCATATGAACTATTAGAAGGTAAATTATCCGGCGAGGAAAAAGAGGAGGTTTACAACGTTTTCTACCGTGTTGGTATAGGGATGGGATTGAACGAACTACCCGATAATTATCGCCGATGGCTGCCGGTTCGGGACGCCCATTTAAATACAGATCTTGTGAAAAGTCACCATACTACCCACCTCTTTATGCAGTACAGAAAACAGTTGGGTGCTACGCGTTTTAAGTTATTAAAAGAAGCTCAGAAATTAGTTGTTCCGGCACATGTGCGAAACCTATTAGGCCTGAATCAACCTTCATTGCTAAGTCCCGCAGTACCCATTTATAAATTTAGCCGTTGGATGAAATTGGATCACATGGTAAAAAACATTCTTCTTCCTTCACAATACCGGCAACAGATCAATAAACTGGATATCGTTTAGTGCCTTTTGTAGATAAAGAAAGCTGTATTTACTCATTATCCTTTATTGGTGAGATCATAATATGTGCCCTGTGCGTACCCGGATTCATGATCCAGGGATGGTTAGGAGCGATCGGTTTTTCGGGTAAGCCTGTAGACGCTGAAGTTGCAAAGGGTAAGTAGACCACATAACGATATTGTGCGCCTTCAACTTCCGAGGTTTCGGGATCGTACATATCACTAGCACCAAAATAAATGTGTAAGGTCTCTCCACCTTTTCCCATAGACAATTTTCCGGATTTAACTTCCTCTTCCCGGATATCGAATATTTCGCCTGCGTTCTTACCCTGCTTTCTCAATTCACGGCCTCTGGCCATAAATGGTTCGAGGTCTTTATGATAACAGGCAGCACTGAATCCTTTTTTATTGGGGTCGTCTGCCAGGCAGATGAACTCGTTATTTCCCTCCTTTAAGGTGACAAACTCACCGGCCATGTTGTACCCTATCACGGTACATCCTTCTCGGCTTTCCTTGGGAGCAGCCATGAGCGCAGTAGCGATCAAAGCCTCGTCTGTATCGATAGCTTTGTATACGGTCTCTGTCTTTTCTGGTTGTTCGGCAATGGGTTCGGGTTCGGGCTTTTCATTCTCTACCGAAGAATTACAGCCTATCAGCAGAAATGTAAATGCAATTGCTAGAACTAAATGCTTCATAATATCTTTCATTTTATTTCTATATAGTTAGTTCAAAGTTACTAGGTGGGAGTGTTACGAAGTTACTGTTTTTTAGGCTCTTTCAGAAGAAAAAAATGGCACACACCTATTTGAATATACTCCCTCTCCTTCAGAATTCTCGTGGATTGGATGATACGTATCAATTAACATTATAAATATCTTATTTCTCGCAAAAATGGATCTGTGGAGGCATTCGTTGTGCGATCCATAATACATGTTCATATTTATACAGGGCGACTGTGATAAAATATAGCCAAAATATCTTATATTTAATACTGAATAAAATCTTCTTCCATGGCAACATACGAATTAAAAATCAATGGTAATACCCATTCAGTAGACGTTGATCCATCTACTCCAATCCTCTGGGTATTAAGGGATCATCTTCAGTTAGTGGGAACAAAATTTGGCTGCGGAATTTCGCAATGTGGCGCATGTACAATCCATGTGGAAGGTAACGCAACCCGATCTTGCCAAATTCCTGTCTCCGCCATCGGAAATAAAAAAATAACTACTATCGAAGGTCTTTCCAAGAACGGGGACCATCCGGTACAACAAGCTTGGCTAGAGCATGACGTGCCTCAATGCGGCTATTGTCAGGCTGGACAGATCATGACTGCTGCGGCATTGCTTGAGTCTAATCCCAACCCTACAGATGAGGATATAGAAGCCACTATGAGTGGTAATATCTGCCGATGTGGAACTTATACACGAATTAAAGCGGCCATAAAGACTGCTGCAAAATCTGGTTCCCTGTCTTAGGCTAACCAATAAAAAAACAAATTATGACTTTAGTAAGAACAACATTTGGACGACGCGCATTTATAAAGCGTGTTGGCCTGGCGAGCGGGGGACTGATGATAGGTTTCAGTTGGCTTGCAGCTTGTAAAGATGCTACTCCTGAAGAGGTGGTGATGATGCCCGATGAGTGGTTTGAGATGAACGGATTTCTCAAGATAGGAGATAATGGTATGGTAACCATTATGTCTCCCAACCCGGAGATAGGTCAGAATGTTAAAACATCCATGCCTATGATAGTGGCAGAAGAGTTGGATGCAGACTGGGACAAGGTTTTCGTGGAGCAAGCACCTCTCAACACCGAGTTGTATACACGTCAACTAGCAGGGGGTAGCCAGTCTATACGTCAGGGATGGGAAGGCTTGCGAATGGCGGGAGCTACAGCAAGACATATGCTAAAAGAGGCCGCTGCGAATCTATGGCAGGTCCCGGTAGCTGAAATCACAACGGCAGCCGGCATCTTAACACATCAGGCCAGTGGAAACTCTGCTCATTATGGCGAGATGGCATCTGCGGCTGCCACGCTTGAAGTTCCGGAGGAAGTGGAAATGAAGGATATCAAGGATTTTTCCATCATAGGTACTTCACGCAAGAATGTCGATGGTAAGAAGATCGTAACCGGGAAACCCCTTTTCGGACTAGACACCTACAAAGAGGGTATGTTGGTTGCCATGTTAGTTCATCCGCCGGCGTTCGGGATGCGTTTCAAATCAATGGATGCAGATTCAGTAAAAAATATGCCTGGGATAAAAGATGTGTTCACGATCGATACATATACCGACGGCACCCGTAAAAGTTTCGCCGATATAGCCACCTTCAATAAGAAAGTGGCGATCGTAGGAGAGACCACATGGCAGGTAATGCAGGCTAAAAAGGCTCTAGCGGTAACCTGGGAAGATTCACCGGATGACTCTTTTGAGATCGATATGTTTGGCAGGATAATGAAGACGGAATATCCTTCTGGGAAAGAAAGTTCTCAGTCGCATGCCCTGAAAATGGCCGAAATAGGCAGTAAAAAAGGAAATTTAGTTCGTAAAGATGGGAATGTGGAGAAGGCATTTAAGAAAGCTGCCAAGGTATTAGAACGAAGCTACTCTTGCCCGTTTCTTGCACACAATACCATGGAGCCCATGAATTTCTATGCTAATGTAACTGCAGATCATGCGGAGCTAATTGGTCCGATTCAGACGCCCGAGTTTATGGAACAGAGCGTTGCAGCACGACTGGGACTCACCCTCGAACAGGTGGATATCCAGATGACGCGAATGGGTGGTGGATTTGGAAGAAGACTCTATGGGCATTTTCTTACCGAGGCAGCCGTGATCTCTCAAACAATGCAAAAACCGATAAAACTGGTTTACACGCGGGAAGACGATATGACTTTTGGAAACTATCGACCTTCCTATTATGTGACCTACAAAGCGGGCCTCGATGAAAATAACCAGCTGATAGCCTTCCAGGTTCGTGCGGGCGGAATTCCTGAGAGTCCGTTGTTCGCCAATCGTTTCCCGGCCGGCGCTGTGGAGAACTACCAGGCAGAGGAATTCACGATCAAATCGAACGTAAGTGTGGGTGCATGGCGAGCACCAAGGTCCAATTTCATTGCCGGAGCCGAACAGTCTTTTCTCGATGAATTGGCAGAGTTGGCGGAGAAGGATCCTATCGATTTCAGGTTGGAGCTTTTCGATAAGGCGATTAAAAATCCCGTTGGTGAAAATAACGACTATGAGGCCGAGCGCTACGCCGGTGTTCTAAAACTAGTTAGGGAAAAATCTGGATGGGGCAAGACCCGGGAAGGAGTTCACAGAGGAGTGGCAGCTTATTATTGCCACAATTCGTACGTAGCCCAGGTACTAGATATTGTTAAAAAGAATGGCGTACCAAAGATAGAAAACGTTTGTAGTGCCGTAGATTGCGGGATCGTTGTCAATCCCGACGCAGCAGCCAATATGGTGGAAGGTGGTGTTGTAGACGGAATTGGACATGCCATGTACAGTTCTATAACTTTCGACGATGGGGAACCACAACAGCGCAATTTTGATAGCTACAGACTTATCCGGCACAGCGAAGCACCGCGTAAACAGGAAGTACATTTTGTAAAGAATGATATAGACCCAACCGGACTGGGTGAGCCTCCCTTACCTCCTGTAATGGGTGCCCTTGCCAACGCTTTGTATAAAGCGAATGGCAAAAGGTATTATCATCAACCATTTATGTCTAATAAGCCTTTGCTGGGATAACCAAAGGGGTAGCCAGGAATTGAGAATCTGATTTCCGGCCTTCAACGGCCGGAAATAGCTAACAGAGTGGAGCCGGAGAGGACCGAGCGGTGTAAAAATGTCCTGTGGACATTTTCAGCGAGGTGCCAGCTTGCCGCGTTGGCCTTCGACGACCGCAGGCGGAACGAAAAAAGCCACCCGAAGGTGGCTTAATGAGTGGAGCCGGAGGGAGTCGAACCCTCGTCCAAACGCGCAACCATACCGCTTTCTACATGTTTAGTTTTCGTTAGGATTTTCGTTTGATTGCCGGTCGAAAACAACCAACTCACAACTTAGCTTCAATTAGTTTTCGAGATCACATCGAAGCACTGCGGTCTCTAGGTTTACTTTTACGAAGCCACTAGATCGAACGCCGTAAACCAAGGCCTTCGAGTGACTTCCTGCTTGCCCGCCTTGCGGGCCGAGGCATTATCCTACTATAATTCGGATTATGCAGCTAGGGCGTAGTTATTCTCGCCGTTTAAAAAGTGTGAAAAATGAGATTAACGAGCTGTTTTCCAGCGCTCGACATGCTTACAGTACAATTAGACCCGCTGTCAAAACCAGTCGGCCCCTGTATTTTCAAAGATCTCTCACTTCATGTATTTTGCCGTAGCAATCAATTTCAGGAAGTGGGCGTTCCACAAAGTGAACCATAAGGTTCTACTTTATGGCGGGCTATTCGTTTCAATCCCTGTAGAAGTCGAGAAGCGAGAATTGCAATACTTCATCGGCACTACAGGGGATTTCCACTGCTATCCCTAACGCTTCGAAGCACCAAACAATTCTATGTATTTGCTTCAGAAGGCGAGCGCAAAGATACGAGAAAATCCATATCTTTGCAGCCTTCATAACAAAGCAAAAACTATACCTAAATGTCTGTAACCTTCGCCATTCTAAAGGAAACAAAATCACCGCCAGACAGACGTGTTGTCTTCTCGCCCGAAAAATGCGCCGAACTCATGGATCGATATCGCGAGGCGAGGATTGTTGTGCAATCATCACAAGTGAGAATTTTCCCAGATGAAGAATACAAGAAATGGGGCTTTGCTGTTCAGGAGGATATCAGCGAGGCAGACGTAATGCTGGGGGTGAAAGAAGTGGAGATCGATTCGCTCATTCCCAACAAAAAATACTTTTTCTTCAGCCATACCATAAAAAAGCAACCCTATAACCGAGATTTGTTAAAAGCCATTTTGGCTAAAAAGATCGAACTGTACGACCATGAAACTATCGTAGATGAAAATGGTGGGCGCCTTATAGGTTTTGGTTATTATGCGGGGTTGGTGGGTGCATATAACGGTTTCAGAGCACTTGGACTTAGAGACAAACTTTTTAATTTACCGAAGGTAGAGACCCTGGCAGATCTTGATGATTTGAAGCGTGAACTCGATAAGATCATCTTACCTGCCGAACTTCGTATTATCCTTTCCGGAACCGGGAAAGTGTCTCGTGGCGCAAAAGAGATCCTGGATCATCTTAACATCAGGGAAGTGAGCGATACAGTGTATCTCACTTCCAACTTTTCAGAACCTGTGTATTGTATGATCGATGTAATGGAATACAATCGCCGGATCGATGGTAAAGCAGGCGACAAGTACGAATTTTACAACGACCCTTCGGGTTATGAAAGTAATTTCATGCCTTATGCCAGAGTAAGCGATATGTTCATTGCTGGTCATTTTTATGGCAATGGCGCGCCCTTCCTGTTTACAAGGGAAGATGCCAGGCATCCCGATTTCAGAATAAATCTGGTAGCCGACATCTCCTGTGATGTAGATGGCCCTGTTGCCTCCACACTACGGGCTTCTACTATAGCCGAACCCTTCTACGGTTACGACCCGATTTCTGAACAGGAAACAGCTTTCAATGCGGAAGGGGCGATTACTGTGATGGCAGTGGATAATTTACCCTGCGAATTGCCCAAAGATGCTAGTGAAGGTTTTGGGAATATGTTCCTGGAAGCCGTTATTCCAGCCTTTTTTAATGGGGACAAAGACGGCATACTTGAGCGGGCTAAAATAACAACTAGTGAAGGAACACTTACCGAACGATTTTCTTATTTACAGGATTATGTAGACGAAAAAATTCATAGTTGATCGGAGTCAATCTTGCTTTAAATAATTTTTTGTAGGAAAAATTATTGACTATCCACAGACAGCGCATTTTATCGATAAAATATTCTTATTATCCAAGTTATTTACATTTTATCGAAAAGTCGTAAGAATCAGCGCTCTATGTGACTACAGTATGAAGTATTTTCTTACATTTAAATGTTATTTTATATCCAAAACCTTGGTTTTTGGCTCTAAAAGCAACCTTATGAAAAATCTCGCCCCCATTTTGATAGTCCTGCTTTTGGGCTTCAATAGTTACGCACAAGTTGGTATTAATACTACCGAACCAACAAGCACCCTGGATGTTAATGGAAATCTAAGAATCCGAAAAGCGGATCGTAGCACCGACAACGATATTGTGGCAACACGTATTGTTGGTATCGATGATGCCGGTAACATTGTACAGGTGGAAGTTGACGAAAACCTAATTCTTGAAAACAACAGGATTAGGGCTACCAATAGAATCTTAAAAATAGGGGATGTGCCTGCCTTGGGCTTGCCAATTATCGACGACCTCGATCTGGTTATCTGGCCGGGCGAACCCAATGAGGATAAATCGGTTATACGAGTACAAAGTATACTTGGCGATGTTATCATAACAGGTATCGCTGCAGGTCAGGACGGTCAGCAAATATGGTTATACCCGATTTCGGGAGATATAACCTTCCTGCCTAACAGTTTACTATCTCTGTTTGGTAACCGAATTGAAAACAACAGTAACCTGGTGGTTCAAAGATATGAGATGGTAAAACTCATGTACGATGCAACCCGCGCTAAATGGATCATTATGGATCGTTAGAAGACAGATCCAATAGACATAATCAAAAATGCCTCTGCGTAACGCAGGGGCATTTTTTTGTGCAGTCAATATTGATGTTGGGTAGGTGAAGGGTGAAGGGTGATTGGTGAGTAGTTAGAAGTGAAGTGTGAATAGTGAGTAGTGATTAGTGAATAGTGAGTAGTGATTAGTGAATTGTGAAGGGTGAATGGTGAAGGGTGAAGAGTGAGAGGCTGGAAGTTGAAGGTTATAACTGTTTAGTGAATGGGGACTGGTGAGTAGTTAGAAGTTAGAAGTGATTGGTGAATAGTGAGTAGTGATTGGTGAATAGTGAGTAGTGATTGGTGAATAGTGAGTAGTGATTGGTGAATAGTTAACCGTGACTGGTGAGAAGTGATTAGTGAATGGTGATTGGTTGTAAATCCATATTGAATGGATATGGACTTAACGATTACAGGAGAGTCTTTTATATGGTAATTGGGGATAGCTCAAGCATTAAATGAGGTGCTCGATCTAAGGCTGGATAAGAGGTGAGAAATAAGATAAAGATTACGTTTTCCGGCTAGTTAATCAACTAACACCATAACCATATAATCTCTTTTATGAAATAGGCGCAGACTTCTTCCCTTTTCTTGTAGATCGTCTGGAAGGCTTCATATGTTTGAGTAGAGTAGCTATAAATTCGTCGTTCTCATAGGGCTTGATGATGAAATCATTCATCAGGTTAAACGAATTCGCACCTATAACTTTCTCCAATTCTACAGCCGTTAATGCTATTATTGGAACAGCAGTGTCAAATTCCCTGATCGCCTCCGTCGCTTCAAAACCGTTGATCTCTGGCATATTGATGTCCATTAGGATAGCAGCAAATTTCTTTTCTTTAGCCTTGGCAATTGCCAGCTTGCCGCTCTCGGCGGTGGCTACCTTGGCTCCGTGCAGGGTTAAAAATTTACTGGTGACCAGCAAATTGATCTTATTATCGTCTACCACCAAGATCTCTTTATTTAAAAAGACGTTCTTCCCATGTTTTTTAATGTTGGGGGTTTTATTTACTTTTTCAGGAAGAGCTTCGTAACAAATCTCGAATTTTACCTCGGTTCCCTTGCCGGGTTCACTAACTAAAATGATCTCGGAGCCATACAGATCCAGGATCTTTTTAACGATCGGTAGCCCCAGTCCGGAACCCTGATATTCGTTTGTGGAAGAAGCCTGAGCGAATTCATTAAAAATATGTTCCTGCTTTTCCTTCGAAATACCAACACCTGTGTCCTTCACACTGAAATCAAGGCAAACCATACCATTTACGTCATCTTTTCGCTTGATCTGTATAGTGATAAGTCCATTGCTGGTAAATTTCGCCGAATTCCCAATTAGGTTAATAAGGACCTGTGAAATTTTCATTTCGTCTCCCACAAGATTTTCAGGAATGGTCTTGTCGATATCGATCTTATATTGGTTCGGATGTTCGGGGTTAATGAATTTGGAGGACTTCACTATGTTGTTCACTATATTCCTGATGTTCACTTTCGCTCTCTTAAACTCCTTATTTTTAGAGTTGTCGATGCTGGTAAGCTGTAATACGTTATTTATAAGTGACAGCAAGTGATTGGCAGAAAATTTAAGCGATCCAAGATTTTCCTTGTGTTTACGCAATGAGCTGTCCTTGATCATCAGGGAAGTGATCCCTATAATTCCATACATCGGTGTACGTAATTCATGAGTGATGTTCGAAAACAGTGTGGTTTTGGCCTTAGCCAATTCTTCAGATTTCTCCTTCTCCTGTAAGTATTGTTTGTTCTTTTCTATTAGGTGAAGCAGCAGTTGTTTTCGTTTTCTGTAAGAGATAAACAAGAAAATTGAGAAAACCAATAATATAGCAGATGCTATTTTCACCCAGAAAATGGTGGTTTCACGTTTTGCCGTTTGCTGGTTGATCTCGTTTCTAAGTGCTTGTTCCTTTAATTCCTGCTGGTATTCATTTAGCTTATACTTCGCGGTTGCGTATTCAATAGATTCGATCTTGTCACTTTTGTACTTCTCGGCTTTATAGGAGTCCAGAAGCTGCATTTGCTCAAAGGCAAGTTCATGTTCACCAATACTCGCATACGAATTAGCCAGATACTCATGACCTTCGATCAACCCATCCATGAATCCGGATTTTTCTGAAAGTGCTACACTTTCCAAAAGGCTTTTTATAGCCAGCCTCTTCAGATCCATCAAATAATACATCTTTCCGGTTAGTAAAAGGGCACCCGCATGATAGGCATCGGGATTAAGCGATTCCACATATTTGTTTGTAGCATCTACGTAAGGCTTTGCATTGTCCGGGTCTTCATCGTTCAGATAAAGTTCGGCTATATTGTAATTAAGGATATAAAGATGGGTCGTATCACCTAGTTTTTCGGCAAGTGGCAATGTTTTCTTATAGATAGGAATCGCCATTTTGCTATTTTCCTGAAGCGCATAGAAATTTCCCATGTCGATCTGTGCCGTCACACTGATCTTGGTAGAATCGTGCTCCTTTTCGGCCTTTTCTACTGCCTGCATGAAAATTCGCCTTGCCTGCAGCGTATCGTCTATTTTCAGAAATGCGTTCCCAATTAGACTGGAGAGGGATACTACGGCTTTAAGATTATTGATCTCGCTCGCCTGCTTTAAAGTCTCTTCTCCAAGCTCAATGGTGATATCGAAATTATTCTTATAGAACTCCTTGCGGATATGGCTAACCATAGAATCCACATGCTTCGCTTTCAGCTTATTCTGCTTAATAAGCAGACTGTCCTGTTCATCCAACGCAGTATCTTGCGCAGACATGTTGAAAATAGGTAGTAACGATAAGATTAGTATGGGCAACCAATTTTTCACATCAATAGGTGTAAAATATGTGGTTAAATATAGGTAAATTCGTACAAGAGTTACTTAAATAAGGGTTTTTCTCGTGTAAATGTTCAAATATTCGATGAAAGACAAGTTTGTGGGGTAAAAATTTTCATAATTATAAAGTTTTTAAGATGTATTCTAACCTGATCATCTTTTAAATTAAGCAAAAAATCAGGGGTGGATAACGATATAACCTGTTGCTTAAGAAGAAATTCTAACTCTTATTCAGAAGAGAATTTATGTAGCAGATGGATGCAGAATGCTCCAAATCCATAGGCCAAAAGGTCTTTCCAATCGAAAGTATTTCCTATGATGATTTTAAGTAATTCGGATCGGATATTCAATATTTTGGCAAGATTGAAAAGTTGTAAAGTTTCTACAATGAAAGCAAAACCAAGTACAACGTATATGGTACTCTTATGAGTGATGGTAAAAAAGGTCCTGAGTAGAAAATACAGTAATGGAATTACCAGTACATCTCCCAGGAACCCTCTTACAAAACGATGAAAGTGAAAGATAGCAATGGCTATTTCGCAAACCAAAACCAACAAAAAAGGAATGAAATAGCGCTTTTTAAATAAAACTTTCATCGTTAACTCTATTAATCGTTACCCCAGTCGATCTTACGTGATGCGAACATAACGATCGCCAAAATCGCAAAGAGACCTATACTACCAACGAGTAATGCATAGTTTTCCAATTGAATGATCACGTATATAAATCCGTATAGAGAAGCCAGTGATAACGATACTAATAACGGAAATTTAAATCCTTTAAGGATAGCGCGGGAATACAAGGTGATCAACCCAAGCACCGAACCTCCGGCAATGAGATAGGCCTTCAGGAAACTACTGTGCTCCGAAATGGAGATTAGCAGGGTATAGAACATCACCAGGGCGAGCCCTATCATAACGTACTGGAATGGGTGGATATAAATTTTCGAGACCAGTTGAATGAGTAGAAAAACAAGTAAGGTTAGGCCAATAACCATAAAACCGTATTTTGAGGTGCGTTCACTTTTCTGGTATTCGTCTACGGGGATGATAAAATTAGTTCCGAAGCCAAAACTACGCAGATCGGGTATTTTATTTAAAAATTTCTGCTGAAACTGCCTGTTGATCTGATACGCTTGCCAGTTTGCATGAAATCCGTTGGCACCAATATCTTTGGTTTCTTCATCGGGTAGCGGACTCCCATCAAAACCGGGGGAATGCCAGTTCGAATCCATACTCACCCGGGTTTCTTTCCCCAGCGGAACAAACTTCAGGCTCTCACTACCGTTGATCTTGATGTTAAAATTGAAATTTATAGGAGTGGTATTTTCAGCATAGTTCACTTTTAGGGGAGTACTCTCAATAATACTGAGGTAACTTTCATTGTATTTAGGTGTCATGCTTAGATCTTCTTCTCCCAGTGTAACCAGCATACTGTTGCGAATACCTTGCAGGTTGGAGGTTCTTATCTCCAGGGAGATCTTATCCCACAAAATGTCTTCCTTGTCGATATCCATTTCAGCAAAATCGATGGTAGGAAAGTTTCCGGAAAAGGTCATATTACTGGTATATACCACAGATTCGTAGATACTACGGTTACGCTTTAGAGACTCCACATCTGCGTTGATTACCAGGGAGTCCGGTAATAAATAAGCATGGCTTATTACAGTCCTTGTGGTGGTTTGTGTGACTTTCGAATTGCTGTCGTAGATCCGTTCTTCCTTGAGTTCTTTATAAGGGATCTTGAGGATAGGGCCAGAGATAAGCACCTCGTTTCCCCATTTACTATTGATCTCCTGTATAACTTCGTGTTGCCGGTAGCTCCGTTCTTCAATGAGAAATTGTACAAATTGTAGTGGGATTAGCAATACCAATAGCAGGAAACCTACAACTAGCATCCTGGCAGTGATCGAGTTGCGCATCCAGTTACCGAATTTACTTCTTCTTTGTTCCATGTGGTTTTAATTTAAGGTGTTAATTAATTTTATTTTCTAGTGTTCTAAGGTATTGTTGGGGGAAGGCCACAGTGCGCAGTTCCTCGATCGGGATATGCAAAACATGTTTAAAATCCCAGTGGTGAAAGATGTTAGCGCGGGCTCCTATAGTGTAAGACCTTAGGTAATAGCGTAAATAATCGGGTAGGAGTAAGGTGCCTATGATCATGACACCCAAGAGGTACAAACTTCGTTTTCCGTTGCCGAAGCACACATACTGCAATGCGATCTCATCTTCAACTTTTGTGCCGTAACCCGTTAATACGTGATAAGCGTCGTGACGTTCTACCTTCGGTATTAGTTCGAAGTTGTTTTCCTTCAGAAATACACCCAGATGATAACCAAAGGTGGAAGAGGGGTAGGTGAGCAAGGTGGAACGATCGATGTTCCATGCTATCTTGTGTTTCTTAAAATTCCTGGTGTAGAATTTTTCACTAAGTTTAAAAAGATGTTCTATAATTTTTTTTCTGAAATTCATTTAAAAGTACTTTGAAATACAAAGTGTATTATTAAAAAAATATTATTTTCTCAACAGCCGTTCCAGTGCCTCTATATGTTTTCTGAACTCAGCTTTCCCCAATTGTGTAGCGCTATAACGTGTGTTGGGTTTTCGGCCGATAAATTGTTTCTCCACCAATATATAAGCTTCCTTTTCCAGGGCTTTTATATGGCTGGCGAGATTTCCGTCGGTCACGTCGAGCAATTCTTTGAGCCGGTTGAAATCGGCACTTTCATTCACCATTAATATAGACATGATCCCAAGCCTTATGCGATGGTCGAACAGTTTATTTATGTTGTCGATAATTCCCACTACGTTTTCTTTTCCTGTACGAACATAATACTTCCGTACAGAATATGCATAATTCCGAAGCCAATAACCCACAGCCAGAAGCCATAACCCGGAAGTATGGCACAGATCAGCCCCAGGACGATCTCGATAAATCCCAAATATCGCACATGACCAATACTGTACTTTGAGGCATTTATTAGGGCAAGTCCGTAAAAAATGAGCATTAGGGCGGCTGTCTGTCCGTATTTTTGCTGGTTAAGGATAATTAGAATATAGATTCCACCCACAATTAGCGGAATAAGGAAGTTGATTATGAGTCGGCGCGAGGAGGTATCCCATATTTTTTCGCCATTTTTCCTGGCTTTTCTTGTTGTGAGATATATGGCCGTAACCACGCTTAAAAATGCAATAAGGAAAAGATCCAAAAGTATAAGTCTAAAAACCTGTCCGTCCAGAATGAGGTATTCCCTCCCCGAATTGGCGACCAGCCACCAGGCCACTGCTGCGCCAATCAAGGCATAAATCCCTGCGAAAATCCCGGATAGCCCGCTAAGGGATATAAAACGGGAGGATCTGTTCATGAGATCCTTGATCTCACTAATGTCTTTTAAATAATCTTGTTCGCTCATTTTAAAGTACTTTGAAAAACAAAGTAAGAATAATTATACTGGATTTCCTAATAGGGCTGATGTTAAAAATTAGCCAAAGTTGTTTTTGGTTCCTACACGAGATACTCAGCTAACTGACCGTTATCATATTTTTTTTAACTGTATATCCAGAACTTTAATCAAATTAAAGATGTACCTAAAACGATCATAAAATGAATGAAAGAACTCCTGTGAGCAGTATTATGACCCGGGAAGTGGTTACGCTCAAAAACACAGATACTTTGGAGAACGCCGAACTTCAGTTTAAGGCGAAGAAAATCCGTCATATTCCTATAGTTAAAGGATCGAAAGTAATTGGGATCCTCAGTTATACGGACCTTCTGCGTATTAGTTTTGCCGATGCTTTTAGTGAAGATACTCACGAGGTGGATACTTCTGTGTACACCTTATTCACCATTGAACAGGTCATGGCAAGGAATCTGGTAAGCGTTAGTCCCAACGCTACGATCAAGGAAGTGGCCGAAATATTTGCAGCCAGAGAATTTCACGCTCTGCCGGTAATTGATGAGGGCACCCTTGTGGGCATAGTAACTACTACAGACCTGATTAAATACCTGCTTGAACAATACTAATACAGGAAAAACCCTGTATAAATTCAGGGTATTTCCTGTTGTATGCGATTAGTTTGATGTCGATATTTGAATTGTCTTCATTATTAGTCATAATACTAATAGAAGATATCGACTAATCGTCATTTAATTGGGGAGTTAATACAACGATTATGTTCCTATTAAAGGTTGCCTGAGCCAGGCAACCTTTTTTTATTTTTGTAACATGAATCCTGCTGAAGCGTATATTCTTAATGCAAAGGAACCCTACCGTTCTATGCTCCTTCATTTGCAACTGGTAGTTGAGTCTGCCATTCCCGAAATCCAATTACTTTATAAATTCAAGATCCCGTTTTATTATCTTAACGGAAAACAGGCATTTCTGTACCTCAATCAATCCAAGAACTACGTAGACCTGGGTTTTTGGCACGGAGCACACCTTACAAAACATGAAGATAAACTGGTATCGGATAATAGGAAACACATGAAATCCCTTCGTTATTACAAAATGGAAGACATAGATGATGAGGTTTTGATCGACCTCCTGGAAGAAGCTTATTCGTATAGAGACCGGAAATACTATAAATGATTTATCGTACTTCTAATAGCCACAAGATCTGATAGTAATTTTTCCAGTAAGCTAAGATCCAGCATATTGGCTCCATCACTCTTCGCATTTGCAGGATCGAAATGGGTTTCGATGAAAAGTCCGTCCACCCCTGTGGCTATACCCGCTCGGGCAATGGTCGAAATCATTTCAGGGCGCCCACCGGTTACCCCAGCTGCCTGGTTGGGTTGTTGCAGGCTATGCGTAACATCTAGGACAGTGGTGGCAAAAGATTTCATAGTGGGAATGCCCCTGAAATCGACTACCATATCCTGATACCCGAACATGGTCCCGCGATCTGTTACCAAAACTTTTTCATTACCACAGTCGGTAACCTTTTTTACAGCATGTTTCATGCTTTCCGGACTCATAAACTGCCCCTTTTTCAGATTAACTACTTTCCCTGTTTTTGCGGCCGCAACAACAAGATCTGTTTGCCTCACAAGAAACGCAGGAATTTGGAGTACATCCACATATTGAGCTGCAATGGCTGCGTCACCGCTTTCATGAATATCTGTCACCGTTGGGATATCAAATTTCTCCGAAACCTTTTTAAGGATCTCCAGGGCCTTTTCGTCCCCAATACCGGTGAAACTATCAATTCTACTCCGATTCGCTTTTTTGTAACTCCCTTTAAAGATGTAGGGAATATTTAACCTATTCGTAATAGCAACAACCTTTTCGGCGATAAGGTAGGCCATTTCTTCACCCTCAATAGCACAGGGTCCGGCCATTAAGAAAAAGTTATTGGCTTCTGTATGTTTTATCTTCGGAATTGATTCCAGGTTCATAATAAAATATTAAGTCGCAAAGATACATTGAAATCCACTAATTAGCACTACTTTTGCGCGCTCGTAGGCGAGAAGCCAACGATGTACTAATTAAGTAGTTATGAATATAAAGAATATTGCCATCATTGCCCACGTAGACCACGGTAAAACAACCCTGGTGGATAAGATCATGCATCACTGTAGCCTTTTTCGTGAAAATGAAAATACCGGAGAGCTTATCCTGGACAATAACGATCTGGAACGTGAGCGTGGCATTACCATCACCTCAAAGAACGTGTCTGTAATTTACAAGGATACCAAGATCAATATTATCGATACTCCTGGTCACGCCGACTTCGGGGGAGAGGTAGAGCGCGTACTTAACATGGCAGATGGTGTATTATTGCTTGTTGACGCCTTCGAAGGACCGATGCCGCAAACACGATTTGTGCTTCAAAAAGCCATTAACCTGGGATTAAAGCCATGTGTGGTGATCAATAAGGTGGATAAGGAGAATTGTACTCCAGAGGAAGTACATGAGGCAGTATTCGACCTGATGTTCGAACTGGGTGCGGAAGAATGGCAGCTGGATTTCCCAACTGTATACGGTTCGGCAAAGCACAACTGGATGAGCGACGACTGGAAAAAGCCCAGCGATTCTATCGAACCATTATTGGAAATGGTACTCGAACATATTCCTTCCCCTAAAACCGAAGAAGGTTCCCCACAAATGCTTATCACCTCCTTGGACTATTCGTCCTTTACCGGCCGAATAGCGATTGGGCGCCTACAACGCGGCGTGCTAAAAGAAAATATGCCGGTGTCGCTGGTAAAAAGAGACGGAAGCATTGTGAAGACTAAGATCAAAGAACTTCATACCTTCGAAGGTCTAGGCCGAATAAAAGTAAGTGAAGTTCAGGCAGGAGATATTTGTGCCTTGGTGGGCCTTGAAGGTTTCGAGATAGGTGATACCGTAGCAGATGCAGAAATGCCGGAAGGCCTGGCTACGATTGCTATCGACGAGCCAACCATGAGCATGCTTTTCACAATTAACGACTCCCCCTTCTTTGGGAAAGACGGTAAATATGTTACTTCAAGACATATAAAGGAACGCCTTGAAAAAGAATTGGAAAAGAACCTGGCACTTCGGGTTGAAGCTACAGACAGTGCCGATAAATTTATGGTCTTCGGAAGAGGGGTATTACACCTTTCTGTTTTGATCGAAACCATGAGGCGTGAAGGATACGAATTGCAGATCGGGCAACCACAGGTGATCATCAAAGAAATAGATGGTGTGAAATGTGAGCCAGTAGAGCAACTAACCATCGACCTACCCGAAGAGGTTAGCGGCCGTGCTATCGATATGGTCACACTTCGAAAAGGCGAGATGCAAAGTATGGAAGCCAAAGGAGACCGAATGATCTGTACCTTTGTAATTCCTTCTCGCGGAATCATTGGTTTACGAAATCAATTACTTACAGCTACGGCTGGAGAAGCGATCATGACGCATCGTTTTCTCGAATATCAACCTCTAAAAGGTGGTATCCCCGAACGATTGAACGGGAGTTTGGTTTCCATGGAAAACGGAACAGCTATTCCGTATTCTATCGATAAACTTCAGGAGCGCGGTCGTTTCTTTATCGATCCGGGTGAAGCTATCTATGAAGGGCAGGTAATAGGTGAGAATTCGCGTCAGGATGATATGACGGTTAACGTCACCAAGACAAAAAAACTGAGTAACGTACGTTCGGCCGGAGCAGATGATAAGGCACGAATTGTACCGGCGATTAAGTTCTCATTAGAAGAAGCCCTGGAATATATCCAGAAGGATGAATATGTTGAGGTTACTCCCAGTCATATCCGCCTTAGAAAGATACACCTCAAAGAAGTGGATAGAAAGCGAAATAAGCTATAATTAGGTATAAACCTTCAAGGTTACAACCGAATTTTGCATATTTTGTTATCAAATTGTACTGAATTGGTTAATTTTGCGCAAACAACTGTTATGAATTTTCTTTATTTCGATCCGGGATTAGGCGCGATGATAGCGCAGGCGGTTATAGCTGCTGCTGCAGGAGTACTTCTATTCTCAAAAAATGTGATGTATAAGGTGAAGTCGTTCTTCGGTCTGATAAAAGATGAAGGCGATTCTTTCGATTCAATTGATATTGATGAACAAGACACCGAAAAAGATGACAAAGAATAAGCATCACGAGGCTTCATTCAGGGATCCATCCGGATACATGTTCCACGATGAGGGGGTGTTGCGAAGAGCGATCAACCCTATTTATTTTCAGCAGTACAATTCATTAAAAGATTCGGGTTTTTTCGATAATCTAATTCAGAAAAAACTATTGATCAACCATGATGAGACCTCGGTTTCAGAAGAAAAGATCGTTATCACCCCGGAACCCATTCCCTTTATCACAAATCCGTACGAATGGAGTTTCGAACAATACAAGCATGCGGCCCTGCTTACCTTACAAATACAGAAATATGCGCTGTCTAAAGGTTTTATCCTTAAAGATGCCTCTGCCTATAACGTAACCTTTCACAAAGGAAAACCCATTTTTATCGACACCTTATCCTTCGATTTCTACGAGGAGGGGACACCCTGGCGGGCCTTCAAACAATTTATCATGCATTTCTTCGGGCCTCTGGTCCTGGCTCATTATCACGGGGCGGATATATTAAAAATGATGCAGACCCATATAGACGGCATCCCGCTAAAACTGATCGCTTCTTTACTTCCGAAGAAATCCAAGTTTAGTTCTACACTTTATACCAATATTCACCTGCTTGCCAAACTTGAGAGCAAACACAGTGATGATTATAAGGCCGAAACGAAGATCGCTAAACTATCTCGTAAGGCACAGAACAATATGCTGGAGAACCTGTTCAATTATATCAGGAAAATGGAATTGAAGGAGGCCAGCGAATGGGGCGACTATTACGATAAGACCAATTATAATACAGATTCGTTTAAGGCAAAGAAAGAACTTATTAAGGCCTGGGTGGAACCATTGGCTCCCAAAAGATTGATAGATGTTGGGGGTAACGACGGTACCTTTGCCAGAACCGTACTCAATGCAGTGCCTCATGTGATCGTTACCGACATAGACAGTAATGCGGTGGCTCATAACTACAAACAAGCGAGGGAGAACAAGGAGGAGAACATGCTGGCGTTCGTTTGTGATGTGCTGCAACCTGCACCGGGAATTGGTTTTAATAATACCGAAAGAGAATCGCTTATCGAGCGTTTACAAAACTATGCCCCGGATGTGACCATGGCACTGGCTTTAATTCATCATATCACCCTGTCTGGGAATGTACCCTTTGAGAAATCGGCCGAATTCTTTGCTAAATTTTCCAATCAACTTATCATCGAATTCCCAAAACGAGAAGATTCGTGGGTGGAATCGCTGCTGGTTAGAAAGCGGGAATTTATCAATCACTTCGATTTTTATAACGAAGAGGAATTTGAGAAGGGTTACACTAAGTATTTCAGCCTGGAGAAGAAGGAACAGATCAAGGGGACGCAACGGCTTTTATATTTACTGAAGCGACGTTAACTTCTGAAAATAGTGCCTTTCGGCCTGGCAGTTGCGTTTAAGATTACTAGCTTTACGATATCGTAAATGGAGAATAAACGTTCAAGAAAAACACAACGAAAAAAAGAATCCGGTGCTTTGAGTAGGTTTCTTAGATCTAATAAGGAAATGCCCTTATTGGCCGCTATCGGCGCAGGACTATACCCCATATTCTTTTATTTCACTAACAACTATACACTTATAAATACCTCCAGGCACCTGGCGTATTTTGCCGTGATGTTCCTTTTGGTTCCTATGGTGATCTTTTATTTTGCACACAGGATCTCTAAACTTGATGTCTTTGAGAGTTTGAGGAAATACGTGCTTCCTTTTCTCAACATCTTTACTTTTTTATTCCTTCTGAAGGTGTGCCTGTATGCCGGATTACAGAAGAAACTTATTGTTCTCATCATTGTAGCATCGTTCATTTTCACCTATCTCCTTTACAAACATCTGAAGAAAATAATAGTGGTTCAATTTATCCTGGCGATCATTGGCCTCGTTTCGCTGGTTCCTACGGTGATCACCCAGATTAATTATACGGATGAATGGATGAAACAACCGGACGATATAGAGAACGCCAGTTTTACGAAAAAACCAAATGTATACCTGATCCAGCCTGATGGCTACGTAAATTTTTCCGAACTGGATAAGGGATACTACAATTACGACAACTCGAATTTCGAATACTATCTTTTAAAGAATAACTTTACCAACTACCCGAATTTTCGTAGTAATTATGCGTCGACTCTGGCATCTAATAGTGCGACTTTTGCCATGAAGCATCACTATTATAACCGGGGTACCAGCTTTAGCGAAGCTATCAATGCCAGGAATGTACTAATTAGCAGTAACCCCGTTTTAGATTTATTCAAGAAGAACGGATACATCACCCATTTTTTGGCACAAAAACCCTATCTGCTCCTGAACAAACCGGAAATTGGTTATCACAAAAGTAATTTCACCCTGGACGATGTGGCCTATATAGGTACAGGTTTGGGTGATCCCCAGGACATTATCACACCCATGAAGCAATTTATGGAAGAAGACCCGGGCAAGCCTAAGTTTTTCTTTATGGAAATATTCAATCCTGGGCATATTCACAACCGGAGCACAGATTCTAAAGGAGTGGAAGGTGAGCGTAAATTGTGGCTTGAAGGACTGGAAACCGCAAATAATATTCTCAGGGAAGCGATAGACCACATCAAAGAAAACGACCCCAACGCCCTAATCATTATCATGGCAGATCACGGTGGTTTTGTGGGGTTGGAATACACTAAACAGATCTACTATAAAACCGAAGACAGGGATATTATCTATTCTATATTTAGTAGTCAGCTATCCATACATTGGCCGGAAGAAGAAGTCCCAGCAGCAGGTAAATCCATAAAAAGTGCAGTTAATGTGTTCCGGGCGGTGATTTCGTATCTCACAGAAGATACTTCGTATCTAGAGCATTTGCAGGATGATGGCAGTTATGTTATTTTGAATAAAGACGCCCCACAGGGGATCTATCAGTACATAGACGATAACGGAAATATCGTAATAAAGAAGCGATAACGAACATAGTACTTTTACCAACAACAATTCAATGAATACACTTGCTAAATTCATCAAGAACAAAAAACTATTTCCGGTCTTTGTGGGATTTGCAAGTGGTATCTACCCGATAATTTTTTACTATTCCAACAATTACTCCCTTATCAATTCCTGGAAACACCTTGGGTTCTTTATATGTCTATTCCTGTTTGTACCCATGGTAACCTGCTATGTGGGCTATAGGATCTTTTCGAAAGAATCGCTTAAAGAATATATAAAGTTCTTGCTCCCGTTTCTAAGTATACTCTTCTTCCTGTTTTATCTCGAGTTATCGGTATTTGCCTCTGTGAGATTATGGTTAACCCTTGCTATCGTCTTAATTGCCGTGCTGGCCGCGAAGTTTCTGCATCGCCACATGAAAAAGATTATGACGATCCAATTCATCCTGGCCTTCCTGGGACTATTCACCCTGGTTCCTGTGCTGGCTAAACAAATTAATTATTCAGACGAATGGATGCAATTGCCGGATAAGATCGATGAAGCGGTATTTAAGAAGAAACCCAATGTGTATTTCATTCAGCCGGATGGTTATGTAAATTTTTCTGAAATAGATAAAGGTTACTACAAGATTGACAATGAAGAATTTAAATCTTTTCTTGAAGAATCCGGCTTTACACTCTACGATAACTTCCGAAGCAATTATGCCTCTACACTTTCTTCCAACATGGCAACCTTTGCCATGAAGCATCATCACTATAATACCGGATTTAATTTTACGGAGGTGATCAACGCCAGAGAGGTGATCATGGATGCTAACCCTGTTTTAAATGTGTTCAAAAAAAATGGGTATAAAACACATTTTATTGCAGAATGGCCCTATCTAATCGCTAACAAGCCTAAGATTGGATACGATTTCAGCAATTTTACCAACAAGGATGTTTCTTTGATAGGAACCGGATTCTCGACGGGAAAAGAGATTTTCGAACCTTTGGAACAAACTATCATGCAGGACAGTACAAAGCCAAAATTCTACTTTATCGAGATCTTTAAACCCGGTCATGTACCGGCAATGAAAGAAAAAACCAAGGGCGCAGAAATTGAGAAAGGTCTTTGGGAAAAACGCCTGGATACCGCAAATATCAAACTAAAGCGAGCTATCAATATCATAAAAGAAAGGGATCCTAATTCGCTTATCATAATAATGGCAGACCATGGTGGATTCATTGGAATGGATCATACCTTGCAAATGCGCATAAAGTCTGAAGACAGAGACTGGGTTTATACAATTTTTAGCTCCCAACTGGCAATTCACTGGCCCGATGGCGCAGCACCCGAATTCGACACTGAATTCAAGACCCCGATAAATGTTTTTAGGATTCTATTTGCATACTTGTCGGAAAATGAGTCATATTTGAATTATCTTGAGGATGACGCAAGTTTTATGAAGATTGAGGTAGGAGCTCCTAAAGGTGTCTACAAATACATAGACGCCGATGGAAATGTAACATTTAAAAGGGTTTAGCTTATTTACACGGTAGTTAAATACACGATGGATCGCAAAGCAGAATGGGACCGTTTTTGCCATACTGCCAAGAATGCTACGTTTTTATTTCAAAGGGATTTTATGGACTACCATAGTGACCGGTTTACCGATCATTCTCTTATGATGTATAAAGATGAAGAACTCATCGCGGTTCTACCTGCAAATATCAAGGATGAAATTGTTTATTCGCATCAGGGGCTTACTTACGGCGGCTTTGTATTGAACGAAAAATGCAAGTTATTCGATGCGCTTGAAGCCTATAAGGCGATGTTACAATTTTTATTTTCTGAAGGGATAACATCCTTATATTTTAGGGTGATCCCATCGTTCTATAATCTCCTTCCTTCCGATGAACTGGAGTATTTTTTATTCAGATCGGGAGCGACATTGGAAAAGCGGGATGTATTAATGGTGATCGATTATGCCTATAAACTGCGTTTTCAGAAGAATAGAAGAGAAGGGATCAATAAGGCGATCAGAAATGGGCTCACCGTAACCATAGACAATAACTATGACACCTTCTGGAATGAGATCCTCATTCCTAACCTGAAACAAAAACACGGTATCGCACCTGTACATTCGCTTGATGAGATAAAGCTTCTGGCCTCGAGATTTCCGGATAATATTAAGCAAGTAAGCGTGTACAAGGAAGATAAGATGGTGGCCGGTACCACGGTTTTTTTAACGAAAACCACGGTGCACCCTCAGTATGTTTCGGGGAATCCTGACAAAAATTTCTTCGGAAGCCTGGACCTGGCGTATAATTTTATCATAAACGAATGCTGGCAGGATAAACGATATTTCGATTTCAATATCTCTAGTGAAGAGAATGGGGAGGTTTTAAACAGCGGACTCATTTTCTGGAAGGAAACCTGTGGAGCCAGAACGTGGAAGGCAGACAACTATTTGGTGGACACCGCATCTTATAAACAACTAAATCTAAAAATAAAGTGATTCCGTTCCTCGATTTACACCAGGTTAATCTCCGCTTCGAAGGCGAATTCAAGGCCAATTACGAAGAATTCCTTAACTCGGGGAGATATATTCTTGGGGAACAACTCCAACTATTTGAAAAAGAATTTGCCGATTACTGCGGAACGCTGGAATGTATAGGAGTTGGCAACGGTTTGGAAGCTTTACGATTAATACTGGAAGCTTATAAAGTAATGGATAGATTAAAGACAGGAGATGAGGTGCTAGTTTCGTCCAACACCTACATTGCTACTATCCTGGCAATTAAACAGGCAGGACTGAAACCCCTGCTTGTAGAAACCGATCCCAACACCTATAATTTTAAAATTGACGATCTGGCTAAGGTTGCAACCCAAAAAACGAAAGCCATCATGCCGGTGCATTTGTACGGGCAGCTTTCGCCCATGGAGGAAATTAATTCCTTCGCAGACAAACATGGTCTGCTGGTTATTGAAGATGCAGCCCAGGCCCATGGTGCCAGAGATACTCATGGTAAATTTGCCGGGAACCTGGGGGATGCCGCCGGCTTTAGTTTCTATCCATCAAAAAACCTTGGAGCCCTTGGAGACGGAGGAGCTGTTACCACAAACGATACCAATTTGGCCGAGATCATCAGGAAACTTCGCAACTACGGTGCCTCATCAAAATACATCAACGAACTGCCTGGATTCAATTCCAGACTGGACGAGCTTCAGGCGGTTTTCCTCAGGACGAAATTACCCTATCTAGATGCCGATAATAAGAGAAGAATGCAGATTGCAGCACGGTACCTTTCAGAAATAAATAACGAAAAGATCAGCCTGCCTGTGTATTCAGGTGCGACCGATCATGTATTTCATCTATTTGTGATACGAGTAAAAGACCGGCTGATATTTATGGAATATCTAAAAGATCACGGGGTTGGCAGTCTAATACATTATCCAATCCCACCTCATAAGCAGGCTGCCCTAAAGGAGTTGAACCCTTTAAGTTTTCCACTTTGTGAGCAAATTCACGAGGAAGTCGTGAGCATTCCAATGAGCCCGGTAATGATGGACAATGAGGTTAGCCAGGTAATCTCAATTCTAAACGATTATTAATTGAAGATCCCTCAATTTATACGGGCTAATTTACTTCTCAAGATGACCTCCTTGAATGCGGTGGTTATCACCATCCGTTTGATCGTATCCTTGTTTATTCAAAGATTACTGGCAGAGATAGTTGGAGAGGCCGGTATCTCAAAGATCGGGCAGCTGCGTAACCTCTCTCAAATGCTAACTTCCATAAGTTCGGTGGGGATCTTTAACGGAGTGGTGAAATATGTGGCCGAACACAAGGAGAACAAGGAGCAATTGACAAAACTGTTTTCCTCTGCTTTCTTTTTTACGGTAATCGGGGTTGTTTGTTGTAGTCTCATATTGTATTTCGGTGCAGATCACATTAGTGAGTATCTATTTGGATCTAACAGTTTCAGCTATCTTATCAAGTTGATTTCGGTTACTGTCCCTTTTATTTCGATGCAGCGAATATTTAACGGCGTAGTGAACGGTCTTTCCATGTACAAGCAATTTGCCAAGATCGACCTCTTTGCATATCTCCTTAGCGCAATTTTAACGGTAACCCTACTGCTTAATCATAATATAGATGGTGCCTTGATCGCCATTGCCCTGGCGCCGGTTATTCAACTGCTCGTTCTATTGTTCATATTCTTTAAAGTTTTGAAGGAATACGTGCAGTTTAATAAGATCTCCTTCAAAGCCCCGATGGGTAAAAGTTTGCTGGCATTTACCACCATGTCTTTGGTGTCTACCGTGTTACTGAATTATGTCGAGATCGATATTCGTACAATGATCGTAAACAGGATCACAGAGGAGGATGCGGGGATCTGGACAGCCATGACATTCATCTCAAAGAATTATATGGTATTTTCGGGAGCTATTTTCACCTTATATGTACTTCCCAAATTTTCGAGCATCCATACCCGTTCCGGATTTACTAAAGAGCTGCTTAATATTTATAAAACCCTGCTCCCAATTTTTGGGGTTGGGATGATACTTGTTTATTTGTTCAGGGACTTGGTTATACAGATCATCTATCCAGACTTTACAGGGATGGAACCTCTTTTCAAATGGCAACTCATGGGAGATTTCATACGTCTGGCATCCCTGGTACTGGCACATCAGTTCCTTGCCAAGAAGTTGGTTAGGAATTTTATTTTCACCGAGATCCTGTCCCTGGCTTTATTCTACGTCCTGGCGCGATATTTTACAGTTAATTATGGTGTGGAGGGGGTTGTGATCGCGCATTTTGTAAGGTATGTGATCTATTTTACAGTAGTATTACTATTGGTGTACCGTTATTTCCGTAAGCAGGCTTCGAAAGATTAGTGCTCCTGCCAGGTTGAGATATATTTCTTGGCGATTGCGATGTGGTTGTGTTCACGCTCCACAAATTCTCTTGCATTGCTCGAGATTTCCTGTATCATATTGGGATTTAAGATCAGCTCTTCGAGTTTACCCGCTATCTGTTGCGCATCGGGAAGGGCATTTATCGCCACGATCTTTTTTAATTGGTAGAATTCTTCGAAATTTTTGTCGGCACCGGTAAACACTACCTTTCCTTTGGCCATAGCCTCCAGGGCGTTATAACCCTGGTCGAAGCCTAAAACCTGATCCAGGAGAATGTGTGCTTTATCAAATTTCTCGATATAGTCTGCATACGGCAGGTTCTCCGCAATTTCAATTTCAATCTTTTCGCTAAATTTTTCTGAAATAATCTGCAGCGCCTCCTCGAAAAATCTAATACCCTTCGAGTGATAATTAGCCCGATTTATTCCAAGAAAGATCCTTACTCGACCTGAATAATCTACTGGCAGTAACTTTAAATTATCTGTATTTACCGGGTTAGGGATAAGGCCCAGGTACTTGGGATGCCCCTTTAAAGGTAAATGATAATCTATATCGGATGCGATAACGCCTCGTATTAGATCGAAAACATGATGGTGGAGTTTTTTAAATTCCGGCCTGGTGTATTTCAGAATATATTGAAACTTATCTTCAGCTATCTTACCCGATTTATATTCGGAAAGTATGCTGTAGGGGAGTGCGTCGCCCAAAGCATATTGAACACTCAGGTAGTCTGTTCCGCAGGAAAGTAAAAATAGTTTGTCGTTGTTTTTTTTCAGAAATGAGATCAGTTCCAATTCAATTTTTGGTTGAATTGCGAAAGGACTCTCGTTGATAAGTTGTACAACATCATATCCTTTAAGTTGCTCCTCATGCTTGAAGAACTGCGACCTGATAGAATTTGAGGTAATGTCGACCCCGCTCAATTTAAAGATCCCTATTTTCAGTTTTACGGCCAATCCCTGGTCGTATTTTCTATCCAGTAGAATGTCTGATGGATATTTCTTGAAGAAATCCCCCATGGAGATGAGTGTAACACTGTGGCCTAATGCCAACAAACCCTCTTTTAAAGAATTGTGTAGTCTGCTGTATTCGCCCACTAATAGTATCTTCATATCTTTGTTGAATTCAGAAAATAAAAGTCGCTTGAGCGAAGGTACGCATATTAAAATTTGTATAGTAACAATTTCATTGGCTGGCGGGGGCGCAGAACGCTCCTGTGCCATGCTCTCCGAAATGTTAGCTGCCCAAGGCCATGAGGTACATATTGCAACGCTAAATGATGCCGTAGATTATCCGTATGCCGGTACTTTATTTAATATGGGTGAGTTTAAACAGGGGAAGGATCACCTTGGCAAGCGGTATAGACGCTTTAAGCATTTCAGAAATTATTTAATAGCGAATAGCATTGATATGATCATCGATCACAGGCCTAAGAACCAATATTATCGCGAACTGTTTTATCACCATTATGTGTACAAAGGCTTAAAACGTATTTACGTTACCCATAGTTCCAGCCCTGCCTTATACTTCACCCAGCTTCCTAAGAAATTTGTGAAACTACTTAACAGGAATGCTGCAAACGTTGCCGTTTCGGCCTATATTGAAAATGAGGTTATGAAACCACTTGGTGTAAGGTCTACCCGTACTATTCACAACGCGTTCGATCCTCGCTGGAAGGAAATCAATAACGATTTGCCGGCGGCATTAGCTAACGCATCTTATATTTTGTCTTATGGCCGAATCGATGAGGCGGTCAAGGATTATAGCTTTTTAATTCGTGCTTTCGATCATTCCGAACTTTGGCAGGAAAATATAAAATTGGTTATCATGGGGGATGGCCCCGATAAAGGCGAATTGCAAAAATTGGCGAAGGACACAGCTGCAGCAAATAACATTCTTTTTCTTCCACACGATAGTGCGCCTTTCAAGATCATTCAGAATGCCAGATTTGTCACCTTAACAAGCCACTTTGAAGGCTTCCCGATGGTACTGGTGGAGAGTTTAAGCATGGGTACCCCAGTGGTTTCCCTGGATATAGTGTCGGGCCCTTCAGAGATCATACAGCACGAAAAAAATGGCTTGCTGGTACCAAAAAGAGAAGTATCTTTATTTGCCAGTGCCATGCGCAACATGGTAGACAACGAGACGTTATATGAAAACTACCGTACTAACGCGCGGGAGTCTGTAGAACCGTTCTTATTCAATAAAATCTCCGAAAAGTGGAACAAATTAATAGCAGATGTCACAGGTTGATCTAGAATCTATATCCTTACTTGAAATTCCTAAAATCAGCGACCCAGATGGCCGTGGTAATCTATCGGTGATCGAAAAGGATGTTCTGCCTTTTACGATAAAACGTGTGTATTACCTCTACGATGTGCCCAGTGATTCCAGCAGGGGTGGCCATGCGCATAAAGAACTAAAGCAGTTTATCATAGCTTTAAGCGGCAGCTTCGATGTAGTGTTGGACAATGGTAGTTCGCGACGCAGCTTCACGCTTAACAGGCCTAATAAAGGCTTGCTTATTCCTAGTGGCGTTTGGCGGGAATTAGAGAATTTTTCGGCCGGTTCGGTGTGCTTATCTCTGGTTAGCGACTACTATAACGAGGACGATTATATTAGGGACTATAACGAGTTCCGATCATCGAAATGAGGTGATCCTCACCCCTCTATTATTAAATTTTTCCTGAATTCGAAACAACATCTTGAGCACCGACTTAGGTTGTTTTAAGAGCACTCTTTGCTTGGCTGTAATATTTGCCGGATCCAAGTGCTTTGTTAGTCGATTGAAGGAGTCCTGGTCTCCAGCAATCCTATGTCTTATGGCATAGGCGTACCTATTTCGATCGAGGTATTTTTTTAGATCGGGATCTGTTTCTGCAGCTGCTTCATAATTATCGGGATCCATAAAAACACGCTGTCTGGTTGGTGTAAGGGATATTCGGTTACTGCCTTCCAGATTATAGATTGCCGAAATATTAGTGCAAAACGCCAATGGTGCTTCCAAAGCGGCACGAATCCAGAGGTCGGTGTCTTCACCGGCACCATTCGTGATCCTGTGATCGAAACCTTTTAGCTGTAAAAAGAATTGCTTCTGAAAACAGATCGCCGATGTCCAGGCAATACTTTCCACCAGGCAATTTCCGAAGTAATTCTCCACAAGGCCGTACCAGTTGGTTTTGTTCATTACCGGTGCTTCCAAGGGGACCGATAATTTATCGTTAAAACGCTTCTCATATGCCGTTCCAAACCATTTTGCGTTCGGAAATTTGGTGATGAGTTTATCCAGATCGCTGAGGTGTTCCGGCAACCATTTGTCGTCCGCATCTAGGAAAACCACATGTGCTGCTTCGGCTTTCTCCACCCCGAAATTTCTGGTAAGTGCCACGCCTTCGTTTTCTTTAGAGAAGAGTTTTATCCTGTTGTCCTTGACAGATCTTACTACTGCCGCACTGCCATCTGTAGAGCCGTCATCAACCACAATGACTTCGAAATCTGAGAAACGCTGGTTACCAACGCTCTCTAATGTGGACCGGATGTCTTTCTCTTTGTTATAGAGTGGTATGATCACAGAAAATCTAGGCATCAGCTGTCCGATTTTTGGAGATAGTATCCCAGGCGATAAAGATCGAATATTTTTAAGGAAGGATTACCGGATAATAAATTTCGCTCCATTGGTTTTTTAAATAAGCCATATAGTAATTTTACCACCCCAGCTGTGAAACCACCTTTTAACGCTTCTCCTTTGCGTGACAGGCTTGTTTCCTCGGCCTTGATCAAACCCTTTTCCACCAGGTTTTTCAAAGCATCCACCGCTTCCAGGGATTTCTTCAAGAAAACTTCACTGGACTCAAGGCCTAAATGCATCACCGGGTTGTCTATATGTTTAACCGAAATATTCTTTTTTTTCGAATCCAGCGCAAAAAGCGTGTCTTCATGCCGTAGATTAGGTATTTCCTCATTGAATTTTAATACCGAAAAAACCGATCTCCGAATTAAGAAGTTAAGTGTTAAGAATCGAAGATGCGGCTGTTTATTGCGCTCAGAAACCCCTAAAGCCTCTCGCTTATTACCATACACCCAACGTAATTTTTCCTCTTTGGCAGGTGGTTTTTCCTGGTATACAATTCCGCCATAAATAATTTGCCAATCCCCCTCAAGTGCGTTGAGATAAGTGGCAATAAAATCCTCACGTATTACCAAGGTATCTGCATCCAGGAACAACAAAGAATCGAAGGTCGCCTGTTCGGCTAACAAATTTCTAATAGCACTTCTTCCAATATTCTTAGGAAGCTTCACATAATTTCCATGAGGGAGTTGGTTAATTCTTTCATTTTCCACTGTTGGATTTGGAGAGCAATCATCGTATACATTAATTTCGAAATCCAGGTTCGCCTGTGATGCCTGGTTATGCAATTTCTCAACCAGGGGATAGACATTGTATTGAAAGGTTGGAATTAAAATGGAAAGGGACTTCCTCATAGGCACAAAAATAGAAAAAGTAGTCTTGGCAAACCGATTAGGCCGTGATTTTATAATCCGGATGCGTAAAATTTAAATCGGTTGTCTGAAATTGTTCTTTAAATTGAATGTTTGTAGATTGCCATCTAAAATTGAACCGGCCACCGATATATGCTCTTCAACACCATCGATTTTGCCATATTTCTCCCAATTGTCCTGGCTTTGTACTGGATGATCTCCGGCCGTTCGGTGAGGTTTCGAAACATTTACCTGGTAATTGTTAGCTATATTTTTTATTCGTTCTGGGACTGGCGTTTTCTTTCCCTCATTTTTGCCAGCTCCCTGGTAGATTATTTTGTGGGTAAAAAACTGGCAGAATCATCTTCTCTGCTTAGGAGGCGTACCTTGTTGGGGATCAGTCTGGTTTTTAACCTGGGGATGCTGTTCACCTTCAAGTATTTCAATTTCTTCGTAGAAACCTTCGTGGATACCTTTGCTCTCTTCGGAACCGAATTTAGCTACAATAGCTGGCAGATCCTGTTACCGGTGGGGATTAGTTTCTACACCTTCCAAACATTAAGCTATACTATCGATATATACCGAAAGCGAATTACCCCTACCAATGATATAGTGGCCTTCTTCGCCTTCGTATCTTTCTTCCCGCAACTAGTGGCCGGGCCGATAGAACGGGCATCCAACCTCCTCACTCAATTTGAAACCCGGCGCGCGTTCGATTATCAAAAAAGTGTCTCGGGCCTTAGACTCATACTCGGCGGGTTGTTCAAAAAAATGGTGATCGCAGATAACTGTGCCGTCTTTGTGAACACTATCTTCGAGCAATACGAAATGGCCTGCGGGAGCACACTTTTCGTGGGCGCTGTATTCTTTGCGTTTCAGATCTATGGTGACTTTTCTGGCTACAGCGATATTGCAATTGGAAGTGCACGCCTTATGGGGTTCGACCTTATGAAAAATTTTAATTATCCGTATCTGGCTCAAAACATGTCCGATTTCTGGCGTCGCTGGCATATTTCCTTATCCACCTGGTTTCGGGATTATGTATATATTCCTTTAGGGGGAAGCCGGGTGTCCAAAACCAGGCTGGTATTCAATATTCTGGTGGTTTTTCTCTTAAGCGGCCTTTGGCACGGCGCAAACCTAACATTCGTGTTCTGGGGGTTGTTGCATGCCGTATTCGTTTTACCGGTATTGTTGTTCTATAAAAACCATACGGTTAATTTCAGTAAAGAAAAGAAGCTTCCCACATTTAGAGAATTTTTAAACATTGCCGGAACCTTTGTGGTGGTAGTGATCGCCTGGGTGTTTTTCCGTGCCGAAAGTATAGGCGATGCATTCGATTATCTGAAGATCGTTTTTTCATCCTCCCTGTTCACTATGCCCAATGTATCAAGGGGAGCAGTACTTCTCTTAATGGGTTATATGGTAATCGAGTGGGTCCAGAGGCACCAGGATCATTTTCTGGATGTGACAAATGTTAGTAGTAGGCTTTTACGCTACAGCCTATATTTTATAACATTGTTTTGTATCTTCTACTATGCGGGTGATGTTCAACCTTTTATATATTTTCAGTTTTAGATGAAACGTCTCACTAAAAAGATAGTATGGTTTGTGTTACCGGTCTTTCTGGTTTGGGCAGGTCTGGAAATATTCTATCGTTCGGTTGAAACGAATTATACTAAAAAGCATGAGCTAATTCAGCACAATTACAAGACAGCAGAAATATTGATCCTTGGAAGTTCGCATTCCTATTACGGACTCAATCCGGAGTATTTTTCAAAGAATACCTATAATTTTTCGAATATTAGTCAGAGTTTGTACTTCGATGAGCTACTATTGAAAAAACATCTAGATAGTCTTCAGAAATTAAAGGCAGTGGTTTTAACCATCGGGTATTTCACACTCAGCCAGGAAGACGATGGCCTGGAAGACCGCTGGCGTAAATATTTCTACGATCAGCAGATGGATCTTGATGTACCTTCGGTTTCAAACCTTGATCCAAAAAAATACAGCCTGGCCCTCAGCAGAAAATTTAATAGATCGGTAGATCTGGTTATGGAGTATGTAGCAGAAGGAACCATTGTAAGTCATTATCCCAACGGATATGGCATACAGGACAGTAGTGATATTGTGGCCAATAAAGAAGAGATTGCTCATATCATCGCCCGAAAACACGAGAATGGCAGTTTAGATTTTAAGTCGAACCGGGAGCGAATAGAACGGATCATCGCTTTGTGCGAGGCAAAGGGGGTTCATGTATTTTTAGTGCAAATGCCAGCCCACCCCGCTTATGTTGAGGCATTAGATCCTAATAAATGGGATAAAATAGGAGGATTACTGGAGGAGGTAAGCGATTTGAGCAACCAAGTTCATCATATCGATCTTACCCGTCATCAGGCTTTCACCGACAACGATCTACGAGATGCAGACCACCTTACAAATGAAGGCGCCGCCAAGTGCAGTAAACTATTAAGTGATTATATAGACACTCACTTAGAAGGAAATTAGACGCTTTTCTGAACCACCTCGAAGACCTGGTTCTCGTCACATTTAAGCGTTTTGGACGGATATTTTAGGATGAGGGCGTAGTCGTGTGTGGCCATCAATATTGTATTTCCATTTTTATTGATCTCCTGTAAAACTTCCATCACTTCCACGCTGGTTTGAGGGTCCAGATTACCGGTAGGTTCGTCTGCCAGGATCAATTCGGGTTTATTAAGTAGTGCCCTGGCAATTGCCACACGTTGTTGCTCTCCTCCCGATAACTGGTAAGGATATTTAAAACTCTTGGTTTTCATGCCTACTTTGTCCAGTACTTCGTCTATTCGCGCATCCATTTCGGCTTTGTCTTTCCAGCCAGTGGCCGTTAATACAAACAGCAAGTTGTCTTTTACGGTCCTGTCGTTAAGCAATTTAAAATCCTGAAAAACAACCCCTAATTTTCTTCGTAAAAAAGGAATGTCCGATTCTTTTAAGGTGGCCAGATCGTATCCAACTATTTCTCCTTCACCTTTTTGTAAGGGGAGATCGCCATAAAGGGTTTTCATAAAGCTACTTTTCCCTGTTCCTGTTTTCCCTATCAGATAAACAAATTCACCCTTTTTTACATGAAGAGTAACATCGGAGAGAATTAGACTTTCACGCTGAAAGATCGAGGCATCCTTTAAGTAGAGAACAGGTTTTTCCATAGATAAGTTGAAAGGGATTTGATGTTACAAAGTTAAAACAATGTGATCGAGAAAAATGATTATGGACTAATTTTTATACGATGGAATTCTTTTCGTTTTCCAAATGTAATTTCGACGTTGCAGAATTTTAGATCCTTTATATCGATATCTATAGCGGCGTTTTCTGGGAATGAAAATTCCTCTTCCTTCAATAATCGATTATCTGGGGTAAAGATCTTCACAACAAATTTTGTACCCCGCTGCTTTTTTAGAGTAGCACTTAATACCTCCACCAGGATCTGCTCATCTACTTCACTGTAATTAACCTCAAAGTTGTACAATCTCGTGGACCTGTTAGTTGAAGATCTTTCTGCTTCGGGATATACACTTTCGTATTTTTTAATTGGCTTCGGAAAACATTCGGCCGTAGAGACAGACGGATCGATACTCAGTTTCACGTAACCGCTTACATCGGGTGCAAGCCGGGTTCCGGGTTTCAGGACAATACTATTTCTGGCAGAAAATGTTACCGAAGACGAATCCCTGAATACCTGGTCTTCTATCTGGATATTATAGGGCGAATTTCTTAGTTTAAAATGAAACCTGCTAAAGTCACGGCCTTTAACGTGAACCGTTCCCATTAATTCTTTCATGTCTCTGGCCATTTTTACGGCCTTAAAGGCATCCACGCGTCCAGATCCCAACTTCCCGGCAAAAGGCTCATTCCCGGGCAGATGATCTATAGCTGCAGAGGTTAACTTTAAAATTGACTCTGTTTCGTACGAATCCAGGCAATAATTGACAGACCACATAAGCCCGATAACCCCGGTGATATAAGGTGCCGTACTGGACGTTGCCCCACCGTAAATAGTTTCATTACCACATAGATCGTTGCCCAGCAGATACGATCGTGCCGGAGCACAGATATCGATAGATTCGTTAAACTGCATCACATATTTCTGGTATTTCGCGATCACCTTCCCACTTTTTACAATGGCAAAGTCGCTTGCATGTCTGTCTTTAAGGTGCCGTGCACCAGTATACCCTTCGGTGTCGATATAGGTACTGTCCAGGTGTGATGAAAATCTAGAATGCACCCCTGTAACCGATATAACTTTCTCATAGGATGCAGGATAGGCGTAATCGTCCGGAGCATAATCATCTTCCCGGTTACAGTCCTTTGCATTTCCGGCCCCTGCAACGATTAAGATACCATCCTCGTACATTTCGTTGATCCTGTCTTCGATCTCTTTGTGGTATTTTCCCATACTGCAAACCGCCCAGCTGGTATTTATAACCCGTGCACCTGCTGCTACCAGTTCTTCTACAAATTTGAAGTTTCCATAACCATGGGAAACAATACGGCAGTTCGAGCAAATGCCCGGCCTTCCATAAGCGTTATTCGCAGATGCAGCTGCGATAGCCGCTACATTTGTTCCGTGGGCGCATTGGAGTCCGCTTTGTATATCCTTATAACTTAGATATTGAACTCGATTTAAAAATTCGGTATTGGTAGAATCGATCTTGGCGTCTGAGATTCCCATCACCACCTTTTCTGAACCGAGGGTAATACCCCACGCTCCGGCCGCATTGATAAGGTCGAGATCGTATAACGGTTGATCAACCCCGAGATTGGTAACCGGGCTTGTGGTACCAAAATCATTGGGGTAAAAGCTGGCTTCATTTGGGTAGAATTGATCGATCTTGGTGTATTTTTCTGGGAAGTTGTGCCATAAACGGCCTAGAAGCTCTACCCGGTTGGTAACTATGCGATACACCTTTTTTAGATGATCCAGGCGAGACCCGGGAAAGGCAGGTTCAAACTCGTATACCTTGAAAGCATTGTAGATATTGGCTTCCTGGGATTCGTTTTGTGTAACCAGACCGAGGGTTCCATCACCGTTTTCAGTAAAAGTGAGGTTCCCCAGATCGTTGATGGTTACATAGAAGTAATAACGATCTTCATCGGTAGCCGTCTGCGTAGTGGCAATGAAATTCAGAAATAAAAAAAATATAAATAATACCCTGGTCATACCTATTGCTGTAATTGCTGTACAGTTTCCTTCAAGGTCTCTATTTCTTTTTGCTGTTCCAGGGTATACAAGGTGAGTTCCTCAATTTTTTGCAACAAAAGCAGGTTCATTTCCTTAAGTGAGAGTCCGTCTGTCTCGATCCTATCGGCAGAGGGAATCCCGGGCAGATGGTGGTTTTTAGCTACGAAAATACTCACCTCTTCCAGGGATGGCATTATATAATCCGGATTTCGGTTGGATCTTCCTTCAAAATAATGTTCAAATACATAATCGGGAGCTACGGCGCCGTTGAGATCGACCAGGACCTCCTGGGTGTGGATTTTTCCTTTTACTGTAAGCATTTCGTCCGGAGTTTTCGTACCAATGCCTATCATGCCTTTGCGTTCGGTGATTACTTTAAAGGTATTTCGTTGGGCGAACGTGGAACAGGTGATTAACAACACACATATTACAAGAATATTTTTCATGGGATGAGGTTTTATTTCATGATCATTAAATGTACTGTAAATTTTAATGATACTGAAAAGGCTACTTTTTATCAACATACTTATATCGCAATTGTTGCGTTACTAAGTAAAGCTGAACTTAATTTTTGAACGGCTAACGTATGTAAAAAAAGTACTATAAATCTGTTGATTTATCTGTTAAAAACCTTTTGCTTTCGGGCTTTTGGTTCATTTAGTAACCTGTATCTTTATATGCGTTAAAAACCCCATTCGAATGTTCAGAAACCTCATTATTGTTGCGTTTTGCGTATTTTATTCATACTCAATTCATTCCCAGCAAACGGCAATTTTCACTAACGACCTTGAAACTTTTAATAAAGCCATCGAACTGTATGATAACGAACAGTTTCTGGCCGCCCAATCCTTGTTTGACAGAGTACAACGTCAAGTACAGGACGAAACCATTAAAGGAGACTGTGCTTATTATATTGCCAATTGTGCTGTTAGGCTAAATCAGCAAAATGCCGATGAGCTGATGGAGACCTTCGTTGTAGATTATCCCACCAGTATTAAACGCAATGATGCCTATATCAACGTGGCTAATTTCTACTTTGAGAATGGAAGATTTTCTTATGCGAGAAAATGGTACGATAAAGTTGATGAATCCAGCCTAAGTAGGGGAGAACGGGAAAAATTCAACTTCAATAATGGTTATGCCTATTTCAGAAACAAAAGATATAATGAGGCCAAAAAGTATTTTAATAGAGTAAGCGATTCGCAGAAATACGGAGCTCAGGCCAAATATTACCTTGGTTTTATCGCCTACGAAGGTGATGAATACGAAGAAGCCAACGAATTGTTCGAGTCTGTAAAAGACGAAGAACGCTATGCCGAGGGACTATCATACTACCAGGCCGATATGAATTTTAAACTGGGTAAATTCCAGGAAGCCATCGACATGGGGTTGGAACAATATGAGAATTCGAGTCCGATGGAACGCAGCGAACTCTCCAAGATCATCGGAGAAAGTTATTTTAATCTGGGTAAATATAAAGAGGCTATTCCGTATCTAACCGAATATAAGGGGAAGCGGGGTAAATGGAGTAACACCGATTACTATTTACTGGGTTACGCCTATTATAAGCAGAAAGACTACGAAAGTGCCATTGGAGAATTCAATAAGATCGTGGATGGGAGAAATGCCGTCGCTCAAAATGCCTATTATCACCTGGCAGAAAGTTATTTAAAACTGGATAAGAAGCAACAGGCCTTGAATGCTTTTAAAAATGCTTCGGAAATGGATTTCAGTGAAGAGATCCGAGAGGACGCCTGGCTTAATTATGCAAAGCTAAGCTATGAGATAGGAAACAGCTATCAACCCGTTCCGCAAGTGTTACTTTCCTTTATCGAGGCCTATCCTAAAAATAGAAATAATGAGGCTTTAAAAGATCTGCTTATCGATTCTTACCTCAGTTCGAAGAACTACAAGGAGGCCATCACATTGCTGGAAAACAATAAATCCTTCGAGAATAAGCTTGCCTACCAGAAGGTGGCCTTCTTCAGGGGGCTCGAATTATACAATGAAGGCAATTACGATGAGGCCGTTAGTTATTTCGACAAATCCCTGAAAGAACCAAGAGATCCTGTTTACACGGCCAGAGCCACTTTTTGGAAGGCTGAAAGCGATTACCATCGGTCTTATTTCGATAAGGCATTGGTGGGATATAAGCAGTTCTTGCAATTACCACAGGCCTCGCAAACACCCGAATTTGAGAACAGTCAATACAACCTGGCGTACAATTACTTTAAACTGAAGAACTATTCGGAAGCCATTAACAGTTTTAAGGGCTATGTAGAATCTTCTTCTTCCAACGGTGCACGAAAACAAGATGCTTTTCTACGTTTGGGTGATAGCTATTTTGTAACGAGCCAGTATTGGCCTGCCATGGAAAATTACAATCAGGCGATCAGCCTGGGAAGCCCCGATAAGGATTATGCAGCGTTTCAGAAAGCTATAAGTTATGGGTTTGTGGAGAGAGAGAGTAAAAAACTGGAAGAACTGGAACAGTTTAATGCAACCTACCCTAAATCAATTTACAGGGATGATGCCTTATACGAATTGGGAAATACCTACGCATCACTTGAACGAAACAACGAGGCCATTAAGGCTTACGATAAATTGGTAAGGGAATTACCCGGTAGCAGCTACACCTCCAGGGCATTGCTCAAAAAAGCACTGATCTATGACAATTCGGGAAAAAGTGAAGACGCCCTCGCTATCTTTAGAAGAGTTGCCAAGGATTATCCCGGCACCGCCGAATCCTTACAGGCGGTTTCTTCGGCAAAACTTATTTATATCGACCTGGGTAGGGTGAGTGAGTATGCCGATTGGGTTCGCACTCTGGATTATGTCGAGGTGGAGGATGCCGAGCTGGACGACGCTACCTATACCGCCGCCGAACAGCCCTACCTGGAAAATAAGCTTAACCAGGCAAAAGGCAGATTTGAGGAGTATCTTTCTGAATTCCCTAACGGTCGCCACACTTTGAAAGCACATTTCTACCTGGGCCAGATCTATTTTGGAGATAATGACGGCAGTAAAGCGATTCCGCACTACGAATTTGTTGCTTCCAAAGAACGAACTGAATTTACCGAGCAAGCATTGGCAAGGGTATCGGAACTATACCTCACCAAAAAGGATTATGAGAACGCGATCCGCTACCTGAAACGATTGGAAGTTGAAGCCGATTTTCCGCAGAATATTGTCTTTGCCCAGACCAATAGCATGAAGGCGAGTTATGAACTAAAGCGATATGAAGATGCGGTTGCTTACGCCGAAAAAGTTCTTCAAAATGGAAAGATAGATAACTCCATAAAAAGTGATGCCCAGGTGGTGATTGCCCGCTCTGCTATGAAAACAGGGGACGAGGACAAAGCCAAGAACGCCTACGCCAAGGTAGCTACCATAGCCACCGGAAAGCTCGCTGCGGAAGCGCTCTATTACGATGCTTATTTTAAGAATAAAAGCGGGAACTATGAAGGGTCTAATGCTTCGGTACAAAAACTGGCAAAGGACTATTCCGGCTATAAGGAGTTTGGTGCCAAAGGACTAGTACTTATGGCGAAGAATTTTTATGCCCTGGACGACGCCTATCAGGCTAGTTATATCCTGGAAAGCGTGATCACAAACTTTACAGATTTTCCAGATGTGGTCGAAGAGGCCAAAGCCGAATTAGCAGTGATAAAAGCTGCACAATCCAAAACAAATTCATCGGTGGAAACCGGCGATAACTAAGTTTCATCAATCATAATTGCAATTAGACCATGACAATGTTAAAAGACATTTTCTCTCGTTTATTTACTATGTTCACAGCTAATAAATCCTATAGCGAACGACTTATAAGGATCGTGCTTATTATTACCCTGTCGCTGCTATGCATTACCCTGGCATCGGCTCAGGACGACAATATTGGGACCGAGGTGGTGAATATCGTGAAGCCTTATACGCCAACGATCTCTGATGCCTTCAAAGTTAAAGAAACACCTGTGCTGAACGATTCGGTGACTACGCAGAAAAAGGAGGTTACCTATGAGATATTTTCTGTACCTGTGGCATCTACCTTTACCCCGGCCAAGGGTCGTGCTGCCGCCGTTGAGAAACCTAAACCCCTTAAACTGTATGATAATTATGCTACCCTGGGATTTGGCAATTATACCTCTATCCTGGCCGAATTATACAGCAATTTTCAAATAAGCCGAACAGACAACGCCGGTTTTTTTCTGAGACATAATTCTTCTCAAGGAGGTATTGACGACGTACGGATAGAGAACAAATATTACGATACCCGTTTGGACGGGAACTACAGCAGCAGACAAAAAGATATAACGTACGCAGTTGACGGCGGAATTGAACATCAGCTCTTTAATTGGTACGGCTTACCGTCGTTTTACGATGGGTTGCCAGACGAAACCATAGACGCTATAGACGCTCAACAAACGTATTTTAGTGGTTATGTGGGAGGTAGTATTGCTGTTGAAGATTCTTTCTTTGAACAAATTAGCGCGAACCTGCGCTTTTTGTCCGATTCGTACTCCTCTTCAGAATTTAACTTTGTGGCGAAGCCCGAATTCGCTTTTCCATTAACCACCTTCACCCTAAAGATAGATGGTGATGTGAATTATCTAAGCGGTAGTTTCGACAAGGGATTATTTGGGCTTAACGGTATGAACTACAGTTTTCTAAATATAGGTGTTAGCCCTGCCCTGGTATATGTAGATGAGGATCTTAGCCTCTCATTGGGTGTGGCCGGCTATGCAGGTCTGGACAATGAGAACAGCGACTCGAATTTCTATGTGTATCCAAGGATCAACGTATCCTACAGATTGGTAGACGAGCTCCTTATTGTATATGGCGGTGCCGATGGTGGTTTACATCAAAACACATACTATGATTTCAAGGAGGAGAATCCTTTTGTGTCCCCAACTTTGTGGGTGATGCCTACCAGCCAATTATACGAAGCTTTTGGAGGATTAAAAGGGAAGTTATCCAATTCGGTGGGGTATAATATAAGGGCGTCCTATGGAAAAGAAGAGAATAAGGCCTTATTTCAGGCGAATCCTGTTATCGATGTCACTCCTACCGAAGCCTACGAATACGGCAACTCCTTCAGCGTTGTTTACGACGATGTGAACACTCTATCCATATTTGGCGAACTTAAAGTTGAGGTTTCCGATGCGTTCTCATTGGGAGCCAGTGGTGAATATTTCAGTTATACCATGACCAACGAACCTGAAGCCTGGAATTTACCCGACTTTAAAGCGACCATCTTCTCTAATTTTGATATTACCGAACAGATCTATGCCGGTGTTTCGGTGTTCTATGTAGGTGAAAGAAATTCACTCTTTACGGGGGATGTTGGGATCTTCGGTGATGGAATGGTGGTTTTCGGGACCCTTGATAGCTACATCGATGCAAACGTCCATCTTGGTTACAGGGTGAACGACAGGTTATCTATTTTCGCAAAGGGTAGTAATCTTCTGGGCGAGAATTACGAAAAATGGCAGAATTACCCGGTTCAGGGGATTCAGGGCTTGTTGGGAGCTACTTATAAGTTCGATTGGTAACGAATTTTCATATCTTGTGGGTATGAAAAAATTAGTACACCTCGCACTTTTACCATTATTTTTTATATCTCTTTCTTGTTCTTCGGAATGGATACCCGTAGACCTTCTTGTACAAAACGCTACCGTGTATACAGTGGATGAATTTTTCACAACAGTGGACGCGTTTGTGGTTAAGGATGGCAAGATCGTTGAGACCGGTACCATGGAAGAACTAGCCTCAAAGTACAGCCCCGCCGAAATATATGATGCAGGCGGCAAGGTGATCGTTCCCGGACTAATTGATGCGCATGCCCATCTCTACGGATTGGGCGGATCCTTGCAAACTGTAGACTTGGTTGGTACTAAAAGCTACGATGAGGTGCTGGAGCGCGTTGTTGCGTTTCAGAAGGAAAAAAACCTATCATTCATCCAGGGACGTGGCTGGGATCAGAATGATTGGGAAGTAAAAGAATTCCCTACCAAAGACAAACTGGATGCCTTGTTTCCCGATACTCCCGTTGTTTTAAGACGCATTGATGGTCACGCGCTACTGGCAAACTCCAAAGCACTGGAGCTAGGTGGAGTAACACCCGATACATATGTGGAAGGAGGAGAGGTGATCGTTAAGGATGGAAAACTTACGGGAGTATTGGTAGATGCACCTATGTCTATGGTGTACACAAATGCACCCGATGTAACCAATGAAAATGCTGCGCAGGCATTATTGGATGCCGAAAATATATGCTTATCGTTGGGACTTACCACTGTTAATGACGCGGGTCTTTCACGCCGGATCATTGAATTGATCGACAGTTTGCAGCAACGGGGAGAAATGAAATTACGCGTATATGCAATGGCGAGTAATTACAAGGAGAACCTCGATCATTTCCTTTCTAAAGGGATAATAAAAACAGACCGACTCCATGTGCGTAGCGTAAAAGTTTATGCGGATGGTGCCCTGGGATCGAGGGGAGCTGCTTTAAAAGCTCCATACAGCGATCAGCCGGGACATTTTGGTGCGATGATCACCACCGAGGAGCAATTAAACGCCCTCGCCCAACGTATAGCCACAGCGGGATACCAAATGAATACACACGCCATTGGAGATTCTGCTAATGTAGCCGTGTTACGTGCCTACACCAAGGCACTGAAAGACAAAACCGATGCCAGGTGGAAAGTTGAACATGCACAGGTAGTAGATGTTTCCGATTTCGATTATTTCTCTAAGAATATCATACCATCCATACAGCCTACTCACGCCACCAGCGATATGTATTGGGCCGAAGACCGGGTAGGGCCGGATAGGATCAAAGGGGCGTATGCGTATAAGACCTTGTTGAATAAGGCCGGGATCATTGCCCTGGGAACCGATTTTCCCGTAGAGCAAGTTAACCCAATGTACACGTTCTATGCAGCCGTTGCTCGTAAAGACTTGGAGAACTATCCCGAAGGAGGTTATCGAATGGAAGAAGCCTTAAGCAGGGAGGAAGCCTTGAGGGGGATGACTATCTGGGCAGCATACTCTAATTTTGAAGAGGATGAAAAAGGAAGTCTTGAAGCGGGTAAATTTGCCGATTTCGTTGTGCTCGATCAGGATATTATGAAAGTGGATGAAGCCGCCTTACCCAGCACAAAAGTACTCGCCACTTTTGTGAACGGGGAAAATGTCACTCCGAAGAAATAGCTAATCCAAACTACAAAGAGGTAAACACTTTATTTACCACCTTTAGCCTGAAGATCTTCTATACAGAGGGGATCTAACGGAGGTATATCTCCCTTCATGGGATTTGGTATAGTAGAAGGAATAGTACTGGCAAAATACATTAAACATCCTTCCACGATACAATGTTTAGAGCTTTCAGGATCTATATGCCCATCAGGGTGGATGTCGTCTCCTGAGATATCCACCAACCCGAGAATATGCCCGAACTCATGACGAATAGTAGTGGCTTCCATGAGGAACAGATCCTGTTCCAGGCTTTGAAGCGTTTCCTGATAGATTACCATGGAGGTGTTCTGGTAGGCTGTACCAAGCGTTACTGAAGAGCTGGTATCGTTAGACGAATTACCATTCGCAAAGAAAACAAAAACCGCAATTTCATTGCCATTGGTGTATTTTGTGCGCACATCCTTCTCAATATCACGTATCTCCTGAACGGTATAAGGTTCGCCGGATGGCGGATCGATAACCGTTTCAACGATCGAGATCCCACCAGGTTTATTAAGCCGTTGATTCAAAAAAGTTCTAAAAGTATCTATGGTGAGCTGTTTGGGTCTGAACCCTTGTGAATAGACTATCTCCACCACAAGTTTGGTATAAAAATCATCCGATAAAAGGTCTTCTGCCGAGGCACCCAGGGCTTTCAGATTTTCGGCATTTTCATTGGTTGTGTCACCGGAATCATCACTTTTACACGCTGCATTGAGCAACAGAACAACCAGACATAGCAATAGGTTTATTCGAATATACTTCATTATTGTACCTTTGTTTTTTCAACAAACATAATCTTTAAAAGACCATTATGAAAATACGGTTCTTGATTTTAACGCTTTTTTTCCCAATTTGTTTTTCCATCACAGCACAGGAGGACCCATATCAGGAAGATATTATAACTTACCTTAACAACAATGGTACCCGCGATCAATACAGCGGGGCTTACGATAGTATGTTCGAGGTGTTAAAACAACAATTTTCGGTTTCGAACGTGCCCGACAATGTGTGGAAGGACCTTCAGAAGGATAAAGATAAAAGCCTGGACGAAATTGTTAAATTCCTCACTTTTGCCTACAGAAATCATTTCACCAGGGAAGAGATCAACCAGTTGAATACCTTTTATCAAACTCCTGCAGCTAAACAAATGACGATCGACCCATCTGTCCTGAGTGAAACCGAACAGGCAGAGATCACGGCCTTTTATAGTAGCGCATTAGGAAAGAAGATAGAAGAGAAACGAAACGATCTTACCAATGATATCGTTGAAATATCGGAGCACTGGAGCAGGGATCTGTTTGCTGAAAAGATGAGTAAATTGGTAAAGCTGGGTTATTCTACCGGACACTAAGCTTTGCCAGATAGTCGAAATTATCACCTCTCTCCAGGATCTCGAAATTGAATTCGTGATCATCTGCCAGAAGTTCGAATAACCGTTCATCCAGGTATAACCAGGGGAATGGTTTGGTAGATCTACCCTTATATGTGATCACAAAATCCAATTCGCCATAATAACGGTTAGCAGGAACTATGATTCCTCCTTCATAGGTTCGATCGTACATATATTGAAGATCACTGCCATCGATCAGGATCTGTCCTTTAGCGTTTAACAATGTCCTTAAATGCTCCAGATATCGCGGTACTTCCTCGAGGGTAGAGAATATTCCAGTACCATTCATTAGCAGCAGGATAGTGTCGAAACGACCTTCAGAAAAATTGAGCAGTGATGAGTGAATCGCCTTCTTAACACCTCTGGAACGGGCAACATGTACAGCCCCCGGGGATTCGTCTATGGCGGTTACAGCAAGGCCTTGGTTCTGCAGGTATAACGAATGACTACCGGCTCCGCAACCCACATCCAGAACAGAACCCCGGCAATGCGCTAAAGCTGTGCGTTCTATGGACGGCATAGTATTAAAACTTCTGAAAAGATAGGAGACAGGAAGCACATCTTCTTCACTGATGGAAGTTTCGGTTATAAGTTCTCCCATTTGCTCCCCGGCATGGTAATCGAGCAGGGCCTTTCCAAAGATATCATCCATTTAACTACATTTGAACCATGGAAGACATCCTGAAAAATCTCCCAAATAAGGCCAAAGATACGCATAAGGAGAATAAAAAGTTCTTCGCTAAACTAAAGCAAAAACCTCCTAAACATCTCGATTCCCTGATGCAGGAGCTGCATGATGAGGAATTTCGGCGAACGGATTGTTTAGAGTGTGCCAATTGTTGCAAGACTACAGGGCCTTTGTTTACAGATAAGGATATAGCGAGAATTTCCAAACATCTTAAAATGAAGCCTCAGAAATTTATAGAGGCCTACTTGAGGATAGATGAAGAAAACGATTATGTGCTCCAATCTGTGCCCTGTACTTTCCTGGGACCAGATAATTTCTGCAGCATTTATGATGTTCGTCCTAAGGCCTGTAGGGAATTTCCGCACACCGACCGAAAAAAATTTCAGCAGATTTCTAATCTTACACTAAAGAATGTGGCTATTTGTCCGGCGGCCTTCAATATAGTTGAGGAAATGAAACGCCGTCTTAAATCTTGAGTCACTGCAGTTATTCGTATAAAAGGTACTTTTTTCGCATCGCTTTATAGGCTTTAAGATCATCCTGCCAGCTGTTGCGAATCTCTTTCATGGAAAGTCCCTGTTCTATTTGCTTCTGAAGCTTTGCCGTTCCTGCGTGAGCCGTGAAATTTTTGGTGTTGAAAAATTCGTTCTTCCTCGAATGGTTTTTATAAGCTTCTATGATCCAGCTTAGATCCACCTTGTTCATCCTTGGTGTATCGCGAAGGTCGAGTCCGTTGCATTGCGTACCCTTGTGTTTCGGATTTTTAGAACCAAAATTAGGCTGAGGTGTGTACTGAAAAGTATAGATCCCGGCAGGAAGGTGGGGCGATCCGAAAACCTGAAATTGCATCTCGGTACCACGACCCGCATTGAGATTGGTTCCTTCCAGCAGTCCCAGGCTGGGGTATAGGTTTATTGCTGTGTCGTTAGGTAGATTGGGTGAAGGCCGGATTGGGACAGAATAAACGGTATCATGGGTGTAATTTTCCATCTGTATAACTTCCAACTCACATCGCACACCATTAGACAACCATCCCTCTCCGTTGATCATTTGTGCGTATTCGCCCATGGTCATCCCGTGAACAAGCGGAACCGGATGCATACCCAAAAAACTTCGATGTGCTTCTTCCATCATTGGGCCGTCTATATAATGTCCGTTAGGGTTTGGCCGGTCCATCACAATAACAGGAATACCATTTTCGGCGGCAGCCTCCATGATATAGTGCATGGTTGAAACGTAAGTGTAGAACCTAACTCCTACATCCTGCATATCGAAGACCATCACATCGAGATCTTTCAGCTGATCCACAAAGGGTTTCTTATTCTTCCCATACAAAGATACAATAGGTAGGCCGGTGTTAGTATCAACGCCATCTTTAACGGCTTCACCGGCATCTGCTTCCCCCCGAAATCCATGTTCGGGAGAAAATACCTTTTTAACAGAAATTCCTTTCCGAAGTAAAAAATCCACCAAATGCATTTCAACGTCGAAAGCGTTAAGACTGTTGTCCGGTTCAGAGCGATAAGTGACTACCGAGGTCTGGTTGGCAACTACTCCCACTTTTTTATTCTGAAGAAACTTTTTATAGACCTCGAATCGTTCTGCGCCTACTACAATAGGGCCGGTGTTTTCCATATTATTCTTTTTCTGAACCTCATCGAGCGGGTACATATCATGGATCACAATATCCTCATTATCGGCCGCGTTTTCCTTCCCGGAACCACTTCCGCAGGAAAAACAAAATAAGACAAGCAGGAATAGTGTATTTTTGAAAAAAGTTAACCGCATCTTTAATCCGTGAATTTCGAATTCTTCATTGCCAGACGCATCATTGCATCCAAGGATCGTAAAAGTAGCATTTCGGCACCAATAATAAAAATTGCCATAACGGCTATCGCTATTGGAGTTATAATGATGCTCATTTCTATTGCTACGGGGGTAGGACTTCAGAAAAAAATACGAGAAAAAGTATCGGCCTTTAACGGGGATATAGTCATCACAAATTTCGACACCAACTTCTCTAACGATTCGCAGATCCCCATTTCAAAAAAGCAGGATTTCTACCCAAATTTTAATTTGGTGGAAGGGATCAGCCACATCCAGATCACTGCGATGAAAGGAGGGGTGATCCGCACCGAAAACGACTTTGAAGGGATTGTGGTGAAAGGTGTGGCCGAGGATTACAGATGGCAGAATTTCGAAGAATATCTCGTGGAAGGTGAGCTGCCGGATTTTTCGGGCGATCTCAATTCGGATATTCTAATTTCACAATATCTTGCCAAGAGACTCGATCTGAAACTAGGAGACAAAGTAGTAACATTTTTCATCAATGCAGATAGTTCTAAACCACCAAGGAGCAGAGGCTTCGATATAGTAGGTATTTACAACAGTGGATTTCAGCAGTTCGATGAGCAATACATCATTGCCGATATCAGGCATATACAACGGCTCAATAAATGGGAGGATGACCAAATAGGAGCTTTCGAGCTATTTGTAGACGATTTTGATGAGATCGAGAATATTGGCAATGCGGTCTATATGGAAACCGCCAGTACGCTCGACACTCAAACCATCCGGCAAAAGTACGGTTCCATCTTCGAATGGCTGGACCTGTTCGACTTCAATATTGCGCTTATCATTGGGATCATGATCCTGGTGGCGGGAATCAATATGATCACTGCCTTATTGGTTCTAATTTTGGAGAGAACACAAATGATAGGGATCTTAAAAGCCCTGGGGAGTAACGATTGGAGTGTGAGGAAGGTATTTATCTACAATGCAATGTACCTTATTTGCCTTGGACTTTTCTTCGGAAATGTTATTGGGATCGGACTCCTGTTAGCACAAAAATACTTCAAGTTGTTTCCTCTCGATCCGGATACCTATTACGTAACCGAAGCACCCGTCTATCTCGACCTTGGATACATCTTATTACTGAATACGGGAACCTTTTTATTGTGTTTGCTTATGCTGCTTATACCTTCTTGGATCATTACACGTATCTCGCCGGTGAAGGCCATAAGATTTGAATAACCCGAACCTTGCACATCGTTAGTTGAAAGTGTACTTTTGCTCCGTCTAAACAACTTTATGGATTACGCAGAGAACATACTTGAAACAATTGGTAACACCCCTTTGGTGAAGATCAATAAATTAACCGAAGAATTACCCTGCCTGGTACTGGCTAAATACGAGACCTTTAACCCGGGGAATTCGGTTAAAGACCGGATGGCTCTAAAAATGATCGAAGATGCTGAAGCCGACGGCAGATTAAAACCGGGAGGTACTATCATTGAAGGTACTTCCGGTAATACAGGGATGGGCCTTGCGCTAGCGGCCATTGTAAAAGGCTATAAATGTGTTTTCGTTATTTCCGATAAGCAGTCTAAAGAAAAGATGGATGTTCTAAGGGCCGTTGGAGCCGAGGTAGTTGTTTGCCCAACCGATGTGGCACCAGACGATCCCAGGTCGTATTATTCGGTTTCCAGAAGGCTGGCTGAGGAAACACCCAATAGCTGGTATGTAAATCAGTATGACAATCCTAGTAATACCAGGGCGCATTACGAAAGTACCGGCCCGGAGATTTGGAAACAAACCGATGGTAAGATAACTCACTTTGTAGTAGGTGTTGGAACCGGAGGAACTATTAGCGGTGTGGGAACTTATCTTAAAGAACAGAATCCCAATATTAAAGTGTGGGGAGTAGATACCTACGGTAGTGTTTTCAAGAAATATCATGAGACGGGAATCTTCGATGAAAATGAGATCTATCCATATGTCACAGAAGGAATAGGAGAGGATATATTACCCAAGAACGTAAATTTTGACATCATAGACGGTTTTACCAAGGTAACCGATAAGGACGCTGCGGTCTACACTCAGGAATTGGCTAAGAAGGAAGGAATGTTCCTGGGAAATTCGGCAGGAGCCGCTATCAAAGGAGTGCTTCAGTTAAAAGAACACTTTAATGAAGATGATGTGGTTGTTGTACTTTTTCACGACCATGGAAGTCGATATGTAGGAAAGATGTTCAACGACGACTGGATGCGGGAAAAAGGATATATAGAGTAATAATTGCTCGTTCGAATCCTGCTAACTGGCAGGATTTTTTTATTTTAGTAAAGCATTTCTACTCTCCCCCCTTACTCATTTTATTTTGAAAGAAGATTTTCTGCATTACGTGTGGAAGTATCGGAAGTTCGATGTTGCGAATTTAAGGACGGTAAACAACGAAACTGTGGTCGTCCATTCGCCGGGCCTTCACAATTACAACTCTGGCCCCGATTTCTTCAACGGTCAGGTTTCCATAGCTCAGGTGCTGTGGGCCGGGAATATTGAAATCCATGTTCTTTCAACCTCCTGGTATAAACATAAGCATCATGAAGACCCTGCTTACGACAATGTGATCTTGCATGTTGTGTGGCAATTTGATGAGCGCGTTTATAGAAAGGACGGTTCAGAGATCCCTACTATCGAGCTTCAACATTGGGTATCTGCCGCTACTGTGGCTGCCTATAAAAAGTTATTTCGTAACACAGCGAATTGGATTCCTTGTGAAAGGGATTTTAGTATGGTGGATGATTTCACATTAAGAAATTGGATGGAACGGCTTTTTATCCAACGCCTTGAAAACAGGACAGATCGATTTGCACGGGATCTTGAAAATCTCAAAAACGATTGGGAGGCGTTGTTTTTCCAGTCACTGGCGGCGGCTTTCGGTACTAAGATTAATTCAGAATCCTTTAGAAGTGTGGCACAATCGGTCGATTTTTCCGTGGTGCGTAAATGCGCAACACAACCAAACATGCTGGAGGCTTTGCTCATGGGCCAGGCGGGGTTGCTGGAGGGAGCTTGCGAGGATCTTTATTTTAGAGTTCTCAAGGATCATTATTCATTTCTGAAATTGAAATATACAATACATAACAACCACATAATTTCGCCAAAATTCTTTCGGCTGCGTCCAAACAATTTTCCCACCATCAGGTTATCACAATTAGCTGCATTATACTGCAACAAACCTCATCTTTTTTCCAAGCTGCTGGAGGCGCGAACTAAGAACGATTATTACCATGTTTTACACTGCCAAGCAAATGATTATTGGGATACACATTACAGTTTCGGAAAACAAGTAAGGAACACATCTAAACGACTCCATACTACCTTTCTAGACCTGCTTCTGATAAATGTAGTTTTACCGTTAAAATTCTTTTATCTTAGAGAGAATGGGAGATTTAGTGATGAAGAGATACTCTTGGTGTCGCGTTCCCTGAAAGCCGAATCCAACACCATTATCCGAAATTTCAAGGAGGTAGGAGTGAGTGCAGAAGATCTTCTGGAAAGTCAGGCACTTTTAGAACTTAAGACTAATTATTGCGATACAAAAAAGTGTCTTCAGTGTGCAATAGGTAACAAGTTAATTCGAAAAAAGTTGTGAAGGGATAATCTGGAACAAATAATTAAAAAGTAGTAATTTGCAGTAATGTTACAACTGGTTTACAACATCCGTTATTATCTCGAGAAACGCGGGTATTATGTGTGTGCGAGGTTGGCCGATCGATTGGGGATGCGTGCTAAAAGCGTACGGCTTTTTTTCATATACGTGTCGTTTGCCACCCTGGGAGTGGGATTTGCGATCTACCTTACCCTGGCCTTCTGGTTGAAGTTAAAAGACCTGGTTTATACTAAACGAACCTCGGTATTCGATCTATGAGAAATTTTTATAAATCCGAATTATTCGGTGCAATATTCCTAGTCCTTTTTGTCTTTATGGCGGGAGTCATGGGTTTTAAACTATTCTCTGGTTACAGCTGGATAGATTCGGTCTACATGACCGTTATCACTATTACTACGGTTGGTTATGGGGAAGTTCACCCCTTGAGCCCGGGCGAAAAAATATTCGCCTCCATATTAATTATCTCCAGTATATTTATTGTGGGTTACGCTATCAAAGTATTTTCCGAATATATTTTAGGACAGAATAATATTGGAAACTTTAAAATTAAGAGAGTGAAGAAAACTATCGAAAAAATTGAAGGGCATGTGATCGTATGTGGTTTTGGACGAAATGGAATGCAGGCGGCAGAAAAGCTTCGAGATTACGACCAGGAGTTTGTTGTTATCGAACAAGACGAAGCTTTGGTAAATCAGCATAGAGATGAAGAAATACTTTTTGTTCATGGAAACGCCATCGAGGATGAAGTTTTAATGGAAGCTGGAATAAAAAACGCTTCTACTTTAATTTGCGCCTTACCAAGCGATGCTGATAATCTGTTTATTGTATTATCGGCAAGGCAGATCAATCCCGATTTGAAGATCATTAGCAGGGCTACCGAAGAGACCAGTTTTCAAAAACTCAAGTTAGCAGGAGCCGATAATGTGATCCTGCCCGATAAGATTGGGGGAGACCATATGGCCAACCTGGTGGTTACTCCGGATCTTGTGGAGTTCCTTGACAACCTATCGGTTTCGGGTGAGAAAGACAGCATTAATGTAGAACAGATTGGCTTTGATAATATATGTCCCGGTGGTGAGGAAAAATCGATACGTGAGTTGGATATCCGTAAAAAAACAGGTTGTTCGATCATTGGGTACAAAGGACCGGACGGAGCTTATATAGTAAATCCGGAACCGTCGCTTATGCTTCAGAAGGATTCTAAACTTATATTAATTGGCAGACCCGATCAAATAAAAAACCTGAAAGAACTTTATAACGTTTAACAGAACCTTACCTTTTTTATGTATAAAATTTGAAAACGGCTATTTTTTTTAGCATCTTGCCTTGCTTTTAACCAGTATCTAACTAAAAATCCAATTATGAAGAAATATCTTCTCTCACTATTTTCTTTTCTTATCCCCATTATAACATTTGCACAGGAAACCGAAGATGTTGGTTTCGACCAAAAGATCGATCAGGCCTTTCAACCCGTATCAGATTTCTTTACCCAGGTGATATTCTTTGAGATTGGAGGGATCCCCTTTGTATTGATCTTGTTGGTAGTGAGTGCGGCCTTTTTCACATTGGTTTTTGGATTTCCCAATATTCGTTTCTTCGGTAAAGCGATAAATACAGTTCGTGGAAAATACGATGAAATAGACCATCACGAAGTTGGAGACACGGCAGCAGCAGTGGATGGCGATATTAGAGATACAATTAGGGATGAAAGTAAGGAAGGAGAGGTAAGTCACTTCCAGGCCCTGGCAACAGCAGTTTCAGGAACAGTTGGAAATGGTAATATTGCTGGTGTTGCCCTGGCAATCGCCCTGGGCGGGCCCGGTGCCACCTTTTGGATGATTGTTTGCGGACTTCTGGGAATGTCCACTAAGTTTGTGGAGTGTACACTAGGGGTACAATACAGGGACGTAGATGAGAACGGAACCGTATATGGCGGCCCTATGTATTATTTGTCTAAAGGATTGAAGGAAAAAGGTTTTGCCATGTTGGGTAAGATCACTGCCGTCCTGTTTGCCATTTTCTGTATTGGAGGATCGTTTGGAGGAGGTAATGCGGCACAATCCAACCAGGCAACCATAGTTATTAAAGAATTATTCGATTGGGAGAGCACAGGTGCAGGAACTCTTGTAGGAGTTGTACTGGCTATCCTGGTGGGGATCATTATCATTGGAGGTATTAAGCGTATTGCTTCCGTTACCGAAAAGATCGTTCCTTTTATGGCCGTACTATATGTAGTATGTTGTCTTTATATCATTGGAAGCAATTTCTCATTGGTTGATGATGCCTTTAGTTTGATCTTTGCAGAGGCGTTCAAGCCTACGGCAATTGGAGTAGGAAGCCTTATAGGTGTATTATTGGTAGGATTCCAACGAGCAGCTTTCTCCAACGAAGCAGGAGCTGGTTCGGCTTCTATAGCTCACTCTGCGGTACGAACTAAATACTCGGCTAGTGAGGGGTTAGTTGCCCTCCTTGAACCTTTTATAGATACAGTAGTTATCTGTACAATGACAGCCTTGGTTATAATCATCTTTAATTTTGGTGGTTTCTTCGAATATGGAGACGCAACCGGAGCAGGAGTGGTGATCATCGATGGAGCTACCTACGAAGGGGCAGGAATTACCTCCAAGGCCTTTGCCGAATATATTCCTTATTCTAAAGTATTTTTAACCATAGCAGTGGTGCTGTTTGCGGTATCGACAATGATCTCGTGGTCTTATTACGGACTTCAATCGTGGAAGTATCTCTTCGGAAGAGGGAAAAGGGCAGACCTTATCTATAAACTGCTTTTCTGTACCTTCGTTGTGATAGGTGCTGCGGCAAGTATGGATTCTATCTGGGCCTTCTCTGATGCCATGATCTTTGCAATGGTATTCCCTAACATGATAGGGCTTTATTTCCTATTCCCGGTGGTGAAAAAACAATTACGAAGGTATCTGGATGCAATAAAGCTTGCACGTTAAAACGAATTAAAATAACAATTCTAACTCCCCATGAAAATGTAAGGAGTTATGAATTGGCTAAGATCCCATCTCACTTTCGACAAAGGTCAGCGTGATGGGATCTTTCGTTTAATAGCCTTTGTTCTGTCTTTGATCGCTTTAAATGTTTTCGTAAAATTCGAGGCGACAACCAAGCTGGATATGAGCGCTCCTCTGGTAGTAAAGCTTCAGATAGAAATGGATTCTCTGAAAAGGCTTCAGAAAGAAAAAGATACAAGAGAGATCTATCCCTTCAATCCCAATTACGTAACGGAGTATAAAGCCTACACTTTGGGACTCTCTGTTTCCCAATTCGATAAACTGAAAGCCTACCGGGAACATGGAAAATGGATCAATTCTGTTTCAGATTTCAAAAAGGTAACCGGAGTTTCAGATTCTCTTCTGAAAGAGATAAGTGTATATTTTAAATTTCCGGAATGGGTTACCAACAGGAAAAAATCTGGAAAGAATTACGTAAACAATTACGACAGGGAGTTAGATTTTGCAGAAAAAAAAGACCTGAATACGGCCACAGCGAAACAGTTGGAGGAAATCTATGGAGTAGGAAAGACCTTAAGTAAACGAATAGTCGCTTATAGAAATAAACTCGGTGGATTTGCTTCTGAAGAACATTTGTTCGAGGTGTATGGGTTGAAGGAGGAAGTTATTGAGCGGATAAAGGATCGATTTGCAGTAAAAACTCAAATTGATGTTGAGAAGATGAAAATTAATGAGGTTTCTGCGTCGGATATTGCTACCATTCCAGGCATTTCCTTTGAGAAAGCGAAAAAGATTTGGGAGTTTGTTCGTGTTAGGGAAGGCCTTGAAAATCTGTCTGAACTAGAAAAAATTGAAGGTATCTCAGCCCGTGAATTACGCCTAATTAGGTTATATTTGTCCACAGAATAAATTATTGCTTTCTCAGTTTCGGGTACGATCATTTCAACTATTTTCCGAAATTGATAAAAATTGAGACGAATATATGAACGAATTATATTTTACCGAGGAACATGAGTTTTTCAGAAAGAGCTTTCGGGATTTCCTACATAAGGAAGTGGTTCCCCATATTGAGAAGTGGGAGAAGACCGGCCACATCGAACGTTTTATTTGGAAGAAGATGGGGGAGATGGGTTACTTTGGAATTTCATACCCGGAAAAATATGGTGGCCTCGATCTGGATATCTTTTATCTCGTTATTTATCTGGAAGAATTGCAGAAGATCCGCTCCGGTGGTTTTGCTGCAGCAATGTGGGTACACCCTTACCTTGCTATGTCTCATTTGAACGCAGAAGGTAGTGAAGAAATAAAGCAAAAGTATCTAACTGCGAGTATAACCGGAGATATGATTGGTTGTTTGTGTATTACCGAACCTTTTGCCGGAAGCGATGTTGGCGGGATGCGAACCACAGCAGTTAAGGAAGGTGATCACTATATAATAAATGGGTCGAAGACCTTTATCACTAACGGGGTATACAGTGACTACCTGGTGGTTTCTGCTAAAACGCATCCGGAGTTAGGCAGCAGGGGGATAAGTCTTTTTGTAGTAGACAGGGATACTCCGGGAGTCTCGGCGACCAAACTAGACAAACTAGGTTGGAGAGCCAGTGATACAGGAGAGATTGCATTTGACAATGTAAAAGTCCCGGCGAAGAATCTTTTGGGTTCAGAAAAAAAAGGATTTGGTTATTTAATGCAGCATTTAGCGCTTGAACGAATAGTGATGGCTATCAATGCTCATGCACGTAGTGAATGGGCTCTAGAGTACACCATACAGTATATGAAGGAGCGAACTGCCTTTGGCAAGTCGATCGATAAGTTTCAGGCATTACGTCATAGAGTAGCCCAAATGGCAAGTGAGGTTGAAATGTGCAAATCTTTTAATTACAGTACGGCCTATCAGGTAGGTAAGAAAAAATATGTGGTCAAGGAAGCAAGTATGGCGAAGCTAGTCTCAACTCGTGTAGCAGACGAGGTTGCATACGATTGTTTGCAGCTACTGGGAGGCTATGGTTATGTGGAAGAATATCCTTTGGCACGAAATCTGAGAGATAGCCGTTTAGGACCTATAGGCGGAGGAACTTCAGAAATACTTCGGGAGATCATAGCAAAGATCGTGATCGACGGCAAGAAATACAAGCCGGCCACCTGATACATTTAAGGTTGTTCGCGTTATAAGTCTTATATTTCGACCGATAAATTTTTCAACTTAACCTATCACCAATGATGAATTTACGCTATGTAAAACTTTCGATCTCAATTGTAATTGGCCTTATATGCAGTACCTCGATCGCCCAAACCGAACTCAAGAGTAAAGTAGCAGATTTCCTCACATTTCTTCCTATTGAGAATGCAAATATTTATATAAAGAATACCACAATTGGTACCATTAGTAATACCGATGGAAAGTTTGTTTTACTTGTACCACAGGAACATGTGAACGATACACTTATAATCTCCTCCATAGGATATCAGAGTTTTAAAACTGTGATAAGTGAATTTGATAATTCCATGGATATTTTTCTGGAAGAAGATATCGCGAGCCTGGACGAGGTCGTGGTGGTTGCAGAAACCCGGCCAAAAACAGGGAATGAAATATTTCTGAGGGCGATAGAAGAACTACCGGACAATCTACCGGAACAGCCTTACCTGCAAAAGGGTTTCTTGCGGCATAAGGAACGCAATAAGAAGGAATACAAGTGGCTTATTGAAAGTGCGATCACGGTATACGATTCCAGTTATGCTTCAGGATCAAGGAGGAATTTGAAGATAAATGTAGATGAGAATAGGAAGAGTTATGATTTAAGAGAGGTTGACAGTCTGTTCGCCTACGCCTCTTATCTAAAAAACCGTATTAGAAACTTCAATATCAGATCTCAAAATCTTAGAAGGGATACCATCAGGACCTCTTCCCTGGTGGAAGCCATACGATGGAACGACAGAAGGGTGAATGGTTTGGATAACTTACTGAAAGGGAAATTGAACCTGGTAAGAAATGCCAATATGAAGAAAGCATTGTTTGGAGAAGAAGTTCTGGAAACTCACCAGTTTAGCCTAGACACGATTCTGGTGGATAACGGAAGAAAGATCTATAAGATAAAGATATCCGGAGGGAAGGAATATGTAGGGTTGAATACACCGAATATCTATAATGAAGGGTTTGAAGCCCAGGGTTGGGTTTATATATACTGGGATAACTATGCGATCAAGCGTCTTGAATACGAGCTAATAGCTGCATCCGATGTTCAGAAAAGACGAAGTAAGAGCCTTTTCGGAACCCAGTTAAATCATAAACTCATTATCACATATAAGGAATACGGCGAGAAGATGTATCCCAATTATTTTTATTACCAGACACCAAAATTGGTGAATATAGGAGATCGATCTTCAGACAGGGAGCAAAAAGAAAAGGAACTAGGGATAGATCGGGACGAGCAATTCTATTATACCATTCAGGAGATATTGTTCACAGAGATTATCCAGGAGCCCGAATTGGTATCAGAGGCACTACAACAGGAAGAATGGTCGGCCGACATATTTTCCTCTAGGCCTTATAACGAAAAGTTTTGGGAAAGCTACAATGTATTATTGGAAAGTGAGGAAGAGGAGAAGTTGATCCAGGATCTAAGTCAGAGAGCTTCCCTCTTCAAACAATAATTTTTTTGGAAATCTTAAGGTTCAATTATAAATTACTTTATATATTTGCCATCCCAAAAGAGAGGAGGTGATGACACTATGTTAATTATACCAGTTAAAGACGGAGAAAATATCGATAGAGCTCTAAAGCGTTTCAAAAGAAAATTTGATCGTACGGGGACTATGCGTCAACTACGCAAAAGGCAGCAATTTACGAAGCCTTCAGTAAAGCGTAGAGCGCAAATTCAGAAAGCTCAATATATCCAGCATCTTAGAGATCAGGAAGACATCTAGGATCTGATAAATTATATGTAACCGCCGTTGTTTTGAACATCGGCGGTTTTTTTATGCCTTGAATTGAAATTTTTATTGACTTTTTTAAGTTGTAACTTTAGCCAGGAACCAGTTAAATACCTACAACGCACTATGCCCTTCTCTCAATTTACAGATTACCTACAACTGGAAAAGAACTATTCTGCCCATACTGTTACGGCATATTTGAAGGATCTGGAGTTTTTTGCTCAATTTTCTAAAGAGAATTATGATGTGGATACCATCAATGAAGTCCCTTATTCGATAATTCGGAGTTGGATCGTGCAAATGGTAGAGCAGGGAATATCCAACCGTAGTATAAACCGAAAGGTATCATCGTTAAAGGCGTATTATAAATTCTTGCTGAAGACGAAACAGATAGATGTTAGTCCGTTGGCCAAACATAAGGCGTTAAAAACTTCCACAAAGGTGCAGGTGCCATTTTCGGAGAAGGAGATCGATGATGTGCTGGCTCTACTACAGGAAGCCGAAGGATTTGAAGGGCTGCGCGATAAACTTATCGTTGAACTGTTTTATAGTACAGGGATGCGTAGAGCAGAGTTGGTAAATCTAAAATGTAATGATGTTGTTCTCGATCAGGCGACTGTTAAGGTTTTAGGGAAAAGGAACAAAGAGCGGATCATACCGTTATTGCCCTCTGTTGTGGAATCGATACGCAAGTATTTAACAGCCAGGGATGAATTAAAAACTATCCGTGATCAGGACTTTTTATTGCTTTCTAAAAAGGGAGTTAAAATATATGAAACACTTGTTTACCGAATAATTAATTCATATTTTAGTTTAGCATCCGAAAAGGTGAAAAGGAGTCCGCATATATTGCGACATTCTTTTGCGACCCACCTTTTAAATGAGGGTGCCGACCTAAACGCAGTGAAAGAACTGCTTGGGCATTCGAGTCTGGCTTCCACTCAGGTTTACACGCACAATAGCATTGCGCAACTGAAGGAAGTGTACAGGAACTCGCATCCCAGAAACACGAAGTGAGTATTAACCAGAACTTTGCAAATGGTATTCTTCTTTTTCATTTAGTTTGAGTTTAATCTAATTGAGAAAGGGAGATTAATATTGTATAAGTTGAAAATTGAAAGAGCCCTATGAAAGTAACCGTACAGACCCCCAATTTCGCAGCCGATCAGAAGCTTATTAATTTCATCGAAAGAAAGTTGAATAAGCTGGAGCAGTTTTTTGACAAAATAATTTTTGCCGATGTTTTTTTAAAGGTTCAGAAAACCAGTGAAAAAGAGAACAAATCGGTAGAGATTTTGCTCAGTGTTCCCGGTGGCGATCTCATTGTAAAAAAAGAGGCTAAAACATTTGAGGCAGGCACCGACGAATGTGTGCAATCATTGGAACGACAGCTTAAAAAACGAAAAGAAAAACTAAGGCAACATGCCTGATGAAATTTTCTCAAAAAAGTTTTTTTGATTAAATAATTTATATACATTTGCAGTCCGTTAGAAATAGCGGACTTTTTTTATGGCTTAAATACAGCAAAAAGCCGATGTAGCTCAGCTGGCTAGAGCAGCTGATTTGTAATCAGCAGGTCGTGGGTTCGAGTCCCTCCATCG
>ENA-OWNT01000572-OWNT01000572.1-seawater-metagenome-genome-assembly--contig:-NODE-572-length-76376-cov-6.159937_pt1 | contig 76376 bp, 53 predicted proteins | sample MGYA00238136_ERZ651165 | MGnify/ENA primary metagenome ERZ651165 (study PRJEB26861, sample SAMN08777766) | seawater metagenome | isolation source: coastal seawater | place: USA: Florida | collected...
GAGATCGACATCGACCTGCTGTTTCAGCTGGCCGACATGAAGCCGGGGCGAAATCACCGTATCGCCACTGCCGGAAAACACGATGATCGGTACATTCAGACGGCCATACCGCGCGGACTGTTCGGCAAGCTGGTCCTGCAATGCCTTCACATCGCGCGCATTCGCCCGGAAATTCCGCGGCCGGAACAACAGGCCAATTGCCGATTTCTCCGAATAGCCGGCGGGCACAGGTGCGGGGTCGAACACGTCATTGATGCCATTGCCCAACTGACCCGGCCCGACGAGCGGCACAAGCTGACTGAAGACCGGACCGACCAGGGGCGGCGCTGCAAAGGAATTGTACCAGGCATGACCGCCGCCGCCCCAGTCATGGGTGACGGGTGCCAGCAGGACGAGCCCGCTGACAAGGTCCGGACGGTCCAGTGCCATACGCAGCGCGACCGCCCCGCAGAAGGAATGGCCCACGATCACGGCCTTCTCCCCGGGCGCAAGCGCGTCCAGCACACCGGCCATTTGCGCGGCCTGGACCCCCAGATCCTGCGCATTGTCGGGACGCGCGGAATAGCCATGTCCCGGCCGGTCGGCCATCAGCACGCGGTGCGAGTCTGACAGTTGGGGCGCGAGGGTCCAGGTGAACTCGCGGGCATTGGCACTGGCCCCATGGATCATCAGGACCGGCGGGCCCGCCTCCCCTTTCCGGATCACATGAACCGCAGACTCCTCCACCGGCACCATCTGCCCGATCGGCGGGTGCGCCGTCTCGACCCGCGTCTTGTAGGCAGCGCTGGTCACGCAGGCGCCCGTTCCGAGCGCGCACAGTCCGAGAGCGGTTGCCGTCAGCATCCGCCTCAAAGGCCCTGGCCTTCCGACAGCTTTGACAGGCGTTTTTCGGCGGCCAGTGCCTGCTGCATGCGGGGATAGATGGTCAGCGCCTCGCGATACGCTTCCAGGGCGTGCTGGGGCGACCCCATGCTTTCGAACATCATGCCGAGGCCTGCCCAGGCGCCGAAATGGCGGGGTTCGAGTCGCAGGGTCTCGTTCAGATCGCGCAAGGCTTCAGGATAATTCTCATCCCTCAGAAACAGGGATGCGCGCCGGTTCCACGCTTCGGGATAGTCCGGCTTGATCAGGATGGCCCGGTCGAAGAAGGCCCGCGCCGTTTCGAAGTCTCCGGCGGTCTGGGCATCGACACCGCGCTCCATGATGACATCCACCGTCGGAGAGCCGGATTCCATCCAGGATGCCCAGATATCCAGCGCCATGTCGTTGGCCTCACTGTCGCTCGGCGCATTGCGCAGCTTTTCGAACATCTCGTCCGAGGGCTCGGCATGCGCCGCGCCCGCAAGGAGCAGGCAAGCCAGGAGGAACGCTCTTATCATCTGTCAGATATTATGCGGCCCGTGCGGCGCGGCAAGCCCGGCTTGCCATCACAGCAGGCCTTCCTGCGTCAGCGCCTGTTCCAGTCCGGCGGCGCGATCCGGCACGCGAACTCCGCGGCGGCGTGGACCTTCGGCGCACCGTCCGCCGCCGATCTGGTCGGCCGCCCGCTGAAGGAGCTCGTGCCGCGCGACCAGTGGCCGTTCTTCGAGCGCCGCATGCGCGAGCTCGAGGAGCACCCGCAGCGCGAAGCGGATGGCGGACTCGTCGTCGACGATGAGGATCTGGTCGGTCATGGCGCACCTCCGGATGCCAGGTCTCCTGCGGGGAGCGACAGAACCGCCCGGCAGCCGCCTTCGGGTTGGTCCATGAGCTGCACCGTTCCGCCGTGCTGATGGGCGATGGCAGCGCAGATGGCCAGACCGAGACCCGAACCGGTGGGTCGGGTGGTTGCGCCAGCGTCGAACAGGCGCTCACGCACCTCCGCTGCGATGCCGTGGCCGTCGTCGCGCACCTCCAGGATGGCCGCCCGGGCGGTGTGGCCCACCAACACTCGGATGGTGCCCCCCGTCGGGGTGGCCTCCAGCGCGTTGTGCACGAGGTTCTCCACCACCTGTGCAATCTTGCGGCCGTCTGCCCGTACCTGCTGGCGGGCGGCAGTGGGTTCCATCCCGTCCAGGGGCTGGGGACCGATGAGACGAACCCCGTGTCCGTCGGCGAGCACCTGCCGGGCCGACAGCACGTCCTCCGCCACCGTCCACAGGTCGCAGCCCGGTGCCACGCTGGTGCCTCGGGGACGCGACAGGGTCAGCAGGGCGTCCAGGCGGTCCCGCATGCGCTCGAGCTCGGTGGAGACCACCGCGAGCTGGGCCCGGGCCGCGCTCCCGTCCTCGGCCCGACGCTGCCGGTGGGACACCAGCGACATCACTGCGGTCATCGGGTTCTTGAGCTCGTGGGCGAGGGCACCGGACAGCCGCACGAGGTCGTCGTGGCGCTTCTCCAGCGCGAGCCGAGCCCGTTCTTCGGCCTGCTGGCGCTCCCGACCCTCGCGGTCGAGGCGGACGCGGATGGTCCCCATCACCGCGCTTCCCACCAGCATGGCGCCGAGGAGAACCATGCCGAAGAGGCCGGTCGACCAGGGTGTGCGGTCGCCGGCAAGGACTGGCGGAACGAGCGGGGAGCCTGGACCCCTCCAGAGGGCCTCGATGATGAGGACGACCACCACGGCCACGAGGCCGCCGACGAACGGGTACCGCCGGGGGTGTTGGAGGGTCGCGATGATCATGCTGACCGGCACCACCACCACCGCGAACGGGCTGTGCAGGCCTCCGCTCACCAGCACGAGGTTGGTGAGGGTCAGCAGGATGAGACCGATGGCCCAGCCCGGTGAGGTGTCGGCCCTGCCCAGGGGTCCGCGGCCCCCGGCAGCCAGCTCCAGGAGCCCGAGGCCCAGGGCGCTCACCCCGAACAGTCCCCACCGCCAGCCACCGAGGTCGCCGTGGGCCCAGAGCAGCACGAAGACCACGAGGTGCCACAGGGCGCCCATCCGAGGGAGCCGGAGGAGCAATCGGGAGGAGCTGGCGTCGGCCACGGGGCCTCCGTTCGGGGGTCGGCCTGCCACGGATAGCAAGGACTGTGCCGACCTCCCACGCAGCCTGTCGCGCACCGATGGCAATTGGCGCCCGCGGAATCTGGCGCCCGCATGGCCTCGGCGCATGCCGTGCTCCAGTGTTGTGTTCGCGGCCGCTCCCTTTCGTTGGCCCCGCAGGCGTTCTCGTGGTGCCTACATACACCCCTGTGGACGGCTCGCGCACGTGGCTGTCAGGCGGTAGCCGAGTGGATTCAGCTCAATATGACCACGTTGTTCTCGGCTACGGTCCGATAGCCGGAACACGACGCCGTCCGCCTTGGTAGAGCCCGAGAGGAACAGGCAACAGCTCGGAGCGCATCAGGCAGGCGGGCCATCGGGTGGGGACACAGCTTGTGTTTGCGAGGAGCGGGAAGTCCCCGGGCAGTCGGTCGACAGGCAACACAACCCTGGTCGCCGGCGGGTCGTGCGACACCCAACCTTGCACGACCAGATCCACGAATGGAGCGCCGAGCCATGACCAAGACAGGCATCATATGCAAGCGCGTTCGCTTCTGCTGGCGGAGCGAGCGGTGACAGATGCCGCATACACGGTCGGCTATGCCAGCCCCTCGCCGTTCATCCACGCGTTTCGACGGCAGTACGGACATCCGCCATCTGCCGTGCAACGAAGGGGCGCGACCCTGGCGTAGCCCGAGTTGCGGTAGCGGGTTGGGCCACGACTGCGCCCATGCTCCGGGTGAGTCCTCGAGGCCCTGTTGGCGCGGAAGCACCGCAGCAATGGCAGCTCCCTACTCCAGCCAGATGTCCACCGAGCTGCCGCGCAGGTGCGATGGGGCCGGCGCTAGCGAAGCCGTGGCGTGGAGCGCGACGGCGTCGTCTACCCGGGACCCCAGGAGCTCCACCCGCTCCACCCGGCCATCCGGGCCGACGAACAAGCGCGCCCGCACGGGCTCTCGGGCGCGGCAACACGCTTTGAGGGCCGCCTGGGCCGCGTCGGACCAGCTGACGTCGGCTGGGGCACCCCGCACCAGCACATCCTCGCCCCCCGGGCCGTTCGCCACGGAGATGAACAAGGCCGCCGCCGCTGCCATCGCGACGCCCACCGCCAGGCCCCAACCCGCCCTCGGCGCCGCGGGATGTACGGTCCTGGGAGCACTCCGGATGCCGGGATCGGTGGCCTCCCGGACGCTTTGGAGCACACCTTGCAGGCGCTCCAAAGTCGTTGCATCGGGCCGCCCATCCGCGGAGAGCAGGGCCGCGAGTTCGTCGAGAGCGTCCCCATCCTCGCCGTCGCCCACCCGGTCGAGTAGCCGTGACAGCTCGTCATCCGCCATGGCGCATTCCCGTCTGGCGGACCACCCCATGGCCCGCAAGGAAGGCCCGGATACGAGGCAGGAGCACCTTGCTCACCCGCATCCGCAGCGAAGCCGGTGTGCGACGCGCCCCCGCCGTCAGCACGAACCGCACCGTGGCCACGGTGTCGGTGCACTCGCCGATTACGACCCGGTCCGCGCCCTTGCCATCCGGCGAGGGCAGCCGCTTGACCCGGAGCTGCTCGGTCAGCAGCCGGGCGACCTGCTGGGCCCGGGCATGTGCGAGCTCGGGCGACTCGTCTTCCGTGGCGCCGCCCTCGACCTGAACCTGCGTGGCCACGCAGGTGCGGAGCAGGCGCACCACTGGCTCGATGCGGTGGGTGGCAAAGGCCGTGGAGTTACGCGGAAAGGAAACCTCTGTGTCCACCGATAGAGTGTGCTCGTCGGCGATGCGCGACCATGGCACCCGCTTCCCTTCCGACTCATGGTCGAGCCAGACCGAGAGGAGAGTCCAATCGGAGGGCAGGAAATTGTCCAACACGAAGGCCCGAATGCGGGGCAGCACCCGCCGCAAGTCGAGGGCGGCATCCATGCGGGGGCCACTCGCCTCGGGCGCCAATCCAGCTTCCGGCACCTCGTACACGAGTCGACGGTCGCGCCGAAGTGTGTCCCGGGCACCGTTTCGGGCGATGGTGACGTACCAGTTGCGGAAGGCGTGGCGGCTTGTGCCCGCCCGCGCGGGATCAAAGGTCTGCAGCGCCCGCACGAAGGCCGCGTCGGCCACCTCTCGGCCGGCATCCTGGGGGTCGGGCAGCGTGGACAGGACACGGGCCGCCACGGCAGTGGCCAGGCGCTGATAGCGGAGCCACAAAGCGGCGACTGCATCCTCGTCGTCGCCGTGGTTCCACTGCAAGAACAGCTCGGTGTCCGAGAGGGACGGCTGGCTGAAGGCGTGCAATTGGGTCATCATCGCCGGGGAGGGATGGGGTCGATGGATCCGAACGCGCACTCTTGCATATCAGGCCTGTTCGGGCCAACGGTGGGCCTGTGTCTCGCGGCGTGCGACGCCCGGAGCCCGGCTCGGGACAATCGCGCCTGCGCCCAGCCGGGGCCGTCGGGCACCACCCGCGCCCTGCTGGTAGGGGTCTCGGACTACCAGCCCTCTGCCCCCGGGGACTGGCCGAGCCTCCGCAGCGACGCCGATCTGTCCCGGATGCGGTCCACCCTGGGCGCCCTCGGCGTATCCCACATGTGTGTACTCCACGACGAAGAGGCCGACGCGGAAGGTATTCTCGACGGTCTTCAAGAGGTGCTGCTGCCCGCTGTTCAGCCCGGCGACCACCTGCTGTTCTACTTCGCCGGCCACGGAACCTCCGTACCCGACACCGACGGCGACGAGGCCGATGGACGAGACGAGGCCCTGGCGCCCCACGGTGCCCTCAAAGGCCAGCCCGACGGACTCCTGGTCGACGATACGCTGGCCCCGGTGTGGGCACGACTGCGGGCAGCGGCGGGGAGCGCGGGCAGCCTCGTGGCGGTGGTCGACGCGTGCCACAGTGGCACCATCACCCGGGGGGCTTCACCCAACGGCGGCTCGATGGGCACCGGTCCGTGGCTGGATCGTGGAGCGGCCAACAGTGCCCCTTTTGTGCTGTTCTCTGGCGCCGACGACCGCGGACGCGCAACGGAGACAGCGACCGGCGGCCGGCTGACCACAGCCTGGACCCACGCCGTGCTCGCAAGCCACCAGCCCCGTAGCTGGGGACAGATCGCCGCCGAGGTGAACCTGCAGATCTCGATGGTGGCCGCCGGACAGCGACCCGTGTTCTCGGGTCCGCCCGATCTGGGCATGTTCGGAGGTCCCGGCGATGCGAGCACGCTCTGGGCAGTGCACGCAGTCGATGCACCCGACCGGGTCACCCTTCGCGCCGGCGCCCTCCATGGCCTGCGGCGGGGCGACCAGGTGGACGCCGATGGGCTCACGGGCACAGTCGAGGCCATCACGCCGACGACTGCCCGGGTGGTTCTCGAGTCCCCGGGCAAGCCTGCCCACCTCCTCCGCACACGCTTCGCGTCGACCAAGGCCCGCGAACACGCCACCCTCGACCCCGGTGAGTGGCGCGATGCCGAGGTTGCCGTGCGCCTCACCCGAACGCACCGCGATGCGGCCTGCCGTCCAACAGCCGACCCGCGCGATGTCCTCGTGGTCGGCGAGCGCTTTGGCCTGGAGCTGACCCATACCGGCACCCTGCCCGCCTGGGTAGCCGTCGCTCTGACCGACAGCACCGGCCGGACCGTCCCGCTGTGGCCCACGAGCGCCAGCGCCGGTTCCCTGCTCCACCCCGGGCAGACCTGGGATGTGCCCCTGTGTCTCGAAGCCACCGAGCCCGCTGGCATCGACAGGGTCCACGTTTTCGCCACCGACTCTCCCGTCAATCCCCACGGACTGCTGGGGTGGACCACGCGCGATGCCGCGGCGCCGTCAACCCGGGGCTGGCACACCACCATCGACGTTCCGGTGAAGCTCAGCCGCTCCCCCACCCCACGACCAAGCGTACCGCCGGACCCGGCGCCGGTGCCGCGAACAGACCCGCACCCTCCGATGCAGAGCCCAGCACCCCCGCTCCGGTGACCCTCGGGGCCCTGCCAGCCCCTGAGCCCACGACGGTGAGCGCATCTGGATCCTGCACCCAGGCCCGCTGGTCAGCGTCCAGCCGGAGGGCCGTCAGGTGGATCTCTCCGAGCACCGCGACCCGCACGCCGCCGACCGTGGCCAGATCCACACCGAAGGCAGGCACCGCGCTGTAGACTGGAACAGCTGCGCCGTCCCGTAGATCGGTGCGCAACCGGCCGCTTAGCAACGCGCCCGCTCCTGGTCGGCCCACCCGCACCCCCGCCCCCACGCCCGGCTGCGGCCAGGACGCTCGGGCATCCACCGACCACCGGGCGTAGTGGCCACCCCCGGCCACCAGTCCGAGGCCGACGCCATCCCCGGGCGCATCGGTGGCCCAGCTGGCCACGGGCTGCACCATCCAGCGCGCTCGGCCGGTCGTCGACACCGGAGAGCCGAGCGCCACTCCGCCGGCGGGCTGTACCGGCGTGTGGGGGTCGGGCCCCCATCCCACGCCCGCATCGACATCCAAGCGCCACCGACCCAAGCCGACCGTCAGCCCTGCCAGCCCCACCACCAACGCTGTGTCGAGCTGCTGCACGCCGATGCCCTCGTCTGATGCGACCCGGACCCGCTCCTCCGCCATGGGCCGGACCCCCACCACAGCGGTCTGCAGGACCCCAGGTGCACGCCCCGCCTCCGGAAACGTCAGCCCCGGCACCACCTGTCCCCAAGAAGCGGTCGGACGACGGGCCGGCACCCGCGGCACCCGCGCGGAGGGGTCCCCCAGCGGCATGAGCACGAAGTCGCCGGTGCCTGCGACCCGCGAGAAGTCCGGAGTCTGTCGGTGTCCCCGTGCGAACGCCCCCTCGCGTACCTCCCGCTGCACCCGCGCAGCCAGCTCGCTGCCAGTCGTGTATGTCTCCACGTCCTCGAGGGCGTCGAGCAACGCAGCGGTGAACACTGAGTGTCCCCCCATGCCGCCGTCGAGCACCGCCTCATCCGCTTTTCCCGCGGTGAGAACCTCCAGGACCGGGCGGGAGGTGAGCTGGGACAAGGTCGCGCCGGGATCGGTACTGCTGCCGCGGAGCGACAGCGTGCCCGCGTAGCAGGCATCGGCAATGACCAGCTTGTGGCGAGCCGGCACATCGTCGAGCAGAAAGCGCCGCAGCTCGGCCATGGACAGGTTCAGCGCCGGCTCGAAACGGGGCCGGGGGTCGCCGTCCTGGGGCACCAGAAAGCCCAGGGGCTCGCCGGTCTGCGTGGTGGAGCTCACGCCGTGCCCGGCCCAGTAGACGAGCACCGCATCGTCAGCGTGGGTGTGCCGGAGGGCGTCCAGTGCGCGCCACACCTCGACTTTTCCTGCGTCTTCCTCCAAGAGAAGCACCACCTCGTCGAAGGCGAACCGGTCTTCGAGCAGCCGGGCCACCGCCTGGGCGTCGTTGACGGCGTGGCTCAGGTCGAGGGCGGTGCCCGAGTAGTCATCGATGCCGACAACCACCGCCACCCGCCGCCGGTACAGCCCTTCCGAGTCGGGCATACGGTCGATCTTGACGCCGCGAAGAGGGGCCGCCACCGCCGCCCCCACCACCAAGCCCCACATCAGCTCCGCCGCCGCACGGCCAGCAGCGGCAACAGAAGCAGCCCCGCCTGGCTGCCCCCGCAACCCCAGCCGCAGACCGACCGGAATTCGCCCGCGATGGGCGCCGAGGCAGCATCTTGTCCGTCGCAGTCCTGGTCGCGGCCGTCGTCGGGCCAGTCGGTCGCACCGGGGTGAATGGTCTCGGCCAGGTCGTCGCAGTCGTCTGCGGGAACTGCGCCGTCTGCGAGGCCGGGTTGTGTACACGCATGGTCGTCCGACGGCACGGGTTCGGCCTCTGGATCGGCGTGACCGTCGCCGTCTCGGTCCACGCGGCACAGCTCGACCCCGTCGCAGTTCCCGTCGACTCCGTCGCCCACTCGCTCCTCTCCGCCAGGAAACACGGCTGCATCCGCATCGTCGCAGTCAGTGGCATCTTCCACAGTGCCCTCGGGCTGCACACAGTCGAGCTGGGGCCAGCTGGGGTCCCCAAAGCCGTCTTCGTCGGCATCGCGGAACCAGGTGCCCTGCTGCCCGACCTCCGGGTCGTACTTGTCGCAGTCCTCTTCGTCGCCCGCGCCATCCCGGTCCCAGTCCCGCCTGCCGTAGAAGGTGCCCACCTGACCGAGGCCGTACACCCCAGATACGAAGTCGTCGTGGCCATCCGAATCGAGGTCGCCCACCGCCGCGAGCCCTCCCCCGCCGGCCAGCACGGCGACCGGCCCCTCGAAGCCCGTCCCATCGCCGTAGTAGACCCAGGCTTGTCGATGGCTCTGCACCGAGACCACCAGGTCGGGCCAGCCGTCGGAATCAAGGTCGAGATCCCCCAGCAAGGCTGCGCAGAACTTCTCGCCGTCTTCGGGACCGTCGAGGGTCTGCTGGGCGACCAACGCGCCGTCCTCCAGGCCCCAGACCTGGAGCTGACCGCGTCCGGAGTGGGCACTGGGCGCACACGCACCGAACTCCTCCCTGCCGTCGCCATCGACATCCCCCAGGGTGGCGATGAACTGGCCCAGGTACGATCCTGCCTCGGTGCCGTGGCCCTGGGCCACACCATCCATGTCGCCCACGCGCTCCGAGGTGAGCTGGTCCTCTTCCAGCATGTACAGCCGGCCGCGACTGTTGTCCCATCCAGATGCCGCCACCACCAGCTCGTCGACGCCGTCGCCATCCAGGTCTGCCGACGCAACGGCCGCCCCGAACCGGGTCAGGTCGTCTCCCAAGACCAGGTCGGCGGGGGGCGGGGGGGTATCGGCGGGCTCGGCCGAGGCATCGAGGGCCGCGCAGTCCATGACGATGACGAGACCGCCCTGGTCGTTTTCGCCTGAGTTCGCATGCGCGAAGCCACCGGCGGACCTGCCGAAAAGGTCGGGCGACAGCAGCAGCGCGGTCCCCGTCTGATCCCCCGGTGCCACGCCCGCGAGGTCGACGAAGGGGTCGTGCTCCATGCCGCCTGAGCGTCCGAGGTACAGCGACCAGCCGCCCCGGAGCTCGTTGGCATTGGGTTCTCCGATCGCGACGTCGGCGCAGCCGTCCCCATTGACGTCCCCGACCGCGACCGCCGAACCGCGCTGACCCGACACGCTTCCCCACCACTCCTTGAACCACCGTGTGTCAAAGCCATCCGCGCCGGCTACGCCGCCGGAAACACCGAGGAACAGCGCCACATGGCCCTGCTGTTCACCCTCGTCGCCGTCCGCCAGGTGGCTCGCCGCGAGAAGGTCCGCCGCCCCATCGCAGTCGACATCCCCGACCGCCAGCCGGCTGCCGAAGCTGTTGTGGACTCCTACCAGCACCTGCTCCGCTTCCCAGGTGGCCGGTCCCGCCATCGCCATGCCCGCGAGAAGCACCATCATGGCGCCGCCTCGGGGACCAACCGCAGCCGATACGGCACGGAGAACTCCTCCTCCAACGATGCTGTCCGATTCGCGGTGGACTCGAGGCCCACCAACACCGAGACTGTGTCGTCCGCGCGCAAGTCCAGGTGCTGGTCGCTGCTTCCCCGCTCGTCGGTGAGACACCCACAGGTCCGGCCGTCGGTCCATACCATCAACAGGGGAAAGCGCAGGCCCTGGGCCCGTCCGGCAGCGGCGTGTTCGACCTCGGCGAAGAGGTTCCACAACCCGGCCGTTGGGACGGTCCACCGGAGGCCAACCGCCGCAAAGACCTCGCCGCAGGCCACGTCGCCCCAATGGCCTGCGTCTCCCCAGGTTCGACCTTTCGCGACCAGATGCACATCGACCTGGGGCCCGTCCTCTGCGTCGTCGAGCGCAATCTCCCCGTCTGCGAGCGCATCACAGACCTGCGCCGAGGGCGGCAGCTCCAGAGCAGGGTCGGGCTGGCATCCCCCGACGACCAGGGCAGCCAGCATGGTGATGAGTGGTCGCATGGCGTGGTAACTTTCATCCGATGACATCGAGAGGTCAAGTCCTGGGGGTCGGACTGACCCTGATGAGTGTCTCGGTGCCGGAGACGGCCCAGGGCGCACCGCTACACACGGTGCTGGTGGGGGTCGACGACACGGCCCCAGGCAGCGGACTGGCATCTCTCCACAGCTCGACCGACGTGGCCCAACTGCAACAGCTCTTTGGACAGCTGTCCGAAGACAGCGTGCAACAGACCATTCTCGTCAACGAGTCCGCCTCCCGAGACAGCATCCTGACCGCCCTGTCCCCCGTCAATCACCCGGCGGGGTCCCATGTGTGGCTCCACTTCTCGGGCCACGGGGTGCAGCTTCCCGACGAAAGCGGCGATGAGCCCGATGGCATCGACGAGGCGCTGGTGCCGTGGGGGGCCTCTCCAGCGCATGTCGAGACCCTGCTGCTCGACGACACACTCGGACTCCAGCTCGACCGGCTCCGCGCTCACCTGGGTCCCAGGGGCCACCTGACCGTCAGCCTCGACGCCTGCCACGCCGGCGGGGCCCTGCGCGGTGTGCAATCAAGTCCGGGGTGGCTCGACCTGACCCACGCCGTCGAGCTCGCCCCCCTGACCCTGCTGGCCGCCACCGATGCCACCGGAGTCGCCGTGGAGAGGGCCCGCGGGGACGGGGGGGCGCTCACCCTCGCCCTGGTGGACGGACTTCGTCGCGCAGGCGCCGCGGCCCACTGGAGCACCGTGCTCGACCACATCCGCCAGGACGGCCTGCCCGATGAGGTTCACTTTGTGGGCGAGCCAACCCGCTCGGTCCTGGGGGGCAACAAAGTGGCCGAGGTCCCGAGTCGCAAACCCCACCCGACCGTCTCAGATCCCAGCGTCGGTGTGCGCTTGTCCCTTGTGTCGGTGGACCCCACCCAGGACTGCGCCGCCACCGGTCCACAGGACACCGTCTTGCCTCTGGGCACCCACTACGGACTGGTGGTGCAGCACCTCGGCGACACCCCCGCCTGGGTCGACCTCGTCCATCGAGACGCCCACGGCGGAGAGACCCCCCTGTGGCCGCCCGCGCCCGGACTCGACGAACCCCTGTCCCCCGGTGCGACCTGGCGGGTGCCCCTCTGCCTGACCGCCACGGCACCCGTCGGGCCAGAGGAGCTGGTGGTGCGCGCCAGGTCGCGGTCGGGCACGGCGCTCGACCTGCGTGGGGTTCGGGTTGTGGAGGTGCCGACCCTGGTCTCGGAGGACCGGGTCGACATCCAGGTGGTCGCTCGGCCCGACCGCTAGTCGAGTCGACCCCACAGAAATCGGGGACGCACGTTTCGTCTCACCGACCGCTCCGCGTAGCGGCAAAGACGGCCACCAGATCGGCTGCTCCACGGGGGGACCCTGTGAGGACGCTGCGCTGGGGCCACTGCCTTCCTCGCCGACCTGCCCGGAGCCCGCCTTGTCCCGTCCCATCATCTCGTTCTGGCCCGCCCTTTCGCTCGTCCTGCTCTCTGCTTGCAATGGAGGCAGCGACAAGGGGACCACCGACTCGGGGGACCCCGGCACCACCGCGCCCGCCACCGACCAGGACGGCGATGGCTATGCCGACACTGAGGACTGTGACGACGCCGACGCCACAGTTCACCCGGGCGCCACCGAGGTCTGCAACGGGGTCGACGACGACTGCGACGCCCTCATCGACGATGCGGACGACAGCCTGTCCGACCCCTCGGCCGCGCTCGCCTACACAGACGCCGATGGCGACGGCCACGGCGACCCGGCCAACGCCACGCTGCACTGTGCGACACCCGCGGACGGCGTGACCAACGGCGACGACTGCGATGACGCCGACGCGGACACCTTTCCCGGAGCGGCCGTGCTGGACTCCACCTCCGACTGCATGACCGACGCGGATGGCGATGGATACGGCAGCGACGCCCCAGCCAGTGGGGTGACGGCTGGAACCGACTGCCTCGATGGCAACCCCGCAGCCCACCCCGGTGCCACCGAGACCTGGTACGACGGCATCGACGGGGACTGCCTCGACGACAACGACTACGACGCCGACGGCGATGGCGAGGACAGCGACAGCCACGGCGGCCTGGACTGCGACGACAACGAACCCGAGGTGGGCACCTTCGCCGTCGAGGCCTGCGACGGGGTCGACAACAATTGCAATGGCCTCGTGGACCACGGCATCTGCGGGGTGTGGGACCTCGACCAATTCGTGCGCATCGACGGCCTGGAAGAAGGCGACCGGGCATCGAAGCCCGCAGTGGGCGACATCGACGGGGATGGCGCCGACGACCTCCTCATCGGCGCGGTGGGACATGGCACCGGCACGGCATTCCCCGACTACGGGGGGGCATGGCTGTTCTACGGACCCGTGACCGACAGCACCGACCTCGACGGCGCCGACTGGTGGGTCTACGGCGACAGTGCCGGTGATGGCCTCGGCTACGGCAGCGCGGGCATCGCCGACATCGACGGCGATGGAGACGACGACTTCATCGTGGGGGCGCCCTGGGCCGACGGGGACCGAGGCGAGGTGATGCTGTACCTGGGCGGTGCCACCCGGCGCAGCGGGTCTGTCAGCAGCGCCGCTCCGTCCACCTCGGGAGGCTACGACGGCCACTTCTACGGCACCGACTACGAGGACTTCCTGGGCCACGGCGGCGTGTCCATCGGCGACATCGACAACGACGGGATCCCCGACCTGGGGGTGCCCTTCGAATACAACGACGACACTAGCAGCAACGACAACCACGGCACCGCGCTGCTTCTGACATCGAGCGGCACCACCCTGACCGGCGGCGCCTGGCATGCTTCGGGCGCCACCGACATCAACGGTCAGTCGACCGATGGCTTTCTGGGGGCCATGGCGGGTGTCGGGGACGTGGATGGCGACGGCATCGACGACCTGCTCATCGGGGCGGCCAATCCGCCGTGGGCACCGAGCCCCGCCTTCGTGCACTTCGTGGAGGGCGGCCAGTCCCTGCTCTCCAGCGGGGGGCGGGTGGACATCGCCGAGGTGTACCACTCGCAGTACAGCGCGCACAGCACCCTGAGCGCCGCGGACGGCTTCACGGTCGGCGGCGGCGGCGACATCGACGGCGATGGGTACGCCGACATGGTGATGAAGGAGAACTACGCCTACGACAGCCTCGGCAACCAGGTCGGCCATGTCTACGTCGTGCTGGGCTCAGCCTCGGTGCCGGGCAACGACAGCATCGACAACATCTACGACCTGATGATTGAAGGCAGCCCTTCATCCAGCGGCGCCCAAACCCGCTTTGGTGAGACGGTGGCGGTGACGCCCGACCGCGACGGCGACGGAATCTACGAGGACTTCGACGGCGACGGCGATGCCGACCTCGTGGTCGGTCAGAACGATCCGGACAACAGCGGCGCCTACGTCTTCTTCTCCGGCTCGCTCAAGGTCGAGCTCACCGCCGGCACAACCACGATGGTAGCCGACGACACCGCCAACGCCTTTCTCCACCAGCCCACCACCAGCATCGAGGCCCGCGATCTCGCGATTGGCGACCTCGACCACGATGGACAGGCTGATCTGCTGGTGGGTGCCGGCGGCTATTCGGCGGGCGGCCTGCCCAGCACAGGCGCGGTCTGGATCATCCCAGGCACGCTTCAGTAGCCGCGCACCAGGGGGACCTCGACCCACGAATCTCGGCGTGACGTTTCGTCGAGGTCCCTCCACGCGTAGGCCACATCCACCCCATCTACGGCTGGAGGGTCCATGCTCGCGCCCCAGGGGTCGTCCCCCGAACCTGGCATCCCATCGGCAGCGGCCTTCGGACAGACCCGACGCTTTCGCTTCCACCGCTGCCTCGGCAAGGGGGGCTTCGGCGAGGTGTACCGGGCGGAGATGATCACTGGCAGCGGCCTGCACCGCACGGTCGCGGTCAAGACGCTCCACGCCAACCTGCAAGGCAACGACGACGCTGTGCGGCGCCTGCGGGACGAAGCCCGACTGCTCGGTGTGCTGCACCACCCCGGCATCGTGCAGGTCTACGATCTCGTAGAGCTGCAGGGACAGCTCGCTCTGGTCACCGAATACCTCGACGGGGAAGACCTCGACCGGGTGCTCAAGACGTCGGGTCCCCTGCCCGAGCGGGTGGCCCTTGAGGTGGTCCGAGACGTCGCTGCCGCCCTCCATGCCGCCTACAACCGCACCCCGCCCGGCAGCGATCTGCCCATGCGGCTCGTCCACCGGGACATCAAGCCATCGAATGTGCGCATCACCAGCGGCGGGGCGGTCAAGCTGCTCGACTTCGGCATCGCCATGTCCCCCGAGCTGGACCGCGACGCCAAGACCGGCACCGGCCTTGTCATCGGGACCATGGGCTACCTGTCCCCCGACCGCCTCACCGCCGAGGAGGTGGACCCCCGCTCCGACGTCTACGGCCTCGGCTGCGTGCTCTTCGAGGCCGTGCGCCGTCAGCGGCTCTACCACCAGGTGGGCAAGGCCGAGCTGTTCCGCCTTGCCCTGGATCCAGAGGCCCACGACGCCTTTGTGACCGAAAGAATGGCCACCATCCCCGAGGGGGGTCGGGCTCTGGAGCCCCGCCTCGTCGACCTGATGAAGCGCACGCTGGCCTACGACCCCGAGGACCGACCGACCGCCGCCGAGCTCGAGGTGCTGTGCGACGACCTGGCCGCCGACCTGCCGGGCGCCCACCTCCGACGCTGGGCCCGCGGGCGCAGGTGGGCTGAACCCGCCTGGACCGACGGCAAGCTCGACGGCTTGGAGCTGAGCGCCTCGGGCATGATCAACTCGCTGGGGCCCCCCATCTCTGCAGACCACGTCACCGCTGGGTTCACCAGCAAGGAGACCCCAGACGCCACACTGCCTCTGCCCGCCCCGCACCGGGGGACCGCCAAGTCCGCCATCTACGCCGTGAGTGCCTTTGCGGCGCTGTTGGGGGTGGCCGCCAGCGCCGCGGGTGGATGGTGGGCTCTGGGACCCTCCGGCCAGGAGCCCGCGCAAGAAGCCATGCCTGTACCAGTGGTCGACACGTCGCCGGCCACCCCCGCCCCAGAGCCAGAGCCGGAGCCGGAGCCGGAGCCAGACCCCTCGGTGGCCGACACACAGCTTGAACCCGCTGCGTCCCGAACGAAGGCTCCCGCACCCAAGCCCGCGAAGCCGCCGACGCCCAAGCCAGAACGACCTCCAGCCGCCCAGGCCAAGGGGGTCGTGCAGTTCACGTCCATCCCCTACAGCGCGTCGATCACGGTCGACGGTTCGCTGGTGGTCAAGGCCAAGGCCCCCGTACAGCTGACCGCCGGCCAGCACACCGTCACGCTGCGGTCGGCCGATGGGCGTTCCACCACCCAGTCCTTTCGCGTGGACCCAGAGGCCCCCGTCGTGTTCTGCTGGGACTACGACCGGGGAACATTGTGCCGATGAACACCCTCCTACACGTCATTCTCGCGATCACACCCGCCCAACCCGTCGTGGTGGTTCGCGCCGATCTATCGGCCACCGACGCCGCCCGGCAGGTCGCTCGGGACAGCGTACTCACCGAGTCCGACCTCGACCCCGTGACCCTCACAGGCCTGGCCGGCGGACGTCCGCCCTTCGTCGTCGGTGATGGCCATGTGATTCCGTGTGGACGGGCCCCCACCACCGCCGAAGCCGTCGCCCGCGACGCCGACGAGGCCCTACGCCTGCTGGTGCGCCTCGACCACCAGGCCGCTCGAGACGCCCTCGAGGAGGCCCTGCAGGAGCTCGGCTGTCAGAAGGACCGCGTGTCGCCCGAGACCAGCGCCCGGCTGTACTACCTGTCCGGCCTTGTGCGCATCGACCAGCAGTGGCCCGACAAGGCCCGCGACGACTTCGCCCAGGCCCTCGTCTACAGCCCGGAGCTCACCTGGGATGCCCGCTTCGACCCGGCCGAGGGCAACGGGGCCCAACTCCTCGAAGAGGCCCGCAAGCGGGTGGCGGACAGCGTGCCCGCGGACCTCAGCATCGTTCCCGGCGGCGAAGAGCTCACCATCACCGTCGACGGCGCGGTGGTGACGCAGATGCCCATCTCGCTGCGGCCCGGCGAGCATGTGGTGCAGCTCCAAGGCGCCACGACCACCACCGTGCGTACCTGGCTGAAACCCGGCGGGCAAGCAACTCTGGCAGTCCCCGGCCTGCTGGAGGAGTCCCACGCCTACGCGCTGACCGACTCTGAGACCCAGGGCCCGGTGCGCACGACCCTCGACCCATCCCTTGCCCCCGACACCGACCTGTGGCTCGCCACCCCGTCGGGCACCTGGCGGCAGGACGAGGGCGGCACCATGACTCTGGTGGCGGCCCACAAGCCCCGCACCCGCGAGTACGTGCGCTCCAATGCCTGGCTGAGCGGCAGTGGCGGCGTCGCATTGCTCGGAGCCGGGGCCTGGGCGTTGGTGGAGCGGTCGCTCGCCACACAGGCCGCCCTGGAGGCCAATGGAGCCCCATCCTACGCAGCGTGGACCGCCGCCGACAGCCGCTTCGACGTCCACCAGTCCCGCTACCGCATCGCTCTGGGCGCCACCGCCGCGGGCGCGACAGTGGCTCTGTTCGGCGCAAGCGTGCCCCTCGGCCGCACCCAGTACGGCGGCGGTGCCCGATGAGACCCACGTTCTCGCTCTTTCTGCTCGCGCCTACCGGCTGCCTCACAGTTCCCGTCGAGTACACCGGAGAGGACAACCCCACCATCGACCACGACCGCGACGGCTTCGTCGAGCTTCCGAGCGATGGCAAGCCCGCCGACTGCGCCCCTGACGACCCGGCCCGCTTCCCCACCGCGCCCGAGTTCTGCGACGGGCGGTGGAACAACTGCGCCACCCAGGACAGCTGGGGGTCGACCCTGGAAGCCGGCACCGTCACCTTCTTCGACCTGAAAGGGCGGCCGGCCGACCTCACCGACGCCTGGAAGCAGGCAGCGACGACCAGGAATCCTCTGCGGGTCACGCTCGACGAGCCGGGCACCTTGTCGGTGTGCGGCGGCGAATGGCCAGTATCCATCGCGGTGACGAGTGCCGATGTCCACTTGCAGGGGCTGGGCACCGATGAAGCACCTGCGGTGTTGTCCGGGGCCGGCCAGTCCACCGTGGTCCACATCGACGCGCCGGGCGCCGTGCACATCGAAGGCCTCCAGATCTCCGACGGCGTCGGCACCGCGGCCAGCCCGGCAGGCGGCATCCAGGTCGACCGGGGGGTCGTGCAGCTCACCGCGTCGACGCTGTCGGGCAACAAGGGGCAGGCCGGCGGCGGAATCCATGTGGTGGACCAGCTCGCTCTCTTCGATGTGCGGGTGGAAGGCAACGAGGCGACGGTCGGCCACGGCGGCGGAATCTTCGTCGCAGAGTCCGGGCAGCTGTGGGCCGATGGACTGCACGCCACCGACAACCACACCGTCGTGGGCCTCCGCGACCTCGCAGACTCCCCCCGTGGCGGTGCCATCGCCAACCTCGGCACCGCGACAGTGCGGCGCAGCACCCTGTCCACCTCTGTGGCCACCGGCGGTGGCGGCATCTACAACGCCGGCGAGCTGGACCTCTCGGACACCTCTCTGCGCGACAACTACGGCGGCGAGGGCGGTGCGGTCTCCACCACCGCCGGCAGCACGACCCGCATCTGGCGCACCACCATGTCGGGCAACACCATCGGCGGCGGAGGTGACGGAGGGGCGCTGTTCAACGCTGGAGACACGTCCCTCGCCGACAGCGACCTCGTCTTCAACTGGGCCGCCGACCGCGGCGGTGGTGTGTTCAACGCTTCCACCGGCACGCTCGCGGTCACCGGCACCACTCTGGCCTCCAACTTTGCCCTCGAGGGCGGCAATTTCACGGACGAGGGGACGTCCACCTGGTCCGACTGTCTGCTGACCGCCGGTATCGCCCAGACCGGCGGCGGCCTGTACACCAACCAACACGGCCACACGACCCTGCACGACGTGGCCATCTGGTCCAACCGGGCGCGTCCGGACGACCCGGGCACCGGCGATGACGGACATGGCGGCGGCGGTGTCGCGGTGCGGGGCGGCACCCTGGTCTGCACGGCCTCCGAGGACTTTCGCGGCCCTGACGAGGAGCTCGCCCCCGTGTTCACCGCCAACACGAGCGATGCGGTGCCCGCAGGCGCGATGGTGGTCGCCGAGGCCATCGACCTGCAGACCTTCGTGAACTTCGACGGGTGCAGCTTCGGTGGAGGCGACCAGGCCAACACCCCCGTGACCGTCCACCTGGCCTTTCGTGGCGTGCAGTACGCACTGGAGGGCTTCGGCGGCGAGCTGGTCTGCGACCTCGACCGCTGCACCTGCGACGGCGGCGACTGCCCCACTCCCGACGACACGGTGACGCCATGAGCAAAGACCCACCCGAGGAGCCGCCCCCGACCACCTTCGTGCGCCTGCAGAGGCCCCACACCGGCGCCCCCCCTTCCGCGCCCGCCGCACCCCAGCCTCGACCTCCCCCTGTCCAGACCCGGTCCGCGCCAGTCGTGCGGAGCGGGGCGGGCGGCTTCTCGCACTACGACACGTCTCCCCAGACCACCCAGGACCGCCTGCAGAGGGACGGGCGGACGGCCCGGGCGGCCCTGTTCGCGTTGCTCGGGCTGATGCTGGTGGGGGCGTTGGGAGTGTGGATGGCGTTGTGGGGGATTTGAAGAGTCGGCGTGCAGAATTCCGCTTCACGTTTCGGCAGCTCCGCGCCCGTTCGTAGGCCCCCCGAACGACTGGCACGGCCCCGGTGGATGGGGTCCCGCGGAGGACAAGGGCATGGCAAACGCAACGGGTGGGCGACTGGTGGGACTGGGCCTGCTGCTGGGGACCGGATGTGGGGGGATCGACACCAAGGTCGACGGGGACAGACTCGCACCCGCGGTGGGCTTTGATGCACCCGCCAATGGGACCGAGGTCTTCGAGGGCACCGAGGTCACCTTCATCGCACAGGTCATCGATGACGGTACCAGCCACGCCGACCTCGAGGTCGTCTGGTATCAGGACGGCGCCACAAAGTGCGAAGACGCCGTGGTGGAGGAGGACAACCGCACCTCCTGCACGCTCACCGTCTCTGCCGACACCACCGTCAAGCTGGTCGCCACAGACCCCGTCCGAAACTCCGGCGAGGCCAGCACCACGGCCCACGCCCTGGCCAACCAGCCCCCCACCGTGGCCTTCACCGAGCCCATCGAAGGCCCCGAGTACTACGCCGAGAATCCCCTCGACCTCGCGCTGGTGCTGTCCGACGACTTCGACGCCCCCGCCGACCTCGCCCTGAGCTGGAACAGCGACATCGACGGCGTCTTGAGTCCCTCCGGGGGGCCGGCCACGACCGACGGCACCTGGAGCGGCTCCGTCTCCCTCGGCGCGGGCGTCCACACGCTCACCGTCCAGGCGACCGACAGCCTGGGGGCCTCGGCGAGCGACTCGACGGTCGTGGAGGTGTTCGGAGCCAACACAGTGCCTGAGTGCGGGCTCGATGTCGTCTCGACGAACGTGGTGCTGGGAGACATCGTGGAGGTCCTCCTCACCGCGGGCGACGAGGAGACCCAGGAGTCCAACCTCCAGGCCTCGCTCACCAGCAACATCGACGGCCTGCTCCTGCCCGACATCGCCATCCCGGCCAGCGGCGAGAAGACCGAGTACCTCACCGGTCTGAGCGGGGGCACCCACACCCTCGAGTTCCGGGTGATCGACGGCTACGGCGACGATGTGACGTGCAGCGCGACCGTCGAGGTCTGTGACGACCGCTTCTACCGAGACACAGACGGCGACGAATTCGGCGACCCCGACGACTCCCAGCTCGCGTGTGAGGAGCCCTCGGGCTTCGTGGCCGACGACACCGACTGCGATGACGACGACGCCTTCACCCACCCCGGAGCAGCCGAGTACGAAGACGCCACCGCCTGCATGACCGACCGCGATGAAGATGGCTACGGGGCCACGGTGGTCGTGGCAGGTGCAGCTGCGGGCACCGACTGCGACGATGGCGAGTCCACCACCCACCCCGGCGCGGGCGAGGTCTGCGACGAGGTGGACAACGACTGTGATGGCACCGTCGACGACGGCGTGCAGACGACCTTCTACGACGACGACGACGGCGATGGCTACGGCGATGCGACCTCTGCCACGTTGGCCTGCTCCGCCCCAACGGGCACCGTCACCGACAGCACCGACTGCGACGACTCGGCCACTGCGGTGAATCCCGCCGCCAGCGAGGTCTGCGACACCATCGACAACGACTGCGACGGAGACATCGACGACGACGACAGCTCCGTCGATGCCGCCACCTTCTCCGAGTTCTACGCCGACACAGACGGCGACGGCTACGGTGACGCAGGCACCACCACCAATGCCTGCGCCGCCCCTTCCGGATTCGACTCCGACGACTCGGACTGCGACGACACCAATGCGTCGGTGAGCCCCGCGGCCACCGAGGTCTGTGACACCATCGACAACGACTGCGACGGAGACATCGACGACGACGACAGCTCGGTCGACAGCACCACCTTCTCCGAGTTCTACGCCGACACAGATGGCGACGGCTACGGCGATGCTGGCTCCACCACCGACGCCTGCGACCTGCCCACCGGCTTCGTCGAAGACGACTCCGACTGCGACGACGACGACGATTCGGTGAACCCCGCCGCCACCGAGGTCTGCGACGGCAGCGACACCGACGAGGACTGCGACGGGCTGGCCGACGACGACGACAGCTCCGTGAGCACCACCACCCAAACCACCTGGTACGCCGACTACGATGGCGATGGCTACGGCGACTCAGACACCACCACCGAGGCCTGCGACCAGCCCACCGGCTACCTCCTCGACACCAGCGACTGCGACGACACCGACTCCGCCGTGAACCCCGCCGCCACCGAGGTCTGCGACGCCGTCGACAATGACTGCAACGGCGACATCGACGATGACGACGGCTCGGTGGACACCTCGACGACGGGCACCGACTTTTACCAGGACGCCGATGGCGACGGCTACGGCGATGCAGCGGCCTCGGTCACCACCTGTGCGCAGCCCACGGGCTTCGTCTCCAGCGACAGTGACTGCGACGACGGCGACAGCGCCGTGAACCCGGGGGCCATCGAGGTCTGCGACGTCGACGACACCGACGAGGACTGCGACGGGCTCTCGGACGACGACGACAGCAGCGTGACCGGCACCTTTACCGACTTCTACGCCGACACCGACGGCGATGGTCACGGCGACAGCACAGTCTCCACGACCACCTGCGATGCCCCTTCCGGCTACGTGGCCGGCGAAGAGGACTGCGACGACTCCGACGCCGCTGTGAACCCCGATGCCTACGAGGTGTGCGGCGACGGCATCGACAACGACTGCAATGGGGACACCGACCTGGGCCTCTGTGGGGCACTGGCCAGCGCCACTGACGCCGACCTCGAGATGCTTGGGGAGAACGCCACCGACCGCGGCGGCATCGACGTGGCCATCATCCCCGACGTCAATGGCGACGGTCTCGACGACATCCTCGTCGGGGCCGACCAATACGACGAGCACTACACCGACGACGGCCGCGCGTATCTCATTCTCGGGGGCACCTCCGGCTCCATGTCGCTCGGCGATGCCGACGCCATCTTCAAGGCCTCGTCGAAAGGCAGCCACGGCTATCAGGGCCTCGGCTCGGCGCTGGCGGGCGGCGACATCGACAACGACGGCTACGGCGACATCGTGCTGGGTGCCTATGGGGCTGACCCCCGCAACCACACCGGGCAGTACCCTGGCGGCGTCTACGTGCTGCGCGGCCCGGTCACCGGCGAGATCAGCCTGACCTCGGGCGCGGACATCGCGCTCCACGGCGAGGGTTCGACCTCCGCGAGCTACGCCGGGAAGGCCGTCAGCGTGGCGGGTGACGTCAACGGCGACACCCACGTGGACATCCTGATTGGCTCGTATGGCGCAGGCTCGGGCAGCACCGGCGGCGGCGCGGCCTACCTGCTGCTCGGTCCGGCCACGACCATCGGAGCAACAGCAGACTTGTCGGCCGCCGATGCCAAGGTCGAGGGGACCGGCAGCGGAGACACCTTCGGCTACACGGTCGGCGCGGCCGGTGACCTCGACGGCGACGGGCTCGCGGACATGCTGTTCGGCGCCTACCTCAACGACGACGGGGGCACGAACGCCGGCTCGGTCTACATCACCTACGGCGACACCAGCATCACGACGTCATTTTCGGCCTGGGACCAACAGCTGACGGGCGCATCTGCCTCCGACCAGCTCGGTGTCAGTGGCCTGAACTACGCCGGGGTAGGCGACCTGAACGGCGATGGGTACGCCGATCTGGTGGTGCCCAACCAGTATGACGACACCAGCTTCACCGACGGCGGCGCGCTCCACATCTTGTACGGGCCGGTCTCTGCCTGTGGGGACACGACCGCGACCGCCTGCGCTTCGGCCCGCATCACCGGAACCAGTACCAGCGCCTTCCTCGGTCGCATGATCGCAGCCCTGGGGGACCAGGACGGCGATGGCCTCGACGACTTCGCGGCGGGGGAGCACGTCAACAGCAAGGTCTACGTCGTGCATGGGGCCGGCTCCCTGGCGGGCACGAGCTCCATCACCTCTGTTGCAGACGCCACCATCTCAGGCACCCTGGCCTCGGACCGCCTCGGACATGGCCTGTCCGGCAACGGCGACGTCAACGGCGATGGCGTGCAGGACCTCTTGACCGGCGCGCACTCCCACACGCCGGGCGGTGCCGGTGCCGCCCACCTGTACTTCGGTGGGGTCTGGTAGGCGGGGCGGAAGACCATTTCCGGGAATTCCAGGTCCCACGTTTCTTCTCGGAGGGGTGGACCCGTAGGGACCGCGACGACCCGAGCCCCACAGACGTGGACGGGTCACCTGGAGAAGACGGATGTTGAACAACGCAGGCCGCGTGGCCACCCTCCTTGGACTGCTGCTGGGACCCGGCTGCTCGATAGAGACCCCCATCAAGGGCGACGTGCTCGCGCCGGTGCTCGGCTTCGAGGCGCCCGAAGAAGGCGCCGAGGTCTTCGAGGGCACCGAGGTGACCTTCATCGCCAAGGTCATCGACGAGGGCACGAGCCACGAAGACATCGCGGTCACCTGGTATCAGGACGGCGACTCGAAGTGTGATGACGCCGTGGTCGATGCCGACGACCGCTCGTCGTGCACCTTGACGGTGACCGCGGACGCGACGGTCAAGGTGGTAGCGGAGGACCCGGCCCGAAACCAGGCCGAGGCCACCATCGCCGTGTATGCCCTCGCGAACCAGCCGCCGACGGTCGCCTTCACCGAGCCCGTCGTCGGACCCGAATACTACACCGAGTTCCCACTGGACCTCGGGCTCGACCTGTCCGACGACTTCGACGCCCCCGCCGACCTCACGCTGAGCTGGGCGAGCGACGTCGACGGCGTGCTGAGCCCGTCTGGCGGTCCCGCGACCAGCGACGGAAGCTGGAGCGGGTCCGTCGAGCTGGACGCGGGGGTCCACACGCTGACCATCCAGGTCGTTGACAGCCTCGGCGCCTCCGCGAGCGACTCGGTGGTGGTCGAGGTGTTCGGCCCCAACTCGGTGCCGGCTTGCGAGCTGGAGGTTGTCTCCACCGATGTCGTGGTCGGCGACACGGTCGAGGTCCACCTGTCCGCATCCGACACCGAGACCGCATCGGCCGACCTCGAGGCGTCGTTGGACAGCAACCTGGACGGGGTCGTCCTCCCTGCCATCGCAATCCCGGCCAGCGGTGACAAGACCGAGTACCTCAACGGGCTGTCGGCTGGCACCCACGCACTCACCCTTCGCGTGGTCGATGGCTATGGCGACGACTTCGAGTGCTACGCCGAGGTGAAGGTCTGCGACGACACCTGGTATCGGGACAACGACAACGACGGCTTTGGCGACCCCTTGGACGCGGTCGTGGCCTGCGACGCCCCATCGGGATTCGTGGAAGACGACACCGACTGCGACGACACCGACCCGTTCACACACCCAGGTGCCGCCGCGATCGAGGACTTGAGCGCGTGCATGACCGACGGCGACGGCGATGGCTACGGTGCGCTCGTCGTCGTTGCCGGCGCTGTGGCGGGAACCGACTGCGACGACGACGAGCCATCCACCCACCCGGGTGCGACCGAGGTCTGCGACGAGGTGGACAACGACTGCGACAGCAGCGTCGACGAAGGCGTGCAGACCACCTTCTACGACGACGACGACAGCGATGGCTACGGCGACCCCGCCTCCTCCACCCTCGCCTGCACCGCCCCGTCCGGCACCGTCGCCGACAACACCGACTGCGACGACACCGACGACGACATCAACCCCGCCGCCGATGAGATCTGCGACCCGGCCGACACCGACGAGGACTGCAACGGGCTGGCAGACGACGACGACAGCGGCGTGACCGGCACCTTCACCGAATTCTACGCAGACGCTGACGGCGACGGCCGCGGCGACCCCTCCACTACGACCGACGCCTGCGACCTCCCCAGCGGCTTCGTCGAAGACGACGAGGACTGCCTCGATACCGACGCCAACACCTACCCAGGGGCCGCCGCCTACGAGTCCGCCACCGACTGCATGACCGATGCAGACGGCGACGACTACGGCGACAGCTCGCCCTTCGCCGCGGTCACCGCCGGGCAGGACTGCGACGACGACGACAACGCTGTCCACCCCGCCGCTACGGAGACCTGCAACGAGGTCGACGACAACTGCGATGGCACGGTCGATGAGGGCGTGGAGACCCGTTTCTACGCAGACACCGACGGCGACGGATACGGCGACCCGGCCGCCACCGACGACGCCTGCTCCGCCCCCACCGGCTTCGTGTCCGACGACACCGACTGCGATGACACCGACAGCGCCGTCCATCCCGCTGCCAGCGAGGTCTGCAATGGAACCGACGACGACTGCGACGGCGACATCGACGACGACGACAGCTCCGTCGACACGTCCACCTACACCACCTGGTACGCCGACTCCGATGGCGATGGCTACGGCGACCTGTCCTCCACCACGCAGGCCTGTGACGCCCCCACCGGCTTCGTCTCCGATACCTCGGACTGCGACGACACCGACGCGGCCATCCATCCCGCAGCCGACGAGATCTGCGACACCGCCGACACCGACGAGGACTGCAACGGGCTGTCAGACGACGACGACCCCGGCGTGACCGGCACCTTCACCACCTGGTACGAAGACTCCGATAGCGATGGCTACGGCAACCCCAGCGTGTCCACCGACACCTGCGACCTACCCACTGGCTACGTCGACAACGACGACGACTGCGACGACTCCGACGGTGGGACCAACCCGGGTCAGGCGGAGGTCTGCGATGCGGCAAACAAAGATGAGGACTGCGACGGGCTCGCAGACGACGACGACCCGAGCGTGGCCGGCACCTTCACCACCTTCTACGCAGACGCCGATGGCGACGGCTACGGCGACCCGTCCTCCACCACCGACACCTGCGACCTCCCCTCCGGCTTCGTCTCCGACTCGACCGACTGCGACGATGCCAATGCGGCCATCCACCCCGCGGCTTCCGAGGTCTGTGACTCTGCAGACACCGACGAGGACTGCGACGGACTGGCCGACGACGACGACCCCGGCGTGACCGGCACCTTCACCACCTTCTATGCAGACACCGACGGCGATGGCTTCGGCGACCTGTCTGCCACCACCGCCACCTGCGACCAGGGGTCCGGCTTCGTCACCGACACCTCCGACTGCGACGACTCCGCAGCCTCCACCTATCCGGGCGCGCCAGATGCCTGGTACGACGGCATCGACGCCGACTGCGACGGGAACTCCGACTACGATGCCGATGGCGACGGCGAAGACAGCGACTCCTACAGCGGAGTGGACTGCGACGACACCGACGAGCTCGTGAACACCTCCGCCACCGAGGTATGCGACGGGATCGACAACGACTGCAACGGGCTGACCGACTTCGGGATCTGTGGCGAGTGGAGCCTCGACGACTTCGTGCGCATCGACGGCATCGCCCAGTCCGACTACGCCAGCGAGCCCTCGGTGGGCGACATCGACGGCGACGGTGACCAGGACCTCATCATCGTCGCGCCGGGCCACGGCTCGGCCACCGGCGTCGTCGACCATGGCGCGGCCTACCTGTTCTACGGGCCGATCACGGCCAACACAGACCTGAACTCGGCGGACTGGTGGGTCTACGGCTCGGGCAGTGGTGACGGGCTCGGCGGCGGTGTGGTCGGCATCGCGGACATCAGCGGAGACGGCTACGACGACTTCCTCGTCGGCGCCCCCTATGACGGCTCCGACAATGGCGAGATGCTCCTGTACCTGGGCTCCGCCACCCAACGCAGTGGCTACGTTGCGAGCCACACCACCTTCTCCTCCGGCGGGTACTACGGCCGCATCTACGGCACCGAGTCCCGCGACTTTCTCGGCCTCCACGGCGCGCACGCAATCGGGGACATCGACAACGACGGCATCGTGGATCTCGGCGCCTGGTTCGCCTACAACGACGACAGTGGCAACAACAACAACGGCTCGGCGCTGCTGCTGCTGTCCGACTCTGTGAGTCTCACGGGCGGCGCCTGGAACGCCATCGGTGCCACCGACGTCAACGGCCAGGCCACGTACGGCTACTCCGGCGAGGTGCAGGGCACCGGAGATGTCGATGGAGACGGCATCGATGACATGCTCATCGGCGCGTCCAATCCGTCGTGGGCGGGTGCCGCCCCCGCAGTGCACTTCGTCGAGGGCGGACAGGCGCTCCTCACCGCGGGGGGCTCCGTCGACATCGCGAGCGTGTACAACAGCCAGTACCTCGAACACAGCAGCCTGGGTGCAGGCAGCGGCTTCTCGGTCGGCGGCGGAGGCGACATCAACGGCGATGGCTACGCCGACATGGTCATGAAGGACAACTACGCCTACGACACGCTCGGCAACCAGGTGGGCCACGTCTACATTGTGTTGGGATCGACCTCGGTGCCCGGGAACAACACAATCGACAATGTCTACGACTTGATGATCGAAGGCGACCTACCGAGCTCCACGAGCGGAAAGACCCGCTTCGGAGAGACCGCCGCCCTCACCCCCGACCGCGACCGCGACGGCATCTACGAAGACTTCGACGGCGACGGGGATGCAGACCTCGTCGTCGGCCAGAACGATGGTGCAGACGGTGGGGTGTTCGTGTTCTTCTCCGGCTCGCTGCAGGACGACCTGACCGCTGGGGTCACCAACCTGGTCTCCGAAGACGATGCCGACGCCATCCTTCGGCAGCCCAACAACGACGACGAGGCCCGCGACATCGCGATTGGTGACCTCGATGGAGACGGATCCTCCGACCTCATCGTCGGCGCCGGCAACTACGACGCCGGGGGTACGACCGCGACCGGTGGTGTCTGGGTCGTACAGGGCACACTCGAATAGCCCTGGGTCACCCCCGCCATGCCCTCAACCTCCGACCGGGACTCCCCCGGCCTGGCAGGGCGCCACCCTCACGGGGCGAACAGCACTTCGCTTCGGTAGGCGGGCAGGCTCGGGTCTTCGGCGTCCACGATGTAGGCGATGAGTGGGGTCAGCTCGTCGAAGGGCACGCCGGGGTGCACGTCCGGGTCCCAGCGGAAGGGGACACTCTCGCCGTCGTACGTCCGCGCTTCCAAGTCGGCCGTCACCAGAGCCATGTCCCCCCAGTCCAAGCGCAGCAGCGGTGCTGGATAGGCGGAGAGGTCGATGGGCGCGCTGACGTGGAGCTCCAGGCTGCAGCGGTCGTCCACCCAGATGTAGCCGAGATGGGTGTCGCCAGTGCCAAAGAGCTCGCCGTAGAGCGCTCCGCCGCTGATGGGGGTGTCGCAGGACAGCTCATCGGGGTCTGGGCTGTCGCCCGTGTCGCCGGTGTCGCCGGTGTCGCCGGTGTCGCCAGTGTCACCGGTGTCGCCATCGCCGGTGTCGCCGGTGTCGCCAGTGTCGGCGCTGTCGATGGTGCCCGGAACGTATTGGTCCTCAAGCTCGGTGTCGGTGTCGGGGGTGTCCTTCGAGGTGGTCCCGCAGCCTGCGAGAAGAGCGAGTCCGGCGGCGTAGAGGGTGGTTCTGGTCATCGTTGCTCCGATGGGTCGAGGGGGCGACGACACCTTTCTCTTCCGGCGCGCGCTCGTCTATGCGCAGGTTGTGACAGGTTGTGGCAGAGGAATCACGCCGGTATGGTCCGCGCGATGTCCCGTGTCCCTGACATGCTTGACCTCCCGGCCTGTCGGGTCGACCTGCGAACGGGCGTCGTCCACGGGCTGCGCGACGGCACTCGCCTGACCACCACCGAGCTTGATGTCCTGCGCTATCTCGACCGCCACGCCAACGAAGCGGTCAGCCGACACACGCTGCATCGCGAGGTCTGGGGCCACGGCGACGCAGTCCTGTCCCGCGCACTCGACACCACGGTGCGTCGGATGCGCGGAAAGCTCGAGCCCGACCCGCGGAAGCCGGTCTGTCTCATCACCGTCCACGGTGTGGGCTACCGGCTGAATGTGGGGGTCGGGCGACCAAATGCGCTGGTCGAGGCGGAGCGACTGGTGGCCGGACGCACGGAGCCAGACCGACCGCGGGGTGTGCCCGCGTCGTGGAGGGGCCAGGAGAAGGTGCTACAGGAGGGCGTTCGCGAGGCACTGTCGCGGGGATTTCCCGATCGGGCCGCGGCGCTCGTGGTGGCGTTGCTCCGGCTCACGCGCTTCGGTGGGGACTTCGGAACCGGGCGCGACGTGGCGGCGCCAGTGTTGGCGGCCGGACCGTCGGCGCGCTGGCGGGCGCTGGTGCTCTCCGACCTGGCACCGCTCCAGAAGGGTGCCCGGGCCGCAGAGTCTCGGACCGAAGCCCTGAGCATTGCAGAGTCGATGGATGTGGCTGCCCGCCTCCGCGTGACGCTCACCCATCCGAGGGGGGTGGCACCCGAGCGCATCCGAACGGCCCCGACCGAAGCGAAGCGTGCGGGCCTGATTGCCCTCGAGGCACAGGCTCTGGGGGCTCGTGCCAGCCTTGGTGACAATCGCGAAGCCGACTTCTGCCGTGCATTGGCGCTCGCCGCTCGAACCGACCCATGGGAAGCGGCCATCATCACCGGCAACCGCGCGGGCTGGGAACGCTCGCGGGGAAACCTGGATGCTTCAGAGCTTCTGTACCGACGCGCCGGGGCCATCCTCGAGGACTGGCACGACCTCTGGAACGGGCAGCGGGTGTGGAGCAGCCTGGCCACTCTGCTCCACCAGCGCCTTCGGCTGGATGAAGCGCAGGCGGCCTACCAGCGCGCCCTCGACCTGGCCCGCCGGGTATCCGATGTCCACACAGTGGCCATGGTGGAGGCCAACCTCGCCTGCCTGCGGTTGGACTACAAAGAGCCGGTAGACCCCGGAGAGCTCGAGCCGCTCCTGGCCACATTCCGACGCGAAGGCAACCTGCTCTATGAGTGCGTCGTGCTGGGCAACCAAGGGGTGGCGTGGCGGCAGCTCGGCGATCTGGTGCGGTCCGAAGGCGCCCTCAGGCAGGCCGTTCAGGTGTCGATCGAGGCCCGGTCCGACCACCACCGTGCCGAGCATCTGGGCGAGCTGGGGACCACTCTGGCAACGGCGGGTCGGCCAACCGATGCGTTGCGTCTGCTGAGGGAGGCCGATGCAGGCCTGGTCGGCAACCCGAGTCGAGCGGCGATTCGGGCGCGCCTCCTGCTGCGTGAGCGGGCGCTGTGTGCAAGCGAGGGCCTGCCGATTCGTCCGGACCTGCTGCCTGCCCTCGCTCGGCTTGCGGATACCGTGCCACCGGTGCAGGGGACGGACTGGGAAGCGCTCGACCGCGCAGGGGACTGACCCCCGGGGACCGGCCCAACAGGCGTCGGGGGGGATTCAGGTGCCCTGTCCCGCTCGGTTTGCCGGTGCCAGGGAGGACGGGTCGGCCTTGAATTGCCGCTCCCACTCGCGACGAAAGCCGAACAGCGCAGTGGGACAGCGGGTGCTGAAGAATCGCTCCGCCCACTCCTCGTCTGCGGGAGCCACCACCACATGGCGGGTCTCCCCGGTGGCCAGATGGAGGTTGTAGCGGGTCCCGATGTGGTTGCCGTGGGAGAGGTTTCGGACGGGGCAGATCCAGACGATGTCGTCGGCGCGCTCCAAGAGGGTCCGGATGCCCTTGTGCCGGCTCGGGGACCGCAGTGCCAGGAAGGCGAAGTAGCCGCCCAGGGACAAGAAGAAGCCGCCCAAGCCAACCTTCAAGGCGAGGTTGGCGGTCGCGCTCATGGTCGGGTCGTTGAGGAAGAGCAGGAGGACCCCGAAAGGCAAGCAGATGAGGGCCAGCACCCCCAGCGCGATGCGGGTCTTTCGGACCATGCGGATGAAGGGCGCAAGCTCGGGTCGGTCCAAGGGGGCCTCCTGTCGAGTCGGTGAGGGAGAAGTCGGTCGTCCTGGTCCACCAGGTCGGGGAGTCCCCCTGGCATCTGGCCTCGGCGCACGCACGCGACGCGCCCGAGCCGTCACCTGGGTGTCAGTCCGGGCACCAGAGCCGGCACGGGCGACCCTTCCTCCCCTCACTCGGGCGAGTCCACCTGCGGGTGACCGTCGCCGATGTCGCGGTCTCCACGGCGGTCGGTCTGCGCAGGTCTCGCGTGCTATTCGACGGCCGATGGAGCCTTGTCTTGGACGCCGACAGCCCCCAGTCGCCCGACCTGTGGCCCGACATCGACCTGTCCCCCATGGAGGGCGCCCTCCTCGCCTACTTGACTGCCTCGGTAGGACGCGTCGTCTCCTCGGAGGAGCTGCTGCGCGAGGTCTGGGGCTACCACCCCAGGGCGAGGAGCACGACCGTGAAGACCACGGTCCGTCGGGTTCGCCAGAAGATCGAGCCCGAGCCGGCGCGGCCCCGCCATCTGATCACGCTGCGGGGCCGCGGCTACCAGCTCATCCCCCGCCGGAGGCCCGACACGGAGCGCGCCGTGGTCCTCCGGCGGGGCCCCCCCACGAGCCCTGCAACGGAGCCCACACGATTCGTCGGACGGCAGCAGGACCTCGAGCAGCTGGAGCGGATGCTCGCTGAGGACCGGCGGCTGGTGACGATTCACGGAGGTCCCGGCCTGGGCAAGACGCGTCTGGCTCGCCAGCTGGCCGCCCACCTTGCCGAGCGGTATCCCGCAGGGATCTGGATGTGCGACCTCAGCCACACCACCGGGGTGGAGCAGGCCTTCGGTGTGGTGGCCGCGGCTCTGGGCATCGTGCGGCCCCCCGAGGCAGGCGCGTCTGTGGTCGAGGCGCTGATGGCCGTGCTCCGTCGACGCGGGCGAACCCTGCTCGTGCTGGACAATGTGGAGCAGCTCCCGTCCGCCGCCCACCAGGTGCTTCCACGGCTGCTGGGCCACTGCCCGTCGACTCAGGTGGTGGTCACCTCCCGCGTCCGCCTGAACGTCTCCGGCGAGGCCCTGCACGAGGTGGGCCCCCTGAGTCTCGACGAGGGGGCATCCCTGCTCCGAGACCGCATCGAGGCCATCCGAATCGACCGGGCGCAGCCCCTCGAAGCAGAAGTGTTGCGCGACATCGTCCAGATCCTGGAGGGGGTGCCACTTGCCCTCGAGATGGCGGCTGCGCGGGCTCGGGTGCTGCCTCTGCGTGAGTTGCGGTCCAGGCTGCGGGTGAGCTTCGGCGTGCTCGCGGCCCAGCGCTCGGATCGACCCAGCCGGCAACAGACGCTCCACGATGCCATCGCGTGGTCCTGGCGCTTGCTCTCGGACGACGAAGCCTCGGCCCTGGTGCAGTTCGGCGCGTTCCGCGGCGGGTGCAGCCTCGAGGTTGCCGAAGAGGTGATCGACGCGAGGCCCGGTCCGCTCGACGCCATCACCGCGCTGCTGGACAAGTCCATGCTCCGGACCTGGCGGGCGCACGGCCAGCTGCGGCTGGGCCCGTACGAGAGCGTGCGAGAGTTCGTGGTCGCACGCGGCGGAGGCGAGCTGGAGGCGGCTCGGGCCCGACACGCACGCTGGGCGGTTCGAGCGGCATCCCGCTGGGCAGCGGACTTCGACACCGAGCCGACCGCGGGGCCCTCCCTCTCTCGGGAGCTCGACAACCTGCTTTCCGCCGCCGGCTGGCTCATCACCCACAGCTGCCCCGAGGCGGCGGATCTGCTGTGGTGCCTGCGCCACATCTACTACGCCAGACGCCAGCCCGCCGACTTCCCCCGGTGGCTCCACAAGGCCCGGGACACCCTTCGGCTGACGCGACCGCAGGCCAGCCGCATCCACCTCGCCTTGGCCAGGTCCTACGGGTTTCGCCAGGAAGGGGCGCTCATGCAGGCCGAGGTGGAGCGAGGGCTGGCCCGCGTCGGCCCCACCGACCCCATCCGCGCCGACCTGATGCTGACCCGAGCCCGGGTCTGCGTCCGCCAGGGTGACCACCACCAGGCGGCGGAGCTCGCTCAGCAGGCGCTCGCCTCGGCGGAACGGCACGGCACCGAAGAAGGCCTTCCCCGTCACCTCAACGTGCTGGGCATGGCGCTTCAGAAGCTGGACCGACACGCGGAGAGCGTGGCGGTGTTTCGGCGCGCCATCCGGCATGCGGATGAGACGGGTGCCGCGCGCCTGGCAGCGACCGTGTGGAGCAACCTGGCGGTCAGCTACCGGACGACGGGGGACTTCCACCGTGGCCTCGACTGCCTTCGCCACGCCCAGGAGCTGGCACAGCTCTACGACGAGCCACGCCTCGTGCACTGGGTCAAGGCTCAGATGGCGCCCCTACACGCACACCTCGGAGAACTGACGCAGGCAGACGCATTGTTTCGAGAGGTCCTCGCCACCGACGCGGACCTCGACCAATCCAACATTCCCGCCGCGACCCGAGTGAATGCGGGAATCGTGGCGTTGCTGTGCGAAGACCTGCCGAGGGCGACCGCTGTGCTCGAGGCTGCGCGGTCGCAGCTTCGCGAGCTGGGCACTGCGGATGCCTCCATGGGCATCTGCCTGTCGAGCCTGGTCGTCTGCCGCAGCTCCGCCGCCGACCTGGAGGGAGCCGAGCAGACTGCCATGGTGCTCGCCGCTCTCGACCTCGCCGCGATGCCTCGGAGAATCCAGCTGCAGATCGAGATCTCGCTGGGCCACCTGGACCTCCTCCGCAGCCGTCGGGCTGAAGAACAAGGCCATCGCGAATGCGCGGCAAGGCACCGGGAGGCGGCCGAGCACCGGCTGAGGCACGGAGCCTCCGACCGGGACTCCCCCAGCCTGGCAGTGGTCCGTCGGCTGCTGGAGCGGGCCCTGGCGCGCTGACGCCAGCGCAATTGCGAGACCGCCAATACCATCGGCGCTGTGCGGCAGGGATGAAGCGGAGGCGGCCGGAGGCCGGTCGCCGAGCGAAGCGAGGGGACGGAGCGGCCCCGGGGCGCCGGCACGGCGCGCCGGGTTCTCGGCCGCGACCCGCAGCGCGAGCCCGACCCGACCGGAGGGAGGGAGCCGCCCGAAAGCGCACCTGGACGCGGCAGTCTTGCTGCAGTCCGGCCCAGAACAAGCCGAGGTGGTTAGGCCAGAGTCGTCGGCGGCTTCCCGTTGTGTTGCCTTGGAGAGAATCCATGAAACGTCGGGTTCGATGGGTGCTGGTTCCCTTCGCCGCGACAGGGCTTGCGTGCACAGGCCCGTTCGCACAGGCCCCGTCCGCCACAGCTTCCGGAGAGTCGATGGAACCCTCACACCCCGCCATCCAGAGCGCCCTCGCCAGCGACGTGGAGCTGGCGGAATGGGTCGAGACCCCCGCCGACTACATCCTGCGGCCGGCCCGCATCGACACGGGACTGAGCGCCTACAGCCTGTGGTTCGTCATTCCCACCGATGTCCCGGTGCCCATCAGCGTCTATGTCGCGCGCAACGACCAGGGCGAGACCCTGCTCACCACCGGACGCCCCCAGGCTGTCTGGGCCGTGCTCGCCGCCGACCCCAGCCCGCCCGAAGGGGAGGCCCTCGCCGTGCTGGTCCACGAGCTGCTCCGCGACCAGACCCGCGCGCAGCAGGTGGTCCCGGGCTCCACGACGGTCGACGCCGAGCCCATGGCCTGGTCGCTGGCCTTCGATGTGCAGGACCGAGACGCCGGGCGCACACGTTGGTCTGTCCGACTCGACAGCATCGGCAGCGCCGTTGCCACGCAAGCTTCCCCGGAGAACTGAGATGGGCGGACACTCGCACCAGCACAGCCATGCGCCCACCTCCTCGTCGGCGGGCCCCACCACATCCGGGCAGAGCACCGGCCTGGCCAGCCAGGACGGCTATGGCAACGCCCATCTCGCCGGTCAGCTCGACCACGGCCACAGCCACGACCACGGCGTCGATCCAGCCCCCGGCGCAGGCGGCATCGACCTCGACACGGAGCGTCCCGTCGGAGGTGCGGTCTCCCAGGAGGTCCGCGACGAGCTGTATGCCGAGCTGCTGGTGAGCGACCGGGCCGCCTGGCTGCTCAACGAGATCCAGTCTGTACGCGGCGACCTCGCCTTCCCGATGGTGTGGAGCGACAAGGGCACCTTCCACCGCAACGGCAAGATCTCGCTGCGCCGCACGAGCGACCCCGCCACCTGGTTCGCATCACTCGCCCACGAGCTGGTCCACCTGCTCACCTATGAAAGCGGTGAGGCGGCCGACGCCAAGACGATGGACTGCGAGACCTTCGTGCTCACCAAGATGGCCGACGAGATCAACGCCCAGGCCCTGTCCTACGTGGCCACGATGCAGACCGCCAAAGAGACCGGTGGTGCCTACTACGACGAGTTCTATGCGTTCATGGCGGCCAACCACCCCCACCTGATGGTGAGCGACGCCAACGCCGACGTCGACCAGCAGAACTGGGCCGAGGTGGAGGAGATCGCCCGCGAGTGGCTCACCGACCAGTACAAGAACCACCTGGTCACGAACAACACGAAAGAAAACTACTACGTGTATTGGGAGAACTACTGGGAACGAATCAACAAGCAGTGCCAGTAGGCTTCCGGGGGACTACTCCACCGTCCCCTCGAAACCCCACCAATGGGTGTAGTAGACCGTGTCGCCCCCGCTGTCGATGGGATCCTCCCACGTTCCCCACTCGAGGTGGAGCTCCCCATCGTACAATGAGACCTGGGCATCGGGCCACAGATAGGCATACGAATACCCAGGGTAGTAGTAGGTCCCATAGTATCCGTAGTATGAAAAGCCCTCGTAGACGATGATGGACGCCAGCGTGATGGAGCCGTCGTCGTACCCGATGAGCCCCACGCCGAATGCGTCGAAGCCATAGTGGAACGGACAGTCGATGGCTCTGCCCGATGACTGCTCCTCGTCGTAGACGCCGGTCACCCAGAAGGCCAGGTCGCAGTCGGGACAAACGTCGATGAGCTCCCCCTCGTGGAATCCTTCGACGCCATACACCCCGACGCACTGCCGGTCGTCGGCTTCGGCGCCTTGCCCCATCTGCACAGTCCAGGTGCCGTCGAGCCTGCCGTGGATGTCGACCAGTCCATCGCAGTTGTTGTCGACACCGTCGGTGGTGTCCTCCACGCGACCCGGGTTCACGTCGTGGTCGTCGTCGTCGCAGTCACCGCCGATGGAGCTTGTGTTGGGTCCGCCCTCGCAGGCGGCAACGCCGGTCTCCCGGCGCCCATAGCCGTCGCCGTCCATGTCGCGGAACCATGCGACCGTCCCCTCCACAGTGGGGTCCTCGTCGTCGACCAGACCGTTGCAGTCGTTGTCGCGGCCGTCGCAGATCTCCCTGGCCCTCGGATGCACGCCGGAGGAGCGGTCGTCGCAGTCCCCTGCCCTGTGGGACCGCAGCGGCATCGGTTGACAGCGCACACCCTCGATGCCGGTGCCATCCACACCAGCGCCGTCCCCGTCGAGGTCCTCGTACCACAACACCGCCGAGCAGTCGCCCTGAGGGTCGCGGTAGTCGGAGTGTCCATCGGCGTAGTATACGTTGGAATCCTCCATGGCCTTCGACGCCGTCGACTCACCACAACCCAATGCAAAGAGCAGCAGCCATCGCGTCTTCATCGGCGCCTCCGAATGCCCAGGAGCGCGAGCGGCGCCACGAGCCAGGCCGCGGCCGAACCGCCATCCTCATTGCAACCGCACGCGGTCTCCTCTTCCAGAGCGACCTCCTCATCGGCACACCAGTCGAGCCAGTCGGCTTCGCTCATGCACTCCGTGCCTTCGTAGGGATCGACGTAGGTGCAGGTGCCCGGCGTGTCACTCCAGCCGCCATCACACAGCGGGAAGCGGTCCTCCAGCTCCGGCTTGTATTGGATGTATCGAAGCTGGGACTGGGGGGTCACCCGGCTGGGGTAGAAGACGATGTCCTGGGTCGCCTCTCCTGGCGAGTAGCGCAGGTGCAGGCGGGTGACGTGAAAGCCCTGGCTGGACGGGGCGTCCCAGCCGAGGTTCACCACCTCCTGCACGTCGGGAGGCGGGCCGGTGCATGGGTCGCACTTCTGCTGTTGCGGCAGGAGCTTCCAGGCGTACTCGGTGGTCCAGATGGCGCCCACCTCGCGGTCATAGGCCGCCTCGAACTGCCCCGCGTAGAACTCGCCGAAGTCCCCCTCGCCCTCCCACATGCACTCGTCCTCGACGGCCAGCTCGGGGTAGTTGGCGATGCCCACCGCGCCGTCCTCCACGGAGGTGATGGCGTAGACGATGACGTCCTGCTCGCCGGTGGACACCGTGGTTCCCAGCTTGATGGGAATCCCGAAGACCTCGCTGTCGTAGCCGATCTGGAGCGGCGAGAGCGAGTCGCCGTCGCCGATGCCCGCCTCTTCACGCACCTGGGCTGCCAGAAAATAGCTCCCCCCGTCGATGTACTCCTGCAGCACGTTGGCGGTGTTGTCGGGCACCGCGTAGCCTTCGGCGTCGAGCCAGGTGAGCAGGTCTCCCGACTCCTCGGCCGACAGCACCACCACATCATACTCCCCGACGACGTACTCGGCTTCGACCGTGACGCTGCTCTCGCCCTCGCCCTCGCCCTCGCCCTCGCCCTCGCCCTCGCCTTCGCCCTCGCCGCCGTCGTCGTCGTCAGACGGACATCCGTGTCGCATCCAGGGGCAGGGGTGCTCCCACCGCGGCGTGAAGTCGCTGCATTGGTAGGCAACCAGGCGGGGCATGGAGTACTCGCGCAGCAGCTGCATGTCGGCGGGATCGACCACATGGATGTCCCGGGCATCCAACACCTGGGGCACGGGCACCACCATCGCGAAGTCGGCGGGCGTGCCCACGACGTCGTTGGCCATGGTGAGCGTGGTGCGGGTGCCTTGCCGCACGATGGCCACCTCGCTCACCGAGTTGTACACCTCATTTCCCGCAGAGGCGACATAGGTGCCGCAAAACGCGTGGGCGGTCGACCAGGCAATCCACAGCATCGACATCATGGGTCCTCCACCACACCACAACAGCCTCCCCGACGGCATCTTCGCCGTGCAAGAGACACCCTCCCGGTGCGCGCTTCAAGCCTACCGTGGGCCGGCGTCCGACGCTATGGCACCGATTTGCACGCTTCCGTGCATTCCAGAAACAACACAGAAACGGGCCTCTCCGCGGTCATGTCCGGCGCGCCGGATGTCGCCGGGCTTGCCCACCGCGCCAGCAGGCATTGGAATAGAACCGTCCTCGACACGGACCGCGTCCCCCCGCGCCCGGAGCCCGCGTGCCCAACCACGAGCTGTCCCGCGAACAAGGCCTGCTCATCACCGGCTCGCTGGTGCTCCTGGCGGCCGTGGCGAGCAGCTTCGCGCTGTGGTGGGCGAAGACGGTCGCGGTGCCCTTCGTGTTGGCGCTCCTCGTGGCCTACCTGGTGATGCCCATCGTCGACTACCTCCAGCTCGGGTTGAGAGCGCCGCGCTGGGTGGCCATCGTGGCGGCCTTTCTCGTGCTGTTCGGCGGCGGCACCCTGCTCACTCTGCTCGTGACCTCCTCGGTGGCTGATCTGGTCGACCACGGCGCCACCTACGAGGCCTCGATCCGAAAGCTGGGCAGCGACCTGGTGGGGCTGGTCGACCGGCTTGCCGCATGGGCGGGCGTGCCCGGCATCCCCGAGGATGTCGATCTGGTGGAGGCGGTGCTGGCGTCGGTCAATGTCGATGCCCTGCTGTCCACCGTGGGCGTGGGCGCCACCAACGTGCTCGGCAGCGTGTCGAGCTTCGCTGCGAATGCCACGATGGTGACGTTGTTCTGCGTCATCATCATCGCGGGTCGCCGCCCGATGGAGACCCGCGCCGGGCTGTGGGGTGAGATCGACACGGCCGTGCGCCGCTACCTGGGCTTGAAGTTCGCCGCGAGCACCCTCACGGGCCTGCTCACCTGGCTGTTCCTGTGGCTGCTGGGGGTGCCTCTGAGCCTCGTGTTCGGCGTGCTCGCCTTCCTCCTCAACTTCGTGCCCTCGGTGGGCAGCCTGATTGCGATGGTGCTCCCGCTGCCCCTCGCCTACCTCGCCTTCGCCGACCAGCCGCTCATCTGGATCGGCGCGCTCGTGCTCCCCGGCTCGGTGCAGTTCGTCATCGGAAACATCCTGGAGCCGCGCCTTCAGGGCGACAGCCTCGACCTGCACCCCATCACGGTGCTCCTCACCCTCATCTTCTGGTCGCTGCTGTGGGGCGTGGCTGGCGCGGTCATCTCGGTGCCCATCACCTCGGTCATCAAGATGGTGCTGGAGCGCTTCGAGACCACCCGACCGGTGGCCGAGATGCTGGCCGGTCGAATGGGGGAGGTCGGCGAGGAGTGAGGCGCTACTCCACGGTCACGGACTTCGCGAGGTTGCGCGGACGGTCGACGTTGCAGCCGCGCGCACGGGCCATGTGGAGTGCGAACAGCTGCAGCGGCAGCGCGGTGAGACAGGGGGACAGGGCGGAATGGTGCGTGGGGAGGGCCACGAAGGTGTCGGCGAGCGCTCGGGCCTCCGCGTCGCTGTCCCCGGCGATGACGCACAGATGGGCACCGCGGGCAGCCAGCTCCCGGGCGTTGCCGAGGGTGCGGTTGCGGGTGGCATCGGGGGGGGCGAGCACCCACACCGGCGTGCCGGCCTCGATCATCGCCAGCGGACCATGCTTGGCATCGGCAGCGGACAGGCCCTGCGCCGGCACATAGGCGAGCTCCTGCAGCTTGAGCGCGCCTTCACGGGCCACCGGAGCCGACAGTCCACGGCCGACGAACATCACGTAGCGGGCGTCCTGGAACCGCCTCGCGAGCGCCTCGATGGGGTCGAGGTGAGACAGCACCGCAGCCATCTCGTCGGGGAGGGCGTGAATGGCCTCCACCAACGCCCGACCATCGGCAGCGGACAGCCCGCGGGCCCGGGCGAGCTGCAGGGCGATGAGCGTGAGGACGGCGACCTGGCTGGTGAAGGTCTTGGTGGACGCAACACTCACCTCGGGCCCGCTGTGGAGGTACACGCCGCACCGGGTCTCTCGGGACAGGCTGCTGCCCACCCGGTTGGTGATGCCCGCCACCGGCAGTCCCCGGACCTTCAGCTCCCGGAGCGCGGCGAGGGTGTCGGCGGTCTCCCCGGACTGGCTGAGGCCGATGTGCAGGGTGTGCGGCGTGGGAATGGGATTGCGGGACCGCAGCTCCGCGGCATGTTCGGCCCGGGTGGGGAGGCGGGCGAGCGTCTCGAACAGGACCTGGCCGACCTCGGCAGCGTGGAGGCTGGACCCACAGCCGAACAGGGTCACCTGCTGCAGCGCGAACAGCTCAGCGCCAAGCTCGGACAGTCCGCCCAGGCGAGCGGTGGCCAGGGAAGGGTCGAGGCGCCCGCGGGTGGCCCGGCGCACCGAGTCGGGCTGCTCTTGGAGCTCTCTTTCATAGAAGCTCGACCAGCCGGTCAGGTCGAGGGACGGCGGGGCAAGGGTGAGGTCCTCTCGCCGGGGGGTGCGCGGCCGGGCCTCACGGTCCACCACCTTGAGGGTGCCGGCGCCCACTTCCGCGAGCTCCCCTTCAGAGAGCACCACCACCTGCTGCACACGTCCAGCCAGGGCCTCGGCATCCGAGGCGACCCAGCCCACCTGCTCACCAAGGCCCACCACAACGGGGCTGCCCACCCGCGCAGCCACCAGGGTCTTCGGGTGCTGCCGGCTCATCACCAGCAGGCCAGCGGTGCCCTCCACCTGGGCGAGGGCCCGGCGGGTGGCTTCCAACAAGGAGGCGCCTGCGTCGAGCTCCCGGGCGATGAGGTGGCTCAGCACCTCGGTGTCGGTCTCGGATGAAAAGCGTGCCCCGGCGGCCTCCAGCTCGGCGCGCAGCGACTCGGCATTGTCGAGAATGCCGTTGTGGACCACCGCCACATGGGACTCTCCATCGAGCTGGGGATGGCAGTTGGCTTCGGTGACCCCGCCGTGGGTGGCCCAGCGGGTGTGGCCGATGCCGATGCGCCCGGCAAGCCCGCCGGGGTGGTGGCTGTCGAGGTTGGACAGGGGACCCACCTTGCGAGCGAGCCGGATGCGCTTGCGGTGCAAGGTGGCGATGCCCGCCGAGTCATAGCCGCGGTACTCCAGCCGACGCAGCCCCGCGAGCACCGCCGGCCAGGCCTCCGAGTTGCCCACATACCCCATGATTCCGCACATCTGGACCTCCTTCAACCGTAGATTCGACGCCGGATCTGCCGGTCGGAGAGCGCAGGGGCACCGAAGCGTCCCTCCGCGAGCTCCTGCCGAAGCCGGGCATAGATGGCGTCGTTGTGCAGTCCCTGCCGCTGGAGCTCGGCGTGGCGTCGGGCGATGAACGCGTCGACGGTGTCCTCGAAGACGTCCAGCACCTCGGCCACCACACGACGAGCCTGCTCCGGGCTGAGCCCGACGATGGTGGTGAGGCGCGTGTGAAGGGCATCGAGGCGAGACTGCATGCCCAGAAGGTAGGCGTCCCCCACCCCAAATGCTCAGACTGTGCCCGAATTCGGGCAGGATTTCCCACCTGCGGAGGCGCAGCTGGACCCCGTTGGAAGCCTCCTGGCCGCCAGCCCGACGATACAGAGGCGCCCCACCCTCCCCTGGGGTCCCCATGGGCGAGCACCTGTACACCTACATCGACCCTCCAAACAGCCGTCACCTCGACCAGATCGTCGACGTGCTGCGGCGGGGTGGCCTCATCGCGCTGTCCACCGGCACCAGCTGGGCCTTCTGCGTCGACCCGTCGTCCAAGAAGGCCCTGGAACGCCTGGTCCGCCTCAAGCCCAACCATCCCGAGGGGCTGCCCTTCTCCCTCATCTGCCGCGACATCTCGATGGCCAGCACGGTGGCGACCATCGTGGGCCGGTCCTACCGCTACCTGCACCGCCTGCTGCCCGGTCCCTACACCGTGCTGCTGTACAGCCAGAAGAAGCTGCCGAAGCTGTTGGGCAGCCGGCGCTCCACCGTGGGGGTGCGCATTCCGCAGGCGCCTCTGTGCCAGGCCATCATCGAGCGATTCGGCAGCCCCTTGCTGGTCTCCAGCGTGCCGCCCGGCCCCCAGGGCGTGCTCACGATGGGGTGGGAGGTCCACGAGGCCCATGGCCAGGCGCTCGACTATGTGGTGGACCTGGGGGATGAGCTTCCAGGCGCCAAGACCACCGTGATCGACCTGAGGATGGGTGATCCAGTGGTGGTGCGACAGGGGGTGGGCAAGCTGCCGGTCTAGCTCACCACGGCGGAGGTCCCGGGGCGGCGCGCCCTGGCGGCGCCTTCTGCCAGCACAGTGGCACCCATTGCAGGTGCCCCACAGTCCGGTTCGGGTGAAGGCCCTCGCACCAACCCCGAGGTGTGCGATGGCGAGATGGATGCGAGTGGTCGGCGGCGCAGTGGGCACGCTCCTCGTGCTGGCCACCGGGGGCTACGGGCTCGCCTGGTGGACCGCCACGCCCGACATGGGGGCCCGCCTCTCCGGCCAGCGCCTGGAGCGGGCACAGGCCTCGCCTCAGTGGGTGGGGGACCGCTTTGGCAACCCGCTCGCCAGGGTGGACGGACCCGCAGGGCAGATGCTGCGCCGGCAGTTCTTCACCGGGGACTCCGTGCAGACGCCGGTCAGCCCTCCCCCGGTGCTCCAGCGGGACAAGGCCGACTTCGCCACCCTCCCCGACTCGGGGCTGCGGGCCACCTGGCTCGGCCACTCCACGCTTCTCATCGAGCAGGACGGCAGTCGGCTGTTGGTCGACCCCGTGTGGGGAGAGCGCGCGAGCCCGTGGACCTCCATCGGTCCCGGCCGCTTCCATTCACCGCCCCTCGCGCTGGAAGACCTGCCCCCCATCGACGCCATCCTCATCTCCCACGACCACTACGACCACCTCGACCTCCCCACCGTGCGGGCCCTGGCCGACCGGCCCATCCAGTGGCTCGTGCCCCTCGGAATCGGCGCCCACCTCGAACACTGGGGCATTCCCACCGCCCGCATCACGGAGTTGGACTGGTGGGAGTCCGCCCAGGTCGGCGCCGTCCAGGCCACCGCCACCCCCGCGCGACACTTCTCGGGACGGTGGCTCGACCGCATGGAGACCACCTTGTGGGTGGGCTGGGCGCTCAACGGCCCGGAGCACGATGTGTTCTACAGCGGCGACACCTCGCTGTTCCCCGAGCTGGCCGACATCGGAGCGCGCCTGGGCCCCTTCGATCTCACCTTCTTCGACGCGGGCGCCTACGACGCCACCTGGACCGACGTCCACCTGGGTCCCGAGCAGACCGTGGTGGCGCACCAGATGGTGAAGGGCAAGGTGCTGGTGCCCGTTCACTGGGGTCTGTTCGACCTCGCCAACCACGGCTGGACCGAGCCCATCGAGCGGGTGCGCACTGCAGCCGCCCGCTTCGACATCGACCTGCGCACGCCGCGACCCGGCGCCTCCATCGAGCTGGCCGACACCGACGGCGCCGAGGTGTGGTGGCCCACCGAGCCGGTACACACGGTGCAGACCGACCCCATGTGGTCCACCTCCGTCGACGGCCTCCTCGACCGCTGGTGGGGTCCGCGCTGAGGCGCCGCCAAGAGGGGCTACACTGTGCCTCCGCCTGCCGAGGTCCCCATGCGCGCCCGCCTCACCGTGCTCCTGATGCCTGTCGGCCTGTGCGCTCTGGCGTGCAGCGACACCCTGTCCGACCCCCACAAGCAGCCCTCCGTCATCGACGCCGACACCGGCGCCTCCGCCGACGACTCGGGCACACCCGCGGACACCGACCCCCGCGACACGGGGGACACGGGGGACACGGGGGACACGGGGGACACAGGAGACACGGGAGACACAGCAGACACGGGAACCGACGACGCCTGCCCGGACGGCATGGTGTGCGTGGACAGCTTCCCCTTCTTCGAGTCCAACGACACCCGGGCGAGCACCACCCGCGACTTCGACGCCTACGCCTGCGCGCCGGACACAGACGAGTCGGGACCCGAGGTGGTGTACCGCGTGGACCTCGACGAGGAGGGCTATCTGGCGGTCGCCCTCGACGACTGGGATGAAGACGTCGACGTCCACATCCTCGGCAGCCTCGACCCGAATGACTGCATCGACCGGGGTCACTACGACGCCGGAACGCTGCTCCCCGCCGGCCGCTACTACGTGGTGGTCGACTCGTGGACCGATGACGGCGTCGAGTATGCCGGCCAGTACGACGTGTTCATGGGACACACCGCCTTCGCCGACTTCGAGCACACCGGCCTGGACCGCACCGTGCTGGAGCGGGGACTCGGGGTGTTCGACGCCGCCTGGCGCTGGGGAGAGGTGGACCGCTTCGTCTACACCATCATCGACTTCAGCCTGCCGAGCACCGACAAGCGGCAGTGGACCCTCGACCTCGCCGACGGCAGCCTGATGTGGCAGCTGCATGTGAGCCACGGCGAAGGCAGCGGCTCCGACGCCGACATCCGCTACGCCGACACCTTCTCCAATGTGGAAGGCAGCCACCAGTCGAGCCTCGGCGCGATGGTGACCGCCGAGACCTACTGGGGAAGCAACGGCCTGAGCTTGCGCCTCGACGGCCTCGAGCCCGGCTTCAACGACGCGGTGCGACCGCGGGCCATCGTCGTCCACGGCGCCGCCTACGCCACCGAGGACTTCGTCGACACCAACGGCTACCTCGGCCGCAGCTGGGGCTGTCCCGCAGTCGACGAGGGCATCCACGACACCTTCATCGACGATGTGGCCGAGGGCACCTTGTATTGGACCTGGTACCCCGACGCCGACTACCTGGCCGACAGCCTCTACCTGCCCTGAGGCGGACGCAGCGCGCCCGGCCCACCGACCTGCCGCTCAGAAAACCACCGTGCAGTGCCCTTCCCCGTCCACATGGCCAAGGGTGCGCACGAGGTGGTCCACAAAGGCCGCCAGATCGGTGACCTGGGACTGGGAGCCCACCCCGAGTCCCAGCGAGGCGATGTCGACTGCAGCCAGCTCGGCCCGAGTCACTGCGCCATCGGCATCCGCGTCGGCCGCGACGATGATCTCACCGATGAGCACGGCATCGGGGTCTTCCAGATCATCGGGGAACAGGTGGTCGCCGTGCACCGTCAGCTCGGTCTCGGCCGTGCCCTTGCTGGACACGGTGAGATCTGGCAGTGCGCAGGTGTAGGTGGTGGTGGAGTCGAAGGTCCAGTCGAAGGAGACGGTGGCGGACGGACAGGTGAGGACGCCGACTGTGTGGACCGCCACGCCATCTTGGGGACTGATCACGAAGCGGGCCTGGGTGTACTGGCCCGAGGGCGCCGGTCCACCGCCCATGTCCTGGGGACCGGGCTGGGTGAGCGACCACACGCCGGTCTCCGCCTCGGCCACGGCCGCTTCATCGCCGTCCAGCAGGCTGGCTTCGGTGACCGTGACGTCGAAGGTGGTGAAGGTGGCGCTGCAGCCGTCGTCGAACTCGGCCGCAGGAATGCCCGACTCGATGTAGTCCTCGCCCCAGATGGAGGCGGACCACTCGCCCGAGCCACAGGCGGTGAAAGACAGCATGAACAGAGGGGTGAGCGCGGTGCGCATCAGGGCTCCAGCTTGAGGCTCCAGCTCCCGGCACTCAAGAGGCCGAACTGGAAGGACTGCACGAAGGGTGCGTCGTCCTGGGTGAGGCGACCGTCGGCGTCGGCGTCGGCGGTGGTGGATGCGCCCGCCCCCGACGGGCCCCGAGTACACGCGCAGGGTGCCAAGCTCGGTGCGGACACCACCGGCATCGATGGTCTGGGGCCCGAGCCACTCGCCAACCACGGCTCCGGTGGCACCGTGACCGGGGTGGGCGTGGGCCACCGAGACCAGCTGCACGGACGGACCGCGGGCCAACACGGGGCCATCGAGGTGTACGCTCTGCATGGTCACGCCGGCAGCTTCCAAGGTGATGCCGTCACGCGGCGCCAGCAGCACCGCCTCCAGGGGCAGGCTGCGCAGGGCGCGGTCCTCCACGCATCCGAGGGCCAGCACGACCGGCAGCGGATGGAGGCAGACGGGCAGTCTTCGGCTCAACGGAACCTCCAGCCCACCGACAGGCGGATGGAACGGGCCGCACCGGCCGTGATGTGGCGCACCGGAAGCTCGGAGGAGCCGGCCCTGCCGGTCCAGTTGGAGGGGTAGACGAAGGTGCCGTCCCACCACTCCGCGCCGAGCAGGTTGTCGACGTTCAGGCTGGCCCGCCACCGCTCACCATCGACCCGCGCGGTGGCGTCCACCACCGTGGCAGACGGACTGGCGAAGCCGTCGGGAAGCGGCCGGGCGGCGAGGTGCCAGCCCCGCAGTCCGCCGGTGAGCTGCAGCGGACCCACCGACCAGCGCTCGGTCTGCACGCTGGCCACGTAGATCTGGGTGGGGGCGTAGGGGATGCGCGCGCCGGAGTCGGTGTAGCGTCCATCCGACAAGGTGGCGTCGACCGACAGCCGCAGGTGGTCGCGGGGCTGCAGCGCGATGCCGCCGTCGAGTCCGCGCCGCAGGGTGGCGCCGCTCGCGAGGTAGCGGGCCTCCACATGGTCGAAGACGACCTCGTCGGACACGGCCGTGGCGAAGGCGACCATTCGCAGGGCCAGCGCGGGCACGGGGTTGAGCTGCAGTCCCGCTTCCGCGCTGTCGGCGGTGGCCACGGTGACGGTGCCGTCGTCGCCGACGCCGCGGGGGTCGGGGGAGCGGAAGCCCCGGGCATAGGCGAGCCGACCGGTGACCGGGGCCTGGGGAAAGAAGGTGGCGGCTGCATTGGGAGCCAGCACGGGGGCGAGGGCGACGGGACTGCGGGCAGGCGCCACCGTGAACAGGGCGGTGTGGAGACCCGGCTCGACCCACAGCCACCCGAACGGCTCCGTCGGCACCGACGCGCGCACGCTCGCGCGGGCGAGGACCGCCTCGTAGGGCGCGCCATCCTGCCAGACCGACCCATCGGTACGCACGAGGTCCTCGTCGAGGGACACCCGGTCAGCCCGAAGGTCGGCACCGGTGCGCAGGCGGGCACGGGAGCCCAGCCGGTGGCTCCACCAGCCGCGGGCACCGCCCGTGAGCGCGCGGGAGGTCTGCGTGCTGCCATCCCCGGTCTCGGGGCGGGCATAGGCACCGGTGTAGTTCTGCGTGAGCGTGAGCGTGCGACCGCCCGCATAGGCGGTGAGTCGCCAGGCCCGCTCGGCGTCCCCGCCGGCGAGGGTGGCGGCCGTCAGCACCCGGGACGACCGGCCACCGCCCGACCCGGGGTAGGCACCAAGAAAGTCGATCTCACCCTGCTGCACGTCATCTTCACGCACTACGCCCGGCGACTCGAAGCGCCCATCGTAGGCGAGCACCCACCCATGCACCCGGGTGGCGCCGAGGTCTTTGCCCCAGCCGCCCGCCAGGCGGAGCTGGCGCCACTCCCGGGCGTCTCCGATGCCCTGACCCACGTCGGTGTCGGCGACGAGGAAGGTGGCCGGGTCGCCGCGGACGGGGCGGTAGGTGGCCGTGCCGAACAGGCTGCGGTCGGTGCCTCCGCCGAGCTCCGTCCACAGCCCGGGGTCTTCGAGGCCCAGGTCGAATTGCGCGGTCCCGGCCACCGCGAAGTCACCATCCTCCGCCCGGCGCGGCCCGGGGGACAAGGTGAGTCCCCGAATCAGGGCCGCGGGCAGCAGGTAGAGGTCGAGGTAGCCGTGGGCGTGTACGTTGCCAGGCTCGTTCAGGGGGACCCCATCGACCTCGACGGCGAGGTCGGCGCCGTGCACGGCATCGAAGCCGCGGAGGAAGAACTGCATGGCCTTGCCCCGCCCGCCGTGGCGCGAGACGTGCAGACCCGGCATCGCCCGCAGCAGCTCGTCGGCGGAGCGCTCAGGGGTGGCCTCGATGGCGGCGCGGTCGAGCCGCCGGCGCCACGCCGGCCGAACTCAGTTGCAGGTCAACAGCACCGGGTTGCACTTCAGTGTGCGGGTGTCGCCTGCCTTGAGCACTACCACCCCCGCATCAACAGCCTCGGTGCGTCCGAAGGTTGCCCGCACACGGTAGGTGCCGGGTGGAACCGTGCCGGGAGACAAGGTCCCCGCATCTCCGATGAGGCGGACGAGTCCCCCCTCCACAAAGGTGATGTGCGCAGTGGTCGGTGCTTCTGGAGCGGGGTCTTCGGCCCGGGGCGCGGGCTCCGGGTCGGCTTTCGGCGTTCGGGCAGGAGGCGGGGTCTTCGCGGACGGGGGCTTCGGGGCCGGCACAGTGGACGGGGTGACCGCCTCATCCGGCGTGGGCACCACCTCAGGCTGCACGGGGTCTGAATCGGCCGCGGCATTCGCTGGCGGGGCGGCCTCGCGCACATCCGCAGGCACAGGCGCGATGCCGGGCGGCGGAAGGACATCCGCAGCCACCGGGGAGACCGGCGCAGGGTCGTCGCGAAACTGACCCATCAGGCCCAACACAGCGGCGGTCACGGTGAGGAGGGCGACCGCCAGCTCCACCCACTTGGTGAGGGGCGGGCGGACATTGGGGTCGGGCTGCTGGGTTGGCAGCGGCAGGGGGGCGGTGGGTCGCTCGCGCGCGGGGGTGCCCGTGGGAGGGCCCGCTGCGGATGGGACGACAGGGCCATTCGCCCCACCAGGCGGCGGCTCGCCGAACTCCGCCGGATCGAGGGTGGACGCCGCAGCCCCCTGGGAGGGACCCGCCGGATCCAGCGTGGGTGCGCCCACTTCCGCAAAGGAGTCGAACACGGTGGACGCCGCCCGGATCGCCTCGCTGGAAGGGTCGTCTGGAGGCAGGCCCCACGGTCGCTGCCCACCCAGCACCGCACGCAGCGTCGCGCAGTCCGGAATTCGCCTGTCGACATGGGGTTCGAGCGCCCCCCGCACCGCCTGCCCGACCCGACCCGGCAGGTTGGGGACCACGCGCTCTGGCGGGGTGTAGCCACCGGTGTTGGCCAGAGTCAGCAGCTCGAGCAGATCGTCGCTCTCAAAGGGCGGACGGCCGCAGACCAGGGTGTAGAGGATGCACCCGAGGGAGAAGATGTCGGCCCGATGGTCGACGTGGCGGGCCCCCCGACGTTGTTCGGGAGCCATGTAGGCGGGGGTGCCCATCCCCACCCCAGTGCGGGTCTGTCCATCAGCACCTTCGTGAAGGACCTTGACCAGCCCGAAGTCCGCCACCTTTGGCAGCCACCGGTCGTTCCCCACCCCCGTCGAAGCCATCAGGACGTTGCCGGGCTTGAGGTCTCGGTGGACGAGGCCGGCGTCATGGGCCCGCTCGACCCCAGCGAGGATGCCGTCGAAGACCCCCAGCGCCTGGGCCAGGTCGGGACGCACCTGCCGAATCCAGGCGCCGAGGTGGGGGCCGTCGACGAACTCCATCACAAGCGCCGGCACACCATCGAGGTCGAGAACATCGGTGACAGACACGATGTTGGGATGGCGAAGCCGGGCCTGGGCACGGCCTTCCTTGAGCAGTCGCTCCCGAACCGCGGGGCCCACCCGGTTGAGAACCTTGATGGCGTGGTCGCTTCCGAGGGTGGCGTGTCGGGCGCGCCAGACCGTGGCCTGCCCCCCGCGGCCCAGTGGCGCCACCAGCTCGTAGCGGTCGGCGACCGCCCCCGCTTCGAGCCTCATCGCGCCCCCAGCGCGAACGCGCCCCCGACCAGAGCCACCGAGACGCCAAAGCCTCCGACCGCCGCTGCCGACCGTCGGTTGACCCGGGCCTGGGCTGCGGAGGCATCCGCGAAGGTGACGTCGGACTGGGCGCGCAGGTCCTCGAAGTCCTGGTTGGCCTGCCACGCCAGCCCGTAGAGCACGCCCGATGCCACCACGCCGCCGATGCCGGTGAACAGCATGGGTCTGCGGGGGCCAGAGGCGGGTGGGTCGACCTCGGAGGGTGCGGCCACCGATGCTGAGGCGCCGGCCAGCGAATACTCGGGGAGTGGCGCGCTGGCGGGCAGGTAGCGCACGGTCGGTGCGCCTTCAGCCGGCATGAGCTGGAACAGCACCGGCAGATCAACCCCCCGCTCGAGGTCCGCAGATCCGTCGAGGAGCAGCTCGGCGTCGGCAGGTGCGGCGACCGCCTCCCAGCTTGCCAGAGAGGTGTTGAGGGTGCGGTAGGCCTCGGCGATGGGACCGGCCGACGGGCCGCCGCCCGGCAGGAGGGGGGCGCCGGGCTCGATGAGCCTTGCCGCGAGAAAAGCGGGCAGCGCATCGCTTTCATCGCCCTTCAGGAAGGCCGCGATGCCCTGGATTCTGTGCAGCCGAGCCGCGAAGGCCGGGCTGGCGGGCTCGGACAGACAAGGCAGCAGGTTCGACAGGTCGGCCAGACGGGCCTGGGTGGCGTCGATGTCGCCGCTCAGGACCGCGCTCTCGGCCCCGCTCACAGCCTCCTCCAGCTCCGACAGGGGCACGGAGCTCGGACAGTCCCCCGCCCAGGCCACGGTCGCCCCCATCACCATCCACCAGATCATCTCGACCTCGAGGCGTGCAAGCCGCCAACCTCCTGCAGCTCGCCACGAGGCTGCAGGGGGGTGGAGTCTACCCCAGTTGCGTCATCCTCACGCCCGAGCCGGACCATCAGGGACCACCGAAGAACACGTCGGCGAGGTCGTAGTCGTCGTAGCCGCGCACCACGAGGTCGCCGTAGGGGTCGCCGTCGAAGGAGGTGAGTCCGACGCTCCACGCTGCGTCGTACACCGTCGCGTAGGCGGTCGCCTCGACGTCGGTGTTGGCGCCCGGCGGCAGGCCCGCCATCAGGTAGGTCCGCGATTCTGCCCAGCCGCCGCCGTGGGGGTCGGAGATGGCGACCTGATCGGCCCCGGAACCCGTGGGATCCGGGATGATGGTGAAGGACTCGCCGCCCCGGCCATCGGCGCTGTCCAGGTCCCACTCGCCGTACGAATCCACCACCAGGGTGGTGTTGTCCGCCAAGGCGGTGTCGCTCAGGAGCGTGCCTTCCAACACCCACACCGACGGACCGTCGGCCAGGTCGGCCATCACGAGGTCTTCGTAGCCATCGCCATTCAGGTCGCCGCAGTCCATCTTTCGCGCGAACCGACCCACATAGGAGCTGGTGGTCGAGATGCGGAGGTCTGCATTGTCATGGTCGGGAACCCCCGGCACGACGGCATCGCTGTGCCAGATGTAGACCGTGGGGTCGCCGGCCTCCCCCGACTCGGGCATCGCCGACAGCACGACCTCGTCCCAGCCGTCGGTGCCGAGGTCGCACATGACCGCGGAGACGCCCAGACGACGCTCGGCGGTGCCGTCGTCGGTGAGGTGATTCGGAGCGAAGGAGCGGTCGGCATCGGCGTCGAGGTCGAAGCCGCCGGACACCGCCTGGGGGTCGATCACCAGCCAGGCCCCCCCGTCGTACATGTCGAAGCCCTGGTCGACCTGCGCCGATGCGAACAACAGGGCGGGCGCGTCGTCGTGGAGCACCCCTCCACCCGCCTGCATGCCGGGGGTCGAGTTCGCGGCACCCACGGGCGCGAGGAAGACACCCGCCGCGTCGGACACCGTGGCGCTGGCAGGCGGCATGCCGTCGAACCACGCGAACACGCTGTGGTCGGAAGAAGGGCCATCGGGGTAGTACGACATGGTGACGACAAAGCCGTCGTAGCCGTCGTCATCCACATCGCCCACAGGCCACGCGGCATTCCCCAGATAGCCGGAGGCCGCACCGGTGACCTGAGCGTCGGCGTCGGCGGGCACCGCGAGCGAACCGGCCGTGCGGTGGGACGGGTCGCCGGCATAGACGAACACCCGGCCCGCGTTCCCTGCCAGAGCATAGTAGCCGACGAGCAGCTCGCCATCTCCGTCGCCGTCGAGGTCGCCTACGCTGGCGACGGTCTGGAGCTCAGCGTCGGCGGTGGCCGTCCCATCGAGGGTGAGACCCGCCGCCGAACGCGGGATGTCGCCCTCCCAGGCGCAGCCCGGGGCCTCGTCGTTGCAGTCCTCGTCGACGTCATTCCCGCACACCTCGGCGGCCGACGGGTTTCGGGTCGCGTCGGAGTCGTCGCAGTCTCCGCCGCGTGTCGCGTAGCCATCGAAGTTTTCGGGACAGCCGTAGCCGGTGTCGTCGTCGAGGCCGTGGGTGTCGCCGTCTTCGTCGCGGTAGACGGTCTGCTCGGCGCAGTCGGTGTCGGTGTCCGAGTCCGTGTCGGCGTCGGCTTCTTCGGCGGCACTCTGGCTGCCCACCACCCCCTTGACCTCCGCATCGGTGACCCAGATGCAGCCGGCCAGTGGCAGCATCCAGACTCCCCTCCACATGCTTCGCATCGCGAGCACCTCCGTCTGATTCGACGAGGAGCCTACCGCCATCGAGACGTGGCAGACCACCCCGAATCGGTCATGCGCGCTGCCCGCCGCAAAGCCCCCCTCCTACCAGCTTCCGCCCAAGGGCCCGCCATAGGCGCCGATGTCGCTCGGCGTGCCGTCCGAATCCAGAATGCTCGGGTCGCCGGCATCGATGAGGGTGGAGCCCGTGCCCAGGGTGTAGTCCCCCGAGCTTGCGTCGGTGTAGAGCGGATCGACCTCCTGCAGTCCGAGGAACCCACTCAGATCGGCCTCAGAGCCGTCATCGTAGAAGTCGTAGCCGTAGTAGCTGGCCGCCCAGTTGTCGTAGATGTTGGCGTAGTTGATGTCGACCTGCCCGAAGCCGGTGTCCTGCCCATAGGCGCCGTACATCCACGAGGCGTAGGTGACGTCGACGTCGGTCGCCGTGTTGCCCGCAATGGTGGTGTTGGTGATGACGAAGTCGCCCCCGTAGGAGCGATAGCCGACCGCCCCGTACAGGTAGTCGAAGCCGGCGAAGTCGTTGCCCACCACGTCGACGTTGGTGAACGCCAGTGTGCCCACGTAGACATAGGCAAGGCCGTAGGCCCCGTTGCTGGAGACCGCACTCACCGTCTGGCACACGTTGTCTGCGATGAGGGTGTTGTTGAATGCAGCCTGGCCGCAGCTCTGGCAGTAGATGAGCGACCAGAGGTCGTCGTTCGAGCTGACGGTGTTGCCTTGGATCGACACACCGGTGAGGTCGATGTCGCTCGACTCGCCGCTGAGATAGAAGAACGCCCCGGTGGTGTCGCTGTACACCGATCCAGTCGAGTTGAACGCGTTGTCGTCGACAACCAGACCGTCTGCATCGAGCTCCACATCGTCCAGGTAGGCAAAGCCACCATAGGTGCTGTAGCCACTGCTCAAGGTGTTGCCCACGTAGGACACATCCTCCATCGACACCACATCTCCGGTGCTCCGGATGAAGCCGCCGTAGAGGTAGTAGGTGCTCGCCAGGTTGTCGATGCTGCTCGCCGACATGTGGACGTCGTCGAAGCTCAGGGTGCTTTCCTCCGAGTGCACCACGCCGCCGTAGATGGTCCCGTCGGTAGCGTAGTCCAGCTCGATGTCCACGCCGGACAATACAAGCGTCGACGTGTCGACAAGGAACGCGCCGCCGTAGCAGGTGCCGCTGTCCCCGCAGCCCACATCGGTGAGAATGGCCTCCTGGACGGTCAGCGACGAGCCATCCGTCACGCTCGCCAGGCCACCTTCACTTCCGTAGGCGTTCTGCAGGGTGACCGCCCCCAGGGTCACCGACTCGCCCGCGGACAGCTCGAGCAGCTGGGAGCCGCCTCCGTCGATGATGGTGGTGGTCGCCCCGCTGCCGATGATGCCGATGCCCTTGCCGGAGAAGGACAGGGTCTCGGTGTAGGTGCCCGCTTCAAGACAGAAGCTGTCCCCGTCGCTCAATGCGTCGATGGCCGCCTGGACGGTGCTGTAGTCCGTGGGCACCGACCACGGGAAGTCGGTGACTCCATCGCAGTCGTTGTCGACGGTGTCGCAGTACTCGAAGGCGTCGGGGTGGACGGCATCGTCGGTGTCGTCGCAGTCGCCGCCCCTTGCGGTGTAGCCGGAGGGCGGGTCGCACTCGGTGAGCGTGGTGGCGTCTTCACCGAAGCCGTCGGCGTCGGCGTCGGCGTACCACAGGCTGGCGTCGACCGCCGTGTTCTCGTCGACCGTGCCATCGCAGTTGTTGTCGATGGCGTCGCACAGCTCATCGGCAGCGGGGTGCACGGCCGCGTCGAAGTCGTCGCAGTCACCCGAATCGGCGGCATGGCCCGCGGGCTGCACACAGCCGGTGGCGGTGTAGAGGGTGTCGCCGAAGCCGTCGTCGTCCAGGTCGCCGTACCACACGGTGTCGGGGTGCAGCATCGCATCGCTGTCGTCGCAGTCGGCGTCGTTGTCGACGTAGCCGGGGGGTGCGGTGCAGGCCTCCATCGAGCTGCCCGCATCGCCGTAGCCATCGCGGTCGGCGTCGAGGTGGAAGGTGCTGCCGCCCGACAGGTCGACGCTGGGGTCGGCATCGTCGACCAGGCCATCGCAGTTGTTGTCCACGCCATCGCAGACCTCGGCCCCACCCGGGTAGGCCGCGGGGTCGAGGTCGTCGCAGTCGGAGGCATTCTCGGTGAAGCCTTCGGGCGCGGCACAGGCCTCGATGGTGGTGGAGCCCCCGAAGCCATCGGCGTCGGCGTCAGCGTAGAAGGTCGACAGCACACCCTCATCGACCTGGCCATCGCAGTTGTTGTCGATGCCGTCGCAGACCTCCTCGGCATCGGGATGGATGTCGGGGTTGCCGGGGACGCAGTCGTCGGTGGGGACACCCGTCGTTCCGCTCGAGCCGGTGTCGTCGTCGCCGTCGCTCTTTCCGGAGCAACCGATGGTGGCCAGGGCGCCCAGGAGCAGGCCGAGTCTCGGGTAGGTGGTCATGTCTGCCTCGCAGGTTCGACACGGACAACCGCCAGCCGTGCCATCGACCACGCATTCCGGCCAGCACCGCAAACTGTCACGCGGGCGCTCTGTCCCGCAGAAAAACAACGGGTCCCCGAGCCGCACCGGGCCGCGAAAGGCCAGCGGAGGCAGAGCACAGTCCCGCGATTAAGGTCGATTAAACAGCGGCATCGGCGGCTCCAGACATAGCTGGTGGGTGTCGGACACGGATGGTCCGGCGCCCCCCTTGGATTGGCTCCGAGTCCACCCTTCTGTGGGACGAAGCCAGGCCCAACACAAAGGAGACCCCAATGCGCAGCACCCTGTGGCTCGGAGCCCTGGCCATTGGCTGGATCGCGGTGAGTGGCACCGCCTGCTCGGACAAGTCCGGCGATTCCGGCTCGGAGGACGGCAGCGGCGATGACGGCGGCGATGACGGCGGCGATGACGGCGGCGATGACGGCGGCGATGACGGCGGCGATGACGGCGGCGCCTCGGTGGTGTACGCCGACGTGGCCCCCATTCTCGACGTACACTGCAATGGCTGCCACACCGCCGGCGGCTCGGCGCCCTTCGCGCTCGACAACTACAGCGACGCCTCCTCCCGGTCCGGCCGCATCGTCGCCCGCGCGGTCGACGGCGAAGGCAGCCCGATGCCGCCCTCCGGCCTGTCCTTGTCGACGGCCGAGGCCGAGGCCATCGTGGCCTGGGATGCGGCCGGCGCCCCTGAGTAGCGCGCCCCGCGGGCGACCAGGTGGGCCAGCGCCGGTCCCGGCCGCCCGTCGGGTTGGCTACCCTGGCGGCATGACACGCCTCGCTGCCCTCCGCGCCTCCTTCCTGCTCACCACCATCGCCTGCGGGTCCACGCCCGAGTCCGGGTGGGCCACCATCGACGGCGTCGGGGTGCTCGGCGTACACGACAGCGAGGGAGCCTACTTCTGCGGCACCGGCGAGGCGGTCGGCCAGTCCCGCTGGCTGGCCGGCGGAAAGGGCAGCCTGTCGGACCCAGACGAGCTGTGGACCCTGTCCATAGACGATGATGGCGTCTACACCTTGCTTCACGACAACGCTGACGAGTGGAGCGGCAGCCTCACCCCCTTCGAGGAGGGAGGGGTCTACGAGGCTGAAGCGGCCGACTGCCGCAGCGGTGCGGTGCTCCACGACGGCAGCCTCACCGGAGCCTTCTGCGACGGCCTCGGCACCCATGTGCAGGTCGAGCCCGTCGACACCGTCGTGGGTGGGCCCTCCCGCATCCAGGTGCGCCTCGCCACCGATGCCGACTTCACCTTCGACCTGAGACGCCTGCCGTGACGCCTGCCCGCATCGGTCCCAGCCTCCGCAGCGGCGACCGTCTGTGGCTGCGGGGCCCACCCGGCAGCGGTCGGAGCTGGTGGCTCCAGACGATGTCCTCGGAGTGGCCGGGCGAGGTGGTGTGGCTGCGCTCCGAGCCGCCTGCGTGGCTGTCCCAGCTGCCCGACACGGTGCTGGTGGTGGTGGACGACGCCCCCCCGGGCCTGGATGCCGCCCAGCTGCCCGATGGGCCCACCGTCCTGGCTGCAGGTCCGCGGGCCGGCGCAGGCTGGCGGACAGCCGACCTGCCAACGATGCCCGAAGATGACGCCGTGGTGTTGTTTTTGAAGCATGCACCCGGTGCCGGACCCCGGGCCGCGGTCCGCACGCTGGTGGCACTGCTCGACGGCCACCCCACTGCCATCGTCGCGGCAGCCCGGCGCTGGCCGGAAGCCCCCGTGGAGGCACTCCTGGCCGACCCCTCCCCTGCCTGGCCTGGACTGCGCGCGGCATGGGGGGCGCTGCCGGACTCCGCCCGGGACACCCTCGCCTTGCTCTGCCGGCTCCCCGGTCCCGCTCGCCAGGAGGGCCTGGCGTGGTGCAGGCGGGCAGACGGCCTGGGCGCGCTCATCGGCACAGGCTGGGCCCGGGTCGCCACCCCCGGCACCGTCGCCGTGTCCCGAGCGGTGGCTGGCGCGGTTCAGCCCTGGCGAGACGCCGACCTCGCGCCCTACCTCAACTGGTTCACCGACGAGGCCCGGCAGCGGGTGCGCCGGTGGGACCATCACGGCGGGGCGCGCGCGTGGTTTCGCGCGGGCCTCTGGCCGCTGGTGTGGCGGTCCAGGCAGGCCGACCCCGAAGCCTGGCTCTTTCGCGGCTGGTCCCTGTCTGGAGAGGCCCCCAGGGCGCTGTTGGCGGCCCTCGCACAAGCCGGCACGTCGGTGTCTCCGGTCGTCGCTGCCCGGTGTGCCGCCCGTGCACACCAGGCTCTGGGCGCCCGGTCGCAAGCCGTGGCGGAGCTGGTCGCCGCACTGGCACAACCAGACGGCGACCCGGGGCAGCGGGCCCTCGCCCGCCTGGAGCTCGGCGTGGCCCACCACCGCCTGCGCCAGCTCGACGCCGCCACCGACGCCTACACGCGCGCCATCGCGGACCTCGACGACGTGGGCATCGCCCGTGGGCGCATGCTGGGATGGGGAAACCTCGCCGCCATCGCCCACGACCGGGGCCGCTACGCCGATGCCCAGGCGGGCTACCGCTCGGCCATCGCGGAGGCCACCGCCGTCGGGGCCCAGCGGCTTCAAGGTGTGTTCCGCAGCAACCTCGGCGCCCTGCTGCTGGAGCTCGGCCGACTCGACGAAGCGCGATCGATGCTCCGACAGGCCGTGCGCTGCCTCGGCCACGAGCCCGACGACCGCCTGCTCGCCATCGCGCGCGTCAACCAGGCCGCCGTCGACCTGCTCGAAGGCCACCTCGACGCCGCCGACGGGCACTACCGCAGCGCGCTCGCCCTGCTCGCCGACGAGGACCCCGCGAGCCGCGCCCTCTGCCATGCCCGCCGCGGGGCCGTCGCAGCCCTCCGCGGTGACCTGGACGCCGCGCGACACCACCACCAGCTCGCCGACGCAACCGCCCCCGACAACGACCCGCTCACGGTGAAGCTGGTCGCCCTCTGGCGGGCCTTCCTGGAGTGGGCGGCGGGCGACCGGGCCAGCGCCCTGGCTCGCCGGCACGCGGCTCTGGCCCACAGCCCTCCCCTCGTCCACACCTCTGACGAGGCCCGCCTCGTGGTGCGACTCATCGAGCGGATGGCCAGTGCTCCGGGCGCCGCCCTCGTCGTCGGAGCCGGCGGCGCATGGGCGCAGGTGCCGGGCAAAGACCGCATCGAGGTCGCACGCTACGCCGCCTCCGCACGCATCCTCGCCCAGCTCGCCCACACCGCCGAGGCCCATGCTGGAGAGGCCTGCGACGCCGACACCCTCATCGCAGCCGGCTGGCCCGGCGAGCGCATCCTGGTCGACGCCGCCCGCAACCGCCTCGGCGTGGCCCTCGCCCGACTGCGCAAGCTCGGTCTGCGCGACCAGCTCCAGAAGACCCGGTCGGGCTGGCGCCTCGACCCGAGCTGGAGTGTGGTCTTCCTGCGGGGGGAGTGAGCATCCCACCGGGGCCGAACGCCACGCGCACGATAAGCCTGCCCGATGACTCCCTCCGCCCTGCTCTTCGCCGTCTTCACCGCTGCCATGGCCGCACCGCTCGCCGAGAAGGGCGAGCACATCGCCGGCGCAGAGGTGGTCGACACCATCGACCATCCCGAATTCCAGCGGCTCAACGTGCGGCTGCCCGACGGGCGCCAGCTCACCATCGAGCTGGCCGCCACCCCCGAGCCGATGGGTGCCTGCAGCCACCACGGGCTGTCACTGCAGCCCCGGTGGGAGCTGTTGGGGGTCCACGACGCCCAGACCGAGGACCAGCCCGCTGTCGTGACCGAGCTGTGTGCGCGGCTCGAGGCCCAGCAGGCCCCCGCGGAGCTCCGTCCCCCCAAGAGTGGGGATCCCGACGCCTCCGACGACTCCGAGAACCCGGGCCGCTCCCCCGGAGAGGCGACGCCAGTGACCGCCACGAGCCTGACCGGCCCCGGCGAATACACACCAGGCTGGCTGTCCGGCGTGGTGGGCCTGCTCGGCCTGCTGGGCATCCTGGCCGCCGTCACCCGGGGGCGTTCCGCCTGGCAGGGCTGGTCGCGGTCCGAGCGCGTCCAGGTCGCGGGCCTCACGCTCCTGGCCCTCGCCGCCCGCGCGGTGCTCGGCCTGTGGTCGATTGTGTGGGCGCCGAGCTTCGGCTTCGGGCGCCTGTCGGCCAGCTGGGGCGGCTCCGAGGTCATCCCGCTGTACGGCGGCGGCTTCTCCGCGCTGGTGAGTCCCTTCGTCAGCCTGCTCGGCAACCAGCCCGACCACCTCTTCGGCGTGCAGCTGGTGCTGGGCACCCTGGCGGTGCCGATGGTGTGGGGACTGGTGCGCCTGCTCACCCACGACACGCCTGCCGGCAAGACCGCGCCCCTCGCTGCGGGCCTCTTCTTCGCCATGCTCCCGGGGCATGTGTGGCTGTCCACCACCGAAGTGATGCACATCGGGCTCGTCACGGTGGAGCTGGCGGCGGCTCTGCTCGCGGTGGCCTTCGTGTCCAAGGCCATCACACGACCCGGCGTGGGCCTGGTGCTGGCGTTGGCGAGCGCACTGGCGACCGGCCTCGCCCTGCACATCCGCCCAGAGGCCTTCCCGTTCATCCTCATCCCGGCCAGCTGGGTGGTGGTGCGGGTGCAACGCAGCCACCGACCGGGCCTCGTGCTGGCGGTGGCAGTCGTCGCCGGCCTCGCCGCCCCCCGCCTCATCACCTTGCTGCTCGACGTGAACCCCGCCGAGTCGGCCGTCGACTACAGCCGAATCACCGAAGCCGCCAGCTGGGTGAGCTTCTTGTTGCCCACCATGGCAGACCCCGCCGGGCTGGCAGTGGTCAACACCGCCACCCACCCCTACTACGCCACACCCGTGCTGGTGCCCCTGGCCTTGCTCGGCTTGTTCAGCGCGCGGCGTCCGGTGGCCGTGTGGCTCACCGCCTGGTGGGTGGCGACCATCAGCCCCATCGCGCTGAAGGCATGGCCCCTCGCGGATGCCCTCCGCCTGCAGCTGCCCGCGCTGGTTCCCGTCGTGGTGCTCGCGGGCATCGGTGCCGGCACCCTCGTGTCCTGGCTCGCGGCGAGGAGCGGCCGTCCCCAAGACTCCGTCAAGCTCCAAAGCGGGCTCGCTGTCGCGATTTTCGCAATACTGCTGCCCCACACCCTGTTCGCGCGTCCCGCCTGGGGGCCCATCGCCGAGGCCCGCCACCTCATCGACACGGTCGACCAGATCCCCGAGACCGCCACGGTCTTCTACAACGACGCCGACATCCACGCTTCCGGCATGGCAGGCTGGGCCGCCGCCATGCGCCCGGGCTCGCGCTGGCGACCGATGACGATGGGCACGCAGGGAGAGCCGCCGTCCAGCCCCTTGATGGCATGGCTGGGCACCAGCTGTGAGGCCAGGCCCCACAACGACGAAGACGCCAACGACTCGAAGCATCGGCGCGGCGACGGCCTGTCCCCATGTGCGCGTCTGCGGGAGAAGTGCGGCCTGCGCCCGGCGGCGGTCATCGAAGTGAGCGGCCAGACCGACATCTACCTCAAGGACTTCGACCGTCCCCTGGAGGTCGGCCTCTACTACGTCGACGACTGTCAGGGCCCGTCGGAGCCGTCCGAGCCCTCGGCAGGCTGAGCCGGGGGGTCTGGGGAGCGCGAGTCGGGGCCCGGCTTGTCGATGGCTTCGGCGAGCACCTCGGCCAGCGCGTCCAAGCCATCGGGATTGTAGTGGCAGCAGGGGTCCACACGAACCTTGAGGTGGTCGAGTTCTCGCTGCTCGAAGCGCTCGGCGACGGGAACGAGCGACACCCGTCCCTCCACCGTCTGTAGCAGCGCCTCATACCGGAAGCCGGGGTCGCGGGCCGTGGTCGCGAAAGGAGCGTCGAGGCCGGGCATCAGCGCCAGAACCACCCGCGCACCCTTCGCGGACAGGGCATCCACGGTGGGGGACAGGCGCTCGTGTCCCAGCCGGGCGAGGCGCTCGGGGTAGGTGGGAGAGCTGGACTTCTCCGCCCGTCGCACGACCACATGTCGGTAGGTGGCCAGCCAGCTGAACAGCTGTTGGTGGAGCCCTTCGGACAGGCGCAGCGGGTTCGGCAGGGTGGGCGGCACCCCGGCGAGCGACGAGAAGTTGTAGGCCTGGTCTCCCAGCACCAGCCAGTCGTTCGGGCTGTTGGCCCAGATCTCCCACACCACCACCCGGGGGGGTGGGTCCTCGGTGGCCAGGTGCTGGGTGAGCTCCGCCGCCTGGTTGCTGTAGGTGTAGGCGGGCTGGGCCAGGTTTCGCACACACCAGTCGGGCAGGCGGGCCTGCAGCGCAGGGGTGAGCGCATCAGGCGTGTCCACGCCGCTGCCATAGAAGATCGAGCTGCCCAGCAGCAGCACCTCTGGACGGCCCTCGCAGGGCTCCCCGCGTCGGTCATCGCTCCGGGCGCTGCGTCCCCAGACCGGCACGCCATCGACGAGAGTGCCCCCTGTGGCGCCGAGATCGACATGCTGCACCCGCGGGAGGGCCTGCATTCGGGCCATGGCCTCACAGATGCCCGCCGCAAGGCCGAGCCCGAGCACCACCGAGGTGGTGGCAAAGCCCCACTGGGACCCCTGCGTCTGCGGACGGTCGGACATACACCTTCCCACGATGGCCACGCGGACGAGGGACATCCCGCCGCACCCCGCGCCTATCGGAGCGGCGCCCCGGTCACACCCCCCTCAGCGACCGCGCCGGTTCTTGCGGGCGATGATGCCCTCCAGGTGGTCGTCGGAGACCGCCCACAACAGCGACCGCGCCACCTCGGCCGGCCGCCCCCGCTCGAAGGCCCACCCCGTGTCGGTGGGCCGCGCAAAGCCCGACTCCTGCCACACCGCGACCGCCTCGGGCATCGCCTCCGCCAGCGTCATTCCGAACAGCGCCTCGAGGTGGGCGTCGACCACCTCCCCCCGGTCGCGCACATCGAAGCAGACGAAGGTGCGCAGCTCGTCGATGGGCTGCATCGGGTGCCCCGCATACACGGTGGGCCCGGACTCACCGGCGTGCGGACGGGTCTGTGCCATGGCCAGGCCGAACACCTGGCTGCGCGCGGAGGGCCCGATTCCGAGCAGGTTCAGCGGCGCCCGCACCTCAGTGGGCACCTGACAGTAGGCCGTGCGACCCATGCGCCGGGGCGCGCGCTTCGCCGTCCACCACCGCTGCCAACGCTCGCGCACCTCGGAAGACCACACCCCCAGCCGGCGCACCCCCTCCGGCAAGGTCGGACGGGCCGCCACCAGCGTGCGGCAGTGGTGGGAGCCCCCGCGGCGGGTGTCGTAGAAGTGCTGCTCGCAGAGGGCGTCGACCGCATCGTCGAAGGCCTGGTCGTAGGCGGCGACCGCATCGTCGGCCCTGGCGCGAACGCCCCCGTAGTGGCTGTCCACATAGGAATGGGTGGGCGTGAGGTGGAACAGATCGACCCAGGGCCGCCGCGGATGCGACAGCAGCATCTCCAGGTCCGCCAGGGTGTCTGCGGGGGTGGTGCCGGCAAGGCCCATCAGCACATCCACCGTCACCTTCGCTTCGTGTGGCGGCGGCAGCAGGTTGAGGCAGCGGTCGATGAGCTCTGGGCTCTGGGCCCCGCGGTTGTGCGCCAGGTTGACGTCGGTGCGCGTGGACTGCACGCCGAAGGAGAACTGCTCGAAGCCGTGTTCCACCATAGCGGCGACCTTCGCAGGGTTCATCACCGCCGGGTCGAGCTCGATGGCGCGTCCGGCCTTGGGGTGCCAGGCGAAGTGGGTGTCGAGCGCAGTGAACACCTCTCCCAACATGGCTGCGGTCGGCACGGAGGGCGTGCCACCACCGAAGTACAGCGAATGGAAGCGGATGCCCCGCGCCGCCTTGCCCATCACCTCGATGGACGCGAGCACCCGGTCCCGCCAGTCCTTCAGAGCACCCGGGCTCGTGGGGCGCAGGCGCTCATAGTTGCAGAAGGAGCAGATCGACTTGCAGAAGGGAACGTGCACGTAGAGGTTGTTCACGGTGGTCGGACCACTGCGACGCACCGCCTCCACCCACAGCTCCGCGAACTCCGCTTCCGTCCAGGTGCGCTTGAAGCCACTGAGCAGCGCAATCTGAGAAGGGCTCCCGATGCGCTCCACCTGGGCGAAGCGCGCGTGGAGGGCCTCCCGGGCGGCGCGGCGACTCGGGGAGATGGACGGAGGCGACGGAGTGCTCATGGCCGCCAACATAGCAAGGCGAGGCCGTCGACCCGCTCAGCCGCCCATCGAGAGGTCGAGCGAGGTGGTGCCGCAGCCCGGGATGTCGTGGGTCTGGGGCTCCGAGGACACCCCCTCTGCACTGTTGTCGGCCCAGATCACATAGGTGGCCGCGGGAATGTTGAAGCGGGCCTCGCCGAACGCATCGGCTGCTGCGGTGTTGTCGGCGCCGTCGCAGTCCTGCACATGCACCGTGGTGCCCGAGGGTGCCGCCGCACCACCCACCGTGACCGCCACCCGAAGCACCGCCGTGCCGCTCTCGCAGTCCGGGTCCGACATGTCGGTCGGCTCGCAGACCGCCCCGTCGCCGGTCGCATCGGTGCCGCTGTCGTCCTTGCCCGAACAGGCCATGACCATCAGCCACACACCCAAGACTCGTCCGCGCATCATCTCTCCAGGCCACGAGGCGCGCGCGGGTATCCCGAACGAGCGCCGCACAGCAAGGCCCGGCCCCCCCATCCACCCTCCAGCTCCGGAACCTCCGCCGCACAGCGGCTCCGGGCTCCAGGCGCACAGCGCCTTCCGCGCTCCAGGCGCACGGCGCCTTCCGCCGACAGGGGACATCCATGATGCCGGGGAACGGATGGCAAGGACTCGGAGCGGTCGACTCACAACACCCCGACGTCTCGCCTGAACCACACACAAGACGGTACTATCCGACTCCCTCTTGGAGAGGCGTTGGCCTTGCGGCAGGTCACGCCGACTCCGTCTCCCGGTCGGGGTTGAGACCATGCTCTCGTTCGCAGTCCTTGGCATCCTACTCGGGCTGGATACCGCTCGCGCGGGCTCCGATGTCGAGGGCTACGTGTCAATGGGCGCACACGCCGGGTGGGTCGAGTTTGCGGACGAGTTCTGGTACGGCTCCGGCGGCGACCTTGAGGTGAGACAGATCTTCCAGCCGTTTGTCATGCGGGGGGTAAGCCTCGACATGGCCGTGGGCACCAGCGACCGATGGTGGGTGCGGAGTCTCATCAAGCGCACCGCCAGCGAGGACCTACGCCGCCTCCGGAAGTTTGCCCTGATGGGAGGATTCGACCATGTCGGCCTCGCGTGGCAGCGGGACCGACTCCCAGGCTGGAATGCTGTCGGAATCTACAACGACGATGATGGACTCCGGGTGTTGTTTCCCCATGAAGGCGCAGCTGAACTGAAAATAGAGACCCTTGGTGCCTATTGGCTGTTCGACAGCGGCATCAAGGCGGGCCTGCAGCGCATGACCTTCCGTGGGCCACTGCTGGTGCCGCTGTACGATGCCGACGACCGCACGGCCTATGCCACCATCGACCCGACCTATGGCCTCACGTCTTGGTCTGCCTTCTGGTCGCTGGAGATGACGGAGTTGATGGTCACCGGCCATGAGAATGCCTTCGGTTTCCCGCTGTTTGGCAATCCCCAGGCCACCATCACCTTCGACCTGAAGATGGCTGCCGGATTCGGCGGGACCCACATGAGCGACCAGGCATACGAACAGGTCAAGGACGCGACTGGTCGCTCAATCGAGTACGCCGGCCAGGCGTTCTATCATCATGAATTGGAGTTCCGGCCGATGTTTGCATTCGAGCGCTTCCACAATCCGCCGGCCGTGCTTGCTTTCGGCTATTCCGGGGCCCAGCGGCTGCTGGTTCCCATGGGCGACCCATCCGCGGTGGATGTCTCAGGCAACACCCTGACCGCAGAGGACTCGATGTTCGTCTACGACGTCGAGCAGCTCATTCCACACGGCCCTTTCGTCCAGCTCTCAGTTGGTTTGTAGGGAGAAGAGGATGGGCGCCCGTTCTGCTGCATCGCTGTACCAATCGAGCATCTCGGTATTCCTCACGGGCCTCGCACTTGCATGTGGGTTTCGGGCCCAGGGCACATGGGAGGTGGAGAGCGCCGCCAGCCACCTGTTCTTTTCGGAGGACGCCTTGCGAGGCGAAGCCCATACAGACCTGGGGGGAACCGACGACACAGGCTCCTTCGAAGAACCAGAACTGGAAGGTCCCGACTACAAGGCTGGCTTCCAATTGAACAGGGCCCGTGAGCTCGAGTGGGACTGGAAGCTTGAAGGTTGGGGTTCGGCAAGCCTCTACGACCAACGCACCCAGGCATTTGTTGCGCAATCGGACCTCGCGGTGCGCGCCCACAACGGCGAGGACAACGACGTCGTACTCTACTTCGACAACGACATCTGGGACCTCGACAGCAACACTGCTTCAACCTTGTATTGCGATTTCGACAGTGGGAAGCTCGACTGCGGCGATGCGGTCCTCGTGCGGGCCGAGCCCACCGACCAGGAGAGCTCATCCTCCGCCTCCTCAGGCACGTCCGACGAAACGGACGACACTGGTCAAGACACCGGTGAGCCCGACGACCTGTCGTATTGGCGGGTAAAATGCAGTGGCGCGCCGGACGTCAAGTGCCCGTTGCCGAAAGACCTGAACGGCCGCCACGAGACAACCTGTGAGATTAGCCGCAACGACCGCATCCACTCCGTGGATGTCCGTGTGAACGGCGACTTGGACGTCAGCCCAGGCGACGTCTCGGTCTCTATGGAGGTGGACAACGCCTACCTGGAGATGGACGTGAGCTTCTCAGGCACACAGACCGATGCCAACCCCTTTCGTTTCGAAGGGGACTGCTACGGCACCGTCGAAGAAGATGGTGAAGAGACGAATCTCAGCGAGCACGAATGGGGCGGCTACATGGAGTGGCGCGAAGAATAAGTCGAAGCATCGCAGCATCTCGGGGAAACCCATTGCCACCTACAAGAATCGCGGTCGCCGGCTCCCAACGCGGCGCGGTCGGCCAGTAGCCGTCGGTAGTCCCCGGTCCCGCACTCACTCCGCCCGATCTCCCCCACAGCGGAAGCCCCCGACCAGGTCGTGGCGCACATGCAGCGGACTGTTGCTGTCCTCCACCACCCGCACATAGTCGGCGATGCACTCCCCATCCGCGATCTCGGCACGGCGTCAGGAGAATCTTGTTGCGCAAACCTTCTCCTGGGCCCGCCGAACCAAGAAGAGTTGAGGAAGGTGTCAGGAGTCGCGGGTTGCACGAACTGTCGTGTTGCGAATCGACTCGCCCGCCTTGGGCGAGAAACGCCATCGCCCACAGGCGCAGCGCCCCCGCTGAGACTGCCTACAAGGTCGTAGAGCAGGCTGCTTTCGCCCCTCCCCCTCAGCCCGCCGAGCAACGCGCAACTCCTGACGCCGCGCTCAACAACCGGGGTTGGCCCGGTGCTTGTGCAACGCGCGACTCCTGACGCCGCGCTCAACAACTGGGTTCAAAGACGGGGGGCGCAGGCGAAGTCCGCTGCGAGGTCTCGCCGCACATGCAGAGGGCTGCTTCCCTTCTCGACCACGCGGACATAGTCGCGAATGCACTCACCGTCGGCGATCTCGGCGTTCAGGGCGCGGTAGTTCCGGTGGGGGAGGAAGATGGCTTCGGGGCGGTCGCGCTGGCAGGCGGCCTCGAAGTCCAGCCCGTGGAGCGTCTGCTCGGCGTTCATCAAGCCGCCGAGGTCGGTGACGCGCGCTTCGGGCAGACGGGCGCCCACCACGCCGATCTCGGAGTGGTAGACGTGCAGTTCGGGGCCCAGGCAGCGGGCCAGCTGGGACAGTCCGCGCCAGCTCGTGGCCTGCTTCTGGAGACGGGCGACATAGGCGCGGTCGGAGAGGCGAGTGTTGGGGACAGCGCCGTGGTCGAGCAGCACCCCGGCCAGCAGCACGCCCACGATGGCAGCCGTCCGACGTGGGATGTGGGGCAGAGTGGCCAGCCCGACCGTCGCCACGGCCGCCCCCCAGGTCCACCCACCCACCCGGCCGATGGCCCAGCCGCGGTTGCCCGGCAGCAGGTCGGCAGACAGCCCCAGCGCGACAAGTCCGGCCACCGCCACCACCGGTCCCACGCCGCACCTTCGGTCACCCGAGGCCGCCGCCAGGGCGAGCCACGGTAGCGCAGGCGCGTAGAAGCGGGCGTGCAGGCCCATCACGTCCACCGTCATCGTGAGGTGCCATATGCAGAACAGCAGGGCGGGCCCCCACCACCGTGCGGTCCTCCGTCCCCCGGCCATCCACAGCAGCGGACCCGCCGTCACCAGGAACATCGCGGAGTGACGCAGCTTGCCCATCCGGCTGATGGACAGGAAGTGGGGGTCGGTGAGCGGCGACAGCCCCGACTTCACCAGAAACGACAGGGGAACCGGCGTGCCATAGGCCAGGTGCAGCAGGCCCATGCCCACACCCACCGCCGCAACCGACAGCGCCAGAGCCCTCCACCGACGCCGCTCGGCGAGCACCAGAGAAGGTAGGCTCAGCAGCAGGCTGTCGGGTCGCGCGAGCCAGAGAAGCACGGCCAGGATGGTGAGCAGCAGGCTGTTGTCACGCTCTCCAGCCAAGGCCCGCAAGAAGGCCGCGCCGAGCGCCAGAGCCACCGCCGTCTCCATCCCCGACACCACCGTGGCCAGGGCCACCGGCGAAGCGAAGGCCAGCAAGGTCGCCGGGGCGTGTCTCCGCGGGAGCAGCAGGCCCGCCGTCACCAGGGCCACCGCCGACATCAGGCGCCCGGCCAGCACCATGTGGTCCGCGAAGGCGAGCCTCAGGCCCGCGACCAGCAGCTGCCACAGTTGAGCGGTGTTGCCGTAGACCGGCCCGTCGTCGGGATTCCACGCGAAGACACCGTGCTCCACGGCATTGTCGGCGAACCGCAGAAAGAACAGAGCGTCATCATAGGGGGCGAGGTCGAGGCGCACGAAGGTCCAGACCGCCACCACCGCCACGAGGCCCGCCGCCTCAATCCGAGACGCAGTCATTCACACGGTAGAGGTCGAGGCGGTCGATGTTGGCGGCGGTGCGGGCGACGAGGCTGCCGTCGGGCGACCAGCGGGCGCTGTGCACCCCGTCGCCGTGGCTGGAGATGTCGGAGATGCGCTCCAGGTGGGCGCCCCCGTCGTCGGTGCGCCAGATGTGCATGTCGTGGTCGTGGCCGCCGGTGAGCAGGTGGCGGTGGCCAGGGTCCCAGTCCACCGACTGAAAGCCACTGGCGTGCACGCGGAAGGTGTCGGTGCGGGAGAGGGTGCCGGCCGATGGGTCGACCGAGACCGTCCACATGAGGTTGTCGTCGCCGAAGGTGCCGGCCACCGCAATGCTGTCATCGAGGCCGAACAGCGCGTCCCCCACCTCTTCGCGGGCCTGGATGTGGTCGACCCGGGTGAGGCTGTCGGCGCCCACCCGGTAGAGCGCCAGGATGCCCTCTCGGCCGACCGACAGGGCCAGCTCGCCGCTCGGGGAGAAGGTGACGCGGGTGCAGCGCGAGTGGACGTCGAGGGTGTCGAGGAGGGCGACGTGGATGGGGTCCTGCGCGAAGCTGTGCAGGTGGACCCGGCCGAAGGTGTCGCAAGTGAGCAGCTGGCTGCCGTCGGGGGAGATGGCCACGCGGTTCTGCTCTCCAGGCAGCTCCTCGCCCACGTAGGCGTCGCCCAGCACACCGTCCTCAAGTGGAAAGACGAGCACATGCGCCCCACTGGGAGCCACCGCCAGGCCGCCATCGGCGGTGACCACGATGCCGTTGAAGCGGACATCACTGGCGACCGCGTCGACCTGGGTGAGGGTGCCCGCCTCGTCGTCGACGTCGAACAGGCGCAGCAGCTGGGTGCTGCCCGTGAGCACCTGCCGTCCGGAGGGGGTCCAGGCGAGGTCGTAGACCAGGGGCTCCTCCCCTTGGTGGCGGGCCACGCGCTCCAGGCAGTCTGGCGCGAGAACGGCCGTGTCGTCCCCTTTTTCACCGGACCCACACCCGAGCGCGGCGGCGACGACGAGGCCTGCTCCCCCCCGGCGACTCACGACTTGAACTGGCTCGGGTGCGGCGCGAAGAAGTCCTCGCGGGGAGCCAGCTCACGCAAGGAGTGGGTCTCGGGATCGGCCATGAAGAAGGTGAGTGGCTCGAAGATGTGGTCCCACGACCACAGGCGCTCGTCGAGGTTGAGGTGCTCACGAATCTTCTCGCAGCCGTGGGGCGCGATGGGGTGCATGAGCGAGGCCGCCACGCGCAGGGTGTGGAAGCTGTCGGCCAGCGCCTGGGGCCAGTGGCTCTCATCGGCACGGGCCGCCTTGGAGCCGGCTGCCCACGTCTTGTTGGCCTGCCGGATGAACTTCTCGGCCACCCCGAAGGCCTGGGGGAAGCGCTTGTCGGCCATCAGGCGCTCGTAGTCGAGCAGGGAGCGCTCCGCCGAAGCCAGCACCTTGGGGGACACCGCCACAGTGGGCACGCGACCACCTGTGTGGTCCTGGCAGCCGTAGAAGCAGCTGCGGGCGAGGCGGTTGAGGAGGCCGGTGAGCACCTTGCCTTCCTTGAGCACCGGGTCGCCTTCACGCTCGGGCGCCTCGGGATTCAGCGGCTTGGGACGGAAGCTGCCGTTCTTCTCGGCCAGGCCCAGGCTGATGAAGTGCGCGCGGAGCTGGTCGGGGGTGTAGTGGTCGAGCAGCTCCCGGGCCATCGGCGGCTTGATGGCGCTGCTGCTGCTGGCCTTGCGACCCAGGAACAGCAGGTGGCGGTTGACCACCAGCTCGGGAAGCTGGAGCTGGCCCTCGGGGGTGTCGGCCGTGAAGTCGGCGCCCTGGGTGCCCATGAACATCGCCATCTCGGCGGGACCGTAGAAGTAGACGTTGTCTTCGCCAATGATCTGGTAGACCCGGGCGTCCTTGCTGCACCACCAGTCGCGCCAGGCCTCGGGGGCCTCACCGCGCGCCTCGAGCACCGTGGCGGTGAAGGAGATGGGCGCCCACAGCGACTCGGGCCACACCCAGAAGGACAAGCCGGACGAGGCCTCGGTGTCGGGCACCGGCACACCCCAGGTCTCGCTCGACGACAGCCGGAAGGGCACCAGCGTCTTGCCGTTGCGGAACTGGATGCCCGCTTCGGACAGCAGCTCACAGGCCTGTTCACGGTCGGCGAGGGAGCCGAAGCGCAGGGTCATGGAGGCGCCGGGACTGTCGACCTCGGTGTGGGCCGGCAGCCGCGGACGCAGGGGCTCCAGCTGCTCGAGGTGGCGCTTGACGACGTGCAGGTCGGGCTCGCCGAAGAACTCGCGCAGCGTGGCCAGCGTGTACTTGCGGGTGCTGCGGTCGGCCTGCAGCTGGTCGAGCCAGCGCTCCAGCTCGGCGCGAAAGGCGGGCAGCTTGAGATACCAGTTGGACACCTTGCGCAGCACAGGGCGCTGGCCGGTGAGGGTGCTGGTGGGGTCGATGAGGTCGCGCGCAAGGTACTGGTGACCGAGCGAGCACTCATCGGCGTAGGCGTTTTCGGACTGGCAGCCCTGGATGGGGCAGCGGCCGCGCACCTGCCGGCCGTTGAGGAAGGTCTCGCGCTCGGGGTCGTAGAACTGCTCGGTGGACAGCAGCTCGAGGTGGCCGTGGGCCTTCAGAGTGTCGAAGATCCACCTGCTGACGTCGTTGTGGAGTTCTCCAGAGCGACCCAGAGCCGAGGCCGCGAACATCGACGGCGCCACCTGGTAGGCGGCGAGCGTGGCCTTCTGCTGCTCGTGAAATCCGCGCACGAGATCGGCCAGAGTGCCCTCGAAGCCATCTTCTTCGACCATCTGACGGTGCTTCACCACGATGGGCGAGCCGTAGCAGTCGGTGCCGGACACGAAGATGACGTTGTCGGCGCCGATGCGGTCTTTGAGAAAGCGGGTGAGGACGTCGGCGTGCACGAAGACACCGCCGATGTGGCCGAAGTGCAGGGCCTTGTTGCCGTAGGGCATGCCGCCGGTGACGACCGCGCGCTTGGGAAAGGACGGGCGGGGACGGGGCGGACGCGGGGGGCGCTCGGAGCGAGGCTTGCGGGACATCTTGGCTTCACCGGGAAAGCAGGGGGCGGCGGCGGCCTATCGCGTCTGCCCCCGCCTGGGACCCCGAGTTGCCGGGCTACTTGAAGCCCTTGTCCAGGGAGGCGCCGAACACCACCACGTCCTCGACATGGGGGGGCCCCTCGTAGCCCCGACGGACAGACCGCACGACCACCGCGGCACGGGCCTCGAAGGGACTCACGACCATGCCCACCACGCTGTGGTCCCACACGAAGCGCATGGCGGGACCCGGGCGCTCCACGACGGTGCCCACGGTCTTCTCCCCGTGGCTGCGCGACCGCACGGACACGCCGATGGGCACGGACAGGTCCCCGTCCTCCCACTGGTCGCGGCCGACAACCAGCCGTACGCCGATGTGGTCGCCGCTCCGCTCGAACGGCACCGGCTGGATGGCGAGCTCGGTCGGCTCGATCTCGTGTTTGTCGAGAATGGCCTGCCAGCGGGCACCGTGAGTCTTGTAGAGCTGGGCGAGGCCCCCCACGCTCTCGCACTCCTCGTGGGGACGGTCCCGCCAGGACTGGCGCTCCAGCACCTTGTCGCTCACGAGGTCGACCACCACCAGCTCCCACAGCAGGCAGCCCACCGCTTCATCCGGCGGCAGCTCCAGGTAGGCGAAGGCGCCCGCAGCCGAAAAGCCGATGGGCGTGAGGTGGGCGGCCATCACCCGACAGTCCCGCTCCACGTCGGGGTCGCAAGGGGTCGGGCGGACCGGCTGAAGCGCGTTGTCGAGGGCCGACCAGGCCGGTGGTCCCGCGAGGGCAGCCGACAAGAGGAGGGGGACGAGCATCGGGTGTCCATGCGAGGGGGCAGGTGTGCGCCAGCTCGGTCCCCTACAGACCCAGAATGCCGTCGACCTCGGTCATCACCTGCGACTCCACCCCGGAGCCCGTGTAGGCGGCGTGGATGCGCATGTCGGTGTCCAGCAGAATCATGAAGGGGATGCCGCCCTCGTACAGCCCCGAGCGCCGCAGACCACTGAGCGCCGCGTTGACCTGTCCTTCGCCGAGCACCGGGAAGGTGAGGCCGAACTCGCTGGCCCACTCCTGGCGGAAGGTGAGGTCGGCAGAGCCGGTGCCAGACCAGTCGTCGATCATGGCGTGCACGATGACGAAGCCGTCGTCGCGGCGGGTGTGCCACAGCTCCTCGGCCTCTTCGGCCACCGAGCGGCAGGGTCCGCACCAGCCCGCCGAGAAGTCCACCAGGATGGCGTGGTGGTTGAACTGGTGGAGGGAGACCTCCTGGCCGAACTGGTCCACCGCGGTCATGTTCGGGGGGGACTGACCAATCTCGTAGCCCTCCGCAGAGGGCGCATCCGCGCTGAGGTCGGGCCACACGCCGTCGCCGGGCCAGCTGAAGGGGTTGGTGGGGTCGCTGCCCGCGTCGACCTCCACATCGTCGTCGAGGCCATCGCCGTCGGTGTCGGCGTTGTCGGGGTCGGTGCCGAGGCTGTCCTCCTCCTCGTTGGTGAGGCCATCGCCGTCGTTGTCGTCGGAGCCTTCACCCTCGCCCTCGCCTTCGCCCTCGCCCTCGCCTTCGCCTTCGCCTTCGCCCTCGCCTTCGCCTTCCGCGGCGCCATCGGAGGACTTTTCTTCGGAGCAGCCCGTGGCCAGGGCCAGGCCAAGAGTGAGGGGGACGAGCAGGGCGAGACGAGCGGACATGGCGACTCCAGGAGGTTGGCAGGCCGGGCGCTGGCGAGTCTACACCGTGGACTGGCCACCCGGGGCTCAGGGGGGATGCCGGAAGGCCCGGGTTAGTCTCCAGGCCGCGCGCATTCGATCCCGAGGTCGGTGTTGTCCAGCTTGTCCCATGCCCGGTCCCCCTGGCCCGCCCCCCTGCTGCTGGCGGGGATGGTCGGTCTGTTCGCCGCCTGCGGACTCGAGGACGCCCGCGTGCTGGCCGAGGTCGACGCCCACCTGGAGACCGCTGCAGGCCTGCTTGACGAAAACAATCTCGACGACGCCATCTTGGAGTATGAGGCCGCCCTCACCAAGGCGCCCGACCACGCCGCTGTCCTGCTCTACCTCGGGTCGGCCTACACGGCGGTCGGCCGGCTCGACGAGGCCGAGTCCACCCTCGCGGAGCTGTATCGGCTGCACCCCGATGCGGTGGCGGCGGTCCGGGCACAGGCGGAGCTGCGGGTGAAGACGGGCGACCTCGACGGAGCTCTCGAGAAGTTCGCCGAAGCCGGTCGCCTGCAGCCCTCCGACCCCGCCACTCTGCTGGGATGGGCCGACGCGCTCCACCTCGCCGGTCGCCACGCCGAGGCCGCAGACCGCTTCGAGCAGGCGGCCCGGCGCTCTGCCCCGATGTCCCCCGACCACCTGGCTGTATGGGGCAGCTGTCTGGTCCACACCGGCCACCCCGAGCAGGCACAGGCCCGCTTCACAGCCGCCCTGGAGCGGGACCCCGGCTCCGCCGCAGCCAACCATGGCCTGGGTGTCCTGCTGGTGGGCATTCCCGAACAGCGCCCCGCCGGACTCGCGCACCTCGACCAGGCGCTGCGGGCTGCGCCAGACGACCCCGCCATCCTCTTCAGCCTCGGCGACGCTCTGCTCGAAGACGGCCGTGCCACCGAGGCGGTCGACCTGCTTCAGCGTTCGGTGGCCGGCACCGAGGACCGCCACCCCGCCCTGGCATCCCGCACGGACAGGCTCGCCGCCGCCCGGGCGGCCCTGCCCCGCGCCGAAGCCTCGCCGGACAGCCCGAATGTGCTGCTGGTGGTGCTCGACACCGTGCGGGCCGACCACCTCGGCACCTACGGCTACCCCCGCGACACCACGCCCCGCCTCGACGCCCTCGGCGCCGAAGGCGCGGTGTTCACCGAGGCCATCAGCCAGGCTCCCTGGACCGCCGCGTCGATTGCCAGCCTCTTCACCGGACAGCCCCCCTCGGTACACGGTCTCGACGGTGGCATCCGCTGGCAGGGTCCGCAGGAGGCCGCAGCGACCGGCGACAGCGCCCTGCCCTTCGCGGTCCAGAAGACCCTCCACCCCGACGAGACCACCCTCGCGGAGGCCCTGCGAGCGGGCGGCTACCAGACCGCGGGCTTCGTCTCCAACATCTACGTGCACTCCATCTTCGGCTTCTCCCAGGGCTTCGACCGCTACGCCGACGAGCATGCGTCCTACTCGGCCGACGTCGGCAAGGTGAAGAAGCGGGCCCCCGAGACCAATGCAGAGGTCTTCGACTGGCTGGATGCGGGTCCCCAGGAGCCCTTCTTCCTGTTCGTCCACTACAACGACGCCCACTGGCCCTACGACCCCCCGGCCCCCTACGCGCAGACCTGGACGGCCGGCTACACCGGCACGCTCACCCCCGACCAGACCTCGGCGGTGGTCGAGACCCGAGGCGCCCCCGTCAACGGCCTGTCCGAGGCCGACCTCGCCTTCATCGTGGGCCTCTACGACGGCGAGCTCGCCTTTCTCGACTCCCAGGTGGGCCGCCTCCTCGACCAGGTGGCAGCCGCGAAGCTCGAACGAGGCCTCCTCACGGTCGTCATCGCCGACCACGGCGAGGAGTTCCTCGACCATGGCTCCGCCAGCCACGGCTACACCCTCTACGACGAGATGGTGCGGGTGCCGCTGCTCGTCCACCAGCCGGGCCGCGTGGCCCCCAGCCGTCCGGCAGCCCAGGTGCGCAGCGTCGACGTGTTGCCGACGGTGTTGGAGCTGGCCGGGGTGGACCCGGTCCCCGACCCCATCGAGGGAGTGAGCCTCGTCCCCCTGCTCGAAGGACGGCAGGCGCCGGCCCGGAACGCCTACAGCGAGGCCACCTACGGCGACCCCAGGGTCGCGCTCCGGGTGGGTGGCGGCCTCAAGCTCATCGACAACCCCACCCGCCAGACCGCCGAGCTCTACGACCTGTCCACCGACCCCGCAGAACAGACCGACCTCTGGATGGGGGCCCGTGGCCAGACCGACGGCGTGCGGCTCCAAGCCGACCTGCAGCGGTGGCTCGACGACAACACCGCCCGTCGCCGAGATGGCGGCGCCCCGGAGGTGGTGCTCGACGCCGACACCCAGGCGCAGCTCCGAGAGCTCGGCTACATGCCCTGAGCCCCTCAGTCCTCCGGTCGGTCCACCGCCCCCCGAAGTAGGCTGTCGACTCCCGCCGAGGTGTCGATGCGCGTGTCCACCCGATTCCTGGTCTGCTCGTCGCTCGCCGTGCTCGGCGCAGCCTGTGGTGCCGACAACAAAGCCGAGCCGTCCGTTTTCGACTCGGCCGACCCCGTGGCGGGACCCGCGGCCACCGTCTGGTCCCCGGAGGCCGACCCCACCGTCGACAGCGTGGCCGGCAATGCGAACGTGCCTCCGCCGCTGTGTCATGTGGTCCTCGACTGTCCCACCGACATCCCCGACGAGCCCAAGATCGACTGCGACATCGAGATCGCTGGCGACGACGAAGGTTTCGCGGGACGGGCCGGGGTGGAGCTGCGCGGCCGGTCGTCGCTGCATGCCCCCAAGCACCAGTACAGCATCGAGCTGAGGGACGGGGATGGCGCGGAGCTGTCCGCCAACCTCTTCGGCATGGGCGGCGAGTCGGACTGGGTGCTCAACGGCATGTACTACGACCGGGCGCTGTTTCGGAATGCCCTCGCCTACGATCTCTTCCGGGCGATGGACCCCCGCCGCTACGCCGCGGAGACGCGCTACTGCGACCTCGTGCTCGACGGCGAGTGGCTCGGCCTGTTCCTGCTGACCGAGCAGGTCAAGCGCGACGACGACCGCGTGGACATCCCAGTCGACGACGGCAGCGGAAACAGCTTCGTGCTGAAGCTCGACGACAGTGGCGGAATCGCCGAAAACACGCTCGGCCACGGGGTCTGGTCGGCTGTGAGCCCATCGTCCCCCACCCCGGCACAGGTGGACGGCATCACCGCGGTGCTGGCGGGCTGGCAGGCCACGGCGATGTCCGACCCCGACCGCCTCGGCAGCCACCTCGACCTCGACAGCTGGGCCGACCTCGTGCTCCTGGAGGAATTGTTCAAGAACTCCTGCTGAACCCCCCAACCCCCATGAACACGGGATTCACGCCGAAGCGGTAGGGGAATCGTCCCCAGCGGTAGCCCTGGAAAACCTGCCCGCCCCTACTGCAATCCCTACCGGAATGACAATCCTCGAGGAGGTCGCGGGCACTGCTCCACTGCATGAATTCCTCGCCCGGGAAGCTGCGAGCGCGGTCGTGACGACCGGAGCGTTCTGCAGCGAGCAGCTCACCACTGAGGTCAACCGGCTCCTCGCCGAGGCCCAACACCTGCGGAACTGCGCAGCCGCCACCGAGGACCCAGCCGAGCAGGAACGTCTCGCCGGACTGGCGTTCCACTGCCGGATGACGGCCCTGAAGACCCGCCGAGCCATCGCCCTCCTCGACGAGGTGTGTGTGGACCTGTCGGCCACCGGATGCAGCCCC
>ENA-OWNT01000574-OWNT01000574.1-seawater-metagenome-genome-assembly--contig:-NODE-574-length-75984-cov-13.586731_pt1 | contig 75984 bp, 58 predicted proteins | sample MGYA00238136_ERZ651165 | MGnify/ENA primary metagenome ERZ651165 (study PRJEB26861, sample SAMN08777766) | seawater metagenome | isolation source: coastal seawater | place: USA: Florida | collected...
ATCGATGGGTTGGTGCCAGATTCGTCGCTTTGTTCGCTGACGCTCACGCTCCGAACGACTCGGTCGAGGCTGACCGAGCCCGCAGACCCGAAGTCCTCCCCCTTCAGGCGGAGGGGGCCCACCCAGAGAGCCCTCCACCGCGAAGTCCTCCCCCCTCAGGGCCCTTCATGGGGAGCAATGCGCCGAGTGCGAAGCGCATCGGAGGCGCTGCGGTAGTCATTGCGGAGCAGACGGAGAAGGCCATATCCTCCCGGTCAGGGACCTGAAGTGGGAACACATCGTCGTTCTCACAGTCCTCCCCCTTCAGGGGGAGGTGCCTGCGAAGCAGGCGGAGGGGGCCCACCCAGAGAGCCCTCCACCGCGAAGTCCTCCCCCCTCAGGGCCCTTCATGGGGAGCACGGCGCCAAGCGCGAAGCGCATCGGAGGCACCGCGGTAGCCATCGCGCAGCAGGCAAAGGGGGCCCCAGCAGACCTGAACCGCCGCCAATGCGGCTACCGCAGCTTCCGAGCCCGCTTCTTCCGGCTCCGTTCCGCCTGGTACGTGAACACCGCGCCGTTCACCTCAATCGTGTCGCCGGGCTCGAGCATGCGCTGCTTCTGCACTTCGCCGTTCACCAGCAGCTTGGCGAACATGGAGGTCTTCTCCACCTGGTGCTGAGCGCCCGCCCAGCTCACCTTCGCTGCCGTGCCGTTGCCCCAGCGGCCCGGGCAGGGGATGTCGCCGCCGGGACCGAGCTGCTGGTCGTCGGTGCCGAGACGGAACGAGGTGCCCGAGGGGTCCACCAGCGCACCGAACTCGCGTCGAATCTCAATCTGCATCAGCCGGCGCTGGAGGGTGGCCGAGATCACGTGGGTCTCGGCGTCGTTTGCGCCGCGGCGGGTGAAGCGCGGCATCTCGGTGAGCTGCTGAATGCGGAAGAGGTCGAGGCTGCCTTCGTCGAGGAAGGTGAGGCCGTAGCGACCGATGCGCACCTTCTGGCCGTGGGCGAGCACCGCCTTTTCCGGGAGGGTGTCGTCGCCGTTGTAGACGGGATTCTCGGCGGCCAGCGTGGTGAGCGTGGCGCGCCCCTTCGACGACATCTCCAGTCGCGCGTGCTGGCGACTCACGCTCACGTTGGGCAGGACGAGGTCGGAGTCGGTGCCCCGGCCAATCACGAGCTTGGGGGTGTGGACCTCGAACAGTCGGTCGGGCTGACCGGACTCATGTACGACAAAGAAGGGCACCACGACCTCCAGACATCGAGCGCAGCCGAGCTACCGGCCAGACACCCGCCCAGACCCCTCCCGAGCCCGGGCGCGCTCGTCGATGAAGGCGATAGCCTCTTGAGGCCCCATCCGCAGGTGTCCAGTCGGTCAAGAACTGCGCCTCGCCACCCTCTGTCCACCCGGCACCGTGTCCCCATCATCCCCCCCCTGGCTGCTTTCTCGTCGACTCGACCTCTCCTTGTTGGTCGGTCCGGCGTGGGTAGCACTGGCCATCGCCCTGGTGCTCCCTTCTGGGCTCACCCTGCCGCCGTGGGCCTGGCTCGTGGCGGTCCTGGGCCTCGACGTCTCCCACGTGTACGCCTCGCTGTGGCGCACCTACGCCCACCCCGGCGAGGTCCGTCGGCGCCCCGGTCTCTACCTGGGCCTCCCCTTGGCTGTCTGGCTCGGGCTCGTCGCACTGGCCGCCATTACACCCGAGGGCTTCTGGACCGTCCTCGCCTACCTCGCGGTCTACCACTTCATCCGCCAGCAGTGGGGCATCGCAGCGCTGTACCGCCTGCGCGAGGGACTCCCCGGCCGCTCCACCGACGCCCGACTCGAAAAGGCCGCCCACTACGCCGTCACCGCCTGGCCCGTGGTGTGGTGGCACGCCCACCTGCCGCGCCCCTTCACCTGGTTCACCGACACCGACTTCTTCACGGGCCTCCCGCCCATCGTCGCGTGGGCCTCGCTCCCGGTCGCGCTCGGGATTGTGGTCGCGCACATCGTCGTCCGGGTCCGGTCCCGACGCTGGAGTCCCGGCCGCGACCTCTGGCTGCTCACCACCGCGCTCGTGTGGGGGGTCGGCATCGTCGGGGTCCAGAGTGACGCCGCCTTCACCCTGCCCAACGTCGTCCACCATGGCGTGCCCTACATGGTTCTCGTCTGGTGGACCGGTCGGCAGCAGCGACGGGCGGGTCGGGACACCGCACTGGGTGGCCTGCCATTCTCCCCACGCGGCCTCCCACTGTTCCTGCTGCCTCTGCTGGCCCTCGCCTTCGTGGAGGAATGGACCTGGGACCGCCTGCTGTGGTTCGACCACCCCGGCCTGTTCGGTACCTTCGCCGTCGACCTCGGCCCGTCGCTCACCGCCATGGCGCTCGGCACGCTGAGCGTCCCCCAGGTCGTGCACTACCTCTTGGACGGCTACATCTGGCGGATGGACGGCTCCAACCCCGGGCTGCGCGAGGCGTGGTCGGGGGATTGATGCTCCGAAAAGCAGCGCTGTTCGGCTACAATCCGCCGGCGGCCAGTCTTGGAGTCGTCCATGTCCCCACTCGCGCGTCTTGCGGTCCCCGTCGGCCTTCTCTCCATCGTCGGGTGTGCCCCGAGCATCGAAGACAGCAAGGGCGTCACGGGGTCGGTCGACGGCGTGGGCACTGACTCTGGCGACGCCAGCTTGGAAGGCTGTCCGGCGGTCGCAGTCAACCGCACCCAGCTCACCTGGACCGGCGCCATCATCGGCAACGTGGGCGAGGAAACCCTCCTCATCGAGAACACCTGCCTGGAGGGTGATCCCGTCACCGTCGCCATCGTGCAGGAAGGCAGCCGCCAGTTTGCGTTCTCGTCCGACTTCGACCTCACCGGCATCACCCTCGACCCCGGCAGCGCCGCCACCGTCACGGTCCACTACACCGCCGACGACTATGCAGAGGACTTCGGGGAGCTGGTGGTGGCCGACGTCCGAGGGCTCGCCGACACCCTCCGGGTCGAGCTCATCGGCAGTCCGGCCGACGACCAGGACCTCGACGGGCACGCCGCCATCGAAGCCGGTGGGTCGGACTGCGACGACTCCGACGACCGCGTGAACCCCGACGCCACCGACGACGGCATCGCGCTGTCCGACCTCGACTGCGATGGCCGCCGCGACGAAGACCGCGTCCAGCCCAACGACCTCCTCATCACCGAGGTCATGCCCGCGCCCCTGGCCGGCACGGTGGAAGGCGGACAGTGGGTGGAGGTCGAGAACGTCTCTGGCATCCCCATCGACCTCGCCGGCTGGACGCTGGTGTCCGACAACGGCCTCACCGTCGACCTTCCCCTCGACCCCCTCGTGCTCGACGCCGGCGGACGCCTCGTGCTGGGCGCCAGCGACGACGTGGGCGACAACGGTGGCCTCGAGCCCGACTATGCCTGGGGACTCGGCAACCTGCCCCTCGACGCCGACCGCGACGGCATCTCCTTCCAGGTGGAAGGACGCGCCATCCACCGCATGGCCTGGGGCGACGGCTGGCCGGTGGTCGACGGCCGGGCGCTCAACCTCGACCGCGAGTTCGTCACGGCCGCGGCTGCGTCGAGTCGGGCCTACTGGTGCGTGTCCACCCAGCTCTACGGCCTGGGCGACTACGGCAGCCCTGGCAGCGCCAACAACCTGTGCGCCGGCGTCGACCACGACTTCGACGGCATCTCGCCCGCCGACGGCGACTGCGACGACACCGACCCCACCATCAGCCCCGACGCCCCCGAGGTGTGGGACGGCATCGACAACAACTGCGACAGCGTGGTCGACCAGGTCGACGAGTCCGCTGCCCTGTCCACCATCGCAGGCGCCGCAGGAGACGCCCTGGGCAGCGTCGATGGCCTGTCCTTTGGCGACGTGGACGGCGACGGCTCCGACGATGTCATCGTGTCCTCGCCCCTGGCCGGCGGCACCTCACGCACGGGCATGGTCTACCTGCTCACCGGCGCCGATGTGGTGGCTGGCGGCGACGCCGAGTCCCTCGAATTCGCCACCGTCGAAGGCACCTCGAGCTACGCCCAGCTGGGCATCCTCCCGCCGCAGATGGCCGACATCGACGGCGATGGCACCGACGACCTCTTCGTGGCCGGCTCGCCTTACGGCACCTACTACGGCGGCTACATGGCCACGCTGTTCTACGGCGGCTCGGGCGTGGCCGGTAGCCTCGACGACGACGACGGCGACGTGCGCATCTCCTCCTCGTCCACCTACCGCTACTACACCATCTTCCCGCGGGTGGTGGTCGATGTGGACGTCGACGGAGATGGCCTGCACGACGTCGTCTTGGGTGACTCCGGCACCTACGACTACTCCGGCGGCGGCACCACCTACAGCTACTACGACGGCAAGGCCTACCTGCTGTCGGGCGACTCCCTCTCGCAGGGCGAAGACCTCGTGCTGGAGGACGACTCCGACTGGATTGCCTCGGGTGCGGCCTCGCAGGACTACCTGGGCTCGGCCGTGGGTGGGGGCGACCTCGACGGCGACGGCCACGACGACCTCCTCCTCGGTGCGCGTGGTGCCGACGACGGCCAGCGCGACGGGGGCGCCATCTACATCGTCCCGGGCGCCGCTACGATGTCGGGCGACGACACCATCGACAACCTCGCCACCCTCACCATCACGGGCTCCGGCAACGGAGACGCCCTCGGCGATGCCGCGCCGCCCATGCTCGCCGACTTCGACGACGACGGCACGGTCGACCTCGTGCTGGCGGGTGCAGCCGAAGGCGAAGTCTACCTGTTCCTCGACGCCGCCAGCCTGTCGGGCGAGGTCGACACCCGCGACGCCGACATGCGGCTGGAGGGCGATGTGGCCGACCGCTTCGGCGAGTCACTCGACCTGGGCGACGTCGATGGTGATGGCCTGCTGGAGCTGATGGTGGGCGACCCCGACGCCGCGAGCAGCTCCTACTACGCCTACGCCGACGAACCGGGCGGGGCCTTCTTCTTCTCGTCGTCGGTGGCCTACGCCGGCGTGCGCGACGCCTCGGAAGCCGACTTCCAGGTGCTGTCCACCACCGTGCGCGGCATGGGCAACGCCGTTCGCTTCTGGGACTCCGACGGCGACGGCGAAGACGAGCTGCTCGTGACCGAGCCCGACAGCGGGTACACCTCGGGCGCCTCGTATGGGGCGGGCGCACTGTACCTGTTCGACCCGATGTAGGGAGCGGAGCGAGTCAGAGGGGCCCCCTCCGGCCCTTCGGGCCACCTCCCCCTGAGAGGGGGAGGACACCGACGAGCAGAGTCCCCCCCTCCAAAGGATGTGCCCGCGAGCCAGCCGACGCACAACCCAGAGTCCCCCCCTCCAAAGGATGTGCCCGCAAGCCAGCCGACGCACAACCCAGAGTCCCCCCCTCCAAAGGATGTGCCCGCAAACCAGCCGACCCACAACCCAGAGCCCTCCCCCTCTCAGGGGGAGGTGTCCGCGCAGCGGACGGAGGGGGCCCCAGACTCCCCACCCAAGGAATGAGCTGTCCCCCTCCCACCCTGATACGCTGCGCGAGAACTTGTTCTGGAGCCCGCCCCGTGGCGACCTGGATGGACACCGTCGACACGCTGCGGCTCCGCGCGCTCCGCCTCCAAGGAGCCCGCAGCAGGCTGTTCTCCACCAGCCTGGGCCGCCTGCACGCCCTCGACTGGAACGGCTCCGGCAAGCGCCCGCCCGTCATGCTCATCCACGGCCTCGCCTCCTGCGCCGCCGACTACGGCCCGCTCATGCGCTGGCTGCGGCGTCGGCACTCCCGCCTCATCGCCCCCGACCTCCCCGGCCACGGCCACTCCAGCACCCCACAGGTGCCGCTCACCGCCTCCCGCATGACGCAAGCGCTCCTCGAGATGATGGACCGCGTGATCGACGAACCCGTCATCGTCTTCGGGAACTCTCTCGGCGGCATCGCCGCCATCCGGTACGCCCACCTGCGCCCCCACAACGTGCTCGCCCTCGTCCTGGCCTCGCCCGGCGGCGCCCCCATGGGCTGGCAGGAGCTGCACGACTTCAAGGCCAGCTTCGACCTCTCCACCTCCGCCGCCGCCATGGACTTCACCCGTCGCTTCCTCGGGCCGCCCCAGCCCGGCATGAAGTGGCTCGCCCGTGGTGTGCGCGTCCGGATGGCCCGCCCCGGTCCCAAGAGCCTGCTGGAAAACGTCACCCCCGACGTCCTCCTCCAGCCCCATGAAGTCCGCGAGCTGCCCGCACCCACCCTCGTCATGTGGGGCGACGAAGACGGCGTCCTCCCCCAGAGCAGCCGGCGCTTCTTCAGCGACCACCTGCCGCCACACGGTCGCTTCGAGGCCCTGCCCGGCTTCGGCCACTCGCCTTACCTCGACGACCTCTCTGCATTCGGCGCCCGCCTCCAGACCTTCGTGGACGGCGTCCTGAAGTCCCGTCCCGCCGGAGCCTGACCATGTCCCTCGATGTGGGCACCGCCGGCGTGGAAGCGCCCACCCGGCTGCCCGTGGAATCCTTCTGGGCCGACGTTCTCCGCGTCCACGACACCGGCGCCCACCCCGCCCTCGCCCTATGCATGCGCCACCGGGGCCAGGTCGTGCTCGACCGTGTCGTCGGGTGCGTCGACCCTGCGCTGCCGGCCGAGGGCCACAACCGGGCCACCCCCCACACCCTCTTCAACCTCTTCAGTGCGTCGAAGATCCTCACCGCCACGGTGGTCCACGCCCTCGTGGAGCAGGGGCGCCTCTCCCTCGACGAACGCATCGCCGACACCCTGCCCGCCTTCGGACACGGCGGCAAGCAGGCCATCCGGCTGCACCACCTGCTCCACCACAACGCCGGCATGCCCGACATGCCCGCCGACCTCGACCCCGAGACCGCCCTCGGCGACATCCCCGGCGTGGTCGAGCGCCTCGCCGCCATGCCTCTGCGCTCCCAGCCCGGCACATCCGTCGCCTACCACCCCATGTCCGCCTGGGCCGTGCTCTCCGAGCTCATCCGCCACCGCATCGGCCGCGACCTCCGCAGCCTGGCCCACGAGCTCGTCTCCGGTCCCATGGGGCTGTCCCGCTTCAACTTCGGGGTGGGCGAGGCCGACCTCCACCGCGTCGCCAGGCACGTCACCGTCGGTGTGCAGGGTGTTCCCGTCATGGAGAGCATCTTCCGGCGCACCGTCGGCGTCCCGTCCGCCGAAGCCGTTCGCATCAGCAACACTCCGCGCTTCCTCCAGGCCATCCTGCCCAGCGCCAACGTCATCGCCACCCCTCGCCAGACCTCCGCGTTCATGCAGATGCTCCTCGACGGCGGCGTCTATGGTGGCACGCGCATCCTCCAGCCCGCCACCGCCTACCGCATGGTCCAGGACGAAACCCCCCGGGCCTTCGACGGCACCTTCGGCTTTCCCATGCGCTACGGCCTCGGCCTCATGAAGGGCGGGCGCCGCTTCAGCCTGTTCGGCCCCTTCACCCGGCGCGCGTTCGGGCACCTCGGCTTCTCCAATGTGCTCGTCTACGCCGACCCTGACCGCCAGCTCGTGGTGGTGCTCCTCAACACCGGCAAGCCGCTGCTGGCCTGGGGCATGATTCCGTGGGCCGTGCTGGTGCAGAAGATTGCGCTGCGGGTGCCCCGGCGCAGGTAGGGGCGCGCGGAACCGCCACAGTTCCGTCCCCCGGGAGCCCGCGTCCGGTAGTCTTCCGCCGACCGAGGAGATGCCGTGTTTGCAGCAGGTGCGATGGCGTGGCTCGTGGCGTCGAGTGCGTTCGCGGAGCCGGTGGAAGTCCACCTGTGGCATGCCTACCGGGGCGAGGAACGCACGGCCCTCGAGACCGCCGTCGACGCCTGGGACGATGCCGACGACAGCGTGAGCGTCCACGTTCTCGCGCTGCCCCCCGAGGGCTTCTCCACCAAGTTCGAGGCGGCCGCCCCCCGCGGAAACGGCCCCGACCTCCTCATCGCCGCCCACGAGCGGGTGGGGGCCTGGTCGTCTGCCGGGCTCCTGGCGCCCCTCGATGCCCCTCCTGCCGGACTGCACCCCACCGCCCTCGAAGCGCTCACCTACAACGACGCCCTCTACGGCCTTCCCCTGGCCACCAAGTCGCTGGTCCTGTTCTACAACCGGGCCCTCATCGACGCCCCACCGGCCACCACCGACCACATCGAGGCCCTGCCCGGCCAGCTCTCCGACGGCGTCTACCCCATGGCCGTCGCCGCCACCGAGCCCTTCTTCCATGCCCCGTGGATGCACGGCTTCGGCGGTGGGGTGTTCGACGACTCCGGCGAAGTGGCCCTCGACCAGGGTGGAAACGCCGCCGCCCTCACGTGGGTGAAGGCGCGGGTCGACGACGGCACCATCCCCGACGAAGCCACCGGCGTGCTGGTCACCCAGCTCTTCAACGAGGGCCGGGCCGCGCTCGCCATCAACGGGCCCTGGTTCCTGGGCGAGATCGCCGACGACATCGACTTTGGCGTCGCCCCGCTCCCCACCGTGTCCGCCACCGGCGAGAAGGCCGCGCCGTTCCTCACTGTCGAAGGCGTGCTCGTCAGCGGCCACGCCCGTCAGCCCGACGCCGCCCGTCGACTGGCCGAGCACCTGGTCTCGGAAGAGGTCGCTGTCCTCCGCGGTCGTGAAGGTCGGCAGTCCGTCGCCACGCTGGCCGCCCTCGCGCACCCCGACATCGCGCAAGACCCCATCCTGAGCGCCTTCCGGGCCCAGCTCGACCACACCGTGCCCACCCCCAACGTGCCGGCCATGAGCTCCACCTGGGAGCCACAGGCCCGCGCGCTCCGACGGGTCCTTCGCGGCGCCCAGTCCCCCGACGACGCCGTCCGCGCCGCCCAGCAAGAATTCGCCATCGTCACGGCACCACCGCCCGAGCCCGCCAACCCGGTCCCCTACCTTGTTCTGGCCGCTGTGTTGGCCACCGCCGGCCTGGGGATGTTGGGGCGCCGCATCTGGCTGGCCCGTCACGACATCGTCGCCCACCGCACAGCCTACGCCTACGTCGCGCCCGCGTTTCTGGGCATGGCGCTGCTCGTCGTGGCGCCGTTCGTGGTTGGCGCGGGCATGAGCCTGTTTGCGTACCACAACAATGAAGGCACCTTCGTGGGCCTGGCCAACTTCGTCAACATCCTGTTGTCGCGCGACTGGCCGGTGTTCTCGCCGTTGTCCTTCTACACCACCCTCGCGGTCACCATCCTCTGGACCGCCGCCAACGTGGCGCTGCACGTGGGCATCGGCGTGGCCCTCGCCATGTTGTTGCGCGAGCCCTGGCTCAAGCTCCGGGGGGTGTACCGGGTGCTGCTCATCCTGCCCTGGGCCATCCCCAACTACATCACCGCCCTCATCTGGAAGGGCATGTTCCAGAAGCAGTTTGGCGCCATCAACGCCATTCTCGGGCTCTTCGGCGTCGAGCCCGTGAGCTGGTTCAGCCAGTTCACCACCGCCTTTGCTGCCAACCTCACCACCAACACATGGCTTGGGTTCCCCTTCATGATGGTGGTGACCTTGGGGGCGCTCCAAGCCATCCCCCGCGACCTCGAGCAGGCCGCCGAGGTGGATGGAGCGTCGGGCTGGCAGCGCTTCCGACACGTCACGTTGCCGCTGCTCATGCCCGCTCTGCTGCCCGCCGTGGTCTTGGGCAGCGTCTGGACCTTCAACATGATCAACATCATCTACCTGGTGAGCGGCGGCGAGCCGGATGGGTGGTCCGAGATCTTGATTAGTGAAGCCTACAGGTGGGCCTTCGACCGCAACCACCGCTACGGGTATGCCGCTGCCTACGCCGTTCTCGTGTTCGGGGTCCTGTTGGTCTATTCTCGGGCCACCGACCGCTGGCTGTCGGGAGGTCGGTCCTCCTGACGCCCACGTCTCTGCAGGAGGTCCCCCCGATGAAGCGCAGCGTTGCCCTGGTCTCGAGCTTGCTCACCGTCGCGTGCTCGTCTGGCGAGCTTGAAGGCGAAAAGGGTCGTCAGGACTCCTTTTCCATCAACTCCACCGACGACATCGCCACAGCCTGCAGCGAAGGCGACCCCATCTCGGTCACCCTCGAAGTGGAGTTCCCCGCCACCGACCCCGACTGTCCCTTCGGCGAAGGCGACAACATGGACATCGAGAACGGCGTCATCACGGCCAGAGTCGAGCAGTTCGACTCACTGGAGCTGCCCGAGGGCGTGGTGGTCTGCGACCTGGCCTTCGACTTCCAGGGCATCACCGGCGGCGAAGGCACGCCCATGGTCTACGACGACAACTTCTGGTTCACGTTCGACGACGTGGTGCTGGCCGGTTCCTACGGTCCGATGGTCGAAGAGTTCGACAAGGACGGCAACCTGCCCATCTACTCGTGGGACTCCATCGTCGGCTACCCCTTCGAATTCGACGACACCATCCCCACCTACTGCCTGGGCGAGGCGGACGGCTCGTCCGACTGCGACATCCCGCCGCCCGAGACCAACGGCGTCATGTCGCTGTCCTTCGACGAAGATCTCGTCAACGAACTGTCACTTCGTGCGGTGCAGTCCGAGCGCTTCGACTTCTCGTTCATCACCATGGGAGACAACGACCCCGACCGCGACTGTGCACACGAGTACTTTGCGTTCACTGTGGAGGTCCCCTACGTGCGCGTCCGCTGACTCGCGTCACGGCAGTCGAGAACAACAACGCCCCGGCCGAGACCGAGGCGTGGTGCGTGGTGGGGTGGGCGTCTAGATCGGCGGCCACTTCCCGCCAAATGCGGTGACCATGATCTTCAGGTCCTTGTTGAGGTTCTTGGTGACCTTGGTGGCGCGCTTGGGGATTTCGCTCGCGATCTTGATGTTGTCCTTCACCACGCCCAGGTTCCGCACAATGGAGATGGCCTGGGTGGGGTTGGACGTGAGCTCGCTCTTGAGCTGGTCGGGCAGCTTCTTGGCTTGCTTCACCAGCTTGGCGGCTTGCTTGGGGGCCTTCGCGAGCTCCTTGGATGCCGTGAAGTAGCTGGACAGCACCACGTTGGTGGCTTCCACGCCGGCCTTGATGTCGGGGGGCAGGGCATCGCTCGCCTTGAGCTGCGGCTTGCCGCCGGTCATCGTGATCTTCACCTTGCCGGCGGCTTCCTTCTTGAGGTGGGCCATGGCGGCGTTCATGCTGGTGCCCTGCTTGAGGCCCAGCGCGGTGTTGATGCTGGCCTTGCCCTTGCGGCGGGCCTTCTGGGCCTTGGTGAGGCTCTGGTCGAGCTTCTTCAGAGGCTTGAAGACCTTGTCGAGCGACTTCACGCCCGTGAGCTGGACGTGCTTTGCCTTCTTCTTCTTGGACTTCTTCGCGAAAGATGCGGTGGGGAGGCCCAGGGCGGCGACGGTGGCGAACCCGGCCACGAGGGCCACGGCGCTGCGGTACCAGGAGGACGGGTGGGCGTGGGTCATTGTGAGTCACCTCGTGTGTGCGCTGGCGAATAATCGCACGGAGGGCCTCCGACATTCAGTCGAAAGCGGCCTGCGCCAAAGTCGCGACAGGAACCCTCAACGGTCGATGTTGGCGGAGTCCCTCGGGTTTTTTCGTGGGGTGGTCGGGCGCAGGACGTGGTTGGCGCGGATGCGGTAGGCTGCGCCGCATGGCCATGGCATCCTCCCGCGCCCCGTCGGTCGCCCGTCGCGCCCTCACGCACGCCTTGCTCATCGTGGCGTGCGTCATCGTCCTCTACCCCGTGCTGTGGGTGGTGAAGATGGCGCTCACGCCGGGGCAGGCCTTCAGCCTCGACCCCAACCCCCTGCCCACCGTCATCTCCTTCCAGAACTTCTGGGACGTTGTGTCGGCCAGCGAAAACGGCACCTGGCTGTTCGGTCGCCAGCTGTTCAACTCCCTGGTGGTGGCGGGCATCACGTCGGCGATTGGGATCGGGCTCTCCTGCACGGCGGCCTACGCCATGTCGCGGTTCACGTTCCCGGGCCGCGAGTCGGGCATGCGGTTGTTCCTGGTCACGCAGATGTTCCCGGGTGTGGTGATGCTCATCCCGCTCTACATCCTGCTCGACGAACTTGGCCTGCTGGACAGCCTCTTGGGCCTGTCGCTCGTCTACGCCACCACCGCGGTGCCGTTCTGCACCTGGAACCTCAAGGGCTACTTCGACACCATCCCGAAAGAGCTCGAAGAAGCCGCCATCATGGACGGCGCCAGCCGCTGGACCGTCTTCACGAAGGTCATCCTGCCGCTCGCTCGCCCCGCCCTCGCGGTCACCGGGCTGTTCTCGTTCATGACCGCCTGGAACGAGTTCATCATGGCCATGACCCTGTTGTCCGACCAACGCGCCTTCACCCTGCCGGTGGTGCTCCACGGCTACATCGGCGACCACGGCACCGACTGGGGACACTTCGCGGCCGGCGCCATCATCGTCAGCGTGCCCGTGATGGCGTTGTTCTTCGCCCTCCAGAAGCAGCTGGTGGAGGGGCTCACCGCAGGCGGGGTCAAGGGGTGACCGACCGCGCACGGCTCGCGGCGGCTCTGCGTGCAAGTCCCGAGCGTGCCGACCTCGCGCTCACGCTCGCCAAGGCCCACGCACGTGCCGGAGAGTGGAACGCGGGCGTGCAGCTGCTCCGACAAGCTGCTCTGCTGCATCCAGCGCACCGGGAGGTGGCATTTCATCGCGTGTCCATTCCGTTCGCGGCCGACCGGTGGGCTGAAGCTGCGCAGGAGGCCACGGCGGTCCTCCAGACCATCCCCAACCATGTCCGGGTGTGGCGCTTGGCCGCCCGCACGTTCACCCGGCTGGGCATGACCGACACCGCCATCCACGCCTGGCAGTCTGCGCTGGGCTTTGCGCCGAACCACCTCTGGTCGTGGTTTGAGCTGGGCAACCTGCTGCTCGGCACGGGCCAGTTCGGTCAGGCTGTGGGCGCATACCGCAACGCGCTGAAGTGCGGTGAGCCCCACGCAGCCGTCCTGGGCAACCTCGGTGCGGCGCTGCTGCATGGCGGGCGGCCAGGTGCGGCCCGCAGACGCCTCGAAGCAGCGGTGGCCCTCGATGCCCAGTGGGCGCCGGCGTGGGTCTCGCTCGCCCAGTGTCACAGTGCGCTGGGTGACGAAGAGGAGGCGGATGCCGCGTTTCTCACCGCTGTGCGCACGGCCCCCGACCGCGTGGCCACCCGGCTGGCGTATGGCGAATTCCTCGTGGCCGGTGGCCGCACGCCGGATGCCGAGGCCCAGTTTCGGGCGGTCCTGGCGGGCGACCCGAACCACCGGGGCGCGCTGCTGGGGCTCGGGACGGTTCTCGAACGAACGGGCGCCCATGCCGAAGCGGTCGCGGTGCTCGACCCGCTCGTCGATGCCTCCAGCAAGGGGGTCGGGCCACTGGCAGCGTGGGCGCGGGCCTGCATCCGTACGCAGCAAGCGCACCGTGCCATCCCCGTTCTCGCCCAGCGGGCCCAGCGGCTGCTCACCCCCTCGCAGGCGCAGGTTCTCCACCACACCTTGGGCAACCTGCACGCTGCGGTGGGGGACCACGAGGCGGCCTTCCACGCCCATCAGGTCGGCAACCGTGCTCGGGAGAACGACATCAACCCTGCTGGGGTGGTGCGCGAGGTGGCCGAGGTCTGCCGTCTGCTGTCGACGCCCGTGGAGCGGCCGCCCGGACGCGGCGTGGGGATGCTGTTCATCGTGGGCATGCCCCGGTCGGGTACCAGCCTGGTGGAACAGATCCTGTCGCGTCATCCCGCCGTGGTGGCCGGCGGTGAGCTGCCGTCGCTCAACCGGGTGCTGCGTGGACCCGACGACCCCCCCGTTGGAAGCGCGTGGGCCGACCGCCTGGTGCACCTCGACGCCTCCGCCCTCGATGCCCTGGGCGACCGCTACCGGGCCGATGCTGCGCGCCTGGCCCACCTCGCCCCCGACGCCCTCGGCCCCGACCTCTGGCTCACCGACAAGCAGCCCACCAACTTCCTCATGCTGGGGGCCATCCCGCGCATCCTGCCCGGCGCCCGCATCGTGCACTGCACCCGCGACCCCCTCGACACCTGCTTGTCGTGCTTCTTCCAGCACTTCGGGCCCGGTCACACCTGGACCACCGAGCTGGACTGGCTGGGCGCCATCTTCCGGGCCTACCGCGCCCAGATGCACCACTGGACCACCGTGGCGGAGATCGACGTGGTGGAGGTCCAGTACGAACACCTCGTCGCCGACCTCGAGGGCGGTGTGCGGCGCCTGCTCGCGGCCCTCGACCTTCCCTTCCATCCCGACTGCCTGTCGTTCTACGAGAGCGACCGGGATGCGCGCACGGCATCGGTCGACCAGGTGCGCCGGCCCATCTACCGCTCCAGTGTGCGGCGCGCCGACCCCTACCGGCCGTGGTTGGGGCCGTTGGTCGACGCTCTGGCCGACCTTCAGGCCTTGCCCCCGGCGGTGGAGCTGGTACCTCGGTAGGGTGGCCACCCAAGGCTGATTGGAGACGCTCGGATGTCGCTGCTTGGACTCCCGGTTCGCATCGCTCGCTTCCTCGTCCACTCCGTGACGGGAGGGGGCCAGGAGCCGCCCCCGCCGCCGCGTGCGGCCGACCCCTGGGAGCTGCGGGGGCTGGGCATCGAGGCCTCGGGTGCCGGAGGCGTCGCCGGACCCTGCTCATCGGGCGGTGACTCCGGTCATTCCCACGACCACGGCCACAGCCACGACCACACCCCCGAGCCCACCGGTCCGGCTCCGGTGGCCATCACCGCGGTCGACACCTCCAACCCACTGGCGCGTCGCTACTCTGTCAACCGCATCCTTGTTCCGGGCAAGGGCACCCGCTCCATCCAGTCGGCCTTCGATGCCCGCGGAGATGCCATCGGTGAGGCCTTCTTCGCGCTGCCCGGCGTGACCGGTGTGTACGCGAAAGGGGGCGACGTCACGATCCTCAAGGACGACCCCACCCTCTGGGACGACCTCGACGCCCCCATCCGTGCCGCATTCGCGGGCCTGCTCGACGAATAGTGCACGAAGTGGCTCCCATGTCCGAATCCGGCGCCTGAGGTCCAGGCTCTGCGGCTATCTCCAGAGTGGCCGACGGGGGCTCTCCCTGTCGCTCATCTGGACGACAACACCGTGAACCAGCTCGACCCCGACGTCTGCTACCGGGCACTTTCCGCGCGCGACCCCCGCTTCGACGGGCTGTTCTTCGTGGGCGTGGCCACCACCGGCGTGTACTGCCGCCCGGTGTGCCCCGCGCGCCTGCCGCGTGCCGACCGCTGCACCTTCCACCGCTCGGCCACCGCCGCCGAAGCCGCCGGCTTTCGGGCCTGCTTCCGCTGTCGGCCCGAGCTGGCCCCCGGCAGCGCCCATGTGGATGCCCGCGCCCGCCTGGCCCGCCTGGCCGTCGACCGCATCGACGCCGGAGCCCTGAACTCGGGCAGCATCTCCGAGCTGGCGGCCGCATTGGGCGTCACCCCACGACACCTCCGGCGAGTCGTCACCGCCGAGCTCGGGGTCACGCCCACCACCCTGGCCACAAGTCGGCGCCTCGCACGGGCCAAGCAGCTCCTCCAGGACACCGCGCTGCCGGTGCACGAGGTGGCCCGACTGGCGGGCTTCGGCAGCCTCCGACGCCTCCAGACGGTGTTCGCCGACCGCTTCGGCCGTCCCCCGTCGTCGGTCCGCCGTGGAAAGGCGACGGCGAGCGTCCGCGTGCGCCTCGACTACCGGCCTCCGCTGGCCTGGGAGCCGATGCTCGCGTTCATCGCGTCCCGGGCCACCCCGGGTGTGGAGTGGGTGGAGGGCGAGACCTGGGTGCGTCGCGTGCGGCGGGACGACCAGGAGGGCCACCTGCGGGCCACGCACGACGGTCGACGGGTGTGGCTCGACGTGCCGCTCTTCATGGCCCACGAGCTGCCAGGCCTCATCCAGACCGTCCGCCGCCTCTTCGACCTCGACGCCCGGCCCTCCGCCATCGCCGACACCCTCGGCGCCGACCCCATCCTGGCCACCAGTGTGGCGCGCGACCCTGGCCTGCGCGTCCCGGGCACCTTCGATGGCTTCGAGCTCGCCGTGCGCACGGTGCTCGGCCAGCAGGTGTCCGTGAAGGGGGCCACCACCTTGTGCGGACGCCTGAACAACCTCCTGGACGGCATCTCCGTCGACGCAGTGCGTCGGGCGGGCGTGGAGCGGGTCCGGTCTGTGGGCCTTCCCGAGGCGCGGGCGCGCACCCTGGTCGACCTGGCTCTCGCCTGGCCCGAGCTTGCCCGACTGGACGACCCGCAGGCCATTGTCGCGGGGCTCCGACACATCCGCGGCATCGGCCCGTGGACCACTGCCTACCTGGGCATGCGCTGGCTGCGCGTGCCCGACGCCTTCCCATCCGGAGACCTCGTGCTCCGCCGCGTGATGGGCAACCTCACCGAAGCGCAGCTGCGCCGGGCCTCGAGCGCCTGGAGTCCATGGCGCGCCTACGCTGCCTTGCACCTCTGGAGAACCGCATGATCGAACGACAGCTGGCCACCGAGCTGGGCACGCTCACCCTGGTGTCCGATGGAACGGCGCTCGTGGGCGTGTACTTCGAGGACCACAAGCCCACGCCGGCCCATCGCGGGTCTCCCGGGGCCTGTTCCGTGCTGGACCGCACCGAAGCGCAGCTCCGCGCGTGGTTGGCCGGTGAGCGCCGCACCTTCGACCTGCCCATCCGACGGTCGGGCACAGCGTTTCAAGAGGAGGTGTGGGCCCAGCTCGACACCATCGGCTTCGGTGAGCGGCGTGGCTACGGCGACATTGCCAAGGCCATCGGCCGACCGAAGGCCGCGCGGGCAGTGGGGGCAGCGGTGGGCCGCAATCCGCTGTCCATCGTGGTGCCGTGCCACCGGGTGGTCGGAGCATCGGGCCGGCTCACGGGCTTCGCCGGCGGCGTGGACCGCAAGCGGTGGCTGCTGGCGCACGAGGCGGGTTGAGGGGGCCCCCTCCGGCCGGGGGACGACTCGCTTCGCTCCGTACGTCCCCCTGGACCCCCTGTGCGGGCCCGGTGCCGACAGTCGATGGTTCGCAGGGTTCGACGGTTGGTGCCTGGTCCCGGGCCGGCTGTCGGGTCTGGGCATCGATGGGCTCGGGGGACGACGAATCGATGGGTGGGTACCAGATTCGTCGCTTTGTTCGCTGACGCTCACGCTCCGAACGACTCGGTCGAGGTGGACCGAGCTCGTGGGCTCCCTCGGCGAAGAGTGTCTGTTCTCGGGCCCTTTGGGCACCTGTACGGGTGGGTGACTCTTGGAGGAGGACTGTGAAAACGATGATGGTCTCCCCATTCAGGGCCATTCAGGGGCCCCCTCCGCCTGCTCCGCAGGCACCTCCCCCTGAAGGGGGAGGACTTTGAGAACGACGATGGCATCCCCATTCAGGGGCCCCAGCCACACTGTCCTCCCCCTTCAGGGGGAGGTGGCCCGAAGGGCCGGAGGGGGCCCCGCCTGCTACCGACCCCCAAACGCGTACCCCAACGACACGTTCACATTCGGCCCCGCCGCCAGGCCATCGTCCAGGTACACCAGCGCCCCGCCGCGGGCCCGCACCAAGAAGCCCCCCTGCGCGGTGTAGGCGTACCCCGTGTACACCTCGGTGGTGGCGCGGAGGGTCTCGCCGCCGCTCACCAGGCCAAATGGCTCGGCCCACGGGTTCACGCGCAGGTAGCCGCTCCAGATCCATGCATGGCCGCGGGGGTCGCCCATCGCCCGCCACGTGACGCCCGGCCCCACCAGCACATTGAACACCACGGTGCCGGCGCGCAGGTGCACCTCGAGGTCGTCGCGGGGGAGCCAACCAGCCTCCACGTGCAGCAGCTCGGCCAAGCCCACGCCGGCGGTCACGGTGGCCACCGGTGCATCGGCGGCGCCGGCCAGCGAAGCGAAGACAAGGACCAGCATGGCGCTCCCGGGGTTGGCCCCACCCTACTATGCCGACCCACCCGCAAGATCGGTCAGTTTTCGTCCGACTCCTGCGTCAGTCTGGCCAACAACACCAGCTCCGCCGCGAGCACCGCCGGGTCGGCGTCGAGCGGTGGGAGGTCGGCGCGGGCGTTGGGAACCTCCACCCGCAGCGGGGTGCCGTCGGCATGCACCCGGAGGGCGGAGCGCTCTGTGCGATGGCGGCTCAGCTGGTAGCGGCTGGCCGGGCCGAGCGGAAGCGACACGTCTGGCGTGATGCCGCCACCGTCCATCCGCCGCGACAGCCGCCGACCGCTGGGGAGGGTCCACACCACGTTGGTGAACTGGACGGCGTAGCTGCCGTCGTCGGCGGTGCGCAGCGCTTGAGCCAGGCCCTTGCCCCAGGTGGGTCGGCCCACCACCACCGCACCCGCCCGCTCCTGGAGGGCGCCGGCGAGAACCTCGGCTGCGCTGGCCGTCTGCTCGTCCACCAGCACCGCCACCGGCACCCCTTCCAGCGCGTGGCCTGGGATGGCCTGGTTCCACTCGGCCAGCGGCGCTCCGGTGGTGGGGTCGACGTCGGGGCCCGTGTCGGGGAGCACGCGCCCGGAGAGGTCGGCCAGCCAGCCATCGGCCACGAAGCGGTCGGCGAGCTGCACGGCGCTGTTCACATCGCCGCCGGGATTGCCCCGCAGGTCGAGCACCACGCCCCGGATGTGGTCGAGGTGGGGGTCGAGCAGGGCGTCGAAGGCAGCTTCGGTGGTGGGCTTGAAGCGCGAGACCCGCACATAGGCGAGCCCGTTGTCGCGCATGGGCTGCCAGCGGTTGTCGGTGGGGTCACGGGCCCAGCCTTCCACCGTCTCGGCCACCACGGGCCCACGGATGAGGTGCACCACACGGGTGGACTCGGCGCCGGGGGACCGCACCTCGAGCCGGACCTCGGTGTCGATGGGTCCTCGGAGCGCTGCCTGCACAAACGACAGCCTCTGCTCGGCGGGTATGTCGGCCAGGCGCACGGCCCCGGTGGCGTCGGCCATGGCTTCGATGCGGTCGTCTTGGTGGAGGTCGGTGGTCCATGCTGGCGCGCCGGGCAGAGGGTGGTCGACCAACACCGTGCCGTCCGGCCCTTGGGCGACGAGCAGGCCCACCCCCACGTGTACACCCGCGTGCCCCTCAGACCACGACGCAATCTCGGCCGGCCACACCGCACGGGTCCAGGGGTCGAGCGAGCCCAGAGCACCGGCCACCCACTCGTCGAGCACCACGGCTTCGGGCACACCGGCCGTCGAGCCCACCCGCACCGACGCATCGAGCAGGTTCACCGCCGCCGCCACATCCGACGCCACACCACCCGTGAACACGGCGTCGGAGAGGCCGGGCCAGGTCGACCGCGCGCCTTCGGACTGGCGGAGCGCCCCCAGGCGGGTGGCTGCACCTTGTGCGGCGGCGGTCCAGTCCACCGGCACCACATACTCGCGGTCCACCCGCTCCAAGAGGGAGACTGCGGCCGCACGACTCAAGCCCTCCTGGCCGGCTCGGGTGGCCTGCAAGAAGGCTGGGTCGTAGCGCGCGTGAATGGCCGCCAGCGTGGCATCTTGGCGCAGTCGATGGGCCTGGGCTGCCGACTGTTCGGCCCACACTTCGGCCAGCGCGGCCAGCACCCGATGCGTGGTGGCGGGGTCGGACTTCCGCGCGGCGGTTTCGATGGGCCGGGAGACCGCATCGAGGTCGTCCACACCCGCTTCGGCAGCCACAGCAAGACGGGTTGCGGCTGCCACGAGGTCACCGGCAGCCAGAGCCTCGTCCACAGAACCCCGGAGCATGGGCCCCTCGGCCTGCGTGAGGGCATCGAGCTGGGGCAGCACTTGGAGGAACGCCCGCGAAGGAGAGACAAGCTCGCCCGCAGGTCCCGCAACATCGAGCGTCACCAGCTCGGGAAGCGTGGTGTCCAGGTCCCCGGTGGCCAGGCGGTCTCGCAGGAGGGTGGGGTCGGGGCCACAGCCCACAGCCCACACGCACAGGAGACCGCCGCAAAGCCGCATGCGCTACGGACGCACCATCGTGGGCAGCTTGTCGGCCCAGGGGCGGGCCTGCTCGAGCTGCGCGGCCAGGCGGAAGAGCGTGGCTTCGTCGCCGAAGCGGCTCACGAACTGGGTGCCGATGGGCAGGCCGTCGTTGTTCCAGAACAGCGGCAGCGACACCCCGGGCTGGCCGGTCTGGTTGAACAGCTGGGTGTTGGGCGTGTAGCGGAGCTTGCCGTTGCCCATCTGGTCGAGGGCGAAGTCGAGGATGGGCTTGAGCGGCACGTGGCGAAGCACCTGGATCTGCATCTCCTCGGCGGTCGACAGGGCCAGCTCACCTACGCGCGCGGGAGGCTGCGCCAGCGTGCTGGTGACGAAGACGTCGTACTTGCCGAAGAAGTCGGCCACCCCACGGCCGGCGAACTGGATGGTGCGCCGAGCCCACTCGAGCTCGGCTGCGGAGCTCTTCCAGCCGATGAGCGCCAGGATCCAGGTGCCGGCCTCGAAGTCCTGGAAGCGCGGCTTCTTGCCCACTTCCGCGGCAGCTTCCTCCACAAAGCAGGCCACACCGGCCGCCACAGTGAGGAAGTAGGCGCGGATGAGGTCGGTCTGGTGGAAGGGCGGGGTGTCGACTGCGACCTCGTGGCCGAGGCCCCGCAGGAGGTCGGCGGCGTCGTCGACGGCGGCCACACAGTCGGCGTGCTGTTCGTTGGCGAAGAGTGCGTCGCGACAGATGGCGATGCGGAGCTTGCCGGGGTCGCGGCCCACTTCGTCCACCCAGGGACCGGGCTTCTGGGGCGCGACGTAGGGCTCGCCGGGGGTGGGCTCGCTGTCGGCGACGTCGAGCAGGAGGGCAGAGTCGCGCACGCTGCGGGCGAGCACGTGCTCTTGGACGAAGCCCTGCCAGGCGTCGCCCAGGGTGGGGCTCATGGTGACCCGACCGCGGGTGGGCTTGAGGCCCACGAGACCACAGGCCGAGGCCGGGATGCGGATCGAGCCGCCACCGTCGCCGCCGTGGGCCACCGGAACCATTCGCGCAGCCACCGCAGAAGCGGCTCCGCCCGACGACCCACCGGGGGTGTGGTCGCGGTTCCAGGGGTTGCGGCAGGGGCCCCAGATCTCGGGCTCGGTGATGCCCATGATGCCGAACTCGGGGCTGTTCGTGCGCCCCAGGAGCTGCAGACCGGCGGCTTCGTAGCGGCGCGACAGCTCGCTGGTGAACCGGCTGGGACGGCCCTTGAGCAGCTTGCAGCCGCTGGTGACCTGCGTGCCCACCACGTGCTGCTTGAGGTCTTTGAGCAGGAAGGGCACACCCTTGAGCGGGCCATCGGGAAGGTCGGCCACGCGCGCCTTGGCCCGCTCGCGGAGGTCGTCCACCACGGCGTTTAGGGTGGGGTTGCGGGCGTCGATGCGGGCCAGGGCAGCGTCGAGCAGCTCTTCGGGCGAGACATCGCCCTTGTTCACGAGCTCGGCCATGCCGGTGGCGTCGAGCTGGTCGTATTCGGGAAGGGGCAGAGCCACGGAACCTCCGACGGTTGGGGGCCCGCCGTAACCGACCCGACCACGCCCCGCGCCCGGGGTTCCGTGGCGGTGCAAGAGGTGCGTCAGGGGGCCCCGGCTACTTCTTGGCGTGCCCCAGCTGGCGGATGGTCTCGGGGTTCTTGCCGAAGGCGTAGTTCACGCCCACACCCAGCAGCTTGGAGCTGCCGCTGAGCGTTCCGTCGCCCACGTTGCGTCCCGGAACAATCTGCCCGGTCTCCCAGTGCAGCACGATGGACTCCACGTTGCTGCCTTCGATTTCGGTCTCGGGCACGAAGCTCTGGAACCAACCAACGTCGAAGCCCACCCGCTTCCAGGCCTGGAAGGTGCCGCCCACGCCATAGCCCCACTTGGTGCCGTCCATGAGCGACACGCCGCGGTTGGCTTCGGGGATGGCGCCCTGTTCCCACAAGCCGCCCATGCGCAGCGTGCCCAGCTTGTGGAATTGCCACTCGCCCCCAAGCCGCACCGACCAGGTGTCGGTGTACCCGGCGGGCAGCACGATGTCGTCGGTGATGAGGATGTCTTCGACGCCGGCGGCCGACGCGATGGGGTTCTCGGAGTCGACCGGGATGGTCATGTCGACGTCGTAGACGGTGATCTGGTCGATGACGCTCCAGCCTTCCCACACCGCGGCCAGCTCCACCTCGAGGGTGTCGATGGGTCGGATGAGGCCGCCCACCTTCACGATGGGGGGCATGGTCACGTCGAAGCGCACCTGGTCGTCGCGCACCATGTCGGTGGCCACGATGCCCAGGTATTCGTCGGTGCGGAAGTAGTTCTCGGAGAAGTCTGCTTCCATCACGCCGGTGGCCGAGAACTTCACGGGCGCCTGGTACATGAACCCGAAGGCGTAGCGATTCGACGGCGGCTCGTACAGCGCGCCAACATTCCAACCCAAGGCGGTCTTGTCGCGACCGTCCATGCGGAAGGCGACGTCGTATTGGGGGTCTTCGTTGACCGTCAGCGCCGACATGTCGGTGGTGCCGGGGATGACCCATGGAACGTTGACCGCCAGCTCCTGCTCCACCCGCAGGTAGTTCCAAGACAAGCCACCACCAATGCTGAGGCGGTCCATGAAGCGGTGGGCCACGCTCGCGCCGGTGAAGGTCTGGATGATGAGGGTGTCGATGAGCGTGTACCGCTGCGGACCGTCGGAGGGGTACGAGAGGTCGGGGGCGTAGGGCGGGTAGAAGCCCACGGCGAACACGGTGTTCTTCAGGCCGAAGTTCCAGGCCGCGCCGATGTGCGGGATGGGGTAGGCGCGGGCGCCGTTTTCGATGGGCGGGTTGATGAGGTCGGCGTAGTCGCCGGAGCCCGTGTTGCCCTGCTCGGGGCCTTCGCCCGGGTAGTCTTTGCGGTCGAAGGACACATCGGTGGACACCGCGGCGATGTTGAACGTGAACACGCCGTCGCCCAGGCGGGTGAGGGCAGCCGGGTTGTACCAGAGCGCCAGCATGTCGTTGGCACCGGCCACGTAGGCCCCACCACGGGAGAACGCGCGAACCCCCACATCGGCGGTGTAGTAGCCGGCGGCGTGGGCGTCGGTGGACAACAGAGAAAGGGCGAGGAGCAGCATGGCGCCGACCATACCAAGGAGGTTGGCCCCCGGGGAGGCGCGACGTCACGGCGGGGATTAGAGCCGGCCCACAACCCCGGAGTCCACGTGGCTGTGCTCGCCCTGATGTCCGCTGTGGTCCTTGTCTTGGTGGTGTCGTCGCTGGCCTGGGCACGGCGCATGAAGGTGCGTCACCCCGAGCCCCTGTGGGACTGGGACACCCTCGAGCCCGAGCTCGACCGGGTGGTCTTCCCGCCCGACTTTCGCTGGGGCACCGCCACCGCCCACCATCAAGTGGAAGGCGGCCACCAACACAACAACTGGGCGCGATGGGAGCGCGAGCCCGGCCCCGACGGTGGCTCTCGCATCCAGAACGGCGATGTGTCGGGCGATGCCGCCGACCACTGGAACCTGTGGCAGCAAGACCTCGACCGCATGGCCGACGACCTCGGCGTAGACACCTACCGCTTCAGTGTGTCGTGGAGCCGCCTCGAGCCCCGGCCGGGCGAATACGACGCCGACGCCATCGCCCACTACCACGCCCTCATCGACCACCTCATCGCACGTGGCATCACGCCCATGCTCACGCTGCACCACTTCGCGCACCCGCTGTGGTTCGAAGACCTCGGGGGCTTCGAGCACGAAGCCAACCTGGTCCACCTCGAGCGCTTCACCACGCGGATGTTCGAAGAGTACGGCGCCAAAGTGCCCTTGTGGTGCACCATCAACGAGCCCGGACCCTACTCCATCATGGGCTACGGCCTGGGCGTGTTCCCTCCGGGCGTGCGGTCTCTCCGCCGTCTCTTCACGGTCATCCGCAACCTGTGCGTGGCCCACGTGCGCATGGTCGCAGCGATTCGACGGCTTCCGGGTGGACCGGAGGCCAAGGTGGGCCTGGTCCACAACATCTTCCAGCTCGACCCCTGGATCCGCTGGAGTCCGGTGCACTGGGCGCTGTGTCGAGTGGGCGACCACATCTACAACGAGAGCTTCCTGCGCTTCCTGCGCACCGGCCGCGTGAAGGTGGGCGCGCTCGGGATGGGCGTCGATGAGGTGGTCTCGGGCGACCGCGGCGACTTCGTGGGCCTCAACTACTACGCCAACCTGCTGCTCGACCCCTTCATGTCGCAGAAGCCCCCCTTCGACGCCCACACGCGGCCCGGCCAGGTGCTCACCGACATGCCCTACGCCATCTACGCCGAGGGCTTCTGGCGGGCCCTGCACCGCATCAGCCACGTGGGCCTGCCTGTCTGGGTGACGGAGAATGGCGTAGCCGACGGCAAAGACGACGGCCGACGCGCCACGTACATCCGCCGCTACCTGTACGCGATGCGGCGGGCGCTGTCCGAGGGGGTCGACATCCGGGGCTACTGCTACTGGAGCCTCATGGACAACTTCGAGTGGGCCGAGGGCTACCAGATGCAGTTCGGCCTGTATGCGGTGGACTACACCACCCAAGAACGAACGCTCCGAGCGGGCGCACAACCCTACGTCGACGCCATCGCTCGCAGCCGGGCCGACGCATGAGCGCATCCACCGTGGTGGCCGTGCTGCTGGCGGCTGGTCGGGGCACCCGGATGCGCTCCCACCTCCCCAAGCCGTTGGTTCCGCTCGCCGGAAAGGGCCTGGTGCTGCACCTGCTCGACGCGGTCCATGGAGCCGGGGTGGACCGGACGGTGGTGGTGGTGGGCCACGGGGCCGACCAGGTGCAGGCGGCCCTTCCCGAAGGCGCAGACACTGCGCTTCAAGAAGTACGCGACGGCACGGCCTCGGCGGTGCAATGTGCAGAGTCGGCCGTCGGGCCTGCCGATGAGGTGTTGGTCTTCGTGGGCGACTCTCCCTTGCTCACGTCGGAGAGCATCGAGCAGCTCCTGGCCCACCGTCGCCAGACCAGCGCCGCAGCGGCCTTTCTCACCGCGCGCTTCCCCATCCGACTGCCGTATGCACGCGTCATCCGCGACGCCTCCGGTGCGTGGGTCGACTGCATCGAAGAGCGCGACTGCACCCCCGAGCAAGCCGCGCTCCGCGAGTACCTCACCAGCCACTACGTCTTCCATGGCCCCACCCTTTGGCGCCTGCTGCCCACCATCACGCCCCACCCGGTCACCGGCGAGCGCTACCTCACCGACATCCTGGGCGCGATTCGACGCGACGGCGGAACTGTCGAGACGGTGGATGCAGCATCATGGGAAGAGCTGGTGGGCCTGAACACCCCCGAGGAGGTGGCCTGGGCCGAGACGGTGTGGGCGGCCCGCCATGGCTGACCCCATCCAGCGCGTCCACGTGGCCCTGGACCACCACACCCGCGTGTGTGCTCGCGCGCCGGGACGCATCAACGTCATCGGTGAGCACACCGACTACATCGGCGGTCTCGCGCTTCCAGCGGCCATCGACCGCCACATCGTGGTCGGCCTGCGGGCCCGCTCGGGGCACACCGTCATCCACAGCGTCGACGTCCCCGGCACCACCACGGTCGACTGGTCCACACCCATCACGCGGCTTCCCCCGGGAACTGCAGACTGGGTTCGCTACATGGTGGGCGCCATCGCAGAGTTCGTGGCGCATGTGGGCGGCCCGAACACAGCTCCCCAAGTGGTTTGTGCCCCCTTCGAGGGCGCCGTGGCCGGTAGTGTGCCCCGAGGCGCCGGCCTGTCGTCGTCGGCCGCGCTCTGTGTGGCCTGGATGAACGCCCTGGCAGCCTGGTCGGGCCACCCGCTCAACGACCGCACCATCGTCCACCTGGCGCGCAGGGTGGAGCACCGCTGGCTGGGGGTGGCGTGCGGCGCATTGGACCAGACGGCCAGCCAGATGGGTCGGGTGCGTCGGCTGCTGCGGGTCGACTTTCGGTCGATGGCGGTGGACCCGGTGCTCGCTGGTGGGCTTGGTTGGATTGTGTTGGACACCGGTGTGCGGCGTGGGCTGGCCCACAGCGCCTACACAGAGCGCGTGCGTGCGGTGACCGATGGACTGGCCTCGATTCGGGAGCGGCACGCGGGCGTGACCCACTGGCGCGACCTGGCGCTTCACCACCTCGAGGGGCTGGACGGGCCGCGGTGGCTGCGACACGGCATCACCGAGAATGCCCGCGTGGAGGCCATGGTCGAGGCTCTCGGGACGGACGACGTGCGGGCGGTGGGGCGACTGCTCAACGAAAGCCACGCCAGCTTGCGCGACGACTATGCGGTGAGCTGTGGTGAGCTGGATGCGATGGCCCGGTGTGCGCGCCAGGAAGATGGGGTCTACGGCGCTCGGATGGTGGGGGCGGGGTTTGGCGGGTGTGTGTTGGCCGCAGTGGAGGCTGGCGCAGGGAAGGGCGTGCTCGAAGGGGTTCTCGGGCGGTATCGAGCGGCCACGGGTCGGGCGGGCGCGGGGTGGGTGGTGCGGCCGGGTTCCGGGGCTGGGTTGGTGTGATAACACGCACCCCGCCGAGGAGACCTTGGCTCCGAGGCACCGGCGAGACCTTGGCTCGCCGGGCCGGGCGGGACGCAGGCCCGACCGGAACACGATGGGGATGCCCACACGCGGTAGGCTCTCGGCGCCACCTTGGGAGTCCGATGTCCATCCCCCACACCCCCGTTGTCCACCTGTCTGATCTGCCCGTCGAGACCGACCTCGACGGCGACCACTACGGCGGCAGCTGGCAGGTTCTCACCCCCACCATGCGGGCGGCTGGCGGCAAGCTCGGCCTGGTGCTGAACCGCCTGCCTCCCGGTCGCGCCATGTGTCCTTTCCACACCCACCAGCTGGAAGATGAGGTGTTCTACATCCTCGAAGGCACGGGCTCGCTTCGATACGGCGACCGCGTGTATGCGTTGCGTGCGGGGCATGTGGTGTCGTGTCCGGCGGGCACGGGCGTGGCCCACCAGGTGGCCAACACAGGCGACACCGACCTCGTGTACCTGGCGATGGGCAACTACGAGCCCCGCGAGGTCTGCACGTACCCCGACAGCGGCAAGGTGATGGTGCGCAGCTTGATGACAGTCGGCCGACTCGACAAGACCGCCTACATGGACGGGGAACCACCGCGGCCCCGCATCTTGGACATGGCGTCCGCCCAGACCTCCTGACTGCTCTGTCGCGTCTGCCACGCTACGGGTCGGCCATGTCCAAGAAACGCCAGCGCCTGCAGCTCGACGAACGTCGGGAACAGCTCATCGAGATTGGCCTCGACCTCTTCACCGAGGCGTCCTTCGAAGATGTGTCCATCGACGACATTGCCGCAGCAGCGGGTGTTTCCAAGGGCCTGCTCTACCACTACTTCGGCGGCAAGAAGGCGTTCTACGTGGCGTGTGTGCGGCGTGCATCCGACCAGATGGTGGAGAGCATCCGCCCCGACCCCTCCCTCCCCCCGCCCATGAAGGCCTGGACCGCCCTCAACGCCTACCTCGACTTCGTGGAAGCGCGGTCGAAGGTGTTCACGGCGCTGCTCCAGGGGGGCAAGGGCGTGGATGCCGAGGTGGCCGACATCATCGCCGACACCCGCCTGCAGTTCGCCGCCCAGGTACTCGACGGCACCGGCGTCACAGCCGAGCGACCCATCTTCCACTTCGCGGCCCGCACCTACGTGGGCGCGGTCGAGGCGGCGTCGCTCGTGTGGCTCGAAGACCCCGCGGTGCCCCGGTCCGCCGTGCTCGCCACCGCGATGGCCACGCTGCACGGCATCATGCGCACCGCTGCAGCCCTCGACCCCGACGCCGGCTTCGAGGTGGACGGCGAGCTCGACGACTTCATCGCTCTGCTGATGCAGGGGTAGGCGCGCTCAGTCGGCTTCGATGTCGTCGCCCAGCGAGCTCGACACCGACACGTTGGAGAGCGTCACCTTGTCGGAGTGGCCGTTGAGGTCGATGGCCGCGCGACCGCCGCGTCCGGCGTACACGATGTCGAGGTTGGACAGCGTCGATGTGCCCACCAGGTCGCCGAACGAGATCTGCCGCCAGTCGCCGGCACTGGGGGAGGCCTCGGCGCTGGTGAACAGCACCTTGTTGAAGGTGGTGCCGTTGACCTGCAGCGAGCCGGCCCCGTCCACGCCCACCTCGATGCCGTAGCCGGTGCCCGACACCCATGGAGACTGCAGCTCGAAGCCCGGGCCGATGGCGAGGTCGGCTTCGATCTCGAGGTCGGCCGAGCCGTACAGCTCCCACGGAATGCCTTGGTCCACCCACGCACCAGACTCGGAGAGAACCGCGGTCTGCAGCACGTTGTGGTTCACGCCCGAGTAGCTCTGGGCAGCGAGACCGATGAGGGCGTTGGGGTGCATGGACAGGCCCACATCCATGCTGTCGAAGGTGTTGTTGGCGAAGCTGTCGAACGGCCGGGTGGGGCCCTCCACGTCGACGCCCGAGCGGTTGCAATTGGTGAAGGCAACGTCGTCGACGGTGATTCCGGTGGCGCCGTCGGACACGCTCAGGCAGCCACGCACCCGGTTGTCGGACACCTGCCCGGCGTCGCCCAGCTCCACGAACGACAGCCAGGACCCGTCGCTGCCGGGCTCGAAGACCAGTCCCTCCCACTCCACGTCGGCGGCCCGAAGTGAGATGGGGGCCTCCGAGGTGCCCACCGCAACCAGGGCGCCCGCGCTGTTCTCGGCGATGGTCATGCGGGTGTCGGACTCGAAGAGCAGGTGCACGCCGGGCTCGAGCGTGAGGGCGGCGTCCAGCTCGAAGCCGTCTCCGCGGGCCCAGGTGGAGCCGAGCACCCAGGGCAGGTCGAGGTCGGCCCAGGTGGCGTCGCGGGTGAAGGGGCCGGGGGCCATGGCGTTGGTGAACGTGTCGCCGTCCCAGATCTGGTCGGGGGAGATGGACCCGGCGGTGTCGGGACGCACGATGAGGCCGATGGCGCAGTCGATGAAGGTGTTGCCGGAGAAGGACTGGAAGCGCAGGTAGTCGGCGTCGAGGGTGGTCACGCCGGACTGGGCGCAGTCTTCGAAGATGTTGTGGTTCACCTCGAGCTCGACTTCGTCTTCCACCTGGTCGATGCGCAGGCTGGCGCCCTCGGTGCCGGTGCCGCCGCCGGTCAGCAAGTGCAGGCCGGTGAGGCTGGCCGACGAGAGGTTGTCGCCCAGGTGCAGGCCGCCCATGCGGGTGCCGTCTTCCAGAGGCCGCAAGACGACGGGGTTGGTGGGGGTGCCGGTGGTGACGATGGCGGCGGGTCCTTCGGTGCCCACGGACAGCCAGTCCTGCTCGGGCAGCTCGATGACCAGGCCTTCGTCGAGGGTGAGCGTGGGACCGGGGTTGTCGGCCGACAGCGACCCCTCTCCGGTGACCACCAGTGGAAAGCGCGGACGCCAGGGCACGGGCTGGGCCACCCAGGAGGCGTCTTCACGGATGCGGCTGGTGGTGCCGTCGTCGATGAGGTGGTAGCCATCGGGGTTTGCGAAGGGGAAGCTGCTGCCCACCTGGCCCACGACCGCCACGGGAACCATGAGGCCGATGCGGGTGTCGGCGTCGAAGGACAAGCCCTCGATGACGGATGGCGCGCCACCGTAGGCCACGCGGAAGGCGGTGCCGGCGTCGAGGAACGCCACGTTGGAGGCCCCCAGCGTGCCCCCGCCCGTGGCGCCCACCTGCAGACACGCCGAGCCCGACCGTGGGGTGCCGTCGCTGTCGAGGGCCCCGCAGTCGGTGAACACGGCGTGCTCGATGAGCGAGTCGTCCACCGCGAGGCTGCCCACCTCCACGCCATCCCAGCGGATTGCGTCGCCGGTGGCGGTGCGTCCTTCGAAGTGCACGGGCTCGGCCGCGGTGCCGGCCACCACGAGCTGTCCGGTGGTGCTGAGCATGCCCACGACGAACTGGCTGTCTTCGCCCATGTGCAGCACGCTGCCGGCCTCGATGTCGATGCGCGCCTCCACGATGAGGGGGCCGGGCACGACGGTCGGGTTGCACTCGGGCACGATGCGGATGGGCTCGGAGACGGTCTGGAAGTAGTCGAAGGTGACGCAGTCGACGGGTTCGCCGGTGTCGCCACCATCATCGCCGCCGTCGTCGCCACCGCCATCGTCTCCACCGCCGTCGTCACCGGAGCCGCCGGGGTCTGCGGTGTCGGATGTGCCCGAGTCGTCAGACTTGGAGCCGCCATCTGTGCAGGCTGCGGCGAGGAACAGGGGGACCAGGATGCGGATGCGCATGAAACCTCCGGAGGGCTCGGAGGCGGGTGTTCAGCAAGGTGCGTGCCCGGATGGTCGGCGGACACCGGGCGCGTTCTCAGCGCGTGGGGTGTCTCTCGGGTGTGCCACAACGTGTCCCGGGACATGTGCCAGGGGGTCAGCGCCGCTTGGGACGCACCCCCAGCTCCCGCATCCAGCGGTAGAGCGTGCTGCGGCCGATGCCGAGGGCGCGGGCGGTGGCCTGGACGTTGCCCTGGTTGTCGGCGAGGGTCTGCTGCAGCACCTCTGGGGTGGGCCGGACCGGTGCGGTGGACGTAGGCGCGGGGCGGGCGGGTGACCCGGAGGCGTGTCGTTCGGCGAGGAGGGCGGTGAGCCACTCGGGGACCCGCCACGGGCTGGACTCGGTGACTTGGAGACGGTGCACCACGCCGGCCAGCTCGCGGACATTGCCCGGCCAGTGCCAGCCGAGGAGGGCCTCGACCAGGGAGCGGGTGAAGGTGGCGTCGGGAGCGAGGTCGCGCACGATGGGGAGGAGGTCGTCGGGACGCGCCGACAAGGGGGCGACGGTGAGGGGCCAGAGGTCCAGGCGGCTGCGGAGGTCGGGGCGGAGGCGGGTGGCGAGGTCGTCGGGCGTGCGGTTGGTCGCGGCGATGAAGCGCACGTCGACGGGAACGACGCGGTCTGCGCCCACGGGTCGGATGGTGCGTTCCTGGAGCAGCCGGAGGAGAGCGACCTGGACGGCCGGGGAGGCTTCGCCGATTTCGTCGAGGAACAGGGTGCCGCCGCGAGCCGCGCGGACCAGCCCGGGTCGGGGTCCGCGGGCGCCAGTGAAGGCACCGGATGCGTGCCCGAAGAGCTCGCTCTGGAGCACGGTCTCGTTGAGGGCCCCGCAGTTGACGGCCACGAATGGGCCGGAGCGTCGGCTGGCCGCGTGGATGGCCTGTGCCACCCGTTCCTTGCCCACCCCGGGCGGGCCCGAGATGCGCACGGTGGTGGTTGTGGGTGCGACGGCCTCGACCTCGGCGACCAGGGCGCTGTGCTCGGCGGAAATGCCCGCCAGGAGCGCGTGTGGACGGGGGCGGTGGTGGGGTGGGCGCCGGCGGACGACGAACACGGTGTGGCCCACGGTGAACCAGTCGCCATCCACCAGGCGTGCGCTGGAGACCCGTTCCCCACGCACCCGGGTGCCGTTGCGGCTGTCGAGGTCGGTGATGACCACGGCGTCTTCGGCGTCGGTCACGCGGATGCGGGCATGGGCGCGGGACTGGCGGGGGTCGTCGGTGAGGCCGTCGGGCCACCCGGGGGCGTGCCGGCCGAGGGTGCGGGTGCGTCCGGGCAGCAGCGGCACCGGTGTGTCGAGGAGGTGGGGGCTCGGGTGGTGTGCGACCACCAGCGTGAACGGGCGCACGAGGGGGTCGCCGTGGCGGCGGCTGCGGCTGTCGCTCTCGGTGACGTCGGGCTGGGGCACGGGGCCTCGGAAGTGGTGCGGAGCGAGCCGCGGAGGGGACCCTCTGGATAGCATGGGGACATGTCCGACCGTTCGCCCACCACCGCCGTCTGCCGGGGTCCGTACACGGTGCTCGCGCCCCTGGGCCAAGGGGGCATGGGCTCGGTGGTGCGGGCGCGCGACGACGCGGGCGTCGAGGTGGCACTCAAGCACGCTGCCCGTGACCGCCCATCCCACCATGCCGCTCTGGCGCGTGAGGCCGACCACCTCTCGAGCCTTGACGACCCCGGGGTGGTGCGCTTCATCGCGCGGGGCACCGACGACCAGGGGATGTGGCTCGCGGTCGAGCTGCTCTCGGGACAGGTGATGTCTGCGTGGTGGACCGACCGGCCGGTGGACGAGGTGGTGGCGGCCTTTGCCCAGCTGGCCGACACCCTCGCTCGGGTTCACGCGGCGGGTGTGGTCCACGGCGACCTCAAGCCAGCGAATGTGGTGATGGTCGACGGTCGTGGGCCCGTCCTGGTGGACTTCGGGCTGGCGTCCACCCGAGCGGCCTTCGTCGAGCGGCTCCGCGGACCGACGGTGGGGGGCGGAACGCCGTCCTGGTGGGCGCCCGAGCAGACCATGGGCGATGCCGACGCCCGGTCCGACCTCTTCTCGCTCGGTCGGATGCTGGCCGAAGCGGTGCCGCCAGACGCCCGCCCAGCCGCTCTGCAGTCCCTCGTAGACGACCTGCTGCAGGCGCATCCCGACCACCGCCCCGCCCACGCCGTGCAGGTGTCGCGGCGCCTGCACGCGCTCGCTGGCACCCGTCCGCCCCCGCACCCGGCCCCGCGGCCCCATCCTCCGCGCTCAACCGGCCGGGAAGCGGTGGTCCGGGCCGCCGTGGGCCTCCTCGAGGCTGGTGGGATGGTGGTGCTGGAGGGCTTTCGCGGTGTGGGCACCACCCACGTCTTGCAGCGGGTCGAGGCGATGGCCCCGGCCGGGGTGGCGGTGTGGACCGAGGGCGCGGCCCTGCACCATGTGCTGGGTGTGACCGGTCGGGGCTCGGATGCACCCGCCCCATTGGAAGGCTTGCGGGCCGCACTGCAGGCGCGGGGTCCCACCTGGCTGCTGGTCGATCGACGGACCGGACCGCCACAAGGGGTGGGCCGCCAGCTGCTCGAGTCGCTGGCCACACGCCCACTGCCCGGTGTTGCTGTCGCGGTGGTGCACACGCCGTCCGACCCTCCCGTTCAGGGCGCACACGCGGTTCGGGTTCCGGGCCTCGACCCCGTCGAGATGGGCCACATGGTGGTGGATGCGCTGGGGACGGGCATGGCGTCCGAGGCGGTCGATGCGTGGGTGGACGCGGCGGCCGGCCGGCCGGGATGGCTGGCCCGGGCGCTCTCGAACGCCGACGTGCGAGGCCCTGGACAGTCCCGCGCAACGGGCGCGGCGTTCCGGCGGCGACTGGAGCACGAAGACAACGACCACAAGGGTGGTCTCGCCCGGTGCGCGCGGGTGGGCGACAGGCTGCCCCGCGGCCTGGTGGGCGCGCTGGGGGTGTCTCCAGAGCAGCTGGATGCTCTGGCGCGGCGCGGGTGGTGGCTGTACGAGTCCCACGACGTGGTGCGGTTCTCCACACCACGGGCGCGGGACGTGGCCGCAGCATCCCCCCTCGGCTCTGAAGAAGCCGGCGTCCACCACCGGATTGCGATGTGGCTCGACCAACACGCAGCCCACCAGCTCGAAGCCCGGGCCCGGCACCATGCGGCGGCCGGGGCCCCTTCGACCGCGGCCCGGCTGTGGGAAGAGGCGGCCGAAGAAGCCCTTGCCCGCGCCGATCTCGGCGCTGCAGAGCGATGTCTCGAGGCGTGGATTGCGGTCCTCCCGAGCCCCGTGTCTCCATCGGCGCTCGTGGCACGCATGCGGCTTGCCAACAAGGTGCTGCGCATCCGAGGTCGGTCGGAAGAAGCCGAGGCTCGCCTTCAGGCGGTGGTCGACGATGCCACCACCCAAGGCCACCTCGAACAGCGCGGAGCGGCCCTGCGGCGCCTGGGCTACCTCCAGGCGCATCGAGGGGAGCTGGCCCGCGGCGCGAACACTCTGAATGCAGCGCGGGAGGCCTCTCTCGCTGCGGGCGACGTGCGCGAGGCCGCCTACGCGCTGGCCGACCTCGGCGCCACCCAGCGCGGGGGTGGGGACTGGCCGGCAGCTGCGGCGGCCCTGCGGCAAGCCATCACGGAGCTCGACGCGACAGTGGATGCCCGCACGGCCCCTCGTGTGCGACGAAACATCGCCATCTACCGCTGTTCTCTGGGTGGGGTGCTCAACATCATGGGCGACCTGGAGGCGGCCCGGCACACCCTTGCGCGGGGCCTCGACACGCTCCGGCAGACCGCCAGTCCTGCCGACCTGGCCCCCGCGTTGGCCCAGATGGCCCGCCTGCTGCGTCGGGTCGACGACCTGGATGGTTCGGTGACACACTCTCGGGAGGCCATCCGCATGGCCGAGGCGGCTGGCGAGCCCCAACGCGTAGCCCAGGGGCGTGTGCAGCTCGCCGAGACCTGGATGGCGCTGGGTCGGCTGGCCGAGGCCGACCAGGAGCTTGCCGCGGCCCGGGACTTGCTCGACGGCCTGGGCTTCAAGGCGTCCGAGGTCTACATCTGGGGTCGCTCGGGCGACCTGTACTGGCAGAAAGACCAGCCCGAGCAAGCCTTGGCCTTCTACATGCATGCCCTGGACTGCTGCGCGGCCGCTGGACTGGGGGCCGACGGCGCTGTGTGTCGCATCCGCATCGCGAGCTGTGCGCGGCGTCTTGGAGATCAGCCCACGGTCGCCCGACAGCTCGGGGCGGTGCGCGCGCTGATGGACCGACAGGCCCTTCCGCTGTCCACCCGCCTCGAGCTGTGGTGCGAGGAAGGGCTCACCAACCCTGCGGTGGCGATGGAGCGGCTCGAACAGGCAGAGGATGCAGCGGACCGCCTGGGTGCATTGGAGCCCCACGCCGAAGACCTCCTGTGGACCCTACGAGACCGCGTGGAACAGGCCTGTATGGGAGAATCTGCGCCCGCGTCCGGCCCCTGATCCACCGACGGAATGCCCTCCCCGGCGGGGCTTCCGAGAACCTGTTTCGGGTCCCTCACTTGGGGCACCGGTGGTTGGCACACCAAGGCCAGTGAAGGCCGTTGACAATCTTCGTACGATGCGGTTTCATGCCGGGAAACTTTGGCGTGCGCTGTTTGAGCAACCCCTCGGGTATCGCACGTCGAGGTCCCCCTGTTGGAGGAGTTGACATGCGAATTCACACCCTGATCGCGCTCTGTGGCGCTCTCTCTCTCGCCGCCTGTGATGGCGAGGCTGGCAAGGCTGGCGCCGACGGTGCCGATGGCGTCGATGGCCAAGACGGTGCTCCCGGCGCCGATGGTGCAGATGGTGCTGCTGGCGCCGACGGTGAAGACGGCGCTGCTGGTGCCGACGGTGCCGATGGCGAAGACGGCGCAGACGCTACCGAGATCGACGAAGACGGCGATGGCATCAGCTACATCGACGACTGCGACGACAGCGACGACACCGTCGGTGGCCCCACCGAGCACTACATGGACTACGACGGCGACGGCTACGGCTTCACCGGTGTCGTGAACATGCTCTGCGAGCCCATGACCGGCTGGGTGCCCAACGCCGACGACTGCGACGACATGGACGCCTCGCTGTCCCCCGACGCCACCGAAGTCTGCGACGAGATCGACAACGACTGCGACGGCGACATCGACGACGACGACTCCACCCTCGACGCCGCCGCTGGCATCGAGATCTACGTCGACGCCGACGGCGACGGCTACGGCGACGACTCCGCTGCAGCCACTGCAGCCTGCTCGCTGCTGTCCGGCTACTCGCTCGTCCAGGGTGACTGCGACGACACCGCCGACACCATCAGCCCGGACGCGGAAGAGATCTGCGACAACGGCGTCGACGAGAACTGCGACGGCGGCGCGCCCGAGTGCTTCTTCTCGGCCACCGAGTACGAAGTCGACACCGAGGCCGACTACGAGATCCAGCCCTCCGCCGACCTCTACTCGTACCACGGCGACCGCGACATCGTGGTCGGTGACTTCAACGGCGACGGCTACGACGACCTCGTCACCTCCGCCCGAGGCTCCGACGGCAACGGCTCGTCCTCCGGTGAGGCCTACCTCCACTACGGCGGCAGCTCGCTTGGCTCGGCACTTGCCGCACCGTCCGCCACCGTCACCGGGTCCGGCTCTTCCGCCTACTTCGGCTCCTCGCTCGACAACGCCGGCGACGTCAACGGCGACGGCCTCGACGACATCATCATCGGCGAGTACGGCACGGACTCCGCCTACGTGCTCTACGGCTCCACCACCTCCATGTCGGGCACCCTCGACATCGACACCGTGGTGGGCCTGGCCGGTGGCGCCGACATCACCTCGTCCAGCACCATCTACTACTTCGGCTACGACACCCAGGGCGTGGGCGACGTCGACGGCGACGGCTACGACGACGTTCTCGTGTCGGATGCGGGCTACACCAGCTCCACCACCACCGCCTACATCCTCATGGGCTCGGCCTCGGGCCTCACCGGCTCCGTCGACGCCTACACGGATGCGGGCGCGATGCTCACCGAAGGCCAGTCCTACGGCTACTTCGGCTACTACGGCGCCACCGACGGCGGCGACTTCAACGGCGACGGCTTCTCCGACGTTGTGGTGGGCGAGTACTCCAACGACGACGACAGCAGCAACTACGGCCGCGCCTACATGTTCCAGGGTCCGCTCTCGGGCACCACGGCCGCCAGCAGCGCTGACGTCATCTTCACCGCTTCCAGCGCCTCGGGTGACTCCTACCTTGGTCGCACGGTCGACAACATCGGCGACTACAACGGCGACGGCCTCGACGACCTCGCCATCGGCGCCTACTGGTTCGATGGAGCTGGCTCGTACGACGGTGGTGCGGTCTTCGTGTACTACGGCAACACGTCCTTCTCGCCCACGATCGACGTGGCCATGTCGGATGTCCAGATCTACGGCACCGTGGACAGCGAGTACCTCCACAAGTCCTACGGCTTGGGCGACATCGACGGCGACGGCAACGCCGACCTCATGCTCGGCGTGCAGTACTACGAGGACTCCACCTCGAGCGCTGGCTGGGCGGGCATCGTGATGGGTGGCACCAGCGGTGCGCTCGACGCCTACAACGACGTCACCGTCTCCTACGAGACCGACGAGTCCGAGACCTACACCTACCTGGGTGTCTCGGCCAACGCTGCCGACCTCGACAACGACGGCGAGACCGAAATCTACATCGGCGCCTACGGCACCGACGACTACGGCTCCGTCTACGTCTTCGAAGAGGCCGGCGGCTCCTACTGAGCCTCCAGTCCACTTCAACCCCCGGTTCCTTCAGTGGGACCGGGGGTTCGTGCGTCTTGGAGCGCGCGAAGGGCGATTGGCCCCCCAGCTGGCGGTGACCCGCTCGGCTCAGTCCGCCATCGTGAGCGGCGGAAGCGGTGCCGTCCAGCCGTCTCCCGCCACGTCGATGCGGATGGCGGCACACATGGCCCAGGGAGTGGCCGAGTACACCGGCGTCATGGGCGTGCTGCCGCTGGCCACCACCACGTAGTGGGCGTCGTCTTCGGGTGCGAGGGCGAAGGTGGCCGTGCTGCCTTCCACCCGGTCGACCTCCACACCATTTTCGAGGAGCACCAGCGTGTCGACCACCACATGGCTCGGGCCGTCGGTGGTGACCACGAGCGTGTGGGCGCCGGTGAAGGTGCCGCCCGGTGCCCAGTCTCCGCCGATGCGCACATCCATGAACGGACCGCGGCTGGCGATGGTGCCGCCGTCGCGGAAGCCGTCGATCAGGATCTGGTTGGTGAGGTCGGCGGGTTGGTCGATGCCGAGGGGCATCCAGGTGAGGTTCTCGCCCACGCCACCGCGGTAGCCGTGGGCATCGGAGACGGCCACAGGCACGGTGTCGTAGCCACGCCCGATGAGGTCGAGGAACAGCGGCATGTTTTCGCCGTACTCGCCGTCGTTGATGACCTCGAGGGCCTGGAAGTCGGTGGCGAAGAAGTCGGGGTCGCGCACCATGCCGCGGTCCACGTCGTAGTCGGCGGCAGCGAGCATGCCGCTGCTCTCGGCCGGATGGTTGACCTGGATGATGGCATCGGAGCCCGCCCAGGCGCGGATGTCGGCGTACCAGGTCTCGGTGTCGACCATGCCGGTCCACCAGCGCGGGGCGCCTGCGTTGGGCACGCCGGGCACGGGGGACACCGGGTAGACGTTGGTGTGACCGCGAAGCACGGGGCTGGCTTCGTTGGCCACCACGGATGCCAGGTGGTTGGTGAGCCCCAAGGGCGCCAGCAGCGGCCGGTAGGCGGCCACGTGGTCGTGGTCGGTGCCGAAGTGGACCTGCACGCCGTTGGCAGCCATCGTGACCAGGCGGTGGGTCATGGAGATTTCGCCGTCACCAGATGGGGAGGCGTGGCTGTGGGGGTCGAGGGCCAAGAAGCCATCGGGGTCGACGGCGAGGTCGAGGTTGGCCGAGACGGAGGCCGTGCCGCCGGACGTGATGGAGACGGACTCGGTGTAGGCTTCGTAGCGAAGGCCTCGGTGCACCACGACGGTGTAGTCGCCCGGCTCGACGGGTAGGTCGAGGCTGCCGTCGCGCACGTAGCCCACGATGACGGAGCCGCCGGGTCGGCCGGGTGCACGGGCACGGTCGACCGAAGCGGAGTCGCCGCTGGCGAAGTCGACCCGGACCATCGCCGGGCCACCATCTTCGATGGAGATGGACAGGGTGCCGGGCTCGGTGAGGGTGAGCGCGGTGTCTGCCGTGGCTGCAGCCGCTTCGGAGACGCCGTAGCCTTCGGCGAAAGGAGCGCCGTCGGCGCCATCTTGGAGGGTCTGGAGAACATCTGCCGCCACGTCGGCGTGGGCATAGGCAGCCACCCATCCGGCGCCCGCAGGTACATCCACCCACTCGGCGTGTCCGCGACCGGTGGCCACGGCGGTGGGGGCTGTGGCGGTGACGTTGGCGGTCCAGCGGCCATCGGCGTCGGTGAACGCGATGGTCTCGAGGTCGTCGCCGTCGAGGAGGTGCACGCGCGCACCCGCGACAGGGGTGTCTCCGGCGGTGACGACGCCGCCGACGGTGGTGGTGGAGCGACCATGCCGTGCATGCCATTCGCCCGTCAGCGTGGCGAGGTCGGGGCCGACGCCGACCGTGCGCCGGTAGGTGAGGGTGTCGCCGGTGTTCAGCGTCTCGGAGGGCCGGAGGGGCGCAAGCACGGGGCCGAGCTCGGAGAGGAGGGTCTCGATGGTGCCGGTGGAGAAGGGGGTGTCGTCGGAGAACACCGCCAGGGCCGTCTCGTTGCTGCGGCCCACCACACCCATCCAGGCGCCGGTGGCGTCCTGCTCGCCGCCGTCCAGGCCTCGACCGGGCAGCACGGTGTCCACCACTTCCATGCCGGCCATCACGATGTCGCCCACCTGGACGTCGGTGGGTTCGTCTTCCCAGGTGACCGTGGTGACCACCTCGAGGTGGTGGCTGTCGGGCTGCAGGATGTAGTCGGTGACCACAGCAACTTCGAGGTCGGGCACGAGGGTGTCGGACTCGAGGGCACCGGTGAGGAGGGTCATGGGGGTGCCGCGGCCTTCGACTCGCACGATGGCCGCTTCGCCGTCGGCGCCGTTGGCCACCACGGACACAGACTCGGGGGCCACCAGCCGCCCGAAGCCCACCATCGCGCCGAATTCGTCGACCACATCTCGGCCGGGAACCCCTTCGTCGCGCACCATGTCGGCGTCGATGAGCCCGCCGCCCACCGCTTCGTAGTAGTCGCCGTCGCGCACGCCCTGGACGATGAACTGCACCTTGGCGTTGTAGATCTTGAAGTCGCCTTCCCGACCCTCGGCGCTCACCCCCCCGAAGAGCCCGGCGCCATCGACCACCGGCCCGGCCCGGACCTCGCCGTCGCCCAGCCGTACACCGACGTCGAGCGGCGGCTCGCCACTGTCCGCATCGGACGGGGAGGGAGTCTTTGTGGAGGTGCCGCCGCAAGCGGCCAACAGAAGCAGGATGAATGGCGTTCGCATGGCGACAATGTGGCTCGATTCGTCACCTTCTGCCACAGAACAGCCCGTTGTTGTCCACCGCGGCAGGTGGGGGCAGGTTCCGATAGAGTGCCCGCATGCGCTTGCTCATCTGCATCGGGTTGCTGGGACTCCCCGCGTGCCGCCCCGCCGAGCCCCTCGACGACGACCCGAGGCTGCCTTGGTTCGACGACGAAAGCCACACCACACCCGCGGTGGGCGTCGAGGGTGTGTTGTCCACGTCGGGCGTGGTCGAATGTGCAGATCCAACCGAACGCGAACGCCACGGTCCACTCTATTCCCCCGATCTGGGCGCCGACTGGGCCGAGCAGGTGCCCGTCGGAGCCACCGAAGAACCCTTCCCCGCAGGCGGCGTGGCGGTGGCCGACTTCACAGGCGACGGGCTGCTCGACTACTTCTTGCCGGCCGACACTCCGTGCATGCTCTTCGTGGGGCAGCCCGACGGCACTCTGGCCGACGAGTCATCGGCCCGCATCCCCCTGGCCACCGAGAACTGCCGCGCATGGGGCGCCGCAGCCGGAGACATCGACGGCGACGGTGATCTCGACCTCTACCTCCCACGAGAGCGCGCGCCCGACGTGCTGTGGGAGAACGACGGCACCGGTCACTTCACCGACATCACCGCAGCGGCAGGCATTCCACAGGTGTCGTGTGGGGCCCGCAGCGCCTCGTGGGGCGACATGGACGGCGACGGCGACCTCGACCTCTTCGTGGCACGCCACCGCGTCATCCTGGATGAGCTCGACGGCCCCTGCGACGTCCCCGAGGAACCCGCGGGCTGGAGCATCGGCGCCGGCGGCCCCAACTCACTGCTCGAAAACCGTGGTGATGGCACCTTTGTCGACGTCACCGACCGCCTGCCCTTCCGCGGGGTCTACGCCTACTCCTTCATCGGTGGCTGGTACGACCTCGACCGCGACCACGACCTCGACCTCTACCTCATCAACGACTTCTCCCCCCACAGCACCGACACCACCGCCTGGATCAACACGGGCGACGGCCACTTCCGCGAGCTGGCCGGGTCGGCCGGGCTCCAGCTCCGCGTCTTTGCGATGAGCCTGTCGGCCGCCGACATCAACAGCGATGGTCATCCAGACTTCGCCATCACCGACATCGACCAGCTGCACCTCATGGAGAGCATCGGACGGCTCGAGTGGGTGGACCGCGCGGTGGTGCGGGGGCTGCGTCCCGACTGGGACCGAGGCCAGGCAGCGGCGTGGGGCGGTGCCTTCGAAGACGTCGACAACGACGGCAGAGTGGACTTCGCCACCGTCTACGGACCCACCGAAGACCCCCTCGCCGAGGGCTCCGGCGACGTTCTCCTGCAGCCCGACGCCCTGTTCATCCAGCAGCCCGACGGCTCGTTCATCGACCAGGGACCCGCCTGGGGCTTCGACGACACCGCGGTGGGCCGAGGCCTGGTGGTGGCCGACCTCGACGGCAACGGCTGGCTCGACTTCGTGCGCCCCGACTACCGCTCGGGCCCCACCCGCGTCACCTACCAGCGCTGTGGCACAGACGCCTGGCTCACCATCACCCTCGACGAAACCGGCAGCGGCATGGGCGCGCGCATCGAGCTGGAAGCCGACGGCCAGCTGCAGATGCGCTGGATGGACACCACCAACGAAGCCCTCGGGTCGTCCGGGCCGGCACAGGTGCACTTCGGGCTGGGCGATGCCGACGTGGTCGACGTGGTGCGGGTGGTCTGGCCCGACGGCCGGGTCACCTACAACCGCGACCTCGCTCCCCGTCAGCACCTCACCATCGCCTACCCATCCGGCGGATGAGCGCCGTCCCGCACCAGACTCGATAGAGGGCCGCCATGCGCGTGCGGACCACCATCGGGCTGTTGCTGCTCACCGCCTGCGGGTCCGGAACCCCCGTCAGACCCGGCAAGACCACCGACTCCGTCGTCGACACGGCGGCCGTGGGTCCGGTCCTCCAGGCGTCGGGCCAGATCACCTGCGCCGACCCCTCCATCCGCGACCGCGAGGGGCCGCTCTACACGCCGTCGTGGGGAGCCGACTGGGAGGCCCGCGGACCCTCGGGAACCGACGGCCAGCCCCCGATGCCGTCGGGTGGCGTGGCCGTGGCCGACTTCACAGGAGACGGCCGGACCGACCTCTTCCTCACCGCAGACACCCCCTGCCAGCTGTTTGTGGCGCAGCCGGACGGCACCATGGCCGACGTCTCGGCCGACCACATCCCGGGGGCCGCATCCGACTGTCGGGCCTGGGGCGCAGCGGCCGGCGACATGGACGGCGACGGCGACCTCGACCTCTACATCTCGCGGGAGCGCACGCCCGACCAGCTCTGGGAGAACGACGGCACCGGCCACTTCACCGATGTCACCCACCAGGCGGGCATCCCGGCCATTGCATGTGGCACCCGCAGCGCGTCGTGGGGCGACATGGATGGCGACGGCGACCTCGACCTCTTCGTGGCCCGCCACCGCGTCATCCTCGAAGAAGACGGCTACACCTGCGACCGCCCCGAGCCCCCCGAGTCCTGGGACCTCCCGAGCGGCGGTCCCAACACGCTCCTGCGCAACGAAGGCGACGGCACCTTTGTCGAGCTGGTCGACCATCTGCCCTTCGAGGGGGTGTACGCCCACACCTTCGTCGGCAGCTGGCTCGACCTCGACGGCGACCACGACCGCGACCTCATCCTGGTCAACGACTTCGGCCCCACCACCACCCCCACCACAGCCTGGCTCAACGATGGAACCGGCGCCCTCGAAGCGCTCGACCCCACCGCCGGCCTCGAGCTTGTGATCTACGGAATGAGCGTGGCTGTGGGCGACCTCAACGAAGATGGCCGACCCGACCTCGCCTACACCGACATCGACCGCCTGCACCTGCTGGAGAGCGTGGGCCCCCTGTCCTGGGTGGAACGAGCGGCTGCCCGAGCGCTGTTCCCCGACCCCGACGCCCCCCAGCGTGCAGCCTGGGGTGTGGCCCTCGAAGACATAGACAACGACGGCCTGCTCGACCTGGCCACGGTCTACGGCCCCACCGAAGACCGCCTCGAAGAGCCTGACGCACAGGACCAGCCCGATGCCCTGTTCCTCCAGCAGCCCGACGGCTCGTTCGTCGACCACGGGGTGGCGTGGGGCTTCGACGCCCGAGGCGTGGGCCGGGGCCTCGTAGTCACCGACCTCGATGGCAACGGCTGGCTCGACTTCGTGCGCCCCGACTACCGCGAGGGCCAGACCGCGGTGCACCTGCAGCGATGTGGGGCGGCCGCCTGGCTCACGCTGGGCATCCAGGCCCCCGGACATGGCTACGGTGCCGTGGTCGAGGTGGATGTCGGCGACCGCACCCTCCGGCGGTACATCAACCCGAGCAACCAGTCGCTGGGCACGTCGCGACCGTCCCGGGTGCACTTCGGCCTGGGCACCGCCGAGTCGGTCGACGCCATCCGGGTGGTGTGGCCCGACGGCACCCTGTCCGCCTTCGAAGGGGTGGCCACCCGCCAACACCTCACCGTGCTGCCCGACGGCGCCTGACCGCACCCCTCGCACACTCCCGAAGAGTACACTGCCGCCCATGCGACTCCTGTCCGCCATCGCCACGTGCAGCGTCATCGCGTGTGGGCCAGGGTCCGCGCCGAGCACCAAGTCCGTGGCTGATTCCGCCGCCGACACGGGCACTCTGGCGGCCCCCCTCACCACGTCGGGTGTCATCACCTGCGCCGACCCCGATGCCCGCCAGCGCCTCGGGCCTCTGGAGTCCGCCGACCTCGGTCCGGGCTGGACGGCCCAGACACCAGCAGGATGGGACAGCGCTCCCCTGGAGCCCTCGGGGGGCGTGGCGGTGGCCGACTTCACCGGCGATGGTCTGCTCGACTACTTCCTGCCCGCCGACTCACCCTGCATGCTCTTCGTGGCCCAGCCCGACGGCACTCTGGTCGACGAGTCAGCCGCACGCATTCCCGGCGGGGCCGACGAGTGCCGGGCCTGGGGCGCATCTGCCGCCGACTTCGACAACGACGGCGACCTCGACCTCTTCGTGCCGCGAGAGCGCGAGCCCGACCAGCTGTGGGAGAACGACGGCACGGGGCACTTTGCCGACATCACCGATGCTGCCGGCATTCCCGCCCATCTCTGCGGCTCCCGGAGCGGCTCATGGGGCGACATGGACGGCGACGGCGACCTCGACCTCTTCGTGTCCGCGCACCGGGTGGTGGAAGAAGACGTCGACGGGCCCTGCGTGGTCCCCATCTCGCCGCTCACCTGGCGCATGGACGCCGGCGGTCCCAACCTCCTGCTCGAAAACCGCGGCGACGGCACCTTTGCCGACCGCACCGCCGAGCTGCACTTCGACCTGGTGCACGCCTACTCGTTCGTGGCCGGGTGGTACGACCTCGACCAAGACGCCGACCTCGACCTCTTTGTCATCAACGACTACAGCCCGTACTCCACCCCCACCACCGCCTGGATCAACCAAGGCGGCGGGCAGTTCACCGAGCTCGACCCCCTGGCCGGCCTGCAGCTCCAGATCTTCGGAATGAGCCTGTCACCGGGTGATCTCAACAACGACGGCATCATCGACTTCGCCGTGTCCGACATCGAGCGCCTGCACCTGATGGAGAGCCTCGGGCCGTCGGAGTGGGTCGACCGGGCCATCGCACGCGGTGTGGTCCCCGACCTCTCCCGCCAGCAGGCCGCCAGCTGGGGAACCGCCCTCGAAGACATCGACAACGATGGCTTGCTCGACCTTGTCGCGGTCTTCGGCCCCACCGAGGACGCACTCGGCGGGGGGGGCGCGGCACTCCTGGAGCAGCCCGACGGCCTGTTTGTCCAGCAAGCCGACGGGAGCTTCGAAGATGTCGCTCCCGCGTGGGGCTTCGACGCCACCGAGGTGGGCCGCGGCCTGGTGGTGGCCGACCTGAACGGCGATGGTTGGCTCGACTTCGTGCGTCCCAACCACCGCTCGGGCCCCACCACCATCCACCACCAGCGCTGCGGCGACGCCGCCTGGCTCACCGTGGCGCTCGACGGACCCGGCATGGGCTACGGCGCGCGGGTCGAGGTGGAGGCCGGCGGGCACACCCGGGTGCGCTGGATGGACCCCACCAACGAAGCCCTCGGAAGCACCGGTCCTGCGGTGGTGCACTTCGGCCTGGGCCAGGTCGACCAGATCGACACGCTGCGGGTGCTCTGGCCCGATGGCACCACCTCCGAGAACCACCTCATCGAGCCTCGCCAGCACGTCGTCGTGGGCCATCTCGGCGGGAGTGACCGGTGAGCTTCGGCGCCTTGCGAGACACCCGGATGCGCGTGGCGGCCTGGATGGCAGCCGGTGCTCTGGTGCCGCTGCTCGGTGTGTTGGGTGCGCCGGCCACGCGGATGCCCGGCACTCCCCGCTCCGACCTCGCCAAGCACGTGTGGTCCTACTGGCACACCCTGCATGCCGTTGGAGACTGGCCGGTCACCACTGCGCTCGGGTCGCCCGACGGGGGCCTCTTCTACGACGTGATGCTGCTGCCTGCCCTCGTGATGGCACCCGTGACGGCGCTGTTTGGCCCGGTGGCTGCGGCCAACCTGTGGGTGTGGGTGTCGCTGGTGGCGGTGGGTGTGTCGACCGCCGCGCTGGCGTACCGGGTGGTGGGCAGCGAGCGGGGGGCCATCACGGCGGGGCTGGTGGCGCAATTCTCGCCCTTCCTTGCGGGCTACCCCCTTGGCTCGGGCGTGCACGAGCGGCTGGCCATCTGGGTGTTTCCGCTCGTGTGGCTGGGCCTGCTGGCGTGGCGCGACAAGGGCCAGCGGCGGGGACTGGTGGTGCTGTCGGTGGGGCTGTTCTTCGCCACGGCGGGCTGCCAGGTGTACGGCGTGTTCGTGCTCGGGATGCTGCTCTTCGGGCTGCCGTGGTGGTGGCCGGGGCTGCGCCGGGTGGGGCCTGCGCTCGTGGCGCTCGCGGTGCCGCTCCTGGGCGCCTGGGCGCTGGTGCGGGGCCCCACGTTGAGCGCGATGTCGCTGGTGCCGCAGAAGGGCCGCCTGTCGCTGTGGCCTGGCCAGCCGGAGCTCCACGCGGGCACCGGGATGCAGCTGCGCGACCTCCTCGACCCTTCGTGGGTGGCCCGTCAGGAGGTCACCCAAGGCGGCGACGAGCTGTACATGCTCGTGTACCTGGGCTGGATGGTGCTGCTGACGGCCCTGCCGGGCGCGTGGCGGGCGCGTGGTCTGGTGGCGGGCTTTGTGGGCACCGGCCTGGCGCTGGCGTGCCTGGCCTTCGGGCCCGTGATGCTCATCGGCCAGACCCTCTTCTGGAACCCGATTCACGTGTCGCTGTCGTGGGTGCTGCCCGTCTTCCGCACGATTCCGGTGCCGTGGCAGGCCGTCGGAGCGGCGGTGCCGTTGCTCGCGGTGGGTGTGGCCGCCTTCGTGGACCGCTTCCGAGGTGCGTGGGTGGCGGCGGTGGTGGTGGGCCTGGTGGTGCTGGAGCGCGCGGTGGTGCTGCCCGTGTCGCTGGTCTTGCCCACCACCGACACCACCGTGCCCGAGGTCTATGCCGCGGTGGACGGACCGGTCATCGAGCTGCCGCGGGTCTACCAGGACACCACCCTCACGCCGGGCGAGGTCTTCCTGGCCCAGACCACCCATGAACAGGGGCTTTCCCTGTCGATCAACGCGGGCACCACCCCCTACGACCGCCACTTGCCCACCCTCCGTGGCGTGAGCAGCGATTGGCGTCGCGATGTGCGCTGTTGGGCCAGCGACGGCTTCCGGTATGTGGTGGTGCATCGAGACTGGCTGTCGCCGTCGCTCGACCCGGAGGCCCTGGTGGCGGGCCTCACCAAGGCGGCCGGAGCTCCAGTGGCCGACGACGGGGTGCGGGCCGTGTTCGGGCTCCCCAAAGCGGAGCTGCGCACGAACCGTCCGCCCTATTCCACCGGGATGGTGGAGGTTCTCACCGAGGGAGGCCTGGCAGGTGGCCCCCCACCCAAGCTGCCGAATCGTGCGGAGCTGTGCCCGACAGAGAGGCGCCGCGGAAGTCGCTCCGAAGGAGCAGTCCCCCGCTGATGCACGAGCAGTCAGCCTCGAGGACATCGCCGTTCTCACAGTCCTCCCCCTTCAAGGGGAGGTGTCTGCGGAGGGGGCCCGCTGGACCGTGGCGGCCCCCCTGACACCTACTGGCACGTGTCCGGGTCGAGGCCCGCCGCGCGCAGGGCATCGGGGTGGTACGGGTCGTGGGCGGCGACCTCGGCGAGGTCGATGGGTGCGACCGTGGTGCCGAGCGTGGTGTTGATGGTGTCGATGAACGCGTTGGCCGTCATGGCGTAGCCGGTGTCGCTGAAGTGGACGCCGTCGGTGGAGATGAGTCCGCCCAGCTTGCCGGGGCCAAGGGTCTCGTCGCCCACCACCACGCCGTCTGTGTCCACCGCCTCCGTCACAGCAGCGAGATCGACGATGTGGACGTTGTCGTAGCGACCGGCCTCCGTCACCAACACCGCGTTGTTCTGCGCCGCGAGCGCGTCCACATCGGCGAAGACCGCATCGACCTCGTCGGGATCAGCGCCATCCGCCACGAGTCGGCGCCGCTTGTCATGCGCGAGCGGAAGCAGGGATGGGCGGGGCAACGTGGCCAGGAACACCTCTGCACCGGTGTGGGACAGCCGCTCGACCACCCACGCCGTCTCTTCGGCGACCACCTCGGCTGGTGTGAGGGTGGACAGGTCGATGGGGCCGGGCTCGGTGAGGGGGAGGATGACGTCGTTGCCAGCGATGTCGGTGCACAGCACCAGCGAGGGGTCTGCGGCATCGACCAGATCGAGCTGGCTGTCGGGGAGGTCGTCTCCGAGGGCGACCCGGGGTGCGTACACGAGGCGCGCGAGGAACTGGGCCGCAAAGTTGGACGCCTCGGGACCGTCCACCAGGTCGACCACCTTCGAGCCGCCCACCGCCACGTGCCAGGCGGGCAGGTCAGGGTCTTGTCGGCCGAGGGAGAAGTCCACCCCATCGTCGCCCGTCAGCGTGCCCATCACTTCGATGGCGGCCTCTCCCACAAAGCCGGCCACGCCGGGCACTTCGCAGTCTGGGGCGGGACCGATGTGGTGGGCTTCGATGGCGGGGAAGAGGTCGGGGACCAGCAGCGGCAAGGGCAGGAAGCCACCCGTCTGGTGGGCGAGCTGGGCGCCGGGGCTCATGCGCAGGCCGCGCGCAGAGGGCACGCCGCCTTGCACGCCTTGGGTGAGCGACGCCCCGAAGGCCACCATGCGCTGGAAGACGGGGTCGGCGGCCGGTTCGAAGGTGTAGACGCCCGGGAACGTGCGCTCGGTGCCGTCCGCCAGGACGAGTGTGAGGTCGGCGGGACCGGTGGCCGGGCTGCCCTGGTTGATGAAGGTGAGCTGGTGGGTGTCGGTGGACAGCGAGCGCCCACGGAGGGCCATCTCAGAGCCCAGGAAGACGTCGACGACGGCATTTCCGTCGACATCATCGGGCAGCTCGACCGTCAGCTCGGTGTGACCGAAGAGGGGGCCGGTCGACGGGGAGAGGGTGGCGGTGTCCAGGTAGACATTGGGACCGAACTTGTCGTCTGCAGAACATGCAGAGACGACAGAGAGCACAACGACGACGAAGGAGCGCTTGGACATGGACCCACCCTACCGTTGTGCGCACGCAGGTCGAACCGCTGCCCGGTCGGCCGAACAGCGCCGCCCGCTCAAGCGCTTCCCGCTTCGCCCGACCGCACCACCGCCACCGTCAACAACACCGCGCCCAGGCCCCACAACACCAGGGTGGCCACCGACAGCCCCGCCACGATCGCCGGGGCCTGCACAAAGGCGCCCGCCAGGATGCATGCGGCCGCCCCGAGGGCCAACACACCGCGGGTGACCTGCCTCGACAGCAGTGCGCGGTCTTCGGTGTGCAGCTGCTGCTGGATGCCCACCTTCAGGCGCTGGTGCTCCAGGTCGTCCATCAGCTGGTTGAGTGTGAGCGGCAGGCGGTCCAGCAGGCTCGACAGCGTGAGGACCAGGTAGAAGCCTTCTTGCTGCAGGCGCTCTGGCGACATGCGCTCAGCCGCCACCGACGCGAAGAAGGGTGTGGCCGCTTCGATGGGGTCGACCTCGTGCAGCAGGGACTTGGCGAGCCCCTCGGCCGTCATGAGCGCCTTGAGCACCATCATATACGACGTGGGGACGCGGGCCCCGAGCATGGCCGACCGGCGCACCAGCTCGATGGAGAACGCGCTCACCTCGATGTCGCGGAGCTGCACGCCGGGTGGGAAGTGGCGGTCGCAGACCTCGTGGGTGGCTTGTTCGAGCGCCCGAAAGTCGAGCCGGCCGTCTTTGATGGCGATGTCATGCAACACACGGGCGATGCTGCGGCGGTCGCCGCGCTGGAGGGCGAAGATCATGGTCACCAGCTGCTCGCGCATCTTGTCGGTGACCGTGCCCACCATCCCGAAGTCGAGCAGGCCGAGCGTTTCGTCGGACAGCACCAACACATTGCCCGGGTGCAGGTCGCCGTGAAAGAACCCGTGCGACAGCAGCATGCGGAACACCACCTCGAGGTAGCGCTCGCCCAGCCGCTTCATGTCGGCGCCGGCGTCGCGGGCCTGTCGAATCGGGCGACCAAACAGCCGCTCCATACACAACACACGTTGCGTCACGGCGTCGTCGATGACTTCGGGGATGACCACCCAGTCCGTGTCGGCAAAGTTCCGACGGCTGCGACGCATGTTCTCGGCTTCCCGACGGAAGTCGAGCTCGGCTTGCATGGTGCGCTCGAACTCGACCAGCACCCCTTCTGGGTCGGCGGCCGACAGCTCGGGCCACTCTTCCACCGCGCGTCGGGCCAGGAAACGCAGGATGCGGAGGTCGGACTCCACCTGCGCGCCGATGCCGGGGCGCTGCACCTTGAGCACCACTTCGGTGCCGTCGGCCAGCATGGCGCTGTGGACCTGGGCGATGGAAGCGGTGCCGAGGGGCGAGGGGTCGAAGCGGAGAAAGCGGGCTTCCCAGTCGGGGCCCAGCTCTTCGGACAGGACGCGGTGGATGTCGTCGAGATCGACCGACGTGACGTTGTCTTGGAGGGTCTCGAGCGCGGTGCACCAGGCGGCGGGCAGCACGTCGGGACGGGTGGAGAGCACCTGTCCCAGCTTCACGTAGGTGGGGCCGAGCTCCACCATGGCTGCGGCCAGGCGCTCGGGGGTGGTCGGGCCGTCGGGAGCGTCTTCAGCGACCTGGACGCCGGGCACTCCCCGCACGAGGCGGGAGAGGCCGTGGCGAACAAGGATGGAGGCCACCTCCCGAAGGCGGGAGAGGCTGCGGCCGGCGGAGCCAAGCTCGCCGAGGGTCTGGACGATGGGACGGACGACGCGCATGGACCGCGGATAGCGACATGGGCAGCCGGAGGCCAGCCGGTCGAGCACACGACCGGAAACCCACGGTTACGACCGGTAATGGTTGCAGCCTCGGGTGTAGCGTAGATGCATTGTGTCGGAAGCGGGAACGGCTCTCGCCCCGACGCTCCCCCAACCGAAGCTCCCCGCTTCATGCAACTCATGCGCAGCACGTTCGTCGTGCAATGGAGACACCATGTCCGCAGCAATCCGCACCTTTGTCATCTTCGCTGCCCTGTCCACCTCTGTCGCCTGCGACCTCCTCGACGAGAAGGAAGTGAGCGACACCGGCTCGGACGGCACGACCGACGATGGGGTCGAAGACTCCGGCGAGGGCGAGGGCGAGGGCGAAGGCGAGGGCGAGGGTGAGACTGGTCCCGAGCTCCCCGTTTCCGGCAAGTGGTACCGCATGCAGACGCTCTTCCAAGGGCCCGACATGTGCCTCGAGGGCAACCAGGCCGCCTCCCCCGTTCATGACGGCGCGGCCTTCTTTGATGACTGCCAGGACGTCACGGGCCAGCTGTGGGCCTTCGAGCCCACCGAAGACGGCACCTACCGCATCCGCACGATGTTCCAGGGCGAAGAGAAGTGCCTCGAGGGCAACGCAGCCGAGTCCGAGATCCACAACGGCAGCGCGTTCATGGACAACTGCCAGGACGTCACCGGCCAGCACTGGAACCTGGTTCCCGATGGCGACCACTTCCGACTGCAGAACCTGTTCCGCGGCGAGGGAGAGTGCCTCGAAGGCAACGAACCGGGCTCCGAGGTGCACGGCGGCAACGCCTTCATGAACGCCTGCGACGGTGTGTCGGGGCAGCTGTGGGACATCGTCGAGACCGACATCGAGGACGACTTCAGCCCCAACCCCGACCCGGCCCTCTGGTACACCCTGCACACGGCCTTCCAGGGCCCCGACCACTGCCTCGAAGGCAACGACCCCGAGTCCGAGGTGCACGGCGGCAGCGCCTTCATGGATGACTGCGACTCCGTCTCCGGCCAGATGTGGCGCTTCGAGCCCGACGGTGCCAGCTACCGCCTGAAGACCCTGTTCATGGGCGAAGAGATGTGCCTCGAAGGCAACCAGGCCGACTCCGAGGTGCATGGTGGCAACGCGTTCATGAACCCATGCAGTGGTGCATCGGGCCAGCTGTGGGACATCACGGTCGACGCCCAGTACTTGCGGCTGCAGACCGTCTTCCGCGGCTCGGGCGAGTGCCTCGAGGGCAATGAGGCAGGGTCCGAGGTGCACGATGGCGCCGCGTTCATGGACACCTGCGCCGACGTGACCGGCCAGCTGTGGATGCTGCAGGCCGTGGCCGTGGTCGAATAGTCGCCAGCCCGCCGACCAACCCGGCCGCTTCCCTTCGGGGGAGAGTGGCCGGGTGTTTGTCGTTGCACAGCAGTGGTGGTGCTGGTGGCGCTCGACGTCACGCTCAACGAAGGCGACAGCGACACCCTCGCCGGAAAGGGCCTGCACACAGGCACCTCCGGTGGGGCTCGATGGGGGCCCCATCCGCCCTTCGGGCACCTTCCCCTGAAGGGGAAGGCCTGAGGTCTCCTGTTCGTTGGTCTCTTTCTGGGAAGGTGGCGGCGCAGCCGTCGGATGGGGCCCGCTGGGACGCGACGGGGGCCACGGTTCGTCCTTCCCCTTCAGGGGAAGGTGGCGGCGCAGCCGTCGGATGGGGCCCGCTGGGACGCGATGGGGGCCACGGTTCGCCCTTCCCCTTCAGGGGAAGGTGGCGGCGCAGCCGTCGGATGGGGCCCGCTGGGACGCGATGGGGGCCACGGTTCGTCCTTCCCCTCCAGGGGAAGGTGGCGGCACAGCCGTCGGATGGGACGCGATGGGGTCACGGTTCGTCCTTCCCCTTCAGGGGAAGGTGGCGGCGCAGCCGTCGGATGGGGCCCGCTGGGACGCGATGGGTCAGCCCCCCCCTTCCTCGGCGTCCTGACGTGGGCTTTACACAGTCGAGAACACGTTCTCCACCCACATTGTCTTGGGGAAGGACTGCGTGAACGCAGGGGCCAGCACGACCGGACTCGATACGGGGCGCCTCCGGCCAGGAGCCCCATGAACGCCCACCAAGTGCACAACGCCGTCACCGGACCCGTCCACCCCCGCGACCTGTCCTGGAACTTCCTCATCCCGTTCGCCATCGTGCACCTGGGGTGCTTCGCGGCCATCTGGACCGGCGTGAGCTGGCAGACCGCCACTGCTGCCGTGGTGCTGTACAGCTTGAAGATGTTCGGCATCACCGCGGGCTACCACCGCCTCTACAGCCACCGCAGCTACCACATCCCGAGCAAGGCGCTGCGGCTGGTGATGTGGTTCTTGGCGACGTCGTCGGCGCAGCGGCATGTTCGCTGGTGGGCCAGCCACCACCGCCACCACCACCGCCACAGCGACACCGAGCACGACCTCCACTCGCCGAAGCAGGTGGGCACGCTCTGGGCCCACATGGGCTGGCAGTACCACCGCACCGCCGCCGACTGGGACGACCACAGTATCCGCGACTTCGACAAGGCCTTCCCGGAGCTGCGCACCATCGACCGCTTTGCGTGGGTGAGCCCGCTGGCGCTGGTGGCGATGTGCTGGGGGCTGTGGGGCGCCGAGGGCGCGGCCGTGGCCTTCTGCTGGAGCACCGTGGCGAACTGGCATGTGACGTTCACCATCAACTCGCTCAACCATGTGTGGGGCACCCGAAAATTCGAGACCACCGACACCAGCAAGAACAACTTCCTGCTGGCTGTTCTCAGCTTTGGCGAGGGCTGGCACAACAACCACCATGCCTTCCAGTCGTCGTGTCGACAGGGGCACACCTGGTGGCAGGTGGACCTCACCTGGATGATCCTCAAGGCGGGTGAGCGCCTCGGCCTGGTGACCAACATGAAGGTGCCCCCCGAGCGGGCCATGGCCGCCTGGGGCAAGTAGGGTCAGCGCACCGACCAGTCGCCTGTGAGCCGACGCCGCAACAGCTCGGCTTCGGGGGCACCGGCAAAGCGCTGCGCTCCCTCCACCATCCGGTCGACGAGGGCTGCGGGAAGGGGGTCGGTGGGCTTCAGCTCGCGACCACCGTAGTTGTAGATGGTGCGCTGGGACCATGCATCGAAGGTGGTGTCGCCGAGACCGGCGTCCTCGGCGAGGAAGATCTGGCTGGTGGGGACGACGATGCGAACGGGCGTTCCGTCGGCGCCGGGGGTGGTCCAGACCGCGACAGTGTGGTTGGACGTGGGCCAGAACAGGCCAAGGTTGGCGACCCCCAGCCCGCGGCCCAGCTGGGCGAAGAGGGCGCTCAGTTCGTCGCACTCGGCCACGACCGGGGCGCTGGGTTCGGCGCGCCAGGCCGCCCAGATGTGGGTGGCGTCGGGCGGTCGGTCGGTGATGTTCCAGACCAGGCCCAGGTGTCCGCCAGCCCGCGTGGCTTCGTGAACCAGGCGCACCCGCACGAATTCGCGGTAGGCCGACTCGGTGTCGGCGAGCTGGTGGCGGGCAACGAGACGGGACCAGTGGGCGCGAACATCGGGGTCGTCGTGCACGGAGGCCGCCACGGCGTCGAGGCGACGGAGGAGCTGGGCGTAGGTGGGGTGGGCCGCATGGGCAGACAGGGCGAAGAGTGCTGTGAGCATGCGCGACCCGACCACGGGTGCGGCCCGCCGGTTCCCCGGAGCCGAGGATGCGTCGTAGAGTGCCTGCCGAGGCCCGTGCCATCTCCTGACAGCCCCCTGGAGCCCCCGTATGTCGGACCGTTCGCTGAAGACCTTCCCCATCCACCTGGGCCGCGGCGCCACCGCCACCCGCCAGCCTCGTTTCACCGGCCAGATGCAGTGGTACATGGACTATGGCGCACGCACAGCAGACGACGGCACCGACGGCTTTCTGGTGTCGATGTTCACCTTCACGGAGCCGTGGGACACCTGGGAGATGCACCCCGAAGGTCATGAGGTGGTGATCTGCACCACTGGCACGATGACCCTCATCCAAGAAGTAGGCGGGGAGCACGTGAAGGTGGTGCTGCGGGCCGGTGACGCCGTGATCAACCCGCCGGGTGTGTGGCACACCTGTGATGTCGCGGAGACCGCCACCGGCGTGTTCCTGACGGCGGGTGTGGGAACCCGGATGCGGCCCCGGTGACGGGAGTCCGCCGGGTGCCGCGGGGTACGATGCGGCATGTCTGAACGGCCTGCCCACTCCTCCCGGCTCTTGCTGCTGCTGACCAGCGTGATGGGGGCGTGCTCCGGTACGCCCGACGCCCTGCCCCCACAGCCGTCTACGGTCACAAGACCGACCGCTGCGCCCCCGGCTCCGCCAGCGCCCCGTGGACCGGCCCCGCAAGGCGCCGACCCCAACGCTCCGCCTCAGCTCAACCCGAATGACCCGGCCCCTGGCATCGACCGCAACGTGCCGACATCTGGAAACGCGCACGGCCCGCCCGCCAACGCACTCCAGCAGAACAGCTTCCAGGACCCTCCCGCCACTCAGCCCGACCCCGGCCCGGCGCCGGCCACACCCAGCCCGGTGACGACCGGCTGCGACGCCGGCATGGTGCGGGTGGAGACCGGCACAGGTGACGTGTGCGTGCACCAATACGAGGTCTCGGTGCAGCTGAAGGAACAGCGGCCGGGCATGATTCGCCAGTACATCCACCAGCCCGACCTGCTTCGGCTGGTGTCGGCGCCCGGACAGTACCCCTCGATTGTGAGCTGGAACGAAGCCCGGAAGCTGTGTGCCCACTTTGGCTACCGACTCTGCACCAGCGACGAGTGGCAAGACATCTGCGACGGCGTGCCCGGCGATGGCGGTCATCCTTACGGCGTGGTGGCCGACCCCGACACCTATACCCCCGGCGCTTGCGTGTTCACGCACACCCAGCACGGCGGGATGGTGCCGCTGCAACGGACGGGCACCAAGCCCTGGTGTGTGACGTCTGCTGGCGTGTACGACCTGCCCGGAAACGTGTGGGAGTGGACCAACCCTGGCCTCACTGCGGACAACGGACAATATGTGACCGACAAGCGAGGCGGTGCCCACTACAGCCGAGAGCTGGCCACCTGCAGTCAGGCGTCGGTGGGAACCCATGGCCCGGACTGGCTGGGGTCGGTGGGCTTCCGCTGCTGTGTGGACCCTCGGTAGGCGGGGCCAGGTGGGATGAACGTGGCCTGTTCCACGGCGGTCTACGGACTGGAAGGCCCGGCGAGCATCGGCTGCAGGACATCCGCGAGAACATCCGCAACGAGGGCGTTTCCGGAAGGAGCAAAGTGGCAGCAGGTGTCGACCCGTACCGCTTCCACATCGGCGTTTCGAGCGGCCAACCCTTCTGCAACCGTGACCATCTGCACCTTCCCAGCGAGCTCGGCGCGCACTACCTGGTAGGGATCGGAGGTCTCGGCGAGGGTGTCCTGGAAGGGCTGGTGCAGCGGCGGCATGAACGCCAGCACCACCGTGATGCCACGACTCTGCAGCTTCGCCACCTCCGGACCCAGCTCGTCGGCCACAAAGGCCTTCCAGACGACATCCCACCGCACACCCGAGCTGTCGAGTCGGGAGATGACGAGGTGGCGATACGTGGCCAGCCACGTGAACAGCTGACGATGCGGCCCCGCAGACAGCCCGAAGGGCGAGGGAAGGTCGTGGGTGTCGAGGGCTTCGTAGCCAAAGTTGTACGCCACTCCGTCGACCAGGCTCCACCGGTTGGGGCTGTTGCGCCACACCTCCCACACCACGATGCGCGGGGTGGACTCGGCAAGATGCCGCGAGAGCGCTGCGCGTTGGTTGAAGAAGGTGTACCCGGGCTCGGCCACCGACCGAACACAGGCTCCCGACAGGCGTTCCGCGAGGAGGGGCCGGAGGCTCTGGTCGTCGTCGACGCCACTGCCAAAGAAGATGGAGCTGCCCGCCAGCACCACCTCGGGCTTGCCAGAACACGCCGTGCCCATTCGCTCGGGCGTGGACTGGGCGCTGCGCCAGATGGGCACACCATCGACCACCTCGGCGTCTACCGAGTCCAGGTCCACCACCTGCACCCGGTCTGGCGGACGGCTGCGGGCCCCCCACTCCAGGAGTCCCACAGCCACCACCATCCCCAAGGTGGTGGCGAGCAGCGGGCCGCGCCAGCCGAGGGCGTCGTCGGATTCGGCGGTCATCGACCCTCCAGCGAGACCTGCCGTGTAGCCGGGGCCACCCGGACCCGCACCGCCGACCGGCCACACCCGGGATACAGCCCATCCCCCCCGTTCCGGTGTAGACATGCTCGCCGACGTGACCGCGCGCCTGCACGACCTGTCGTTGCTGACCGTGCACCCCGAACAGCTGGATGCCCTGCTGACCGACGTGCTGCACGCTCTGCACGCGGTGATTCCCTACGACCTCGCTGTGCTGTACCAGCTGCACGGCGACGAACTTCGGGTGCGCGCCCTTGAAGGGGTGCTGTCGGAGGCCCGCCTGCGCGACCATCGCCTCGCGCTCGCCGACTTCCCCACAATTCGCAGGGCGCTGTCCACCCGCCGCCCCATCGCCCTCGACGACCACGACCACACATCTGAAGGCGACCCATACGACGGCGTTCTCGACCTTCCTGCCGGCCACTCGTGCATGGTGGTGCCGCTGGTGTCGGGCGACCGGCCGCTGGGCATCATCACCCTCGACCGCACCGTGTGTGCGGTGTACCCACGCGACCGGGTGGAGCTGGCAGGTGTGTTCGGACAGCTGGTGTCGACGGCTCTGGTGTTTGCCGAGCAGGCCGCTCTGCTGGACCGCTACCGCCACCGACTGAAGGCACGCGTGGACCTGCTCGAGGCCGAAAACCACGACGGCATGAACGCAGTGGCCGCACTGGAGGCGTCGGTGGCGCCCGCGATGCGAGCCATCGTGCAGCAGCTGCGGGTGGCGGCGACATCGGACGCCCCCATCCTGCTGCAAGGCGAGACGGGTGTGGGAAAAGAAGTGGTGGCTCGCGCCATCCATGCCTGGAGCCCGCGTTCCCCGGCTCCGTTCGTGAAGCTGAACTGCGCCGCCATCCCCCGCGAGCTGGTGGAGAGCGAGCTGTTCGGCCACGTGAAGGGGGCGTTCTCCGGCGCCCACCGCGCGCGACAGGGCCGGTTCGCGACGGCGGATGGCGGCACCCTCTTGCTCGATGAGCTGGGCGAGATGCCCCTGCCGTCGCAAGCCCGCCTGCTGCGGGTGCTGCAGGAGGGCACCTTCGAGCCGGTGGGCAGCGACCGGACCATGCGGGTGGATGTGCGGGTGGTGGCCGCAACCAACGTGGGCCTGCAGGAGGCGGTGCGCGCGGGCTCGTTCCGAGAAGACCTCTACTACCGCCTGGCGGTGTTTCCCGTGCAGGTGCCCCCACTTCGAGAGCGCCGGCCCGACATCGTCCCCATCGCACGCGGGTGGCTCGACCACCGGGCCGAGAACAGCGGACGCGGGCCATGGAGCCTGTCCGAGACGGCTGAAGCGGCGCTGTCCACGGCACCCTGGCCCGGCAATGTGCGCCAGCTGGTGAACATGCTGGAGCGTGCCACCATCCTGGTTCCACGTGGAACGTTGGGACCCACGGACCTGGGTCTGGCCACCGCTCCCGAGCGGGCCACTCCAGTGTCCGCTCCGACCGGACCGCTCCCCACGTTCGAACAGAACGAAGTGCGCTACCTGAAGGCCCTGCTCGATGAGACCGAGGGCCGCATCTACGGCCCGGACGGCGCCGCCGAGCGCGCGGACCTGAAGCCCACCACGCTGCAGAGCAAGCTCAAGCGCCGCGGCCTGAAGTAGGCGCCGCAGCCTGTTCCCCCAACCCTCCATCAGACCTCGTCTACCCGCTTGGGGCGAAACATCAGGGCCATCCGAGCGCCTGCATGCGCCGCCTTCGGGATGGCATGTTCCCAGGTGGCCTGGCAGGTGCCGCCCATCACGAGGAGGTCGCCCCACCCCACATGGAAGCGCATCGACGGCCCCCCGGCAGCAGGGCGCATCAGGAACCGCCGGGGCTCTCCCACAGACACGATGGCCACGACGGTATCGGCCCTCTGGGCCCCCATGCGGTCGCCGTGGAACGCCACGCTGTCTCGGCCGTCTCGGTACAGCGCGGCGGAGACATGCCAGTCGGGGCGCCGATACCGCAGGCGCAACGCCTCCTCGATCGACGCGAGCACGGGGTGCCCCGGACCGTCCGCCGGAAAGCGTGCCATCAACCGGGGAACGTCCACCTCGCGCTCGTACATCTGCCGCTTCATCGACCGCCACCGGGTGGTGGAGCGCACATGGTGGAAGACCGCCCCGTGGCCATCGAGCCACCCCGGCAGGTGATCCACCCAGGCACCATCGGACAGCGGAATTCGCACCATTCCTGGAAAGCGGGCGTCGACCCGGGGTGCCCCCCGCCCAAGCAGGCTCAGCTGAACCACAACCACCTCACACATGTTCAGGTGTAGCCGTCCACCACCTGGCTGTCCACCCGTTCAGTGCTCGCGATCTCTCCCTCCTCGGAACTGTGCTCGGTTTGAGCCAGCCGGGCCAGCACCCGGCGGAAGCCCGGTAGGGTCGTCGTGCACAATGGAGGGAGGGACCCCATGTCGATCGTTGGTTGGATTCTTGCAGCAGGGCTGGCCTCGGCCGCACCCCACACAGATGCCGGCCCGCCACCGGTCGAGTCAGCGGAAGGCGGCACACTGAACGGCGGCGGGGCTCGAAATGGGAAGAAAAAGAAGAAGAAGAAGAAGAAAACCAAAAAGAAGAAGGGCGGAAAGAAGAACAAGGGAGGCTCTTCCCGCATCTGGGCGCCATGGGGCAAGTCCAATGTGCTGGTATGGGGCGGGGCCGGACTCGCCCACGGCCTCACCCGCGAGGCGCCCGAGACGGGCGAAGAGATGGAGGACGACGCAGAGGGTTCGTCGGCGAGCTCGTGTACCGGCGACGACTGCACCGCGGCCAACTCCGAGACCAACGCTGCGTCGGGCTGGGGCCAGTCGTTCAGCGTGGGCGTGGCACTCCCCGGACTGGGTGGCTCCCACCACTCCGTGGCCCCCACCCTCCAGTTCACCCAACACAACTTCACCCTCGACGGCCTCGACCACCTGCGCCCCGAAGACCCCTCCGACACCAGCGTCCACACCACGTATGTGGTCGACCGCGCCGACTACGCGATGTCTATCAACTCCGTGAAGCTGGGCTTCCTCCTGGCCTCCAAGGTGTCCGCCCGCAGCTCATGGTTCATCATGGGTGGCATCGACCTCGGCTTTGCATGGGGCACGGTCGAGACCACCCTCGACTCGTCACCCAACCAGGTGACCACCGGCGACCTCTCCGGCTTCGCGCTCGGGATGGACTTCGGCGTGGGCTATTCCTTTGGCAAGCACGCCCACCTGCTTCTGCTACCGGTGGGTGAGATCGACTTCATGGACCTCCGCACCGACAACGACGCCGCCTTCCCCTTCCTCGAAGACGACAAGGCCATGACCACCGCGTGGGGGCCAACCGTGAAGCTACTGGCCGCCTTCTGACCCGGGCCCGTCGCCGTCGTTCTGCGGACGCCATGGGCCACTGGGCTGTTCGGGGAAGACCAGGAAGCGCCGTCCGAGGAAGTTGACCGCGAGGGCGACCGCCGTACCACCGAGCTTGGCCACCGCCTCGGACAGCCCGAGCGCCACGAGAGCAGCCGTGCCGCCGAGGTCGACCACTGCACCCGCCGCGACCACCGCGCAGTACATGATGAGCTCCTGCCGGGCGTCCCAACGCGCTTTGTGGCGGAACAGCAGCCACACAGACAGCAGGTAGTTGAGCACCGCGGCCAGCACGAACGCGAGCGGGGCGGCCAGCCACATGGGCAGGAAGATGGCCCGAAACGCCGTGAACATGCCCAGGTTGCCGATGGCCGCCGTGCCACCGATGAACAGATAGAACAGGAACTGGATGGGCAGTGGGGCCCGGTGCGCGTTGTATCGGAAGATGCAATACAACGCGCGAAAGCCATCGCGCACCCCAATCTTCTTCCCTTCTTCGTACGTGCGCCCATAGTATGAGATGCCCATCTCGTAGATACGCAGGCGCATGGCCGCCACCTTGGCCACCACCTCGGGCTCGAAGCCGAAGCGGTTCTCTTCGATCTCGACCTGCTGGATGATCTCGCGGCGGAAGACCTTGTAGCAGGTCTCCATGTCCGTGAGGTTGAGGTCGGTGAACATGTTGGACAGCAGCGTGAGGAACTGGTTGCCCAGCGAGTGCCAGAAGTAGAGCACCCGGTGGGGACCATTCGTGAGGAACCGGCTGCCGAACACCACGTCGGCGCGCCCCTCCCTGAGCGGTCCGAGCAAGCGCACGAGGTCTTGGGGGTCGTACTCGAGGTCGGCGTCGTGAATGGCCACGAAGTCGCCGGTGGCCTCGCGGATCCCGGTGCGCAGGGCGGCGCCCTTCCCCTGGTTGACCGGATGGACGAAGACACGCACGCGGGGGTCTTCCTCGGCCATGGCACGTGCGATGGCCGGGCTCTCATCACGGGAGCAGTCGTCGACCAGGATGACCTCGAGGGTGAGGTCGGCGTCGGCGATGGCCAGGACGCGCTCGATGCTCTGCCGCAAGGTGCGTGCCTCGTTGTAGAACGGCGTGACGACTGTGAGCACGGGCATGGGGGACCAGGGGCGCGGGGGTGGACGGCGGTATCCTGCCACACGGCGGCCCCGGGCCCGGGCGCAATCTATCGCAGATGCACACCACCCCCCAGTTCAGGCGGATGGTTTGTGCATTTCAGGCTGGATGCCGGTGTGGGTGGCGGGCAAAGTGATGGGCGCCGGCTCCACAACCGAGCCGCCGGAGCGCAGATGCCCCCAGGACTTCTCCAACCCAAGTCACACCTACGGTTCGCCGGGGCTGTGCTGACCTTGTATTGCCTCGTGGTGGTGGTGTTGGGCCTGCCCGCAGAGATGACCCCCAACACATTGTTCGCGGCCACCAGCTCCGTTGTGGGGGTGCTTGACGACCACGGTCTCAACGCCTGGCACCGGGTCTTCCCGGGGCAGCGCAACCACGAGAAGCGGCGCCACATCGCCATCCGGTTCGTGGGCACCACGGTCGATGGCCAGTCGGTGGTGCTCCACGAAGCGCCGGAGGGCCTCGTGCACCCCGAGGTGCGTGTGTTCGACAACCTGCGCACCACAGTCTCCTACAAGATGCTGCGGCTGGCCCCCCTCTCCCGCATCATGCGTACCGAAGACGACGCACAATGGCGCACCCAGCTCGACCAGCTCCGGCGACAGGGCCACATGGCGCGGTATGTGTACGCCTTCTGCAGCAGCGACCACCTCGCTGGCGAACACGACCTGCTCACCGTGGACATGGAGCTGTTCACGGCCGGCATCGACTACCACACGGGCGCGCAGTACGGCCGTGCCGCAGGTGTGCTGCGGGCGCTTTGCTATGCAGAACAGGTGGTCCCACACTACGGCATCCCACAGACCCGACCGGGCTGGCCCGGCGTGGAATGGCGGGAGGTGTCATGACCCACGCACTTCGACGGGCTGAAGCCGCCCTGCTGCATTGGTTCTTCGCACCCGCATCGGTGGCACCGCTGGCGGCCATCCGCATTGCATTGGGTGCCATCCTCGTTCTTTCGGTGGTGCAGGCCGTCCCCCACATCGAGTGGGTCTGGGGAGGGGACGGCCTGCTCCGCCACGCCACCCAGTCCTACCCATCCCACCCGATGGTCGGCCATGCCCCCCTGGTGTTCGGCACCCTCGCGTTGAGCGCCGCCTGCTTTTCGGTTGGGCTGGCCACCCGCGTGTCCGGCCTGGTGGCGGCCGGCGCCCAGGCCACCATCGCCTCGGCAGGGCTGTGGCACTCCTGGGGCTGGACCAACGCCATTCCCGTGTTCGTGGCCATCGTGGCGGTGTCGTCGGCCCGCAACATGGCATCGGTGGACGCCTGGTGGGCGCGTCGTCGCGGCCGCCCTCTCCCCACCGTGACCCCTCGCTGGGCCGTGCGGGTGCTCCAGGTGCACGTCGCGGTGGTCTACATCGCCGCCGGCTGGCACCGCATCGACGACCGGGGCTGGATAGCCGGCGAGATGGTGTATGCGGCGGTGGCCAACAGCATGTACACCCGCTTGCCCTACATCGACCCACAACCCCTCAAGCCCCTGTTCTCGCTGCTCACGTGGGCCACGGAAGCCCTGGAGCTGGCCGCTCCCATCCTCCTGTGGGTGCGCCGAACACGGGTGCCCACCGTTCTCGCCCTCATGGCGCTGCATCTGGGGCTCGAGCTGTCCGCCATCATCGGCTGGTGGCAGTACATGATGCTGGCGATGCTGGTGGTGTTCCTGCCCTCGGCGTGGCCGGAGCGAGTGCTGGCGCCCCGCCCCTCACAGACCCTCACGCCCCGGGCAGTGGCCGGCTGAAGGGGCTCCGCCTGGCGCCGCGGTACGATGCCCGCCATGGACACACCGCCCCCCGACGCTGCCGCTCCTCGCTCCCACCTGCTGCTGGGACTGGCCGTGGTGGCGGCGTTCTCGGTCCCTTTGGCGCTGGGTCTGCGGTACGGCGGCCTGGACCACAGCCTGGTACACCTGGGCATGCAGTGCGCTCTGCGCGATGCCGACGGCCTGTTCCTCGACGCCGCAATGGGCGGTGGTTCTCCGCTGATGGCCGAGGCCCAGAGCGGTGTGTTCTACCCCATCACCTGGCTGCTCTGGCCCATCTCCGACGCCGAGCTGGCCGCCAGCCTGTGGTCGGTGGTGCACCTGGGCATCGCCGCGTGGTCGGCGGCCGTGTTGGGGGCACGAAGTGGCCTGAACAAGCACGGTTCCCTCGCTCTCGGTGCCACACACGCGCTTTCGGGTACGGTGCTCAACCTCATCCTCCACGGCGCCTACATCTCGGGAGCAGCGTGGACGCCCCTGGTGTGGGCCGGCGCGCTGGGCACGTTCCGCGCCCGGCCTCTCCGCCGTGCACCTGTCGAGCTGGCTGTGGGGCTGGGGATGTTGCTGTTGGCGGGAGAGCTCCAGGGCTTCGCCATCGCCGCGGCCATCGCGCTCGCGGAGCTCGTCCGCGCACGCCCTCCTCGGCGGTCTGTCGGACTGGGTGCGGTCGCCCTTGTGGTGGGCATTTTCGTCGGAATGGGTCAGTGGCTCCCCACCTTCGGACTCCGCGATGCCATCGCACGGTCGGGCGGCCTGAGCTTCGCCGACCAGACCCTCTGGTCGCTTGGAATGCCCGAAGCGCTGGGGGTGGTGTGGCCAGGCGTCACCGGCACCCGGTTCTCCTCGGGCGCGACCCTGTTCCACCTCTGGAGCGGCTCCGCAGATACACGCGTGCCGTGGAACCCCACGCCGTATGTGGGCCTGTCGGTGCTGTTCCTGGGGCTGGGCGTGGCGTGGCGTGCGAAAGCCACCCGCTGGTGGGCGCTTGGAGCCACTGCGCTGGTGCTGATGGCTCTGGGCGCCAACACACCCGTGTATGGCTGGGTGCAGACCCTCATTCCGCCGGTGGGCCTCTTTCGCTATCCCGCCAAGTACTTCGCTCCGGCCAGCATTGCGCTGCTGCTCGGGGCGATGCACGTGCTCCAACACGTCGCGCTCGACCGAGTCGTGAAGGGCGTGGTGGGGGTCGTCTTGGTTGGGAGCGGCCTCGGGGTGGTGTGGGTGGGCCTCCACGCGTCCGACCTGCAAGCACTGTCCGACACCTTCACCTTCGGCGTGCGCACGCTGCCCGGCGTGCGTCCCGAGCCCGGCGAGTGGCTGCTGTCTCGGGGCCTCCAAGCCACCGCGATGGGACTAGTCCTGGTGCTGGTGTGGCAACGGACGCCCCGTCTGGCGCCCTGGGTGCTCGTGGCCGACCTGATTCTCGCCGCACCGTTCCACGTGGAAACACTCGAGCCGGTCTTGGCCTTCGACGCTCCCCGCACGCACCTTGGAGACCCTCTCGACACCGTCCTGTGCACCGACCCCACCACCACTTCGGCGCGTCTCGACACGCCCGACCGCGACTGGGGGCTGGCCGGAGTGACGCTTGTACAGCGCCTTCAGCACAAGGCGAACCTCCACCAGTGCGGCGGACCGGCCGTTCCACAGCACTACTTGTCGAGCGCCACCGCGCCCACGGTCGCGCTCTGGCGGCAGCACCTCGGCGAGACCGACACCATGCTGCAGGCCGCGACCGCCCTCGGCTGCACCCACATCGCCACGCACCGCACCGTCCCGGGCAAGGCGGTGGCCGACGAGACCCCTTCCGCCATCGCCCCGCCCATCACCGACCTCGGCACCCGTGGAACACCGCCCCGGGTCGTTGAAGCGCCGGTGCTCCACGCCTCCGCGGACGACGCCCTGGCGGGGGCGCTCGCCGGCACCACACCGGGCGCTGTGCTCCGGCACCTCGACGACCCCTCGGGCAGCTGGACGGGCGGCTCGCTCCCGGTCGGATCGGGCACAGCAACGTTCGGAAGGCGGGGCTTGACCCGGCTCACGCTGCGCAAGGGCCCCACCGGCGTGGTGGTGTTCGACCGCCCCTGGTGGCCGGGCTGGACCGCCACAGACGGCACCCGGAACCTGCCCATCCTCCGCGCCGCGGGTGTGCGCCTGGCCGTTGTCATCGCGGAGCCTGCCGACATTTCTCTCGAATATCGGCCACCTCTGGTCGAGCTCGGCATCGTGGCCGGCGGCTTCGGATGGCTGGGCGTCATGGGGCTGTGGTGGCTTCCCGGGCGCCGGAGACACAATCGCGACCCTGTTGCAACTACGACTCGGTCGTAATAGCGTGCGTCCATCCACTGGAGGATTCCATGTCTCTCAAGAACCTGCTCCTGCTCGCCCTTCCCTTTGCACTCCTCACCGCCTGCGGCGACAAGGACGACACCGAAGACAGCGGTCACGAAGACCACGAAGATCACGACCACTGATCACTTCGCCGAGGAGACCGCTCGCGGGCTCCGAGGCCCCGGCGAGACCTTGGCTCGCCGGGCCGGTCCCGACCTCGGCGGGACCGGTCCACCACGATATGCGCGCGGCATGATGTCTCGCCTCGCCATCTCCGCTGTGCTCCTGCTCGCGGCCCCCGTGGCCATCGCGCAGGACCCACCGCCCATCGAAGACGCCGCCATCGACGAAGACACCCGCGCGGCCTGGATGGTGCGGGTGGCCCGGATGGAGGGCGCCAGCGTGGATGTCGAAGAAGCGGCCGCGATGGTGGCTGCGACCGCCCAGTCCATCGCCGACGCCGGCCGGGTGCAGGATGTGGCGCTGCTGTCCGGTCAGGCACAACAGCTGCGCCGCAAGGTGATCTCGGCCACGCTCGCCGCTGAAGTGCTCGACGAGCTGTGAGTCGAGTCCGCGCTTTTCCGGGCGGTCCTGTCTTGGCCACGCAGCTTGCAGACCTCGCCAACGGTACATTGCATGGTCCCGACCGCCTGGTCGCCGGGGTGGCACCTCTGCTCGATGCGCCCGCCGATGCGCTGGTGTGGAGCGGGGGGACCGTTCACGAGAACACCCGTGCGGTGGTCATTTCTCGACGGGCAGGGTCGGGCTCCACCATCGTCGTTCCCGACCCCCTCCGGGCGTTCGGCCGTGTGTTGCGTGCACAGTTTCCAGAAGCCCATCGGGAAGGCGTCCACCCGGCAGCTGTCGTTCACCCCACAGCCAGGCTGGGCACGGGTGTGTCGGTGGCGGCTGGCTGTGTGGTGGGGGAGCGGGTCGAGCTTGGCGATGGCACGGTGCTCTTCCCCAACGTGACGGTGTATGCAGACACGGTCATCGGTGCGCGTTGTCGCATCCATGCGGGGGCTGTGTTGGGTGCGGACGGCTTCCGGTATGCGGCGGGCGACCGTGGACCGGAGCGGGTGCCCCAGCTGGGGCGTCTTGTGTTGGAAGATGAGGTTGAGGTGGGGGCCAACACCTGCATCGACCGTGGCGGACTCGGCGACACGCGCATCGGTCGCGGCAGCAAGCTCGACAACCTCGTGCAGGTGGGCCACAACAGCACGCTCGGACCGGCGGTGGTGGTCGCGGGGCAGGCGGGACTGGCGGGAAGCGTGACGGTGGGGGCAGGCAGTCAGATTGGGGGCCAGGCGGGGATTGCCGACCACCGAACGCTCGGACCGGGCACCAGGGTGGGGGCCCAGAGTGGCGTCACACAGGACGTTCCAAGCGGCGAGACGGTGTTGGGAACTCCAGCGATGCGGGCACGTGGAGTGCGGCGGCTGTGGGCCACATGGCGGCGCCTGGCGCGGGAGCTGTCACGGCGGTGAACGTCGACGGCAGCCGTCCAGCTGGCGGGAGGAGCGGGCCGGGACCCGGCGCGGCAATCATTTTTTCTGGCGGCGGAACCTGAGCGGCAGTCCCTACTCTTCCGACGAACAGTCGTCGGGTTCCATCTGCTCGATCCAACGCCACACAAGCTCGGCGCCCGTGGTGTGGGCCAGGCTGCGGCCGATGTCGGGCATCATCGCGCCCACGTCTTCGGTGGCGGTGCGGTACCAGAGGATGCTCTGCTCGGGGTCGCCGGGAACGATGTCGAACTCGCGGTCTTCGCCGCCTTCTCCTGCCGAGCCGGGCCGCTTGCAGACGCCCAGGTGGAAGGGGTCGGTGGTGGCGCGGTCGAGGAAGAACTGGGAGGTGACGCCCTCGATGCCGAGGGGGCTGTGGCAGTGGGCGCAGTTGACGTGGAGGTAGTCACGGGCGGCGACGTCGACCTCTTCGGGGGTGAGGGCACCCACTCCGCGGGCCTCGATGTCGGCCCAGTCCACGGCGGGAGTGACGGTGCCGAGGTCGGGGGCGCCGGTGAGAAGCCCGTCCGCGACGAGGGCTTCGAGGACCGAGCCGTCGTGCATCAGCCAGCCTTCCGGGCCGAGGGGCCGCAGGATGCGTTCGCCTTCGGTGGTGTAGGTCTCGTGGCAGTCGACGCATTGGTTGCGTTGGGGCACAAGATAGTGGGCGGTGCGAGACGCGCCGCGGGGGTCGGTGAACGTGTAGTCGAAGACCTTGCCCGACACGTGGAGGTCGGCGGTGCTGCCGTCGTCGCGCCACAAGTAGGGCCAGGCCTTCCATTCGTCGGTGCCACGGATGAGGAGACGAGTCTCCACAATCTGGCGAGGGGAGGCCGGGTCGGAGAGGTCGGGGGCCACCAGGAAGGTCTTCAGGATGACCGTGCCCACGGGAAAGTCGAGCACGGAGTCGTCGGACCAGGAGGCGGTGGTGCCGTCGGGCATCCAGATGGCGCGGGCCTTGGTGGCGTAGTCGGAGAACAGCGGTGTGTTCAGCGTGTAGGGCAACACACCGGCGTTGTACTCGATGTCGGTGCCGGTCCAGCGGATGAGCTGGAGGTCGGCGATGTCGTCGGGGGGGTTGGCGTCGGGGTCGAAGGCGATGGTGCCCCACGAGAAGGGCACTTCGGCGGTGTCTTCGGTGTCTTCGGAGGTGGTGGGGTCGGTCGTGGAGGGGTCTTTGTCGCCGCCGGTGGCGCAGCCCGCCCACAGGAAGACGGCGCCCAGAACGCGCGCGTGGTGCATCGATCAGTCCAGCGTGATGGCGGGGATGTCGCCGCCTTCGAGGGCCGTGCAGTCGAAGGGTGCGAAGGGGGCATCCGGCCGGAAGAGGTCGTCGGGGGTGGGGCCGTCGCCGAGGTTCTCGACGAGGTTCTCGAGGTCGAGGCTGGCAAAGGTGCCGCCCGAGTTGGCGCCCACGCAGATGTGGTTGTCGTTGCTGTTGCCGGTGGCGTCGGTGGCGGAGAAGGCACTCTCCTCGATGGCGTCGTAGAGGACGTCGTCGACGCGGACCTCGCCGTAGAGGAGGGCGAGCAGGAAGCCGATCTCGCGCTCGACGACGTTGGACGCATCCGGTTCGGTACCCGAGCCGTCGTGCGTGTTGCCGCCGATGACGATGTTGCGGGTGCGGTAGTTGAAGACACCGGTGTCGTCGGAGGGGAGGTCGAGGCCGGTGACGTCGCCCACAAGCTCTTCGGTGGTGAGGTGCCAGTCGGCGGGGTTGCCCTCGACGACGAGCCCACTCATGACGGCGATGTCGGTGGACTTGTTGTCGCCATACTCGTTGTTTTCGATGACGACTCGGCGGCTGGCCAGGACGATGGTGCCGGTGCCCGCGGGAATCATCGAGACGGTGCCCCCGGGCGCAAAGTTGGGTGTGTTGTTTCCAGTGACGACGTTGTCGTGCACCCAGATGTCGCGACCGACGATGGGGTTGCCGGGGAGGTCGAAGATGAGCAGCCCGCCGGTGTTGCCGGTGGCGGTGTTGTCGTAGACGTCGGCGAACTGGGTGTTTTCGATCTCGATGCCGGCCACGTTTCCGATGGCGGTGTTGCGGCGGACGATGGTGTGGAGGGTCTGGCCCACGTAGATGCCGGCGTCGGAAGCGTTGAAGGCCTCGCAGTCTTCGATGAGCACGCGGGTGCTCTTGACCGGGTACAGGCCATAGGCGCCGTTTTCCGATGACTCGGGGGTGGTCCAGGTGACGCGCACCCGCCGCATGACCACATCGGCGGAGTCCTCGACCCGGACGCCGTCCTTCTTGGCATCCTTGACGGTGAGGTCCTGAACCACGAAGCCGTCGCCGATGACGTCGATGCCGTTGGTCTGCACCTCTTCTTCGGCGAAGTCGAGCACAGTGAGGTCCATGCCCTGGCCGATGATGGAGATGCCGCTGGCGCCGCGCAGGGTGACCTGGTTGTCGAGGGTCCAGGTGCCTGCGGCAAGGACGATGGTGAGGCCGTCTTCGAGCAGGTTGGCGGTCTCGAAGAGGGTGTCGTTGTCGCCGGCCGAGACCTCCACGCAGGGGTCGGGGAAGTCGGCGCAGGAGGTGGTGGGGAAGGGGTCGTCGGGCTCGCCGGTGTCGACGGCGGTGTCGTGGTGGTCGGTGGGCTCGGTGGAGCCGGGGTCGCCCTTGTCGCTCCCGGAGCATGCGGCGAGGACGAGGCTGGACGCGAGTAGAACACGTTTCATCAGAAGCTCCGGGCTGGCCTCGCCACCCTATCAGCCGCTGGCGCGTGCGCGGCGTCAAACCCTCGGGGCGCTCAGCCGTCAGGTCCATCGCCCTCGGGAGCTGCGTGCAGGCGCTCGATGAGTTCCCTCAGAGCGGCCGGCTCGACCGGCTTTTCAAGCGAGGCATCCATGCCTGCTTCGATGCACACGGCGTGGTCTTCGGCCCGGTTGCTGGCGGTGACACCGATGATGGGGAGCGTGCGGTCGTGGGCGTCTCGGAGCTCGCGCGTGGCGCTCAGTCCATCGAGAACGGGCATGTGTACGTCCATCAGGACCAGGTCGAAGCAGGGATCGGCGAGCAGGAGCTCGACCGCTTCCCGGCCGTCGGAGGCCGCCACCACGGTATAGCCCTCGCGCTCCATCATCCGAGCGAGAACAAGCCTGTTGACGGCATTGTCGTCGACCACAAGAGCGCGACCACCGGGTGAGGTCTGGACGGACTCCGGCGGCGGTGCCGGTGGCTGCAGGGACCAGAGCCGGGTGAGCGCCGAGCGCCGGAGGGGGTAGTCGAGGCGGGCGTCGATGCGGTCGGGGAGGTGCAGGTCGGCCCCGATGCCGGAGGTGACGACGACGCAGATACGGACCGACCTGGACCCTCCCACGAGCTGCAGCCAGGACAGGACGTCGGCCGCGCTTCGGCGCACCAGCACGTGGTCTACGAAGAGCCAGTCGGGGGTGCCGCCGAGGTCCATCCGACCCCGCCAGGCGGTGCGGAAGGCGTCGATGTGGGTGTAGACCCGAGGGTGGCCGCCCACTGCCCGGACCGCTGCAGCAGACGCCTCGCCGGCGACCTGGAGGGGGTCGAGGATCCAGACCACCGGGCCGGTGCGGGGGGGGGTGGGTGCAGGCGTACACGCCGGGCAGGGCAGCGTGAACCGAAAGGTGCTGCCTTCTCCGGTGGTGGACTCGAGTCCCACCGTGCCGCCCATCTTCTCGGCAAGTGCTCGGACGATGAACAGGCCCAGCCCGGTGCCGCCGTACTCGCGGGCGGTGGACGACGAGGCCTGGACGTAGGGCTCGAAGAGGCGGGGCTGGCGCTCGGCGGGAATCCCGGGCCCGGTGTCGGAGACCTCGACGTGGAATGCGTTGGCGTCGTATCGGGCGTGCAGCCGGACGTGGCCGCGGGCCGTGAACTTGATGGCGTTGGCCAGGTAGTTCATCAGCATCTGCTGCACCCGCACACGGTCGCCGCGGACCTCGCGAGGGAGCCCGGGGTCGAGGTGCATCACCAGCCGCAGGCCCTTCTCGCGGGCACGGGACCCGAGGAGGTCGACGACCTCTTCGATGGTATCGACCGGCGAGAAGGTGCCGTCTTCGAGCTCCAGCTGGCCCTCTTCGAGCTTGGAGGCATCGAGGAGGTCGTTGAGGAGCCGCAGGAGGAGGCTGCCCGACCCCTGAATGGACCGGACGAGCTGCGTGCTGGTGTGGGGGAGCGCATCGGCCGCGAGGAGGTCGGTGACGCCCATGATGCCGGCGATGGGGGTGCGGAGGTCGTGGCTGACGGTGGCGAGGAAGCGGCTGCGGGCGTCGAGGGTGGCTCGCAGCTCGGCCTCGGCGGCTCGACGGGCATCGACCTCGGCCTCGAGACGGGAGATGGCCGCGTTGGCACGGTCTTCAGCCCATTCCTGGTGGAGGACATAGACGAGGGCCGTGCCGGCGACCCCGATGAGCATGAGGGAGGTCTGGAGGACGATGTCGAAGAGGCGGACGAGGTCGTGCGGGACGCTCTCGGGGAGGGGAATGCCTGTGAGGTGGATGCCCAGGAAGCCCACGAGCGTGAGGGTGGTGGTGATGGTCCAGCCGATGCCCCCACGCAGGCCGGTGAGTGCGCCCCCCATCAGGGGAATCAGCACCAGCCAGGGAAGGAAGCGTGCCAGGATGCCGCCGGACGTGGCCAGCGCCAGGGTGATGCAAATCCAAGCGCCCACCATGATGAGGTGGCCGGCGACGGCGGTGCCCACCCGTGGCAGCAGCGTGAGCGCGATGAAGATGGACCCGAAGCCGATGAAGCTGGCGGTCCAGAGCCACCACCACCCCACCACGGCGTACACCACCAGCAGCACCACCGTGATGGCAATGGCCAGAAAGCCCATCGGCACAGTCACGCGGACCCGCTGAACCTCGGCGGGCGAGGCGTCCGGCGGCGTCCAGCGCTGGAAGCTGAGGGGCATGGCCAGGTGGGGTGGAGGGAGCGGTCAGGGGTGTGGATGGCCCGAGCGACCCCGTCTGGGGGGCCACACGCACGGAATACCACGCAGGTGGTTCCGCAAGACAGGACCGGGAGTCAACAAAGCGTGGAACGCTTTCGGTTCGCCCACCCGCCGACTTGATGGCCAGTCGCAGGCCGACGGATCGACATCACTCGCACAACGCAGAGAGGTCGACTGTGGCCTTGTTGTCGTCTTCGTCGCATTCCTTGGCTGCGCCCCAGTCTGCAGAGCCCACGCCAGCTGCGGGGTCGTCCACCACGGCCAAGATGGCGTCGTAGTCCATCCAGTCGGCCACGCGGAACTCGACGGGCTCGGACACATCGCCCGGACCGACAGCGACCGACAGGGTGCGGGTGTCGAGGTGGGTCTCGGCGCCGCCGTTCTGGCCATACAGGCTGACCTGCATGCCCGGCTCGGCGGTGATGTGGGCGCCCGTGTTGGCCACCTGCACCCAGATCACGGCTTCTTCACCGCAGTCGGTCTGGCAGGCGGTGGACTCGGGCGCCAGGTTGGGTGCGGCCAGCGCGCCGAAAGTGCCCGGGGCCTGCAGTCGGAACGAGTTGTAGTCGTCGGCCGAGTACGGGGCGTAGTTGGGGTCGGCCACGCCGATGCTGCCGTCGTCTTCGATGTTGGTGACGTAGTAGGCGTGCTGGTTCCAATGCGGACGGGCGGAGACCCAGTCGTCGTCTTCGGCACCCAACACATAGAAGCCGTATTCGGTCATGTAGTCGGGACGCGGCGAGTTGAGCACGAGCAGCTCGGACTTGCCGTCGCCGTCGACGTCGGCCACGAGCGGGTACTCGTGGATGGTCCAGGACTTGTGGTTGTCGTCTTCGAGGACGGTGGTGAAGCGTTCCCAGGGCCGCAAGCTGCCCGCACCGGTGACCTCCCACACGTAGAGGGCGTCTTCGTCGGAGAACACCACTTCGTCGGTGCCGTCGCCGTTGAAGTCGAACACGGTGGCGCCGGTGGAGGCGCTCGACCAGTCGCGGGTTTGCGTCATGGCGGCGTACTGCAGGCCGCCCGAGTCGACGTCGTAGATGGTGAACCAACACGCGCCGGCCACGCCCACCTCACGGGTGCCGTCGCCGGTGAAGTCGGCGATGGTGGGCGGTCCGCCGAAGCTCTTGCGGGAGGTGTCGCAGTCGGGGTGGGCCGGAAGCTGCGTGGCGATGGAGGTTTCGTAGGGGTCGTTGGTGAGGCTGTCGACCTCGACGCAGCGGTCGTAGCCGTAGGGGTCGTGGTCGACGACGCCGTGGTAGACGCTCACGTATTGGTTGCCCGTGAGCACGATTTCCGGCTCGCCGGCCGGGGTGCCCGAGAACTGCACCATGTCGGCCACCGCGGGGTAGCCGTCGTCTGCGGCCACCCAGGTGGAGCCGTCGTATCGACCGAGCTCGCAGTACACGTCGCCGTCGGCGGTGTAGACCGTGGAGCCCGCCACCACCTCCATCTCGAGGCCGTCGCCGTCCATGTCGTAGGCGAAGGAGTGGAAGCCCGAGTTCCAGTAGCCTTCGGCGCCCACGAACCACGAGTTGGACCAGCCGCGCCCGCCGTCGCCCTCCCAGCGCTCGGAGAGGTCGTCGTGCTCGAAGACGGTGCGCCCGAGGATGATCTCGACGGTGCCATCGGCGTCGAGGTCGGCCAGGGCGGGCGCGTGGGCGGACTTGGTGGAGTAGCCCTCGGCCCGGCACCACAAGGAATCCTCGCCCACGACATCGAGCGAGAGGCTGCCGGTGAGGCCCACTTCGTAGATGGCCGGGTAGCAGTCGCCGGAGGTGTCGCCGATGACGGTGGTGACGACCTCGACGAGGCCATCGAGGTCGACGTCGCCCATGGCCAGGCCGGCGAAGAGGAAGGGTGCGTAGTCGTCGGTGCCGTTGCCGTTGGTGTGGCTGGCCCATTCGATGGTGTCCCACACCTGGCTGCCGTCGCCCGACACGAGCCGCAGGGCGCTGTGGATGTCGCCGCTGAATTCGTCGCCGGTGATGATGGCGATGTCGGGGGTGTCTTGGCCGGTGACCATGCCGTTGCCGTCGTCGTCGGTGGCCTGGCCCACGGCGGGCGCTTGGAAGACGGCGTTGAAGGTGGGGGAGTCGGCGAAGGTGTAGTCGGGCCAGCTCACGGAGCTGTCGGCGGGGTCGGTCATGGCGTGGGCCATGCTCCACTCGATGGTGGCGGAGAAGCCGGCGCCGCTGGGCTCGGGCACGTACTCGCAGCCGGACTCGGTGGCGACCGTGGCCGGCTCGGGGGCGTCTTCGCAGGTTTCGGTGGGGCCACCGTCGTCGCCCCCACCGTCGTCGCCACCCCCATCGTCGCCCGTGTCGCCGCCGTCGTCGCCGGAGCCACCGTCGTCGCCCGAGCCACCATCGTCGCCGGTCTCGCCCGATCCATCGTCGCCGCCGTCGTCGCCCACGGTGCTGGGGTCGCGTTCCTTGCCATCGAGGGACTTGGAGCAGCCGAACAGGGCCAGAGTGAGCCAGAGGGTGGTTCGCATGTGCATTCTCGCCTTCACTGGAGGACCATCGGCCGCCGGACCGGGTCGTCGTGTTCCGACGGTAGCGCGCCAGGACCGGGACCGAAAGCCCCGGGAAGCGGGCGCGTGCCATGATGCGACCCGATGCAGAACGCCGTCTCCATCCAAGACCTCGCGATCCAGGCTCTGAACCTGAGCCTGATGTTCTCGGTGGGCCTCGAGCTGGACCTGGACCGGCTGCGGGCGGCAGCACGACGGCGCAGGCTGGTGGTGGGCATCACGCTGCTCAACTTCGGCCTTGTGCCGCTGCTCGCGGCGGGCGTGGGGCACCTGGCGGGACTGACGGGGCCGGTGCTCATCGGCTTGCTGCTGGCGGCGGTGGCTCCGGGGGGTGGCACGGGCACGCTCCTCACGCGGACGGCGCGGGGCAACCTGGAGCTGTCGGTGGTGCTGCTGGGCGTCTTCACGGCGCTGGCGGTGCCGCTGGTGCCGGCCCTGGTGCTGGTGCTGGTGCCCGAGGACTCGGTGTCGATGTGGCCGCTGCTGCGCACCTTGCTGCTGTTCCAGCTGCTGCCGCTGGCCCTGGGACTGGGCATCCGGCTGAACCGCCCGCCCCTGGCCGCTCGGCTGCAGCGCCTGGCGAAGCCCGTGTCGAATGCCATCTTCGGTGCGCTGGTGCTGGGCTTGTTGGTGACACGTGGGCACCTTGTGTTGGAAGTGGGGGCGGCCGGGCTGGGGGTGCAAGCGATGGTGGTGGTGGGTTCGCTGGTGGCGCCGATGGTGGTGCGGGCCACGCCGCGGGACCGGGCGGCGCTGTCGCTCACGACGGGCGTGCGCAACCTTTCCTTGGCCTTGCTGCTGTCGTCGGCGTTCTTCACACCGCTCACCACCCTGACGGTGCTCACGTACGGCCTCGTGATGTACCTCTTGGGCGTTCCGGCGGCGCTATGGATTCGCCGAGCCCTGCCCGAGACTGGAGGACCACCATGAGCTTTGACGCTTCCCGGGCCCGCTTGAAGGGACCGGACTTGTTTCAGCGATGGCAGATTCGCGACGGGGGCGTTCGTCTCGCGGATGCCGGGCTCCCCCTTGACGACGAGCTGGTGGTGGCCGAGGTGGACGGGGACCATCGGGCGGTGCGCATCCTCGACATCTCCCATCCCCACGGCTGTGAGCTGCGGCTGGCGGGGAAGCTGCGGTATGTGTCGTGGTGACCGGTGTGTCACAGTGGGGTCGGTCTGACCTCCGTACTGGAAGGACGGGAGCTGCACCTGAGCGCGGGTGGTCTGTACAACGGCCTGGTGCAGCTCATCGACGACGAGACGCTCACCTACTGGGACCACATCACGGGCGAGGCGGTGCATGGTCCGCTGGAGGGTGCGCGCCTGGAGACGTGGCCGCTGCACTACCTGGATGTGGCCTCGGCGCTGGCCCGCTGGCCGGAGCTGAAGGTGAGCCTGAAGGGCCGTCGGGGGCTGCTGGACCGGATGATGGGTGTGGTGGCGGGGTCGGTGCGGGGGGCCTTGGAGTTCTTGCCGCCGGGCTTTCGCAGCACGATGGCGGATGTGGACCCGGCGCTTCCCGAGATGACCCCTGGCCTGGCCGTTCTGCATGGTGAGGATGCCCGCTTCTACCCGATGGAGGTGGTGTCGCGCGGGATCTCGGACCCCTGGGATGGGGGCACGCTGCGGGTGTCGATGGACGCGACCGAGGGATTTGCCGATGCGACGTGGGTGGAGGCGGACCGAGAGCGGCCGATGCAGCTGATGATGCGGTGGTACGGCTTCAACCTGACGTGGCCGCATGGGAAGGCGGTGCAGTAGCGGGTAGGGTGGGCGCATGGCTCGACTTCGTGTGCTCTTCGTGTGTTCTCGCAACCAGTGGCGCAGTCCGACTGCGGAGGCGGTGTTCTGGCGGATGCCGGGGCTGGCGGTGCGGTCGGGTGGGACGAGTCCAAAGGCCCGCAAGCGTGTGCAGGAGCGCGACCTGGCGTGGGCGGATGTGGTGCTGGTGATGGAAGGGGTGCACCGGGAGCGGCTGCGGCAGCGGTTTGGGCGGGCGGCGCGGGATGTGCCGGTGCACGTGTTGGGGATTCCGGATGACTTTCAGCACATGGACCCGGAGCTGGTGGGCATCTTGGAGGATGTGGTGCCGCCGGTGTTGCGGCGGTTTGGGTGGGAAGGGGTGAAGTAGTGGGTGTGCCCCCGTCGCCCCCCTCCAACCGGACGACTTCAGGTCTGGGGGCCCCCTCCGCAGGCCTGCTGCGCAATGCCTACGGCGGCGCCTCCGATGCGCTTCGCGCTCGGCGCCTTGCTGGCACCGACCCATCGATTCGTCGTCCCCCGAGCCCATCGATGTGAGGGAGCAAGGCGCCGGGCGCGAAGCGCACAGGAGGCGCCGCGGTAGTCGCTCCGAAGGAGCAGTCCCCCGCTGATGC